>OMAM01000019.1_pt1 | contig 161594 bp, 119 predicted proteins | sample 1644621 | NCBI WGS metagenome assembly OMAM01 (sample SAMEA103958120, study PRJEB25191) | human gut metagenome | biome: human-associated habitat [ENVO:00009003]; feature: intestine environment [ENVO:2100002]; material: feces | place: Germany | collected 2013/2015 | reverse complement strand
CTTCTTGTACTACTTGTCTGTTTATGTAAAATCTTTCAAAGAACTCTTTCTTTATCGCCTTGAGGAATGCTTGATTTCTCAAAAGCGAGTGCAAAAGTACTAACTATTTTCCATTCCACCAAATATTTCAAGAAAAAAGTTTCAAAAATAGTATAATTTTAACATTTGATTACATATTGAGAGATATTTAATGCAAGTTGACATTATAATATACATACGCACTCCTGTCTGTGCGCGCTGGTATGCATACACAGGCATAAACATAATATGATTGGAAATTTGAAAAGCGAAACGAGAAAAACCCGTCACCCTTCACCCTATCAATATAAATATCTGACATACAGACAGTTATAGACAAAACAACTAAAAACCACCCTTCACCACCCATCACCTCAATCTAAAAATCGCATTTACCCTAAAAACCTACTATGAAGACCAAAACTGGTCGTCTATTAAGACCAAAAGCAGTCGTCTATTAAGATCAAGAGAGTGTGCGTGTCATAAGTCCATGATGCAATTTTTCTCATCGGATTTAAATGGGAAAATATATATATTTTTCATAATCAGCCAAATTTCAAATAAAACGAAGAACCCGTCAATCCAAGCTAAAAAAAGGCTAAAAACGGCAAAAAAGATGAAGGGCGGTGAAGGGTGGTGAAGGGTTAAATTTTACCATTCACCCACGAATCCCCAGTATTTATCGGCTTTTCAGGCGAACAGGTGAAGGGTGACGGGTTTTTCTCGTTTCGCCAAGTTTGCAAAGCGCCTAAGGAAGGGCACTATTGTGCCAAGGCAAGGACACCTTTGTGCTCGGGTAAGAGCACTTTTGTGCCCCCGAAAAGCACAATGGTGCACAAGTCAGACACCACCCGTAAACCCGAAGCACAGATTTCTATCTTTCAGAGTTACAAGTTACAAACAAGTCATTTGGACTTAAGTAACAACTGCATAAAATGTTTCATTTACCTATCATTATGTTTCATTAGTAAAGAAACACTCATTCTCAGGCGATTTTTCACGATAAATAATCTTAAAACCGTTGGTGTATTCAAATTAAAATTGTACTTTTGCAGTCAGAAAATTTCCATTTATATGGAGACATCTCTGTAAACAAGCGAAGGAAGGAATCTGAATTCGCAGTGACAAAACTTAAAGAATCTAAATAATTAATATACAAAAACAATACTATTATGGTAAGCAACAACATTCCAGTGGTCAAGCTCGGTATCATTGCCGTTAGCCGTGACTGTTTCCCTATTGCTCTCTCTACCCAGCGTCGTGAGAACATCGTAAAAGAATACAAAGGTGACTTGTACAACTGCAAGACAACAGTAGAGAATGAGCAAGATATGCTCAAGGCTGTAGCTGATGTGAAAGAGCAGGGTTGCAATGCATTAGTTGTATTCCTTGGCAACTTTGGTCCAGAGACACCAGAGACATTGATTGCCAAAAACTTTGATGGTCCAGTAATGTTTGTTGCTGCAGCAGAAGGCGATGGCGACATGATCAATGGTCGCGGCGATGCATATTGCGGTATGCTCAACTGCTCTTACAACCTCGGTATGCGCCACTTGAAGGGATATATTCCTGAGTACCCTGTAGGCACAGCAGAGGATGTAGCAAAGATGATGGCAGACTTCGTACCAGTGGCTCGTGTCATTCTCGGTTTGAAGGGTTTAAAGATCATTACATTCGGTCCTCGTCCTCAGGATTTCTTCGCTTGCAATGCTCCTATCAAGGGCTTGTATGAACTGGGTGTAGAAATCGAGGAAAATTCAGAGCTCGACCTACTCGTATCTTATAAGGAACATGAGAACGACCCACGCATCGATGATGTATGCAAGGATATGGCTGAAGAAATGGGCGAAGGCAAGTACTATCCTGACTTGAGTCGCCGCATGGCACAATTTGAGTTGACATTACTCGACTGGGCAGAGAACCACAAGGGTTCACGCCAGTATGTAGCATTTGCAGACAAGTGCTGGCCTGCATTCCCAAGCCAGTTCGGTTTTGAACCATGCTATGTAAACAGCCGTTTGGTAAGCCGTGGCATCCCTGTAGCTTGCGAGGTAGATATCTATGGTGCACTCTCTGAGTATATCGGTATGTGTGCTTCCGACGATACAGTAACATTGCTTGACATCAACAACTCAGTACCTAAGTACATCTATGATGAGGACATCGTTGGCAAGTACGACTACAAATTGACCGATACCTTCATGGGCTTCCACTGCGGTAACACGCCTCAGTGCAAGATGTGTTCTACTCGTGCCATCAAGTATCAGTTGATTCAGAACCGTTTGTTGGAGAATGGCGGCAAACCAGACTTTACCCGTGGTACTCTGGAAGGAGACATAGCAGCTTCAGACATCACATTCTATCGCTTGCAGTGCGATTCAGAGGGCAATCTCCGCAGCTACATTGCCGAAGGAGAAGTTCTCGACGTTCCTACCCGTTCATTCGGTGGTATCGGTATCTTCGCTATCAACGAGATGGGTCGTTTCTACCGCCACGTATTGATACAGAAGGGTTATCCACATCATGGAGCCGTAGCATTCTCTCACGTAGGCAAGACCCTGTTTGAGGTATTCAAGTATCTCGGCATCAAGGACATCGCTTACAACCAGCCAGCAAGTCTGCCTTATCCTACAGAGAATCCTTGGAAATAATTGTAAAAAACATTATATTACATAATAATCAAAAGAGGGTGTGTCATAAGTTCATGACACACCCTTTTTCGTAAAAAGATACTGTAGCTATAGACAATGGAAATTAATCTTTTTTATTAACAAATTTATATTTAAATTCCATTTTCTCTAAAGAAGCGCAAGTACGAACTCTAACGATGCGCTTTATTAAGGTTTAATGATGCGCATCGTTAGGTGTTAATGAAGCGCATCGTTAGGTGCTAAAGAAGCGCATCGTTAGACCTTAAAGAAGCGCATCGTTAGGTCATGTAGATTTTCTACCAGTTATATTACTGAAAATCAGCAAATTACGCTCTATCTCAAGACTGTGAACTCTTACCGCCAACAGGAAGAACAGAAATATAAAAGTTTGTTTCATCATTATATTGTATCATTAAACTATGCTATTGCAAAAGTATAAAAACTTTTACAATAACATACTATTTAGTTACTGAATCAATATTTTGCCGCTTATTATATAACATCCAGCAAGCCACAATTCGTTTCATACGAATAACCAAAGCGACCCAATTTTCTAAAATCGAATTCTGCAGAATCCAATTGTTGAGTACCTAAAAAATACTTCCCTTTATAGTAATAATAGTGATGTATCCACACTCTCCACCGCATCCTGATAACATTGCATTGCCTTGGGTCTCTTTCATATCACGATAGATACATCCCAAGAGATAATGAGCCTCCATCTTCTCATTAGGGGTACCTTTGCTATCATAATAATCTACGACTTCTTGAAACAAGGAATCTGAAGGCATTGGCTTGAAAAGCTTATTCAATGCCTTTGCTTCCAACATACGATAACGCATTTCTACTTTTTCACTACTTTGTGACATGTCCTGGCGATGATTGCACAAACTGTCATACGCTGCCTGCGGATTCTTCTCCATCAGACTATTCATTTCTGCCAACCATGCCATTTGGACACGATGGTCAGAACAACTTCCTGCCAACAAAAGCAAGAAGAATAAAAAGAAAAACAGAATCTTCTTCATCAATTTAAAGTTTAGTTAAGCAACCTGTAAAACGCTGCACATTTATTGCATTAAGAATAGTAGCATCTCCGTCAAAAGACCTATTTTAAAAGCTTGCGCAAATATAAGTCATTTCTTATAAAAGAAATCTTCACAAAAATATCATACATTCTCTTTTCATCTTGTATAATCCGTCTTTACGTCATCATTGACTATTTGCTTTTGAGTTTGCTTGACACGACTCTTCAAATGACCAAGATTATATCTTGCTGAAATCACAAATGATGCCTGGTAGTTACGACCAGCACCTTTGTAATGGTAACCTTTTGATTCCGTGGAACTTGTCCATCTGTAATGAATAGGAAGAAAGCTATAGGCAGAAGCCATCAGCGTAAGACGATTGCCAAGTACTTTCTTCGTAAGGCTCAAACCATATTCATATCCCTCAGAACCATAACCCTGGAGCATAACATACTTGGTATGGTAGTTTCCCTCCAGTTCAAGATAGTAATCCTTGGGAAGCTCATATTCTGCCATACAACGCAATCTGCCAAACCATCCCTTGTGCCATTGCCCTATTCTTTGAGCGGAGTACTGGACATAGGCCAAAGATGTGACTGTGCGGAAAAAGAATCCGCCAAAACGCTTACGCAATGACAGTTCGAGATTGGTATTGTTCTTATGACCTATATTATCCTTCGTAGTGTGCAATACGCTACCAGCAAGATAGCTATAGCCCAGGAGAAGCCGGTCGGAATATTGATGCGCCAACGACATGCTCAAATACCAGGCATCACCACTTCCCATCCTGAAAGCAGTGGTTAAAGATATGTCCTGATTCCTCTGCGGCTTCAAGCCTGGATTTCCATAGCTCAACTCATTGACGGTGCTACTGTCAACATAGGGATCTAAAGCAAAAATATTGGGACGAGATACAGACATAGCATACCCTAAGGATAAGGTTCCCCTATCCGACAGGATATAGGAAATACCCATGCTGGGAAGAAAATCACAAAAACTCACCTTGTAGGTATAACCTTTGTCTGCCCTGGTCAACTTCTCCCAGTCATTTTCGTACTGAAGACCAGCTGAAATCCGCCATTTACGACCATTGTATGTATAGCCCAAACTGGACTGCAGAAAATTCTGAGTGCGCTTGCAAAGACTTACTCCCGTATTATCCCGATAATATCCAAGTCCTATCGGGGAGTATTTTTCCTCATTATCGTCATGATCCAAGCGCAGCAAGCCCTTGAGACCGAAGACAAACAAATGATGCTTTCCTACACGCCTATTGTACTCCAACTCGCATGTATGCCAGTCTTCTCCACTACTGGTCATGAGAAGACAATCCATCAAGCCAGAAATAGAGTTGGCACATCCTGCTACAGAATCAATGTCCTGATAGCAAATTTCTTTCTTTTCCATATAAGGACGGCCATAATAATTGTATCCCACAAAAAACTTTCCTCCTTCACCTCCTGGTCCGAATACCCGTTCATAGTTCAGCGAGGCCTGGTACTCTGGCGACTTGAGCCTATGATTCAGCTGCTTTACATAAGAATAGCTGGGAGAATTATCTGCCTGGGTTACCTGAACATCATAACGGGAAGACGAATGCATATTGTTACGCAAAAAAATACGGGCATAGGCTGACAACAAACTATGATCATCTACATCATAGCTCACAGACAGCTCCATATTATGATCCTTGGAACTGGTTCCACCTATTTTGCCTTCAGTTATACTCATGTGGTCAACGAGAACTTCGTGACGCAACTCTTCCGAACGAGACGTTGAGGAATGCCCAAACATGTCGTTAAAGGAATAGCAAGCGGAAAAACGGATACGTTTTATCTTAGATGTTCCCCAAATGGAGCCAAACAAACTGCTGTCGGTTCCCTTTCCATACATGGTGAGCATATAACCTTCCAGTCTGCCTTTGGTTGTAATATTCAAGACCACGGCATCATTTCCATACTGTAAGTCGGGATGTGTTACAAGCTCCACCTTCTTTACGTATTTTGAATTCAACGCACTAAGCAGCTCTATAGGATTATTGACCAGCGGATCTCGCAGACCATTTAGCTTATATACTATCTTCCTATTATCGTCCGCCGAAATTTCACCTTTCCTGCTGACGATAAGCCCCGGCATCTTTCTCAAAGTCTCAATCAGGTTTTCCTTCATGGCACTGCTATCTGCATCGACATGGTAAATGATTCTGTCTGTTTTCATTTGAACCAACTGCCCTCTCACAACCAGTTCTTCCAACTGTTGTACTTTGTCCAAGGAGCGCTGTTTAGGATATTTACGCTGCATATACAAAGGCTTTCTCAAGGTTATGGACCTCTCTTTTTTGTAAAATTTCTCTATTTCAAAGCTCTCGTAAACATCTTCATAATCAGGATGTGAGGCATGAAAAATATATTTGCCTGGTTTTTTAAGAATAAACATGGCAGCGCACTTCTTGCCATTGATGATGGCATTACTGAAGCTCGTAGCAATGAGAGTGCTGTCTTCAGACAACAAATCCACCTTGGCGTTCAAGAGAGGCTCCTTAGTGAAGATGTTGAAAACTTTCTTCCATATCCAAAGTTCCTGCTCCCGAGCAGATGCAGAAATAGAAAATAGGACGCTGAAAATCAAAAATAAGCTAAATCTCATAGACAGAATATTTAGGAGTTCAATCATTACTTTTTTGTTTCTGTATTGCCACCTTTAATTGTTTACAAGACAACAACAGCAATATCAAAATTAATACTATTATTATTTTAATAGAATTAAAGTTCGGCAACAAAATTAAGAAAACAAATACAAGTATGCAAATTTTGAGATAAAAAATAGTCCACCAAAAATCCACCAAAATAGATTTTTAGGCTTGTAAGTTACAGGGAATAAGGCTATTATAAAAATAATCCACCAAAAATACATCACGTATCCTTTGGTGGACTTTCACTTAAAATTTCAATAGATTTTCGTCTAATGTAGAAGCACTATCATCACCAAACAATTTCCTGTTTGCCTTCTTTCGGGCATTACTTATCGTCTTAGACGATGTTTTAACAAGAACAGAAATATCAGTATTGTCTATATTCAAATAGGTAAGAACACATACCCGAATTTTCTTATACTCAGAAATGGCTTTCTTGCAAAGCGCCTTCTCCTCATCAGTCATATTCTTAGGTTGGATTTCCATACCAAGACGACCACTCATCGCCACATCAATACGATACTTCAAGGAAGTGGTACGGAAGACGGTATGATTAGGAACCGCAGAGATATGGCTTGCCATAGCGATGGCTGGGAAGAAATAGCTGGTTCCCCAGTTGGCTCTACCAACACCACTCGCACAGCACTGGATAACTACATCTTTATATTTGGCACGGATACGGTCGGAGTGCAGTAGAGAGATTTTCTTCTGTTTTCGAATGCAAAAATATAAAAAAGAGCAATACATACCAATACTTTTTTGATTTATTTTCAGGAGAAAGCAGAAAAGGGCAAGAAATTGATAAATAAAGCAAAGAAAAAGCAATAGGAAAGAGATGCGAAATCATCTCTTGAGAAGATTTATGAAAAAAAGTTTGTGCATTTCAGATAATAATACTAATTTTGTCCACGAATACAAGATATAAAAGCAATAAAAATAAACAGGTTTAATAGAAAGGTATTAAAGATAAAAACATAATCAAGCAATATGAAACTCAAAATTCATTTCAACCATAAGGAGGAACTCTGGAACTCCTGGTCTCATGCCGGAGGCATCCTGCTGGGTGTCATCGTGGGCACCATCTTCCTCTATTGGTGTTTCACTCAGCACAATGGTTGGGCCACAGCGGGCATCATCCTCTATCTTTTCGGTATGCTCATGTCATACATCGCTTCCACCACCTATCATGCCATTTCTGCCTGGAGCAAGTGGAAGGAACGTCTGCGCAAATGGGACCATGCCGCCATCTATTGGCATATTGCCGGTTCCTACTCCCCTATCACGCTCATAGCCATGCGCGAACAGGGTTACTGGGGATGGAGCCTTTTTATCTTTATCTGGGCTTGCGCCATTGCTGGAACCGTCATGAGTTTTGCCAAGCTCAAGGACCACAGCAACTTAGAGACTCTTTGCTTTGTCGGCATGGGTCTCTCTGTTCTCGTTGCCTTCAAGCCTCTTATCGATTCTGTTTCCCCAGCCACAGTCTGGTGGATTATTGCAGAAGGTATTTGCTACATCACGGGTGCTGTGTTCTACAGTATCAACAAGAAGAAATACATGCATTCCGTGTTCCATTTCTTTGTACTGGCAGGTAGTGTCTGCCACATCATCGCCGTTTGGGACATTCTCATGAAATATATCTAAACAACTTAATAAAAAGTATCAAATTACAAGACATTCATCCATATCATACTCTTCTTCTAATATAATAAGGTGGGATTGTTAACAATACGTTAAAGTATGAAAATAATTGCCCCAAAGTTTGGAACTTATCGCAGAAAAGCATACCTTTGCAGTGTTCTATTGAAGTAGTACACTAAAACATTAAAAATTATGATACAGATTAAAGACATTGATTTCAGATACCCAGGTAGCAAGCACCTTGTATTTAGAGATTTCTCTTTGGAACTCAAGGAGAACAACATTTATGGCTTGCTCGGTAAGAACGGTACAGGCAAGAGTACCCTGCTCTACCTCATCAGCGGATTGCTCCGCCAGCAACAAGGTACCGTTCTCGTGGATGGCATTTCGGCACAAGATCGCAAAGCCGAGATGCTGAAGGACATCTTCATGGTGCCCGAAGAGTTTGAACTGCCCAACGTTTCCCTTGCCACCTACGTGAAGATGAACCAGGGGTTCTATCCTAACTTCTCGCAGGAAGTGCTGGACCGTTGCCTCAAGGATTTTGATTTACCACTCTCTCTCAAGTTGAACGAACTCTCGATGGGACAGAAGAAGAAGGTATTCATGAGTTTCGCACTCGCCACGGGTACCCGCTTTCTTCTGATGGACGAGCCAACCAATGGTCTCGACATCCCATCGAAGAGCCAGTTCCGTAAGGTCATCGCCAACAACATGACGGAAGACCGCACCATCATCATCTCTACTCATCAGGTGCACGATGTAGAGTCACTGCTCGACCATATCATCATCATGAACCAGAGCCAGCTCCTGCTCGATGCATCGGTTTCAGACATCTGCGGGAAATACACCTTCGAATACCGCAATCCACAGGAGATGGACGACACCGTACTCTACGCCGAGCCAACCCTGCAGGGCAATGCCGCCATCTGCAAGCGACAGGAGGGTGAACAGGAAACACAGATGAACCTGGAATTGCTGTTCAATGCAGTGATTAGCGGAAAACTTGCCGAGTAAGAGCTATTCATCAAGCTCACATCAAGTTCATCAAGATTATCGAGAATTAGAAAAATATAAAATCATCTTTAAATAACAACGATTATTATGAACAAGACTTTTGATTTACATAGATTCGGAATGGTGCTGCGTTGGGATTTGCTTACCAACAGGAAAAGCTATTTCTGTAGTATCGCAGGATTGGCTATCGGCATCATCATGCTTTCCATTCCCATGCTTTATAACTTCCCTAGTAGCCGTGTTATAAGAGCAGGAGGAGATTTGGGTAATTACTACGAAGGTAGCATGACAGGATTCCTTGCCGCTATTGTCATATTGTTTTTCTTCATATCTGCCTGCAACATCTTTAGCAATATGAAGACCAAGCTGCAACGTGAGAGTTTTATGATGTTGCCGGCCAACAATCTGGAGAAATATGCAGCTCGTTTCCTGATGATGAGTGTAGGCAGTATCCTTATCATGGTGATAGCTACGCTTATAGGCGACTTCGTGCAGTTTATATTGAGCTTTTTCATGACTCCCGGTTACCATGCAAGCATCATCGGAAGTTCTCTAAGTCAAATATACAAAGCCGCAACCAATACCGGTGACAACCCTATCTGTATCTTAGCGGGGCAATGTAAAATAGACGCAGCCCTGGTTGGATGGAGCTTTCTCATCATGATTTACTCCTTCACTCTGCTAGGCGGCACCTTCTTCCGCAAACAGCCTATCATCCTGACAGCCGTATCAGGTATTATCATTTTCATGATTGTTGGTTATTGCGGCAACAAGCTCGAAGAATGGGGAGCTTTCGATTTCTACACCCATCTTAACTATGATAATCCGGGCACTTCTCTCTGCATCGCCATCTTCTGGTCGGTCGTTTTCCTTGCTTTGGCAGCCTTCAGCCTCTGGGCATCCTACAAGCTCTTCACCCGCATGCAGGTAATCTGCAACAAGTGGATCAACATCTAGGAGAAGAAAAGAAGTATGAAAAGAAAATATCGATAAGAATGATAAAACTTTAAAGTAAAAGTATTATGATTTTCAGTAACGATAAAGCAATATACGTACAGATAGCCGAGCGATTGAGCGATGAGATTCTGGCGGGCAAGTACAAGGAGGACGAGCGAATACCGAGCGTCAGGGAATACGCCGTATTGCTGGAGGTAAATGCCAACACAACCGTGAAGGCATACGACCTGCTTGCCACCGATGAAATCATCTACAACAAGCGAGGCCTGGGCTACTTTGTTTCCGCTGGAGCCAAGAAGCAGATTAAGAAAACCCGCAAAAAGGAGTTTATGAAAGAAAGACTCCCGGAACTCGCCCGACAGATGCAGCTTCTCGACATCTCCATCGATGAAGTGAAGGAAGAGTTGGAGAAGAATCTCAAAAAAGTGAAGATATAATTTTTTAGCATCTGTTTTTACCTTATATATAATAAGGTGGATGTAATCACGTTTTTAAAAAAGAGTTACGCTTGCAACTTTCAGAAAGTTGCAAGCGTCTAATGGTTTAAATTGATATCCATAAAACGAAAGTAATATGTCATTAATTCATCTAAAAGACGTCAACAAAACCTATCAGGGTGCTCAGCCACTCCATGTGCTGAAGGGCATCGACCTCGACATCGAACGTGGCGAGTTCGTCAGCATCATGGGTGCTTCCGGCTCAGGAAAATCCACCTTATTAAATATACTGGGGATTCTCGACAACTACGATACGGGCGAATACCGACTCAATGATGTGCTCATCAAAGACCTCTCGGAAACCCGTGCTGCCGAATATCGCAACAAGATGATTGGCTTCATCTTCCAGTCGTTCAACCTCATCTCGTTCAAGACGGCGGTGGAAAACGTGGAACTTCCACTCTTCTACCAGGGTGTGAGCCGCAAGAAGCGCCACGAACTGGCGATGGAATATCTCGAAAAACTGGGCTTGAAGCAATGGGCCAACCATTATCCTAACGAGATGTCTGGAGGACAGAAGCAGCGTGTAGCCATCGCCCGTGCCCTCATCACCAAACCCGAAATCATCCTTGCCGATGAGCCTACCGGAGCTCTCGACTCCAAGACAAGCGTAGAGGTGATGGATCTGCTGAAGGAACTCCACCAGAAAGAGGGAATGACCATCGTGGTGGTAACCCACGAAAGCGGTGTTGCCAACGAGACCGATAAGGTTATCCATATCAAGGACGGACTCATCGGAAGCATCGAAGACAACAGAGACCATCATCTCGTATCGAAAGACTACGTGAAATAACTTTGAACTTGGAACATGAGAGAATTAATCAAAGAAATATGGAGCACGTCGAAGCGCAACAAGCTCCGCACTTCGCTCACGGGATTTGCCGTTGCCTGGGGAATCTTCATGCTGATATTCCTGCTGGGCGCCGGCAACGGACTGATTAATGCCCAGTTGCAGCAAAGCACCCGATTCCTTGCCAACTCCATGCGAGTATACCCGGGCGAAACCTCCAAGGCTTACAAGGGACTGAAGGAAGGCAGAAGCATCACGCTCAACGACAGGGACATCCTCATCAGCAACCAGACCTACGGCCAGTACGTGGATGATGTGGGTGGAAGATTGGAACAGAATAACGTGAACATCAACTACGGCGATAATTATGTGGCAAGCCAGTCATTGGTGGGTGTGGCTCCTACACATCCCAAAATCGACAAGACGGAGATGATAGCCGGACGATTCATCAACGAAATCGATATGAAGGAGCAGCGCAAGAATGTGGTGCTGAGCCGAAGCCAGGCCAAGGAACTCTGCAAAGACTACCGTTCGCTGGTGGGCAAGAACGTAAAAATCAGCAACCTCAACTTCCAGGTGGTGGGAATCTACAAGGATGATGAATCGCGCAACAATACCGATGCCTTCATCGCCTACTCCACCATCAAGACCATCTATGCCAAGGGCGATGATGCAGGAAGTCTGGAGTTCACCATCAAGAACCTGAAGACCCAGGAGGATAACGAGCAGTTTGAGAAGAACTATCGTGCCAGCATCAACAACAACCACCAGGCTGCACCTGATGACGACCGCACCATCTGGCTCTGGAACCGATACATGGACAACATCCAGATGAACCAGGGAATCGCCATCATGCAGACGGCACTCTGGATAGTGGGTCTGTTCACCCTGCTGAGCGGCATCGTGGGCGTAAGCAACATCATGCTCATCACCGTGAAAGAACGAACCCGAGAGTTTGGCGTAAGAAAAGCCATCGGAGCCAAACCTTGGTCGATACTGAAGCTCATCATCACCGAGAGCATCATCATCACCTCGTTCTTCGGCTACATCGGAATGGTATGCGGCGTGGCAGCAAACGAAATCATGGACGCAACCATCGGCCACACCACCGTAGATACCGGACTGTTTAAAGCCGCCATGTTTGTGAACCCTACGGTGGGCATCGGCACCTGCATCGGTGCTACCATCGCCATCGTCATCGCAGGTACCATCGCCGGACTCATCCCAGCCATCAAGGCTGCAAGAATCCGACCGATAGAAGCGCTGAGAGCAGAGTAAACTATAAATTATTATTATGCGATTAGATTTAGATACATATAAAGAGATTCTCGATACCATCACGAGGAACAAGAGCCGCAGTCTGCTTACGGGCTTCGGCGTGTTCTGGGGCGTGTTTATGCTCATCGCCCTGATGGGTGGCGGCCAGGGACTGAAGGAGATACTGCAGAACAACTTCACAGGCTTTGCCACCAACACCGCCATCATCTGGGCACAGAACACCACCAAGCCCTACAAGGGATTCAACAAGGGGCGCTCCTGGCAGATGGAAGAGAAAGACCTGGAGCGACTGCGCCATAGGGTGCCCGAACTCGATATCATTACCCCGCTGCTCTTCGGAGGCAACAAGTCGGTGGTGTTTGGCGACAAGAAATTCAGCGGCAGCACCCAGGGCGTGAATCCCGATTACGCCCAGGTTTCCGTGCCTAAAATGTTTTACGGCAGATACATCAACGAGATGGATGTGCGCCACCAGCGCAAGGTTTGCGTCATCAGCAAACAGATTTACAAGACCCTCTTCCCCGGTGGCGGTGACCCATGCGGCAAGAGTGTGCGAGTAGATTCCACCTATTACACAGTGGTGGGTGTAGATTACCGCTCGGGAAATGGCGTGAACTTCGGCGGTAGAGCCGACGAAACCATCACTATTCCGCAAACCGTGCTCCGCACCGCCTACAACCGCGGAACCGCCATCGACATCATCGCCACCACCGGTAAGCCGGGCGTGGTAATGAGCAGCATCGCCCAGCGAATGCGTGAAACCATAGCCAGGGCTCACAACATCGACCCTTCAGACGAAAAAGGAATCATGGTGTTCAATACGGAGGTGCTCTTCCAGATGCTCGACAATCTGTTTAAGGGCGTCAACTTCCTCATCTGGCTGGTAGGTATCGGCACCCTTCTCGCCGGCGCCATCGGAGTTTCCAACATCATGATGGTAACGGTGAAGGAGCGAACCACCGAGATAGGCATTCGCCGAGCCATCGGCGCCACGCCGAAGATGATTCTCTCGCAAATCATCTCAGAGAGTATTCTCCTCACCCTGGTGGCAGGCATGAGCGGCATCATCTTCGGAGTAGCCATCCTGCAGATGCTGGAGATGGCAAACACCACGGATGGCATTCTCACCGCCCACTTCCAGGTAGATTTCTGGACAGCCATCTCTTCAGCCATTCTCATCTGCATCCTTGGCGGCCTTGCCGGACTTGCCCCAGCCTGGCGAGCCATGAGCATCAAGCCGGTAGATGCAATGAGAGACGAATAAAAGAAAAATAAGATATAAAAGATATGAAAAAGTATTCAAAGTTGATAGTTGCGGCGATAGTCGCCTTGATTTTCATCGGAACCTTCGTGTTCCTTTATGAGAAATCACAGCCTAAGCCTGTGGAATATACCGAGTTTACCCCAAAGATGGGCGATGTGTTGAAAACCACGGTGATTACGGGTAAGATAGAACCTCGCAACGAGGTGAACGTAAAGCCTCAGATTAGCGGTATCATCACCGAAATCTGCAAGCAGGCAGGCGATTTCGTGCAGGCAGGCGAGGTAATCGCCAAGGTAAAGGTGATTCCGGATATGGGACAGCTCAGTTCGGCGCAGGCTCGTGTGCGCCTTGCCGAAATTAACCTGAAGCAGGCACAGGTAAACTATGGTCGTGAGGAACAGCTCTACAAGAAGCAGCTGGTCAGCGCCGATGAGTTTGACAAAGTGAAACAGTCGTTGCAACAGGCAAAGGAGGAGAAGGTTGCCGCCCTTGATGCGCTCGAAGTGGTTCGTGATGGTGTTTCCAAGAGCAACGCCAGCGCCTCTTCCACCCTCATCCGTTCTACCATTTCGGGAATTATCCTCGATATTCCTGTCAAAGTAGGTAACTCCGTGATTCTTGCCAACACCTTTAATGATGGAACCACCATCGCCAGTGTGGCAAACATGAACGACCTGATTTTCCGTGGCAATATTGACGAGACGGAGGTGGGCAATCTCGTAGTGGGAATGCCGATGAAGATCACCATTGGTGCCCTGCAGGATCTCAAGTTTGATGCAGATTTGGAATACATCTCTCCAAAGGCTGTTGAAAACAATGGAGCCAACCAGTTTGAGGTGAAGGCAGCCGTCCGCTCTGTAAAGGGTGGAAAGATTCGTTCCGGCTATAGTGCCAATGCTGAGATAGTATTGGCAAAGGCGAACCACGTGATTACCGTTCCAGAGAGTGCCATCGAGTTCAGCGGCGACAGCACCTTTGTCTATATCGTAAAGGGCAGCGGCGAGAAGAAGACCTACGAGCGCAAGCAAGTAACCACCGGATTGAGCGATGGTGTGAACATCGAAATCAAGAAGGGTCTGAGCCTGAAGGACAAAGTAAGAGGTCCGCAGGTTGTTGCAGACAACAAGGATGATGAAGAATAATCTTAGCAGTATAGAATAAGTAGTAAAAGCCAAAGGGGGCATGAACACAAAATGCCCCCTTTGGCTTTTACTACTTATTGATAACGTTTAAAATATCCTGACGTATCTTCTCATTGGTACCATTCACCATATAACGTATCAAGCCATCCTCACCTAGGACGATGAAGAGAGGAAAACCGCCTGAGCCAACAAATTTCACGAAATAATTATCACCATAAAGATGAGTCCAATTGAAGCCACGTACCTCCGTTATCTTTCTTACCTTATCAGCTTTCTCGAAGTTTACAGAGAGAAATATCACATTAGGATACTTATTCTTCCACTCCGAAAGGATAGGCATTTCTCGCAAACAAGGTCCACAGCCTGAATACCATGCGTTGATAACTACCTTATGTCCCTTGAGCGACTGTTCTGTCCAAAGTTTTCCGTTCAAATCGTGCAAAGTAAAGGAACCTGGCAACGGCATGCCACACAATGCGTCAGTATTCTCGTTATGCCTCGTCAAAGACAACATCTGCTGATTGGTCTCTATTTGGTCTTCTATCTCTGATAGAGATTTCACTCTACTGCGAGATATCTCATATTTTTCCCATTCCTTAGGCATAGTAAAGTTGGGATACATCGTAAAAATCATCAAGTTGCCATTTTCTCCATACTTGATGGCTGACATAGACTTTACCTTCGATACATCCAAAGGCAAATCCTTGACATAGAAATGTCGATTCACCATTATACTAGGAGACAGCAAACTATCTGCTTGTTCCTGTACGACAGGAGTTTCCTGTGCGCTTGCAGCAAAAGGCATCATCGCCAAAAGCAACGCCATCATCATTTGTTTCATCATTTTCTTTTCCATTGCATATCTCTTTTATATGTTTCCTACATATTTATTCTTATTAGAAAATACGCAACTCTTACCATTGAGTAAACTAAAGAAACGCACTTTTAACTTTTATTCGTATTGGTAACTTGCCCTTTCATCCCTCATTTTTTTGCAAAAGTACGAAAAAATAAAGAAACTACAACAGAATGTCTCTATAAAATTAGAAAAACGCAGAACTTTCATCTGAACAAAGTTAAGTAGCGCTGCGCATTGTCTGTAGTCCTTTCTGAATCACAATGCAAAGCAAACACACCCCAAAACGTCGAAAGCCATCATTCAATTATTATAATGCTCAACGGAAGAACCTTTTCTGCCATTTAGCAATACTCTTCCTTAAACCACAGACGATAAATCGGATCAACAAATACAAAATCAGCTTTCTGCTTCTCTATGACATCCTTGTTCTGAAGAATCTTCTTGTTCTTAACTATCGTATTGGGATTACCCAAGTTATACACCTGCTTCACTGCTTGTGATGAGAAATGCTGCTCGCCATCAGCTATCGCCTTGAGCATCTCTATCTGGGTAGAACTGAGATTTTCCGTATCGTTCTGAAACATCGGGGTATTGATGTTCAATACCTGCTTGAGACCGAGAGAAAACACTTCTTCCGTCACCTCAGAAACCGTAAAGCTCCAAATAAAATAGCACAACTGCTGCAGATACCAGGAATGACACTCCACCACATCGCAAATCCTGCTGGCAAAAGATTCTGAAATTCGCTTGCCGGTCTTCTCAAAAGATGATAAGATAAAAGGAATCCAATGCTCCTTGGCTATCTTCTGCATGAAGATGACCTGTCCGAAACGATAGAACGGACTGTTGGAATTATTGAAGATGTTGAGCATCATATTACGCTTGCTGCCATAAAGGCAATAAGAGGTCAACTGCTGCTGTTGCCATACTGAGCGCATCTTGCCCTCCATATCCTTATATTCCGGCAGATTAGCCAACTGCTGAAATTCATCAATGCACACGATAATCCTGATTCCCTTTTCCTTCGCCAGCAACTCAGGCAATTGGAGAATCGCCATCTTATCTCTTTCTTGCGGCACAAACTTCAGGTCGAAAGCCACAAAATCCGTAATCTGATCGTTAACCACTATCTGTGGAACTACACCCGTCAAGAATTTCTTGGCATCCTCTATCCAACGTTCTATCTTGGAAGAAGCGCAGGCTATGACCTGACTGGCAAAAGTACGATAGAATTCTGCTTCCGAGCCGATACTGAAAGCATCTATATAGCAGATTCTCACCTCCTTGTCTTCCGCACTCAGTTCCGTCATCGCCTTCTTGACAAGCGACGACTTTCCCCATCGACGTGGAGAAATGAGCATCACGTTGATATGGGAAGCCAGGAGTTGCTTGAGCAAAGCCCTGTCTTCCGTTCGGTCGATAAAATTCTCTTCGGTAGCCAAAGTACCAAACTGAAAAGGAGATTGAAACACTGCCATATTCTTCTAATTAAATTCGTTTTACCAACTTTATTTAATTCTTACCACCTGCAAATATACAAAAAGTTACCCAAAGGTAACTTACCTTAGGGTAACTTTTTGTGATTATTAACCTATACTAATGGTTAATCAGGTCATTAAGGTCAAGGTACGCGGTCCACAAATCGTAGCTGACAGCAAGGAAGAATAAGGCAGATTGAGTAAATATGCTATCAAACTCATGCTTTTAACATCATTTGCCTTAAAAAACTTGGAAGTTATTGAAATAAAACGTATCTTTGCGTCATCTACCAGTTAGAATATATTCTACTGATAGTGAGTGAATTAACTAACAGTATTAACATCAAAAACAAAAGCATTATGAAAAAATATGTATGTGATGTTTGTGGCTGGGTTTATGACCCAGAAGTAGGTGACCCAGAGGGCGGTATCGCTCCTGGTACAGCATTTGAAGATATTCCAGATGATTGGGTTTGCCCACTTTGCGGAGTAGGAAAAGACGAGTTTAGTCCTGTTGAGGAATAAACCTGAATATCCAGACCGGACAGAATCCTATCATCCTGTCCCGGTTAGCTTTTTATCATTCAATTTGGTCATCAATTAATATTAAGGAGGAATCATTATGACTAAGATTAGAGAAATCTACCGCTGCCAGATTTGCGGCAACGTGGTAGAAGTAGTAAATCAAGGAGCCGTGCTCAGTTGCTGCGGCGAGCCAATGAAGCTCATGAAGGAAAATACCAGTGATGGTGCCAAGGAGAAACATGTGCCTGTGATAGAACCTATCGAGGGCGGATATCGCGTAACAGTAGGAAGCGTAGAACATCCGATGCTTCCAGAGCATTACATCCAGTGGATAGAGTTGCTCACCCCTACAGATGTGCTTCGTCACGAGTTGAAGCCAGGCGAAAAACCTGAAGCTATCTTCTTGACCAACGCAGAAGCCAAGGATGTTGTGGCTCGAGAATACTGCAACCTTCATGGTCTGTGGAAAGGTGAAATCTAAAGAATATTATTATCCGGGAGGGTGTGTCTCTATACTTTAGACACACCCTCCTGCATTTTTATCCATCTCATCAGGCAACTTTTCTCTAAAAACCTTGGAACATATTGAAATAATTCGTATATTTGCACCTGGTAATGCCAAAAACCTGATTTTAAATCATAAAAATGCGTTAAAGAGAAAACGCATTAAACATACAATCTTATTATTAACTTTTTAAATTACATCAATTATGAGAAGAACAATCTTTACTCTATTCATGCTTTGCATCGCAACCCTAACCCTGCAGGCACAAACTGCATGGACAGCAGCTGGTTCCAGTACACTCTTCGGTTCTCATTGGGACGAAACGGATACTAACAATGACCTGATCGATAAAGGGAATGGTATCTGGGAACTCACCAAAACCGGCTGCATTCTTGAGCAGAATGTGAAAAACGAACTTAAAGTCCTGAAAGATCATTCTTGGGCAGAATCGTACCCTCAAACCAACTATGTCTTTACGGTAGAAGAAACAGGTACCTATAACGTCACTATCCAGTTTAATGAAAACACCTACGAAGTCGGTGTAATCACCAAAAAGACTGGTGATGCTGTCATTGGTGAAAAGACATGGACTGTAGCTGGATTTGGTGTAATTCTCGGAAAAGAATGGGATCCGAAAGCAACAGAAAACGATATGATCAAACAGGAAGATAACGTCACCTACATTCTGACCAAGACCAATCTGACCATTGCCAAAGGCGGTTATCAATATAAGATCTGTGCTAACCACAATTGGTCAGAGAACTATGGTGATGATAATGACCCAGAAGGTAATGCCTCCATTTATATCGCAGCAGACGGAATCTACGACGTTACCTTCACCTTCAATCTGGCAACCAAGGAGGTATCAGCTACAGCTGTGCGCACCGACACCGATGGCATTAGCCAGATTGCCGGCGACGTCAAAGCCAAGAACGTAGTCTTCAACCTTCAGGGACATCGCGTTTCAACTCCTAAACAGGGAGTTTATATCATCAACGGTAAAAAAGTGATCGTAAAATAATAAAAACTGCTCAAAGTAATCATCAGAAAGGCATTCACCAGCATCGTGAATGCCTTTTTTAGTTTATTTACCACGAATTATTTTGTATTTTATTCGATTTAACGTACCTTTGCACCCAAATATTTAAACGTTTAAAAATAAAATGGCATTAAAATGTGGTATTGTAGGTCTTCCTAACGTGGGAAAATCTACATTGTTCAACTGTCTGTCTAGTGCAAAAGCACAGGCAGCTAACTTCCCTTTCTGTACTATCGAACCAAACTTGGGCGTCATCACCGTACCAGATGAGCGACTCAACAAATTGGCAGAGATTGTTCACCCAGGACGCATCGTCCCAGCTACTTGCGAAATCGTGGATATCGCAGGTCTTGTTAAGGGTGCCAGCAAGGGCGAAGGTCTTGGTAATAAATTCTTGGGAAATATTCGTGAGTGCGATGCAATCATCCACGTAATCCGTTGCTTCGACGATGACAATATCGTACGTGAGGGTGGCGCTAAAGTTGACCCATTGGAAGACAAGAGCGTTATCGATACAGAGTTGCAGCTCAAGGACTTGGAGACTATCGAATCCCAGCTCGCCAAGCAGCAGAAGACAGCAGCTGCAGGCAACAAGGACGCTAAAGTGATGGTTACCGTTCTGGAGGCTTACAAAGCAGAGTTGGAGCAAGGCAAGAACGCACGTGGCGTTACTTTCGAAAGCAAAGAAGAGCAGAAGGTGGCTCACGATCTCTTCCTCCTCACTACGAAACCAGTACTCTACGTAGCCAACGTAGATGAAGCTTCTGCCAAGAGCGGAAATGAATACAGCAAGAAGGTAGAGGAAATCGCTAAGGCAGAAGGTGCTGAGTGCATGGTTATCGCTGCGAAGACAGAGGAAGATATTGCATCTCTCGAAACCTACGAAGACAAGCAGATGTTCCTCGAAGAACTCGGATTGGAGGAAAGTGGTGTTAACCGCCTCATCAAGAAGGCATACGCTCTCCTGAACCTTGAGACATTCATCACTGCTGGTGAGATGGAGGTAAAGGCATGGACTTACCACAAGGGTTGGAAGGCTCCTCAGTGTGCTGGCGTCATCCATACCGACTTTGAAAAAGGATTTATCCGTGCTGAGGTCATCAAGTACGACGATTATATCCAGTATGGTTCTGAGGCTGCTGTCCGCGAGGCAGGTAAACTCGGTATCGAGGGTAAGGAATATGTCGTTCAGGATGGCGACATCATGCACTTCCGTTTTAATGTTTAATTATGATAAACCTGCTTAATTATATCGTTTGGGATCCAGATCCTATTCTTGCGCATCTGGGTCCTTTGACCATCCGATATTACTCCACTTGCTGGCTTATCGGTTTACTATTAGGTTATCTGCTCATGCAGCGACTCTACAAGCAGCAGAAGTTGGGCGATGACAAGTTTGAGCCTCTCTTCCTTTATATCTTCTTCGGTATTCTGGTAGGTGCACGTCTCGGTCATTGCCTCTTCTACCAGCCTGAGTATTTCCTTACGCAATGGGATCACTTCATCGAGATGCTGATACCTATGCACCACATGCCGGATGGCAGTTGGAAACTTACAGGATATGAAGGACTGGCCAGTCATGGTGGTGTATTCGGAATGTTTGTTGCCATCTGGCTCTACTGCCGCAACATGAAGGTAAAGGGCTGGGTTGTGCTCGACAATATGGGTATTGTCTCCGGTATTGCAGCCATGTTTATCCGTCTGGGTAATCTGATGAATTCAGAGATTATCGGCAAGGTGACTGATGTGCCTTGGGCATTCATCTTTGTTCGTGAAGATCAATACCCTCGCCATCCAGGACAGCTCTATGAAGCCATCGCCTACCTCATTATCTTCTTGCTCATTCTCTTCATCTATAAGAAGAAAGGTCCTAAGAGTGTGGGTACTGGCTTATATTTCGGTCTCTGTCTCACCCTCATCTTCGCCTTCCGTTTCTTCATCGAATATACGAAGGAGATTCAGGTGGCATTCGAGGCTGGACTTCCTATGGATATGGGACAGATATTGAGTATTCCACTCATTCTTCTGGGAGTTTGGAGCATCGCCTCCAGTTTTAAGAGAGCAAAGGCTCAGGAAGAAAAACAAGAGAAATAGGACTTGTTTGGGCTTGTTATGTCATTGCGGATAGTAGTATTTACTTTGCCGAGGCAGTAATACTTACTTTGTCAATGCAGTAGCATATAGGAACCATTTTCAATTTTAACCATACAGTTAGAACTGTTTTTCTATAAAATAAGAAACTCTCCCTTGCAGGAATCCAATCCTGAACAAGGGAGAGTTTTTATTTTCAATCCATCATAATCTACTTCTTATCTTCCCATCAAAATCTTCTTGATTTCATTGAGTTTGTTCAAAGCCTCTACCGGTGTGAGATTATTGATGTCCAAACCCAATATCTCATCGCGTATCTGACTCAGAACCGGATCATCAAGCTGGAAGAAACTGAGTTGTACTCCATCCTTCGGTTCATCCAGATGCTGCATATTAGGTTTGCCGGCAGCACCCACACCCGCATTGTCATCCTCCAGTTGTTTCAGTATAACATTGGCACGATTTACGATGCTACGAGGCATACCGGCTATTTCAGCCACATGAATACCAAAAGAGTGCTCACTTCCACCCGGTTCCAACTTACGCAGGAAGATAACCTTGCCATCCACCTCCTTCACGCTTACATTGAAATTCTTGATGCGAGGAAAGTTCTTTTCCATCTCATTCAGTTCGTGATAGTGGGTAGCAAAGAGCGTACGTGCTTGCACCTTCTTGTGCTGATGCAAGTATTCCACGATAGCCCAAGCTATTGAGATTCCATCATAAGTAGAAGTACCACGTCCTAACTCATCAAAGAGAACCAGAGAACGAGGAGAAACATTATTCAGGATATTCGCAGCCTCAGTCATCTCTACCATAAAAGTAGATTCACCAAGCGAGATATTATCACTGGCACCCACACGGGTGAATATCTTATCCACCAGACCTACTCTTGCACTCTCGGCTGGTACGAAACAGCCTACCTGTGCCAGCAGAACTATCAAGGCCGTCTGCCTTAAAAGCGCAGATTTACCGGCCATATTAGGACCCGTAATCATCATAATCTGCTGCTTTTCAGTATCGAGCAACACATCGTTTGGCACATATCGCTCACCTAAAGGCAACTGAGTTTCTATCACAGGATGGCGTCCCTGCTTGATGTCGAGCACCTCAGAATCGTCGATGACAGGACGCACATAGTGGTTTTCTTCCGATGCCTTCGAGAAGGAAAGAAGACAGTCCATACGGGCAATGAGGTTGGCATTGATTTGTATCTGAGGAATATACTCTTGCATCGAAGCTATCAGTTCATTGAAGAGTTGGGCTTCGAGAATCAAAATTTTCTCATCGGCACCGAGAATCTTCTCTTCATATTCCTTCAGTTCCTGAGTAATATATCGCTCTGCCTGAGCAAGCGTCTGCTTGCGAATCCAGTCTTCAGGCACCTTGTCCTTGAAGGTATTGCGCACCTCTAAATAATAGCCAAATACATTATTATAACCCACTTTCAGGCTGGAAATACCTGTTTTCTCTATCTCACGCTCCTGTATTTTGAGCAGATAGTCCTTACCATGCCGGCTGATGGAACGCAGATCGTCCAATTCTGCATTGTAGCCATCAGCGATAACATCGCCCTTATTGATAAGCTGCGGAGGATCCGGCTGGATTTCCTTTGCTATCCGTTCTTTCAGCGTTTCACAGAGATTGAGTTGCTCACCCACTCGCTGCAAGGCTTCATTCTTGGCATGTTGACAAGCCACCTTGATTGGCTGGATAGCCTCCAAGGCATGTTGCAATTGCACAACTTCACGAGGCGAAACTCTACCCACAGCCACTTTGGAAATGATACGTTCCAGGTCACCGATACGATGCAGTTGATCATCCATCAACTGCTTGAACTCCGGTTCCTTGAAGAAATATTCCACGATGTCGAGTCGTTCATTGATTGGACGCACATCTTTCAGTGGAAAGACAAGCCAGCGGCGGAGCATACGGCCTCCCATTGCCGTTACGGTGCGGTCGATGACATTCAGAAGCGACGAACCATCGTCCTGCATCGGAGCCACCAGTTCGAGACTGCGGATGGTAAAGCGGTCCATACGCACGAACTTATCCTCCTCAATACGGGAAAGTGCTGTAATATGATTGATTTGGGTATGCTGGGTAATCTCCAGATACTGCATGATGGCTCCGCTGGCAATGATACCGTTCTTCAGATGTTCTACACCAAAACCCTTCAAGGATTTGGTCTTGAAATGACCGAGGAGTTTCTGTCGGGCAGTCTGCTCGGTGAAAACCCAGTCGTCCAATTCGTATGTACAGTATTTAGTTCCGAAACACTGTTCGAATTTCTGTTTCATGGCACGATCATAAAGCACTTCTTTCGGCTGGAAGTTGCCCATCAGCTTTTCCACATAGTCGGGAGTACCCTCCCCTGTAAGGAATTCGCCCGTAGAGATGTCGAGGAAGCTTACACCACAAGAAGCTTTTCCGAAATGGACAGCAGCAAGGAAATTGTTCTCCTTGTAGTTCAAGACATTATCGCCCATTGCCACACCCGGAGTCACCAGTTCCGTAATGCCACGCTTCACCATCTTATCCATCTGGCTAAGTCCCTTCTTACCCTTGATTTCCAAGCGTTTCTTCTTTGGATCTTCCAGCTGGTCGCACACGGCAACACGCTTGCCGGCACGTATCAACTTAGGCAGATAAGTATCGAGTGCATGATGAGGGAAACCAGCCATCTCAGCACCACCTGCCGAACCGCCATTATTACGACGAGTCAGGGTAATACCGAGCACCTTGGAAGCCTCTATAGCATCCTCGCAATAAGTTTCATAGAAGTCACCACATCGGAAAAGCAACAGTGCCTCGGGATGTTTCGCTTTCATCTCAAAAAACTGCCGCATCATCGGCGTAAGACCTTTATTATCGTTTGCCATTATATCTTTTATTCCTTTCGTTATTTTTAAGTTTATCTTTGGGGGATATTCTCTCCCAAATTTTGTAATGCAAGAATTGCAAAAATAGGAAAAAAGAAAGAGAATACAAAAGAACCACTTCTTTTTTAATGTTTTTTTGAACTACACCTTCTTATCCAACCATAAAATCAAGAGAGGGTCAGCTATGCTATATACCTTTTCATTTCTCGTCAGGATATCGTCCTCCAAGAGTTTTTGGGCAGCCGACTGGGTGGCACTTGGCGACTTCAAACGATGTTTTTTGGTAAAAGCTGCAGAGACTATGCTCTTGGCTTGCCCCTCTTCATGTATGGCGTAAAGCACTTCTTTCTGAGGCTCAGAAATATAAGCCAAAAGTTCTCGAATGCGGTAATCATTTTCCGTCACAAAACTATCTATCAAACTATCCACTAAAGCCATATCACAAGTTACACCCACTGGAGTCATGGCGTATGCGTCTTTCATAATGCGCTGCATATAGAGGGTAACACCCCGGAATGTCGTATATACTTTTTCTATAGCTTCGGGCATGATTTTCTTTTCTCCCTCCTGAAAATGCTTAATAACAAACGCTTGATAAATAGGCAAGGCTATAGCTTCCAACTGTATCAACTTGGCACTTTGGAAAAAAGGACGGCGAGAAGAAAGGAACATTTCTTCTAATATGGTACGCTGACTGCCTGCGAAAACAAAATTAGCATTACTCAGTTTTTGGATATAAGAGCGAAGTATCGCTTCAATGTTCTTCTCCGGATACTTGGTTATTTGCTGGAACTCATCTATCACTACCAAACAACGCTTATCTGCATGCTCGATAAATTCGAAAATTTCCTTGATAGTATATTCTGGCATATTGATGTCCCCCAACTTCACATCAAAAGTCGGAGTATTCTGTATCGGATCATATCCAAAGGAAGCAGAAAGAGAGCGCAAAGTCATCATAAAGAGCCTACGCATCTTATCACTCTTGGAAGCCACTTTCTCATAAACAGCAGTACCCAATACATAAATAAACTCCTTGAAACAAGTGGTATGCAGAATATCTACACTAATCGTGAAATAATCCTTCTGTACATCCTCCTTATCAAAAACAAAATCGACCAAAGAAGTCTTTCCCATCCTTCGTGGCGATGTTATCACTACATTCATTTGGTTGAGCAATGCCATGCTCAACACTTTAGCTTCCTCTACTCGATCACAGAAATAAGGAGCAGGTATCTTTCCTGTCACAACAAACGGGTTGATATTTACAGTCATAGCTTTACTTCTTCTTTTGTTTTGTGGCACAAAGATAAGACTTTTCAACGAATTATCCAAAACAAATTATCTTTTTTTGATAATTTGCAAATAACTTCTCATTTCAGAGCCATATTAAACTAATGTATAACACTTTTCTCCAACTTAAAGAAGTTTTAAGCTTAAAAACTTGCTTGCAAAAGAAATTATGAGTAACTTTGCAACCGATAGGCTTAGTATAGCCTTAAGAGTTTATTCACAAAAATGTCTAACTTTAAAATACAACGGATTAAGAAACAGAAATAAAGAACAAGAAATGCCTAAGGAAACGATTCTTAGAGAATCCGCTCCCAAGAATGAATCATCGAGGACTTCATGCCCTCATATTTATTAACTATGTGCATTTCCGTTTCGACTTTTGAGATATTAAAATATTGAGCTTTTAGCTCTTGTTCTCAACTACTGAATGCCGCCAATATTCACACAACGAGAACAAGCAGATGGAAGGTTCATGCCAATTTTGGCGTGAGCCGTTCTGTGCTTGTTGTTGTGGAGGTAGCTTGGCGGCAACCTAGTAGTAAACAAGTCACGAACGGTTGCACGCCAATTTTTTATTTTGTATGAAAAGATTATTTACATATATAGGGCTAATTGCCATTATGCTATGTTATACACAAAATAATGTTGCATCGGAACTTATAACAAACAAAATGATAAATGGAATCTGTTACAACATATGGACCAACTTAACCTCAGAGAGTGATTATGCTTACGTCACTAGCCCTCAAAATGGTGACTATACTGGAGAAATTACAATCCCCGATTATATATATTATGGTGGGAAAAAATATCCTGTTACTAAAATAGGATATTTAGCCTTTTGCTATGATAAAGTAACCAAAGTGACAATACCTAACAGTATTAAAGAGATAGAAACAAATGCCTTTTTGAATTGCCAATATTTGTCAGAACTTAAAATACCAGCTTCTGTTGAAAAAATTGGCAAGTCGATTCTTGGAGGCTGCCAACTTAGTTTGATAATTGAAACTGACAAGATAACAAACTGGTATAGTGCTTTAAGTGGACTAAGCTCATATAGTAAGATTTACACACATTACTCACAAATAAATTATATCTCTCGCGCTTTTAGCGGAACTATAATTAATATTGATACCCCCTATTGGATAGAGTTTAGGAAAACATATCTTAAAGGAGTTAAATTTAATTTATACGAAAACAAATACTATACGAAAGAGCATTCACTGAAAGGTATTAACATTGACGAAAAATCTGTAGAATTACAAAAGAACAACACCTATTTCGTCAAAGGACTTCCTTTAAATATGTATGGCACAAGTAGTTCCACTGTTACCATTTCGTACATAGATGAAAATTTAGAAGAAAAGAGTTTATATTATTCATTTAAATTACCAACTCCATCCACAAGTTATTCCATAAGCAGTTCTTACAATAGCTTAACTGCCTCAATAAAAACAAGTAGTGATGAAACTGCAACTCCAAAAACTGCCATGTTCTACGTTATGGATGAATCGTATAATCCATATAGTGCTGATAATAGCATAACAAATGGACAAGCAATAATTAAAATAGAAAAATTAATGCCAAACTCATCTTATGACAATGCGATAATAACAATTACTTACGAAGAAGACGATGGCTATTGTCCATTATATAAACCAAAAACAAAATATACTACAGCAAAATATCCATGTTACAATTTGAGACCTACAGTAAAAGCCAATAGTATTTCAGTCTTAGCAAATTATCCTACATTATCAAAAGACATAAATATAACTAAGGCCCTCATTTTCATATACGGAGGCGAAGAACAGAAACTCACAGCAAATGCAGAAACACATCTATTCAAAGGATTAAAGCCAAACAAAGAGTATAGCATAGGACAAACGTTATACTGTGGAGACAAAATCATTGGTGAAAGCGTTACCAATTGCAAAACTAATGAACTAGAATTAATTACAGAAAATCCTTATATCGTTACACCGACATCAGCTATAATAGCTGCGAAAACGAATATTGGTGAAGAAGAAGAGCAGGTAGGCTTCGAATGGCGGAAGACTGATGCCCCTGACGTTGTGGTATCAAAATCAGGAAGCGGTGTTGTTTATGGTGGTATGTTAGAAGGAAGAATCAACAACCTCAGTACCTCTTCTTATTACAAGGTTCGTCCTTTCTATAAAGCGAGCGATGGCACTATGTACTATGGTGAATGGATTGGATTTGACCCAAGCGACTTCAGTTATTTCGAACCAACAGTACATACTTACGCAAGAGTAAGCGTACAAAGCACGTCAGCAAAGGTTAAGGGAGTTGCTTTGCAAGGAACTGACGACATAACAGAACAAGGCTTCGAGTATTGGGCTGAAAATGCAATAGCAAGCCGTGCTGCTAGTGACAAGCAGATAATACAGGCTACAGGTCAAAGTATGGAGGCAGAAATCACAAACCTCGCTCCAAACACAACTTACAACTATCGCGCTTATGCCAAGACTTCGAAAGGTACAACATATGGCGAAACATTGAAGTTTACAACACCTGTTGCCACTGCTATTATTGGTATTACAAACACCACAAATAGTGACCTACAGTTTAATGTAAGAAATACAAATAATGTACAAATCGCCATCAATGGTACAGACAAGGAATGTAATTACAGAATGAATAGCATCACAGGAGCAAACATTGCCTCAGGCAAAACTACTGCTGATGGTGAGTGGCATACCATTGCAAACTATCAACTTCCTTCCGGCATTTACATCATCACAGTATCTGACGGAAAGGATAAAAAATCTACAAAGATTGCCATTAAATAACATTATTCATTAACTTAAAGGAGGGTGTGTCATAAGTCTGTGACGCACCCTTTTTTATAAAGCATTTCCTCAAAAGAAACGCATTTATAAGCTCTAACGAAGCGCTTTGTTAAGGTCTAAGTTTATTGAGATCTAACAAAGCGCTTTATTAAGGTCTAATGAAGCACATCGTTAGGTGTTAATGAAGCGCTTCGTTAAGTGACTAAAAAAGCGCTTCTTCATCCGTCTATAATTTTCAAGGATTCAGGTTTCATAATTTCCGTCCCTGTACCCACTTTTATTTTTCCCTGCCCACGGAAAAATTCTTGCGTGGGCAGGGAGAAAAATATACCCAGGCAGAGAAGGGAAATTATAAGAGTATTTGTAGAAAACGGGAGTGTCATCGAGAAGGGCATGTTTTAACATTTATGGTAGGAAAATACAGATAATAGAGTAGATGTGGGGAGTTACCCCCAGCACCTCTCATTGCACCGTACGTACGGGTCTCGTATACGGCGCTACATACATATAGGAGAACGCAAACTCTGATACAAGTCATAAGGGTCGACCAAGCCAGGTCGGCCCTTGCTTTTATCAGTCCTGTTAACTCTCGGTAACCCTAATACTTGGGGGCTGAGGAGGAAGTTTATGGTGGATAGCCCGCACTGTCGGTACCAACCCAACCTTGTCATTGAAGCTTGATAAATTGCATCGTCCGTGATTCTACTCTTGATGATTGACTTTATCTTCAGCAGATTCTTGTGGATAGTACCGCATTTCTTCCATTGCTTTACAATGACCACTCTAACCTTGTGGCGTAACCAAGGACCAAATACATCTCGGAGATAAGTCGCCATACTACCTATGTGGTAATAGTTAACCCATCCTCTTATGACTTGATTTAATTTTGTGAAGATGTAAGACATTGGTTGAGCAGTTGCTCTCTTGCGAACTAAAACTTGCTTCACCTTGGTTTCCAACTTCTCCTTGGCTGCATCTGTAGGTCGGCATTCCCAACCTCTCGTGCTTTTCCAAAATGTAAAACCCAAGAATACACTCTTTGTGGGTCTGACCACCTTGGTCTTCGTTGCACTTACCTTGAGCCTTAGTTTTGATTCGAGCCAACGACTCACTGATGCCATTACCCTATCCGCTGACCTTTCGCTCTTGACAAATATGTCGAAGTCATCCGCATAACGGACAAAACGTAACTCTCGACTTTCGAGTTCCTTGTCGAGCTTGTCAAGGTAAATATTGGACAGAATTGGGGATATGCAACCACCTTGGGGAACTCCCTCTGTGGTTGCACTGACAAAACCTCCCTCCATTACACCCGATTTTAGGAACGAGCGAATTAGATGGAGAGTGGCAGAATCATTGACCTGCTCACGTAGGATTGAAATTAGCTTGTCGTGATTGACCGTGTCAAAGTACTTTTCTATATCAAAGTCCACTACCCACTCATACCCTGCATTCAAGTAGTCCAATGCTTGGTTGATTGCCTGATGGCAACTGCGATTCGGTCTGAAACCATAGCTATGCTCACTAAACAATGGTTCATAGAGGCGGGTTAGCACTTGGGCGGTCGCCTGTTGCACCACACGGTCTACTACTGTAGGGATGCCCAAGGGACGTTGCTTTCCATTGGGCTTGGGGATAAATACACGTCTTACGGGGGATGGCTTGTATTGCTTTCGGCATATGGATTGCTTTATCTCATCCATATGCAGAGGCATATACACGTCAAGTACATCTACCGACATATTATCTATGCCGGAAGCACCTTTGTTGCGCCTGACAGACATCCAGGCTTCCCAGAAGTTTCTTGCTTCTACAATCTCGTTTACTAATTCCATTTGCTGCTTTTCGTTCTGCTTGTAAATTTACGTTGAAACGTTCTCGTTACTTCCGACCTTGAAAGATTACGGTTCTTTCACATACGTCATACCTCACATCCGAACTATCAACGCATTGCTTACAGCGATTTGCACTATACATACATTAGTCCCTTCGGTACTGGTGAGGCACCTACTATGGACTCAGCTGACTCCCATCCATAAGCTTTTTTATCGCACGTGAGCTGACACGCTGGATGGGCCTCTCGGGGTAAGGCACTAACCTGCCGACTTCACAACCTCTCAGTTTACTGTTTTGGGGGATACGTTTACCATTCGGACTTCAACTTGTTTCGCAGTCTTATCCTTTCCCATTTAGCCTTATACCAAGTTCCTGTTCGTAGGCTCGATAGTCTCGCTATTGGCTTCCTTCATCCTTGACATTACTGTCAACGACTTGCCATTCGCTTCGCTTGGCGGTAAATACCTGCGACTGGATTTGAACCAGTTAGGTTAGTGTCATGCCCGACACACGAAAAAGGGTGTGTCATGGCTTATGACACACCCTCCTTCTATTTACAGAAACATTTCTTTGTCTAATGATGCCTCAGTCCAAAAGATATTTATAGATAGGAACAACTTCTACATCAATTTCTAAATCTTTCAAAGTGATAGTTTCTTCTTGATCATAAGTGATAATCATACATTTTTTAGCTTTCAGAAACTTTGCGACCTTTTGCAAAGCACCGACCTCACGATTCTTTGTAGTATCATCTAACATACGATAAGAAACCTGAACCAAAAGTCCTTCCTTTGGTACACAAAAATCAACTTCTACGTTTTTGTTATAGTAATACAAGTCCTCCCCATACCTTTTATACAGATGAATAGCCACCATATTCTCCAACAACTTAGTCTCTGGTTGGAAGAGAAAGAGGTTCAAGATACCATTATCATAGAAATAATACTTTTTGATTGTTTCCCTATCAGAGATAGAGTCTGTAAAACAACTGATACCAAAAGTAAGATATGATTCATTCGTATAGTCAAGATAAGAACTGATGGTTTCCCTTGTAATCTTTGTTCCATTCCCTTGCAAAATATTCTGTAATCTCTTGATGGCTGTAGGCTGCATCACACTATCAGCCAATTTTCTTACAAGCATACGCAGGCTCTGCTCATTTCTTACACCTCTACCTATACATAATTGGCGTTTTCATCAAAAGAGACACTCCTATTTTGGAGTCTTACTTTACCAACAAACTCCTGTTGCCAAAGTATGATTTGCTTAATGACGTTTTTATCCATTTTCTTCCTTTCTACGCTATATGGATGCAAATATAAACAAAAAAATCGATATAGGAAGCATAAAACTGGCAAAAGATGACTTCTATAGAAGACATCTTTTAGTTAAAAAATGCTATATTCACAATTTGCAGATATAAATGTTACCCAAAGATAACATTTATATATTTTTAAATGATAATCTAAGGGTTATCCGACAAGAAATGCGTACTTTTGCTTACATGAAAAGAAAACAGATATATATTGCTATCATATCCCTCGTTTGCTGCACGCTCATTGCAATCGGGGTCACTCTTCATCTGCGCAATCAGAAGGAGCCTCAGCCTACCGCTGTCAAGGCACCAGATACCCACAAGAAGAAAACCGTGGCAAAAGATACCATCAAGAAGATAAAACCTGTCATCAAGCAGGACTTCAATATCATAGGTACCCTGAGAGATACTGACGGAAAAGGTGTGGCAAACGTCATCGTAAGCGATGGATATAACTGCGTGAAGACTGATTCGCTCGGAAGATACAAGATGAAACGGGACAGTCTTGCCCGCTTCATCTACTACTGCGTGCCTGCCGACTGTGAGGTTCCTACCCATTCTGCTACAGATCGCACGGCTTGCTTCTACCAGCCAGTATCCAAGAAAAAGAAAATATATGATTTTACCCTGAAAAGACTACCTGGAGGAAAGGAAATCAGTTATAAGATGATTGTCATCGGCGACCCGCAGGTTACCAATGCCTACAGTCCTTATTATACCTCGCCCAGCGACAATCCCATCAAGAAGAGCGACGTAGAGCGATTTACCACCCAGACGATGGCTGATATCAGGCAAACCATCAAGAATCTGCCTGCCGGGACTCCTGTCTATGGACTCAGCATGGGCGATGACGTACAGTATTACGGAGGATATAATGCCCACCTGGAGAGGCAGATACGCCAAGCCTTGGGTTCATCAGAGATGCGCCTCTTCTCCGTCATCGGCAATCACGACCAGGACGGAAAGGCACTCTACAGACGTAAGTGGGAGGAAAACTTCGGACCTACCGACTACTCTTTCAACCGTGGTGATGAGCACTTTGTGTGCATCAACAACTGCTTCTTCTATCGTGGAAAGGCCTATTATTCACCTGGCGAACTGCGAGAGCGGCAGATGCGCTGGCTCAAGCAGGATCTCGCCCTCACGCCCAAAGACAAAAAGGTTGTACTCTGTTACCATATTCCTTTCACCTTCGGAAATGCACCTTTCGGCAAAGCCAAACCTCTTGGCATAGAGAATGAGAAGGGACTTTATTCCTCCTCTCGCCTATCCCAACTCCTGGCACTTCTGCATCAGTTTGAGGGAGGATACGAACTCTTTTGCGGTCACACCCATTTCGCCTGCAACCATGAAATCCGGTATGAGGGCGAGGATGTGATGGAGCATTGTCATGCTGCAGCATGTGGCAATATCTGGCAATCCAACATAAATATCTGCGGTACACCAAACGGCTATTATGTCTATCAGTTCATTGGTACCCGCCTTACCGATTGCTATTATAAGGGCACATTCTGGGATAAGGACAAACAGATGACCATCTTCAGAGCACAGACCGACTTCAATGGAGAATCGTATGCTGCGGACTGGGGCCTTTCCAAAGATAAAGATAAGAATATACTGGTAGCCAATGTCTTTAACGCCGACTCCCACTGGCGGGTTGTGGCAATAGAAGATGGCAAGGAATACCGGATGCACCGCATCAGCAGCAAAGGTCAGGATGCCTTTGCCGCTGGCTATCATCATAAATACAGCGAATCAGTATCCTATCGTTTTGTGAGCAAGGGCAACAGTTATCTGCTCATGAACCATCTGTATTATTATGTCCCAAAGAATCCGAATGCCAGAATAACAATCAAGGCTTCAGACCCTTATGGTCATACATTTACCGCAGAAAGTACCGAAGCGGTCAGTGAGCCTTTCTTCAATTACGCTCACTACTATGAGCAGGAGAATCAGGAATACAAGAAGGCAAGAAACTCCCTCTTGCGAGATTCTACCATAAATAGGCAGAAAGATTCGACACGGAGTAATCGCCATACAAATACAAAGCTATAACCATATAAATTGTTGTGTTTAACTATTTTATAATAAGAGTACGTTTAAAATACTTGGTGGATTCATATATGCCAGTCTTTTGACCAATTCTTTTCAGAAGCCAATACTCATGATAGTCAAACAGGAAAGCGGCGCCGCCTGCAAATCCGCAGGAAAGCGCCGCCCATTGTAAACCTATTCTCGTACAAATATGACTTCTTGAAAATAAAACTACTTTGCCTTGATGACGAAGCGGAATTCGCGGTCGCCATAATGCATACGGTATTTCTCCATAGGCTTAGTCATCCAGCTGTCGATGCAACCTAAGCCGTACTGGCGTTGCTGGATATGTACCTGTGTCAAGCCCTTGTCAACCAAATCACCGCTATGCTGTCCCCAAGCATGCTCCTTTTCATCACCAGAATCCAAATCCTTAATAGAATAAGGAATGGCACTACACTCCATCGGAGCATAACCCTCGAAAGTAATACCCTTGCCTGATGCAAGATTGAAAATGGAGAAATAACGGATATCTGTATGGTTGCCACTCTCCTGAGGACGAATATAAGGATAATACTCATCCTTTACATCCGACTCATATTTGCCAATAAAGGTAGAAGAATGACGGTCGATATAATTCTCCTCCGGGCCACGGCCATAATACTCCAACTTAGAGAATGATGCAGGCAAATCCAATACCATACCATATCGGAACAAGTCAGCTATCTTAGCCGCTTTATCCGTGGTCATCTTCTCGGTAACAGAAACCTCACCTACCGCATTGATGCGATAACGAAGTACCAACTCAGCCTTCACCTCAGGCATTTCAAAGGTAGCGGTCAAAACAACACTATCCTTCATCTCACTCTTGTCGAATGACTTCAAGTTCATTACAGGATTTTTCCAAACCTTCAACTCCATCTGCAAAGAAGCACCATAATCATTATCAGTAGGAGCACGCCAGAATTCAGGCTTCATGCTCTCGCGGAATTTCAAGATAGGCTCACCGTCCACGTCAAGATAGTCAATCAAACCCGTCTTTTTGCCTATAGTAACCGACATTCTCTTGGCAGAAACCTTCACATAGCTATTGGTTTCCTCTACCTCTATATTGCTGGTACTCTGGAGTCTCCCTTTCTTACCAGAAATCTTAGTAGAAGTCGCCGCAATAGGAGTATCTACCTTATCAAACTGATATTCATTGATGACAAACTGCTGGCGGGCCATTATCTGTCCTTTCTCTACCAATGGTTCTGTACCATCGCTGGCAAAGGCAAAATTGACTGTAATTTCCTCCTTACCATGTTCAGACTCTGCTTCAGCAATAGCATACTTCAAAGCATCACTCTTCACCATTTTAGTTGTCTGAGGAGTAATACCCTTAGTCTCAGGAATCTCAACAGTAGATAACTTCACGCCATTGGCATAGATAGTTGCAGTAAGGTGCAGGTCGTCAATATTCTTGAAGAAATTCTCATTATAGATATTGAAAGCACCATTCACGGCATCCAGATCCTTGATCCATACATTCTGATGCCAATACTGGATTTCGTAGGCATGCGGATTCAAACGGCGGTCTGGAGCAATAATACCATTGCAATTGAAGTTGTAGTCACTGGCAGGATAACGCCCATAGTCGCCACCATAGGTAAAGATTTCCTTGCCTGTAATCGGACTCTTGTCACGCAGACCCTGATCTACAAAGTCCCAGATGTATCCACCCTGATACTTAGGATATTTGCGAATCAGATCCCAGTACTCCTTGAAACCGCCCTCTGAGTTACCCATCGCATGAGCATACTCACATTGGATATAAGGTTTTACGCCATCACTCTTGCAATATTTCTCACTCTCCTCGTAGTCGATGTACATCGGACAATGAATATCTGTCTTACTGTCATATCCACCACGCTCATACTGCACAGGACGAGTCTGATCATAGGCTTTCACCCAGTCATAGGTCTTCTCGAAGTTGATGCCATAGCCACACTCATTACCCAAACTCCATACGATGATGGAAGGATGATTGATGAAAGTCTTCACATTACCCTCGTTACGCTCGATATGAGTCTGGAGGTATTCAGGGAACTTGGCGAGAGATTTCTCATCATATCCCATACCATGAGATTCAAGGTTGGCCTCAGCAGTCACATAGATTCCATATTCATCACAGAGGTCATACCAGCGAGGATCATCAGGATAATGACAGGTACGAACAGCGTTGATATTCAACTGCTTCATAATCTTAATATCCTGAATCATGCGCTCCACGCTGACCACATAGCCACCATCAGGATCTATTTCATGACGGTTAGCACCCTTGATCAGGACAGGCTTGCCATTGACCAGGAGCTGTGCATTCTTGATTTCCACATTGCGGAAACCTATCTTTTGAGGAATAACCTCCGATACACCCTGCTTATTTTTCAAAGTAATGAATGCCTTATATAAATAAGGTGTTTCTGCAGTCCATGCCTTCACCCCTGGCACCTTAATAGTACCCTGTACACCAGAAGCCTCAGCAATCTTCTTGCCATCCTTATCACACAATGTAAGAGTAACATCAGTCTTACCACCCTTCAAGGCTACCTGATAGTTCAGGACACCATCCCGGTATTGATTTTCCAAACCTGCATCCAGACGGATATCAGCTGCATGAACTTTCGGACGGGCATAGAGATATACCTCACGGGCAATTCCTGTAAAACGCCAGAAGTCCTGATCCTCAAAATAAGAACCATCACACCAGCGCATCACCTGCATAGCAATGAGGTTTTTGCCTGGTTTCAGATATTTGGAGATATTAAACTCTGCAGCCACCTTGCTGTCTTCGCTATATCCCACATACTTGCCATTCACCCAGAGAGTCAAATTGCTGGTAGCAGAACCTACATGGAAATATACATCCTTTCCCTTCCAGTCCTTAGGCAGGTCAAAGGTGCGGCGATAGGAACCCGTATAGTTGTTGAGTTCGCTGATATAAGGAGGATTTGGGTCAAACTGGGTAGCCCAGGCATAACCGATATTCTTATAAGTAGCATCGCCATAGCCATTCAGTTCAAACAAGCCCGGTACAGGAAAATCCTTCCATTGAGAATCATCAAAGTTGGTAGCGAAGAAATTGACAGGACGCTTATTGTAGTCCTTGACGAAATTAAATTTCCAAGTGCCTTCCATCGAAAGGTAGTTAGCTGAATTTTTCTTCTCGAAAGCCTGAGCCTTATCCTGATTCTCGAAAGCAAAGAACGCAGCACGGCGAGGAGCACGATTCTGCTGATTGACATCTACATTATGCCATCTGTTGGCATCTTGCGCCCTTACTTCGCCATGCCCATTAAAAACCATGGCACCCAGTAGGGCAAGAAACATGAAATTTCTTTTGTTCATATTCATGAATATTTATGATTTAAAAACAGGTTTTACCTTATTATATATTTAATGGAACAGTTGACTATCTTCAACATCCGCAAATTCCTTGGAATTATCCTTGCGCATCTGCAGGTTGAGTCCGTTCCACCAAGAAGGCCAGCCACCAGTAATATTGGCTATGAAGACATACTTGATAGGATGTAATCCCTTAGCCAAAGCTACGCAGTTGTCACGATGGGAAATACTCTTCACTTCGCTGGAGTTGTCGATAAGCAACTTACTGTCAATCCAAACCTGGTCGGCACGGGAAGAAACGTAATATACACCATTCTCTGGCACCATCACATATCCTTCAGCAATAGCAGCATAACCATTTTCTCCACGCAGAGTGCGAGCATCGTCAGCCTGCTTCAATTTCATTTCGCCAAAGTTGCGGATAACAGAATTTTCCCAGACGCCATCCGTCCATTCTAAGTCATTCACATGATGATAATACCCCTTGATGCGCTTCATCTCCAAACCCGGCTTTACATCTTTCACCTCAACAGAAGGAGCATAATTCTGTTTCTCCACCTGGATGGTTCTGATGCGACTCATCTTACCAGAAGGCAAAACCGTAGCAATATTGATGATACAATCATGGTTTACAGGGATAGGAGCAGTATAGACCAGAGACTCTGGAGTTGGCATCGTACCATCCAGTGTATAAACCATCTTCATCGGACGGGAAGTGGTAAAGGTTACTGTAGTATCCTGGGTAATCACCACTTTATCGCAGGATCCGTATGGCTGCTCCGGCAGAGGAAGATGATATTTGATACAACGTTCATCAAGTCTTACGAGGTTAGCATCCACTCGTTTGCAGAAATCCGTAAAGTTCTTACGACTCAATGGCGACCAGGCAACCTCAGAGAGTGCCAGGGCACGAGGATACATCATATACTCCATCTTGGCATTGGAATACATATATTCAGACCAGTTGTTGCATTGCACACCCAAAATATGCTTATCAAGTCCAGCCTTGCGGATTACATCAGGAACAGGGTCGAAACTATAGGTTTTGGCCAGATAGACAGGACTGCTTGGAATCGTGATTGGTTCTATCTTACTGTCGCCCTGATAATGGTCAAGGTAAAGACCACCAGAACCAGGAGTCATGATAACATCATGCCCTTGCTTAGCAGCTTCGATACCTCCATCAATACCTCGCCAAGACATGACGGTAGCATTCTCACTCAATCCACCTTCCAGAATTTCATCCCATCCGATGATTTTCTTACCATACTTCTCCAGCATCTTTTCTACACGCTTGATGACATAGCTCTGCAGTCTTTCCTCTGCAGAGTGCTTGCCATCGCCCTGAAGATGCTCGTCAACAATACGCTTCTGACAAGTAGGGCAGGTTTTCCAACTGTTTTTCGGGCACTCGTCGCCACCTATATGGAAATATTTACCAGGGAAGAGCGGCACCATTTCCTTGAAGATATCATCCAGGAAATGGAACATCAATTCCTTACCAGGACACATCACGATGTCCTCAATACCCCAAACCATTCTTGGAGTCCATTGCTCTCCCTTGCAGGACAATTCAGGATAAGCAGCAATAGCCGCCATCATGTGTCCAGGAAGATCCACCTCAGGAATCACCGTCATATAGCGCTTGGTAGCATAATCCACGATATCCTTAATCTCCTCCTGTGTATAAAAACCTCCATAGATAGAGCCATCGCCTTCCTTGCGATAACCGCCGATAGAAGTCAGTTTAGGATATTTCTTGATTTCAATACGCCAGCCCTGATCTTCCGTCAGATGAAAATGCATCGTATTGACCTTGAGAGAAGCCATCAGGTCAATCTGCTTCTTCACATTCTGTACAGTAATGAAATGACGGCATGGATCGAGATGGAAACCACGATAACCGAAACGAGGATAGTCTTCGATATCACAACATTGTGCCACCCATTTGACTCCCTTTACCAGAGAAGCACTTTCCACTTCCGCTGGCAACAACTGCAGGAAGGTCTGCATACCATAAAAGGCACCCTTGCCAGTCTTAGCTTTGATAACCACTCCCTTGGCAGTAACCTGAAGGCGATAGCCCTCCTCATTCATTTTCATCGAAGGGTTGATAATGATAGAGACATTTCCCTTCTTGTTGCCCATATTGACCTCATATCCAGTAGAAGTCTTGAGCTTGCCTGCCTGATAACCAGCTATCGCTTTACCTTCCTCTGTATTGTAGGAAATACCAAGGCTGGAAGGCAAAATAAATTCTCCACGCTGTTGGGTGAGTTTGACTGGTGTTGGAATCACATTGACTTCTGCAGCCAAAGAACACACAGGATTCATCCCCAAGTAAACCATGAGGGCGAATGCTGGAAATAGTTTTTTAATCTGATTCATATCGTATTCAGTTGTTAGTTTGATCTAGTTATTCAAATATGAGGTTTTAATCTTTCTAATATCTTTTATTAGTTGCCAATATTTTAATAAAATATTTTATTTTGCAAAGATATATGTTTTTTGTGTTACTTCAAAGGTTTTATGGTTAATAAATCTAAAACGCCAATACTTTTCGTATCTTGTCATCTTTATGCAGATAAGTGTATATTTGCCATATTATCAGATGTTTACGTGCAAAGGAACAAAATAACTCACGGAAAGAGTGAGACTATTTTCTATCATAAGAATTTTAATAAAAAGGACTTTAAGATAGAAACTCTAAAGTTTACTTATATATATAAATAAGGTGTAGGGGCTAAAAAACAGCCTCAAAATAATAAAAAAGCAAAGAAATAAACACATTTAATATTTATTAACTACAAAAAAGTTGCACGTATTAATAAAAGCTTTATCTTTGCAAATAAAAAATATTACTTATGAAACAAGAGATAATAAAATATATTAAGAACATAGGTAAAAAAGCTACTATACCTAAGAAAATCTTGGAGCATTTTATATCTCACGGACATTCCACTATCCCGGAAATATCTAAGAGTATAGGAGTAAGTCTCCCAACCACGACAAGCGCCTTGAATGAGATGATGACAGTGGGAATAGTCAAAGAATTCGGAAAGAAGGAAACTGCCATGGGGCGCATCCCAATGCTTTACGGTTTGAAGCCTAAGGCAGGTTACTTTATAGGTGCCAATCCGGAAATGGACAGTCTGGCACTTTCTGCAAGTGATTTCTGCGGCAACCAGATAGTCGAAAAGACAAAAATTCCCTACTGTTACGAAAACACTCCGGAGAATCTGGAAAAACTCGGAAGCATCATCAATGATTTCATAGACAGTCTTCCTATCAAGAAAGAGGAGATACTGAATGTCTGTGTCAATGTAGCAGAACGCGTTAATCCTTTTGAAGGAACGGCATACAATATGTTTACATTTACCGAAAAACCTTTGGCAACGGAAATATCAGAAATGATCAATTTGCCGGTTTGCATCGAAAACGACACCAGAAGCATGACCTATGCAGAATACATCAAAGGCTGCAGTAAAGGAATGAAAGACATTATCTTTGTGAATGTGTGCTGGGGTCTCGGAATCGGAATCATCATAGACGGTAAACTCTATTATGGAAAGTCTGGATATTCCGGTGAATTTGGACATACACCTGGCTACAACAACAACATCATCTGCCACTGTGGAAAAATCGGTTGCATAGAAACAGAAACTTCTGGCAGAGCACTGAAAAGAAAATTGACCGAAGCACTTCTGGAAGGAAAACAATCCATACTTTCAGACAAGGTGGTAAACAGAAAAGAAGAGTTAAACTTACAAGATATTCTGGACGCCATCGCAAAAGAAGATGTGCTTAGCTTAGTTATCCTGCAACATGTTGCAGATGAACTGGGAAAACAACTGGCAGGAATCATCAACATCTTCAACCCGGAAATGCTGGTCATCGGAGGCGAAATGTCGGCTACAGGAGATTATCTGACATTGCCTATCAGAATGGGCATCAAGAGATTCTCTCTCAACGTCATGAACGAGGATTCTAAGATTGTAACCTCCGAACTGAAAGGTCAAGCGGGCGTAGTGGGAGCCTGTCTCATGGCAAGATACAGATTACTCTATGCTTAGCAAATACCTCTCCCTGACTGACAACTATATATACATGACTAACAAAAATCAACAAAAACCTGATTAAATATAAATCTATCTCTCTATATATAACAAGGTATGAGAAGATACATTGTGTACGAGAAAAAATAACTTAAACCGAAACAACATGAGAAAATGCTTTCTGATTGCCATGATGTTGGGAATCTCAACACTGGCAATTTCGGCACAAAAGACATCCAAGTCACTGGAGCCTGTGCAACCAACTCCTACTACCAAACAGGTAGAATGGCAGAAAATGGAAACATACGCTTTCATCCACTTTGGATTGAACACTTTCAATGACAAAGAATGGGGATACGGAAACTCGGATGTAAAAACCTTCAATCCCAAGAAATTGGACTGCGAGCAATGGGCAAGAACACTTGCTGCTGCAGGTATGAAAGGGGTCATCATCACTGCAAAGCACCATGATGGCTTCTGCCTTTGGCCAACCCATACGACAGATTACTGCATCCGAAACACTCCTTATAAGAATGGTGAAGGTGATGTCGTGGGAGAACTTTCCAAAGCTTGCCAAAAATATGGATTGAAGTTCGGCATATACCTCTCACCTTGGGACAGAAATCAGGCCAGTTACGGCTCACCATATTACCTGAAACTCTACCAACGCCAACTCAAGGAACTGCTGAGCAACTATGGTGAACTCTTCGAAATATGGTTTGATGGAGCCAACGGAGGAGATGGATGGTACGGAGGAGCAGAGGAAAAACGAACCATCGACAGAAAGCACTACTACGACTTCCCTAAAATCTTCCAGATGGTAGATAGTCTCCAGCCAAATGCCACTATTTTCGGTGATGGCGGACCAGGGTGCAGATGGGTAGGAAACGAAAACGGATTTGCAGGCGAAACCTGCTGGTCTATGATTCCTTCCAATACCGTATATCCAGGCTATAAAAACTACAAGCAACTGCAATTCGGCTGGGAAAATGGTGATCAATGGACCCCCGCAGAATGTGATGTATCCATCCGACCAGGATGGTTCTATCACGAAACTGAGGACAGTAAGGTCAAAACCGTTGACCAGTTATGCGATCTTTATTATAGAAGTGTAGGGCACAATGCCACATTCTTGCTTAATTTTCCGGTAAATAAAGATGGGCTCATTCATCCTATTGACTCAGCCAATGCAGTCAACTTCCACAAGAAGATACAGCAAGAATTGTCCAACAATGTCTTGAAAGGCATCACTCCTAAAACGGATAGCCAACAAGGCAAAAACATTGGCAAAAACATGACCGATGGGAAACACGACACCTTCTGGGCATCGAAAACGATCAAAGGAGCAAGCATAGAATTCCGTCTGGGCAAGACACAAGAAATCTCTCGCCTCATGCTTCAGGAATACATCCCATTGGGACAACGGGTAAAAGCCTTCACTGTCTATTATCTCCAAGACAAGAACTGGGTGAAACTCAATCAGAAGGAAGAGACAACGACAATCGGTTACAAGCGCATCCTCAGATTTGACAAGATCAAAACCAATGGTCTTCGTATCGTATTCGATGATGCCCGAGGTTGCCCTTGCATCAACAATATTGCTGCCTACTAAGCAGATAGAAATATCTGTCAGGCAGATATAAAGCAAAAATAAAAAAGAACAAAATTATTATCTAAATAACTAACGTAAACAATTACACCTATGAACAAAAAAGTGAATTTTTATTTCGCGGCTCTTTTAGGTACTATGTCACCTCTTTGCGCCGTTCCAGCGTTAGCAAGCCAAAGCTTGATTGCAACTGCTACGCAACAGCAAAATTCCTGTACTGGTAATGTCATCGACCCTGCTGGCGATCCTCTTATTGGCGCTACCATTAGAGTTGATGGACAGGTAGGCGGTACTGTTACCGATATCGATGGTAACTTTACGCTCTCTAACTTAAAGAAAGGTGCCAAACTGACCATTACATCTATTGGCTACAAGGCGCAGACTGTAACATGGAATGGTGCTCCATTGAAAATCACCATGCAAGACGATGCCAACATGCTCGAAGAGACTGTAGTCATCGGTTATGGTACAGTAAAGAAGGCTGACTTAGCAGGTTCTGTTGCAGTATTAGACGGCAAGAGTTTCAAGGACCAGCCTGTTGCACGTATTGAGGATGCCCTCAACGGACGTATGTCTGGTGTGCAGGTAATGTCAAGTGGTATTCCTGGTGGAGCCATGAAGATTCGTGTTCGTGGTACCAGCTCAGTAAACAAAAGCAACGACCCTCTCTACGTAGTAGATGGTATCGTTCGCGAAACTGGTCTTGAGGGTATCAGCCCTGAAGATATCCAGAGCATTCAGGTATTGAAGGATGCTTCTTCTACCGCTATCTATGGTGCCCGTGGTGCCAATGGTGTTGTGATGGTACAGACCAAGAGCGGTAAGGCTGGTGCTACACAGGTAACATTCGATGCTTCCGTAGGTTTCTCAAGCGCTTATCACATTCCAGAGGTCATGGGAACCAAGGAGTATGCACAGGCTTTGATTGATTACAAGGGTGTATCTCAGGGTGCTATGCAGGATTATCTTGACGGCACTAAGCCAGGTATCGACTGGATGGACGAACTGCTCCGTACAGGTATCACTCAGAACTATAAGGTAGCAGTTTCTCAGGGTAATGATAAAACTCAGACTTACTTCTCTGCCAACTATATGGACCAGAAGGGTGTTATCACAGATACCAGCTCTAAGCGATACGCTATCAAGGCTAACATGCACAACAAGATATTCGACTGGTTGGAAATGACCACCGATATCAACCTGGCTCAGACCGACAACTCAGGTGCTGATTTTCTTCAGAACCAATCTAACCCTATTTGGGTAGGTTTGAACTACTCTCCTACCATGGAGATGATGGATGCAAATGGCAATTATATTAAAGATACCAACAACAATATCCAGAACAACCCTTATGGTATTCTCCATGGTGGTGAATACGACCGTAAGCGCACGATGGTAACTGGTCACGTTGACTTGAAGTTCAACCTTCTCAAGGGCTTGACATTCACCACAACCAATGGTATCGACTATAATGATTACAAGTGGTACAATTTCACATCAAGCAAGGTGAATACCTCTGGTAACTCAATGGGCAACAACGATGCTACAGTTACCGCTTTGCAGTCAACCAACAACTTGACCTATAACAACAAGTGGGGTGAGCACTCTTTGACCGCAACAGGTGTATGGGAAGTTACCTCTAATGAGGTTCGCCGTATGGGTATGACTGGTACAGGTATTATCCACGAACAGGTGGGCTACTGGAACGTAGCAGATGCTACATCTAAGACTCCTACCAACGGCTATAGCAAGTGGACCATGCTCTCTGGTGTAGCTCGCGTAATGTACAACTATGCCGAGCGCTACATGTTGACAGGTACTCTCCGTGCCGATGGTTCCAGCCGTTTCACCAACAAGAAGTGGGGTTACTTCCCATCTATTGCAGGTGCTTGGACTGTTTCTAATGAAAAGTTCTGGGAGCCTATTAAGAACGCTGTAGAATATATGAAGATTCGCGCCAGCTATGGTGTCATCGGTAATCAGGACATCACTCCTTATTCTACCCTTGGATTGTTGAAAACTACAGATTTCTCATATGGTACAAACCAATCTTACACAGGTTACTGGGCAAATGGTCTTGCTACACCAGACTTGACATGGGAGAAGGTACACCAGTTCGACCTCGGTGTTGACTTCGGTTTCTTCGGCAACCGATTGAACGTTAGCTTCGACTATTTCAACAAGACTACCAAGGATGCTCTCTTAGAGACGTCATCTACAGGTTACTTAGGCGGTACCACATACTGGGTAAACGCAGGTGAAGTAAACAACAAGGGTATTGAGGCAACCATCAATGGTCAGATTATTCAGACTAAGGATTGGACATGGTCAACAACTCTGAATGTCAGCTACCTGAAGAACAAGGTAACCAAGATGACAGCTTCAGATCCTATTATTTATGGTCAGACTCCTTCTCCTGGTACAGTTGATCCATGTACTATCATCAAGGAAGGTGAAGCTATCGGTACATTCTACGGCTTCAAGTGGGCAGGTGTAGAAAAGAATGACAAGGGAGAGTATGTTGATATGTATTACACTGCAGACGGCAACAAGACAGCAGATCCAGACGCTTCTAAGGACCGCTTCATATTAGGTCATTCAAATCCAGACGTTACATTAGGCTGGAACAACACCATTACCTATAAGAACTGGGACTTCAACGTATTCTGCAATGCAGCCTTCGGTGCTAAGCGATTGAACATGGTACGTTTCGCAATGAACTCAATGGTTGGTGCATCTATGTTCGTAACTGATAAGGATTACTTCGGCAATATTGGTATCACCATGCCAACTCCAGGTGCAGAGAACAAGACCTATGGTAACTCAGACAAGTGGCTCGAGAATGCAGACTACTTCCGCTGCGAGAATATCAGTGTTGCTTACACATTCCCACGTAGCGTAACCAAGTTGGCAGACATTCGTCTCTCACTCTCAGCTCAGAACCTCTTCACCATCACAGGCTATAAGGGTATTGACCCAGCAGGTGCTTCATTCGGCGAAAAGAATATAGACCGTGATAATGGTTTGGATATGGGTGCTTATCCTAATCCTCGTACCATCACAATGGGTGTTCGTGTAACCTTCTAATTTCAACAATCTAAAAACTGTAATAATTATGAAAACTAAGAAATTATTATATATTGGTTGTCTCATGGCAGCATCCTTGGTTACTTTCTCGTCTTGTGGCGATTTCTTGGATGAGGATCCTAAGGGACAGTTAACCCCAGAGAAGTTCTTCCTTACAGAAGATGACCTTACTGCGAGTGTTAACGCTTTGTACGAAAGAATCAACCAGACACAGAGCTGGACCAACCCTATGTACCCACAGTGGCAGGGTGATGATATCACAGCCAACCCTGGTTCAAACAAGCAGGCTTGTGCGGCTCTTGATGCTTTTGCATCTGAGGGTGCCAACAAGGGTGTAACAGATGCATGGAATCTGCATTATTCTGTGATCAAGGCTGCTAACCTGATTGTAAATGGAGCAGGAAATGTGAATGGCTCACAGGAAAAGAAGAACGTAGCCTTTGGTAATGCCCACTATTGGCGTGCATATTCTTACTTCTATCTGGTACGTGTATTCGGTAAAATACCTATCATCACAAATACAGACATTAACCAGTTGGATGCTCAGCCTGCAGAAATTGCAGAAGTTTACGAAATGATCGTTAAGGACTTGAAGGATGCCATCAACGAACTTCCTACCAAGTACGATTATGAGCCAGCTCGCTTGTTTGATGTAGATGTTTGGGTTACCAAACAGGCTGCACAGTCAACATTGGCTGCAGTTTATATGTCTATGGCAGGCTACCCTCTCAATAAGGGCACAGAATACTACAAGCTCGCTGCAGAGCAGGCAAAAGATGTCATTGACAACAACCGTACTTATGGTTTCATCTTGAACCCAGACTGGAAAGATGTTTACTCTATGGGTAACAACTACAACAAGGAGACCTTACTCGGTATCAACAATGATGCCAAGGGTTGGTGGGATCATGACTCACAGCTTTCTTCTTGCTGCCGTTTCGAAAGCCTCGGTGATGGTGGCTGGGGTGACGCCTGGGGCGAGATTGCTTTCTGGAAGAGATATCCAGAAGGACCTCGTAAGAATGCCATCTACGCTAAAAGAATTACATTCCAGGATGGTACTGTAATCACTGCAGATTGTAATTGGTGGGATATCCCTACTGCAGATCTTTGGGTTCCTATTACAATGAAGACTGATGCTAAAGAACTCGAGAAGCAGATTAAGGGTCTGGATGAAAAAATCGAAAAAGAGAAGGATAATGAAAAGAAGACCGTCAGAAAGGTTAACGGAAAATACGAAAAACTCTTGTTCGAAAAGGGTAAGAAGTGTGTCAAAGAATATCACCCTATGTTCACTATCTTCACTGTAAACTGTGATGAGAAGGGTGGAATGCTCAGACAACCATACGATTGTATGAAACCTAACTATAGTGGTATGGTTAACGACCGCCGTCATAACCTCATCCGCTATTCTGAGGTGCTCCTCTGGTATGCTGAGAGTGCTGCCCGTGCAGGTCTCGACCTGAGCGAAGCTAAATATTGGTTGAAACAGGTTCGCCAGCGCGCCGTAAATTCTGCTGATGTAGATAAAGTTACTCTTAGCGATGGTTCTATCGTGAATATCGACAACATGAACGCTGCTCAGCTTGCTGAAGCTTGCTACATAGAGCACGGATGGGAGGTTGCAGGTAACTGGGTATCAATGGTTACACGTCGTGCAGATGAACTCCGTATGGACGAACTCAAGAAGAACTTCGAGTATCGCGTTGCCAATGCTCCTGTAGTTATCGCTAAGGAGGGTGACAAGGAATATACCGCTCAGGAAAGCGTTACTGTTACTGGTCCTTGGTCAGAGGATAGAATCTACTGCCCATACCCAACAACCGACGGTGAGAAGAATCCTAACTTGAAACATTAGACTTCATAGGTTATTCATTATATCATATCATTGAAACTTGCAATATAAGTTTAAGATGATGTTTAGTACAAACTTAAAGAGGGCGTGCCGATTTACGGCATACCCTCTTTTTCACATATTATCTGAATTCATTTCAATATGGAAAAATAAATCATCAACTATTCATTTGATATTATTTTTTTATTACCTTTGTATCATTCATTATTTACAATCCTATAAACAAATCATGATGAACAACAAAACGATATGGTTCACAGGGGTTGGTTTGGCATGCCTGCCTACCCTCCTATGGGCTAAGCAAAACGCTCAACAGCCTAATATTCTCTTTATCCTCTGCGATGATATGGGATATGGCGATCTGGCATGCTATGGTCAGCCGTTCATCCACACACCCCACATCGATCAGATGGCCAAAGAGGGTATGCGTTTTACCCAGGCATATGCAGGGTCACCCGTATCAGCACCATCCAGAGCCACAATCATGACCGGTCAGCATACCGGACATACTCATGTAAGAGGCAACAAGGAATACTGGAGAGGTGTGCCAATGGTAAAATACGGACAAAACGAAGAGTATTCTGTCGTAGGACAAGAACCTTACGACCCACAGCACAAAATTTTACCAGAGATGCTCAAGGACAAAGGTTACAGAACGGGCGTTTTCGGCAAGTGGGCAGGCGGATATGAAGGTTCTGCCTCTACTCCCGACAAACGGGGCGTGGATGAATTCTATGGATACATCTGTCAATTTCAGGCACATCTCTACTACCCTAATTTCCTGAACAGATATAGCAAGGCTTTGGGAGATACGGCTGTAGTGAGAGAAGTGATGGAACAGAACATCCAATATCCGATGTTTGGCAAAGACTACTTCAAGCGTAATCAATATTCTGCCCGCATCATTCACGACAAGGCACTGGAATGGATCGACAAGCAGGATACCCAGCATCCTTTTGCAGGTTTCCTCACCTATACCCTGCCTCATGCCGAGTTGGCACAACCAGAAGATTCTATCGTAGAGAACTACCAGAAGAAATTCTTCAACGACAAAACCTGGGGAGGATGGGAAGATTCAAGATACAACTCCGTGGTACATACCCATGCCCAGTTTGCGGGAATGATTACCCGACTGGACCAATATGTAGGCGAAGTTTTTGCAAAACTCAAAGAGAAAGGACTTGACAAGAACACCGTCGTCATTTTTACATCCGATAACGGACCTCACGAAGAAGGAGGAGCCGATCCTGAATTCTTCGGACGCGATGGAAAGTTGAAAGGATTGAAACGCCAATGCTACGAAGGAGGTATCCGTATTCCATTCATTGCCTGGTGGCCAGAACATATCAAGGCAGGAACAGTCAACGATACCCAGTTTGCCTTCTATGACCTAATGCCTACCTTCTGCGATTTAGCCGGAATCAGGAATTTTTCCAAACGCTATACCAACAAGAAATTGGCAGGTGACGGATTTGATGGCATTTCTATTGCTCCTACCCTCTTGGGAAAAGATGCACAGCAGAAACTTCACGATTACCTCTATTGGGAATTTCATGAGACAGATCAGATAGGTGTAAGGAAAGGAGACTGGAAACTAGTAGTAGAAAAGGGAGAACCACATCTCTACAACTTAGCGACTGACATTCATGAAGATTATGATGTATCAGCTGAGCATCCGGAAATATTAGCCGAACTTTTAGCTGCCATCAAGAAGGAGCATAGAGATAGTCCTGATTTCCAAATCACTTTACCAAAATTTTAGGCACACAGTCCTGATGCAGATTACATTTCCCTCATTTAGAAAAGAATGAATATGATGAACGATAATAAAGCAACCCCATTTGCCAAGCCCCTGTACGTGATGCTGAAACCGGCTGGTGCTCATTGCAACTTAGATTGCAAATACTGTTACTATCTGGAGAAAAACAACCTCTACAACACATCTCAGCGGCATCTCATGACCGACGAGATACTGGAGCAATTTACCCAGGAATACATCGAAGCACAAACCATGAATCAGGTACTCTTCACCTGGCATGGAGGAGAACCGCTGATGCGCTCCATTGCCTTCTACAAGAAGGCGATGGAACTGCAGAAAAAGTACGCCCACGGCAAGCAAATCGATAACGTCATCCAGACCAATGGTACACTCCTTACCGATGAATGGTGTGAATTTTTCGCTCAAAACCATTTTCTGGTAGGTATCTCCATCGATGGTCCACAGGAATATCATGATCATTACCGACAGACATCTGCCGGAAAACCATCTTGGGAAAAAGTGATGCATGGCATCCATCTCTTGAAAAAACATAGAGTGGAATGGAATGCGATGGCAGTGGTAAATGCATACAACGCAGAACATCCTTTGAAGTTTTATCATTTCTTCAGAGACAATGGTTGCCAGTACCTGCAGTTTACCCCTATCGTGGAACGACTGACAGAGCATGAAGACGGACGCACTTTAGCAAGTTTAGCCGATGTGAGTCATGAAGATAATTATGAGGATGTAGGGAATGCGAAAAAACAGAAAGAAAATCAGGAAATCACAATTGCCGATTTCTCAGTAACTCCTGAACAATGGGGCAAATTCCTCTGTACCATCTTCGATGATTGGGTTCGCCATGATGTAGGTAAAATCTTTGTGGAAATCTTCGACTGCACACTGGCCAACTGGGTAGGTGTACAACCAGGCATCTGCGCCTATTCCAAGGAGTGCGGTCATGCCGGAGTGATGGAACATAATGGCGATGTTTTCTCCTGCGACCACTTTGTTTTCCCGGAATATAAACTGGGAAATATCCAGGATAAATCCCTGATAGACATGCTTTATGGAGAAAAGCAACAGTCATTCAGTCGCTTGAAACACACCTCTCTTCCCCGCCAATGCAAGGAGTGCGATATAGAATTTTCCTGTCATGGCGAATGCCCTAAAAACCGATTTGAAAATGATAAATATGGAGAGCCTGGCTTGAATTATCTCTGCAAGGGATATTACGAATACTATACCCATGTGGCTCCTTATATGGACTTTATGAAGCGGGAATTGCAGGCACAGCGTCCTCCAGCCAACATCATGAATGTTTTGAAATAAACTTAATATAAGGAAGAAAAATAGCCAGAAACATTTGTTTATCAAAAGATAATTCGTACTTTTGCAAAAGATATTAAAAAAAAAGAAGAATATGGACTTAAAAGGAATCTATACTGCAGATGCCAACCGATACACAGACGCGGAGGCACTCTATAAAAGATGTGGCAAGAGCGGAGTTCTCTTACCAAAAATAAGTCTTGGTTTCTGGCATAACTTCGGAGGAGTAGATCCTTACGAGCGCAGCAGGGCCATTACTCATTATGCTTTCGATCATGGCATTACCCACTTCGACCTGGCCAACAACTATGGTCCTCCTTATGGTAGTGCCGAAGAAACGATGGGCAGACTCATGCAAGATGATTTCCGTCCATATCGTGATGAACTTTTCATTGCCACCAAGGCTGGATATGATATGTGGGAAGGTCCTTATGGCAACTGGGGTTCCCGTAAGTATCTGATGGCCAGTCTCGACCAGAGTCTCAAGCGCATGAACCTCGACTATGTAGATCTTTTCTACAGTCATCGCTACGACCCTAACACACCGCTCGAAGAAACACTTCAGGCGATGGTAGATATCGTGAAGCAAGGCAAGGCGCTCTATCTCGGCATCAGCCGATGGCCACTGGAAGCCCTGAAGTTCGCTGACAAATATCTCAAGGAGCGCGACTGTCCACTGCTCATCTTCCAGGACAGACTCAACATGCTCGACCGTGCACCACAGGAGAATGGAACCCTCGACTATTGCCACGAGAATGGCATCGGTTTCATCTCCTTCTCACCTTTAGCACAAGGTCTCCTCACCGACCGCTATCTCAACGGAATCCCATCGGATAGCCGTATGGCAAAAGAACATTTCCTCAAGCACAGTGACTTGACACCAGAGTTGATGGAGCAGTTGAAACAATGGAATGCCGAAGCAGGCGAACGTGGAGAAACACTCGCAGAAATGGCTCTTGCCTGGATTCTCCAGCAAAAAGGCGTTACCAGCGTATTGGTAGGTGCCAGTTCAACAGAGCAACTTACCAAAAACATAAATGGAATCATGAAATAAAACTTGTGATTCTTAAAAAATAATATTATTTATTTTGTAGTATGCCAAAATAAATGTAATTTTGCACCTTGAATAGAGTTATACCTTATTATATATAAGATTATATGAGGCAGAAAACCTATCAAAACGGAAAATTACAAAGAATAAGAAACAAAATAAATAAGATAACAACAATGGAATACAACTTCAGAGAAATCGAGAAGAAATGGCACCAGAAATGGGTCGAGAACAAGACCTATAAGGTGACAGAGGATGAAAACAAGAAGAAATTCTATGTGCTCAACATGTTCCCTTATCCATCAGGAGCTGGTTTGCACGTAGGTCACCCACTTGGCTATATCGCCAGCGACATCTATGCTCGCTACAAGCGTCTCAATGGCTATAACGTGTTGAACCCTATGGGTTACGATGCTTATGGTTTGCCTGCTGAGCAGTATGCTATCCAGACAGGTCAGCACCCAGAGGTAACTACCGTAGCCAACATCAACCGCTACCGCGAGCAGCTCGACAAGATTGGCTTCTCTTTCGACTGGGACCGCGAGGTTCGCACCTGCGACCCTAAGTATTACCATTGGACTCAGTGGGCTTTCCAGAAGATGTTCAACTCTTTCTTCTGCAACGGCTGTCAGAAAGCTCAGCCTATCGAGAAGCTCATCAAGCGTTTCGAGGAAAAAGGTTCAGAGGACTTGAACGTGGCTCAGAACGAGCAGATTGACTTCACTGCCGAGGAATGGAACAGTTACGACGACGTGAAGAAGCAGCAGATTCTGATGAACTACCGCATCGCTTACCTCGGCGAAACTATGGTGAACTGGTGCCCAGGATTGGGTACTGTACTTGCCAACGACGAGGTAGTAAACGGTGTAAGTGAGCGTGGCGGTTATCCTGTCATCCAGAAGAAGATGCAACAGTGGTGCTTGAGAACATCTGCTTACTCTCAGCGTCTGCTCGACGGTTTGGAGACCATCCAGTGGAGCGACAGTATCAAGGAAACCCAGAAGAACTGGATTGGCCGCTCTGAGGGTACAGAGGTTGTTTTCTCAGTGAAGGACAGCGACGTGAAGTTCACCATCTTCACTACCCGTGCCGATACCATGTTTGGTGTTACCTTCATGGTTCTGGCTCCAGAGAGCGAGTATGTCCAGCAGGTAACTACTGCCGAGCAGAAGGAAGAAGTAGAGAAATATCTCGACTATGTGAAGAAGCGTACTGAGTTGGACCGTATGGCTAACCACAGCGTAACTGGTGTATTCTCTGGAAGTTATGCCATCAACCCATTCACCGGCGAGGCAATCCCAGTATGGATTTCAGAATATGTATTGGCTGGATATGGTACAGGTGCCATCATGGCTGTGCCAGCTCACGATAGCCGTGACTACGCCTTTGCCAAGCACTTCAACCTGCCTATCATTCCTCTTATCGAGGGTGCTGATGTTTCAGAGGAGAGCTTCGATGCCAAGGAAGGTATCGTAACCAACTCACCTGTAGCAGGCAAGAGCAGCATGGATGGCTTCTCTCTGAACGGACTCACCGTGAAGGAGGCTATTGCAGCTACCAAGAAGTTTGTTACCGAGAAGGGCATCGGCCGAGTAAAGGTAAACTATCGTCTTCGTGACGCCATCTTCTCTCGTCAGCGCTACTGGGGTGAGCCATTCCCTGTATATTACAAGGACGGAATGCCACAGATGGTTCCTGAGGAGTGCCTGCCACTCGAATTGCCTGAGATTGAGACCTATAAGCCAACAGAGACGGGTGAGCCACCATTGGGTCGCGCTAAGAAGTGGGCTTGGGATGCTGAGAAGAAAGAGGTGGTTGACAAGAGTCTCGTAGATAACAAGACTGTATTCCCACTGGAGCTCAACACCATGCCAGGTTTCGCAGGTTCATCTGCTTACTACCTGCGCTACATGGATCCTCACAACGATGAGGCACTCGTAGGCAAGGAGGCTGATGAGTACTGGCAGAACGTAGATCTCTACGTAGGTGGTTGCGAGCATGCTACCGGTCACTTGATTTACTCTCGTTTCTGGAACAAGTTCCTCTTCGACCTCGGCGTAAGCTGCAAGGAAGAGCCATTCCAGAAGCTGGTGAACCAGGGTATGATTCAGGGCCGCTCTAACTTCGTTTACCGCATCAACAGCGATGACCACGACAAGGCTCCTGTATTCGTAAGCTTGAACCTGAAGAAGGATTACGACGTAACTCCTATCCACGTAGATGTAAACATCGTAAGCAACGATGTATTGGATATCGAGGCATTCAAGGCTTGGCGCCCTGAATATCAGAACGCTGAGTTCATCCTGGAAGATGGCAAGTACATCTGCGGATGGGCTATCGAGAAGATGTCTAAGAGTATGTTCAACGTGGTGAATCCAGATATGATTGTCGAGAAGTATGGTGCTGATACCCTGCGTCTCTACGAAATGTTCCTGGGTCCTGTAGAGGCAAGCAAGCCTTGGGATACCAACGGTATCGACGGTTGCCACCGCTTCCTGAAGAAGTTCTGGGGCTTGTTCTACGAGAACCGTACTGACAACTTCCTGCCATGCGACGAGGCAGCAAAGCCAGAGAGCCTGAAGAGCGTTCACAAGCTCATCAAGAAGGTAAGCGAGGATATCGAGAAGTTCTCTTACAATACTTCTATCTCAGCCTTCATGATTGCCGTGAACGAACTCGGTCAGCAGAAGTGCCACAACAAGGAACTCCTGACAGATCTCGTCATCCTCATCGCTCCATTCGCTCCACACATCGCAGAAGAGTTGTGGGCAGCACTTGGCGAGCAGGGCAGCGTTTGCGATGCAGCATGGCCAAAGTATGATGAGCAGTATCTGAAGGAGAACGATATGCAGCTCACCATTTCCTTCAATGGTAAGGCTCGTTTCCAGATGACTTTCCCTGTGGATACTCCTAACGAGGAAATCCAGAAACAGGTATTGGCAGACGAGAAGAGCCAGAAGTACTTGGAAGGATTCAACGTGCTGAAGGTAATCATCGTACCGAAGAAGATTGTCAACGTCGTATTGAAGAAATAATGATATAGATAGGGATTGATAAATTCCTCTATAGAAATAATAAAACACATCGGGAAGGATCACCAGAAAATCTCCCGATATGTTTTAAAGAATGACGTGAGGAAATAAAGAAAGACTCCCTAAGTTTTTCCTAAAACCTCACGTTATTTTTTCATCTTTTCCGTTTTGTGCATTTTTATGCAGGAAATATAATATTAAAAAGTTAGAATAATATGCAAATAGCAATCAGTCAAACAATAAAGAATGAGGTCAAGGACTACTTCTACATTACTTTAGGCCTCTTGATTTACACCTTTGGATGGACCATATTCTTGCTTCCATACCAGATAGTAACAGGTGGCGTAACGGGTATTGCTGCTGTCATCTACTATGGCACGGGGATACCTATCTATTTGTCGTATTTTCTCATCAATGCCGCCTTGCTGCTTGCAGCTCTGAAAATATTAGGATTCAAATTCATGGTGAAAACGATCTATGCCATCATCATGCTATCGGTATTCTTAGCTTTGGCGCAAGATTGGATGATTGGTGAAAATGGAAAGATGGTACAGGTACTGGGAGAGGGACAGGATTTCATGTCACTCATCATCGGCTGTCTGTTTACAGGATTATCACTCGCCGTCGTCTTCCTGCATAATGGTAGTACGGGTGGAACGGACATCATCGCTGCCATCGTCAACAAATATCACAACATCTCGCTGGGACGAGTGCTCATCTTTGTGGATCTTCTCATCGTGGGCAGTTCTTTCTTCGTCTTCAATGCCAAACCAGATTTCACTACGATTGATGCAGTAAGAAAGGTAGTATTCGGTCTCTGTACGATGGTAATAGAGAACCTGGTGCTCGACTATGTGATGAATGCCAAGCGAGAGAGTGTACAATTCATGATATTCAGCAAGAAATATCAGGAGATAGCCAACGCCATCGGTATGCAGATGGATCATGGTGTGACGATTCTTGATGGTCACGGCTGGTACACGGGTGATGAGATGAAAGTGCTCTGTATCTTGGCTAAAAAGAACGAGAGCGTCACCATCTTCCGTATTGTGAAAATCATCGACCCGAATGCCTTTGTCAGTCAGAGTGCCGTCATCGGTGTATATGGCGAGGGATTCGATGAAATGAAAGTGAAAATCAAAGATAAAGACATCAAGCAGTTGAAATAACTGCTTGAATGTAGAGTCTTCAATATAGATTTGATATCAAGTTATTAATATCCATTTGAGAAAATAAAAATTATGAAGATAGTATTTGCAACAAATAATCAGCATAAACTCCAAGAAATCCGTGATATTTTAGGCAGCGACTATGAGGTAGTATCCTTGAAGGAAATAGGATGCGATGTAGATATTCCTGAGACTGGTAACACATTGGAAGAGAATGCTTTACAAAAGGCACAATACATCTACGACCACTACCATATCAGTTGTTTTGCTGATGATACCGGCTTGGAAGTAGAAGCTCTTGATGGTGCCCCTGGTGTACATAGTGCCAGATATGCAGAAGGTACAGATCACGACAGCGAGGCTAATATGACCAAGTTGTTGAGAGAACTGGCTGGCAAGGAGAATCGTCAGGCCCGTTTCCGCACGGTTATCTGTTATATTGAGAAACAGGATGTATGTCCTTGTGGTTGTACCAGCATCAAGAAAGTACACCAGTTTGAGGGTATTGTAAATGGTCGAATCGCCACAGAGAAGCATGGCACAGAAGGTTTCGGCTACGACCCTATCTTCGTACCAGAAGGCTATGACAAGAGTTTTGCAGAACTGGGCGAAGAAATCAAGAATGGTATCAGCCATAGAGCAAGGGCCGTGGCAAAATTGGCAGAGTATCTGAAAAAATAGAAATGATCAACTCGCTTTCGATATTAATCCCTACATATAATAATGTATGCTTTGAGCTTGTAAAAACCTTGCAGGCTCAAGCTGCGTTATTGTCAGACTTCGAGTACGAGATACTGGTAGCAGATGATGGAAGTACAGATTTATCTACCATAACAGCCAATCGCAAAATCAATGAGATAGAGAACTGTCGCTATATCGAAAGAGAGAAAAATGTGGGAAGATCAGCTATCCGTAATTTTTTAGCAAAAGAAGCCAAATATGAATGGTTACTGTTTATTGATAGCGATTTACATATTGACAATACAGATTTCGTTAAAAAATACTCTTTAGCCGAAGGAAAGATAATTGTTGGAGGATTGAAGATTGGAGGAAATCCACAAACTTTGGTCAACAATCTGAGATACCAATATGAAAAGGCATGTGAAAAAGACCATGATTATCTCCATAGAATAAAGAATAGGGATAAGGAATTCCGTACTACCAACTTTCTCATATCCAAGACCGTCATTCAAGAATGCCCTTTTGATGAAAATTTCAAGTATTACGGATATGAGGATGTCTTGTTAGGCAAAAGTCTCTCTTCAAAAGGTTATCATATCAGCCACATAGACAATCCTATATTGCTGGACGAATATGAAACCAACTATCAGTTTATCAACAAGACAGAAGAAGCTTGCCGAACACTCTTTCAGTTCAGAAACGAACTGAAAGGTTACTCCAAAATACTTGATTATGCAAGAAAAATAAAAAAAATGCACCTTTATTCTGCCTGCCAAAAACTATATCCGCTGCTCAGCCTACCAATAAAAGCTAAGCTTACAGGCAATAAACCCAGCATTTTTTGGTTTAATATATATAAACTATTATATTATATACATTTAGATCAAAACATATAAACATAGCATTCATCAAATATGAACAAAAAGATATTGACAATCATCCTATTCCTGATAGTTCAGGTAGTAGCATTCCATTCTCAAGCAGCCATTGGAGACTGGAAAGCCTATATGGCTTATCATGATGTGCAGGAAATAGAACAAGCAGGAAATCTTGTATTTGTACAGGCTTCCAATGGTCTCTATGTCTATAACAAGAATGACCAGAGTATCCAAACATTCAGTAAAATAGATTATCTCAGCGATTGCAATATTTCTCATATCGCTTACAATAAGAGTACCAAGCGGCTTGTTATTATTTATTCTAATGGAAATATTGACCTCATGAACATCAATAATTATGAGGTTACTAATCTCTCTGATTATTACAATACTTTCACATCCGAAAACAAGACGGTCAATGACATTTACACATACGGCAACTATGCGTACCTTAGTACTGGATTTGGTATAGTAAAACTTAATGTTAGCAAAACAGAAATTAGTGATACTTACAATCTTGGATTTAAAGTTGACTGGTGCGAAATTAATGGCAATAAGATTTATGCTTATAGTCAAACTAATGGTAAATATACGGCTTTACTTTCAGATAACTTATCGGATAAAAATAAGTGGAACAAGGAAGGAGGTTACAGCGCAAAGGTTGAAGAAGATAAGAGCGAACTGAAACAGTTAGTTAGCACGTTGAATCCTGGAGGTCCAAAGTATAATTACTTTGGCTGCATGCGCTTTACTAATAATCAATTATATACATGCGGAGGTGGTTTCTCTTATATGGAATTTTCAAGACCAGGATGCGCACAGGTATTAAAAAATGATACATGGCAAATCTTCGAAGATAATTTAAGTACAAAAACTGGTTATAGATATATAGATACAGATAATTTAGACATCGACCCATTAGACCCAAACCATGTGTTTGTAGGAGGAAGAACTGGTATCTATGAATTTCAAGATGGTAAGTTTGTAAACAACTATACCATAGATAATACTAACAATATATTGCAAGCAGCAAGCACAGTGAAAGATCCTACCCAATATAAGAATTATGTAATAGTAAACGCCTTGAAATATGACAAGGAAGGTAATCTCTGGGGATTTAACAGTATTAGTCCCTCTACTTCGTTATTTGCCTATACAAAAGACAAAGAATGGGTATCTCACCATAAATCTGAATTTATGTATTCTGAGAATACTTCTCTTGAAAACGTAAACAATATCATAGAAGACAGCCGTCGTCTTCTATGGTTTGGAAACAATCATTGGGATTTTCCATACCTATATTGTTATCAACCATCTACAGATGCTGCAAAATGTTACAAAAAATTCACGAATCAAGATGGAACAGAAGTATCTGTCGGTTACGTAAGAGCTATTGCAGAAGACAATAAAAACAATATTTGGGTTGGTACTTCAGCAGGTCCTTTAATGCTTGAAGCTTCGCAGATTACGCAAGATTCACCTGTTTTTACACAAGTAAAAGTACCTCGTAACGATGGAACCAACTATGCAGACTACTTGTTAAGTGGGGTTGATATTACATGCATAGCAATCGACAAAGCCAATAGAAAATGGTTTGGAACAAGCAGTAATGGTGTATATCTTATCAGTGATGACAACATACAACAGTTACAGCACTTTACTCGTTCCAATAGTCCCTTATTATCAGACGACATTGAATCCATTGCCATTAATACGGAAAGTGGAGAAGTCTATTTTGGTACAAACCTTGGTCTGTGTTCCTATCAAAGCGATGTAAATTCCATCAATGAAGAGATGAACAAAGATAATGTTTGGGCATATCCAAATCCTGTTAAACCTGATTATACAGGAGTTATAACCATAATAGGATTGTCGAATAAAGCAGACATTAAAATCGTCACCTCTAATGGAGTACTTGTCAATAAAGGCACAAGCAATGGTGGAATCTACCAATGGGATGGAAGAGACCTGAAAGGCAAGATGGTAGCAAGTGGCATCTATATGGTAGAAACGGCAACGAGCGATGGAAGCAAAGGTACGGTTTGCAAAATAGCAATCATTAGATAATCATGCAGAGAAAGATTTGGATAGACAATTTAAGAGGATTCTGTATGCTCGCTATTTTACTGGATCATACAGAAATATACTATACAGGAGAAAACGTCATTGACTACAATCTATATGTAGCCAACGTACTCATTGTATTTTTCATTTTGTCTGGATATCTCATGTATAAGGCAACTTTCAATATAAAGCATAAATTGTATTCCATCTTTAGAACTCTTTTCATTCCATACATCGTCTTTACCACAGCTATGTATATTCCAAAGAATATCATCCATAGTAAAGGAATTGATTTTATAGAAATGGGAAAAAACATACTGATGGGGCAAGCCTCATGGTTTATTGCAGCTTTGATCATAGCAGAATTGATATTTTTAATAGGAATATGGATAAGCAAGGGGAAAAATATGCCATTAGCAATAATGGGAGTGCTCGGTTTCGGCCTATCAATTTACTTATCCTCTAAAAATCAAACTTATTTTTGGCAATTAGACAATGCCCTACAAGCATTACTCTTCCTTTATATAGGATATCTTTACCATCAATATGAATCCATTTTTAATACCATCAACAAGATGCCATATACATTATTATTATTCCTATTATTAATAGGTATAAAAATATATGAATACCACATCCAAATGGATATGTTGATATGGCATATTCATATCACTAATTATCCTATCTTTCTCATTGATAGCATGATCTTTAGTCTAATGGCTATACAATTATTCCAAACTTTACCGCCCATCAAGTGGCTCAGTTGGATAGGAAGGCATTCCATTGTATATTATTTCCTTTGTGGAGGAATACCATTAATAACCAGTAAACTCTTACATTACATAGGATTAAACTATGGCGGGAATTATCTCTATATCTTGCTGGCTTTTTCTTGTGTTTGTATAATAACTACTCTTATCACTTATTTCATTTATAAATATATACCATCAATTACTGGAAAATATGAATAAAATTATAAAATTAAGTCCATGGGCTTTATTGGCAATCATATCATTTATAGTGATATATGCTTGCTCATATTATGCACACACAAATTATCGGGCATTAGCTTTCGACCAAGATATATTTTATGTAATAGGTAGAAATTGGGCAGAAGGTAAACTCCCGTATGTAACAGCGTGGGATAGCAAAGGACCTTACATTTTTTTCTTCAATATGTTAGGCTACCTTATAACAAAGAGTGATATTGGAGTTGTTCTTTTGGAATCTATCAATTTCACATTAGTTTCATGGTGCAGCTACTTTTTCTTAGGCAAATATTGTTCTAAAAAAACATCATTTATATATACCTTGTTTTTCATCGCATGCTATACAATCATAAATAGTGGTGGAAACCAGGTAGGAGACTGTAATCTATTACTCTCCGTCATTTCCATATTTTTGGTTTATAACTGGACCAGAAAATATCAAGACAGCATAATAGAACATCCATGGAAGTATGCTTTTATTTATGGTTTATTCTTTGCATCATGCCTACTTTCTCGCCTAACAAATGCCGTAGCCATTTGTGCAAGCATTCTTGCTATAGTTAGCATATTAGTTTATCATAAAAAATGGAAAAACTTAATAAAAAATAGCATAGCCTTTATTGCAGGATGTTGTACTTTTGCACTTCCTTTTATTATTTATTTCAACATACATAACGCACTGTCAGACATGTGGTATGCTACATTCCTGTATAATATAGAGTATGCTATTCACTCTCAACCAAATGCAGTAACAGACACCCATTTTCCTCTCATATATTTTACCTTATACAACATATCCATTCTATCAGTATTATTATCAGGCATTATGGCTATCAACTGTAATGCAAGAAAAAAAATAACTTATATTTGGGGATTTATAGCAATCTGTACTATATGTTGGATTATTAAGAGCTATGCAAACGCGAATTATACTATTTCATTTTTACCTATTCAGTTTGTAGCTTTCATAGAGTTATCCACACTATATAAAATAGACAAAAAGAAACTATACCTTGTCGGTATATACATGATAAGTATAGTTATTATCATTGGAACTGGTAATTATATACGAACAACTATGTGCTACGAATCTGTTGCCAGAGATATGAAAAAAGATGCACAATATCAAATAGACATGATAAAAGACATTCCTAAAGAAGATTCCTTTATTTTCTATAATGGATTGCCATATATATATGCCACCCAAAATATACGTCCTTACTATCCATATTGGATATGCCAAGATTGGGCTATAGAAAACGGAATATCCTTACGTTCCAAAGTAAGAGATTGTTATGCCAAAGGAGATGCTAAATGGATTATCGTTTTTGATTATGAGCACAGCAATATCAAAGATATTCTACTTGACAGATATTCTATTTCTAAAAAAGACAAAAAAAATAAACTTACATTATTCAGATTAAAATGAGTAATCTAAACAAACTTTTGAATAGCAATAAAATTCTAAAAACATGGTGTACTATTTATGCCATGTTTTTAGTCATAAATATAGGTATCTCCTTATTCAATAAGGAATATTTACATAGTTCTTGCTTTGCAGATTTGTTTATCAATTATCAAGGAGGTTTTGTACGACGAGGATTACTTGGTGATTTTTTACTATACTGCTATCATCAAAACATAAATCCATATACAATAGCCATCAGTTTATCTTTTATATCTTATGGAGTTATCACCATATATATGTTGTACCAATTCCATAAGAGACAATATAATATAGGACTTCTCTCTATCACATTTCTATTAGGTGGATTTGGCGCAAATGGTTTTGAGTATTACAGAAGAGACTTCATCATCATAGTCATTTTTTTGGCAGTAATGCTTCTTTGGAAGAAAATTAAGCTATGGAAATGGCTTATCATTGGTAATATTCTTTTTGCCTTGACCATCCTATGTTATGAACCATTTATTTTCTTCGGAATACCTTTTGCAGTATTACTCACTCACTTAAAATCCAAAAACTGGTTAAGATCCATCAGTTCTTGGATTCCATCATACATTACATTTTTTATGACATGTCTCTATTCTGGAGGACAACATGTCTATGATGCTATATGGATGTCAACTAAAGGCTTCTTAAAAGAACCCGGCGTTATGAGCTTTCTGTTGGATAAAAGTACAGATGTCATGCTTTTCCATTTACATATCAACTTTCTAAATGGAGCTTCCTCTACACCTTCTTTTTTAGTCAACATGATTGTAATCAGTTGTATGATTTACTTTTATGTCAATGCTACAGCCATATATAGTCAAGATACAAAAGTTAGACATCAACGCTCATACCTATTACTTCTTTTAGTATTTAGTATGATCTGTCTGACACCTATGTTTACAGTACTTTCCATTGATTATGCACGCACATTTACCTATGCAGCCATCAGTTCTTATATCATTTTCTTTACTCTCAAAGAAGAAGAACTTCAATCAATATTCCCAACAAAAGCCTATTATATAAGCAATAAGATATTAAACACTTGTGATAAATATATCAAACCCACCAAAGGAAAGATACTATTTATCATGATGTTCGTCGGATTATCCCAATGCACAGGTATGGGATTTATAGAGTCAGTAAAATCCGGACAAATCGGAACTATCCTACGAATTATCTACCATCATTTTCTCTAAGCTTGTTTAATCAAGTGTTTTACTTTCATTTTTAAACTCCAAGGAAGCATTTGGGCAAAAAACTGAATCATATCAAATATTCTAAAACTTATACTATTTTTTATACTCTTAAGCAAGGAAGTATTATTATATTGGAACTGCAGGAGAACTTGACAAAGTTCTCCTTTATCTTTCTTGTCATCCACATAAGTTTGTAATTGAACAGGAAGTTCATTTTGCCAGTTTTTTTTTCTGATAATGGCAATAATATGTCCATTATCCATCCTTTTCGTCTCTACTGAGGCAAAGCTATCCAACAACTCAGTCACATTGACATGATGAGCTTTATTCCAAATATAGAGTTTTCCATTTCTTTCATCCACATTATATTGATGGAATCCTTTATATTTCTCCATCTCGGCTTCATTTGGATGATGATTCAGATAAAGAATACCGCCCTCACGCAAAGAAATCAAAGACTCTATGATACCCTTGACAGGAGCTGACGAATGATCCAGCGCATTCTGTATGGTAATCAATGAAGCATCATGATTCTGTATAAACGCTGAAAGATATTCAGACATACCAAACTCTATCTTCGGTAATTGTCTTTTACTTTTCTTTAATATATGATTGAAATGAAAAGCAAGAGGATCAACATAATGTATGTCTAATGGAATAAGTTGACCATTTTTCTCTATTTTATCACCAATAGCATAACTCATTCCGCAACCCACATCATACACTTTAGGTTGCTCAAAATTCAAGAGAAAATCATTCGCATCAAAACCTTCTAATTCTATCTTTGAACCATAGTTAGCCCATCCCATCATTCCTCGAAATGTATGAGACCATCTATATACATTATTCCAAAATGCTATTTCGTATGATATTCCATCAAGCCACTTTCCTGAGATGACCGTTTGATTACTATTGATTTCCATTCTATCTTGCTTAAAAAGTTATTAGACTGCAAAGATAACTCTTTTTATTTTTTTACTTAAACAAAATTGAAAAAAAATATCTATATATCAATTATTATTTGTATTTTTGCATCTATGAAGTTGAGTATCATCATACCAGTTTATAAAACCCAAGATACTCTGGACAGATGTTTACAGAGTGTTTTACAGCAATCATTCACCGACTATGAGATTATTCTCGTAGATGATGAATCTCCTGATGACTGCCCCAAACTTTGTGATGAATATACACAGAAAGATGAAAAAATACAAGTTTTTCATAAGAAAAATGGTGGTTTGAGTGATGCTCGAAATTTTGGAATAAGACAAGCAAAGGGTGAATATATCACCTTTATTGATAGTGATGATGCCATTGCTCCCAACACGCTTCAACATATCATGGATGAATTGACAGCTTATCCACAGGTAGATATTCTCGAATATCCTATATTGGAAAGGGTTGGAAACAAACATAAGGAGCATCTGCTTACGTTCTCACCTAAAGTATATCAAAATCCTATTGATTATTGGCTTGCAGAACGCACATATTTGCACACCTACGCTTGCAACAAAGTATTTAAACGTTATTTATTTGAAAAAGTTTTATTTCCCCAAGGAAAAACTTTTGAGGATGTTCTAACTATACCAAAGCTAATAGGAATAGTTCCCTTCCATAACAATGAATACGTAAAACCTGTTATTCGGATTACCGATAAAGGGCAATACTTATATTATTGGAACAGTAACAGCATTACAGCTAAAGCAAAAAGCTACGATTTCCAGTGTTTATACGAAGGACATAATAGAACTTTGTTATATGTATTTGAAAAAATAGCAGACAACAAAGATCTAATTATCAAATACCAATATCCCATACAGGAGTTTATGGTTCAAATACTGAATATGCTCTTATATATCTACGAGTTATCAGGCAAATATGAAGATAATCCACCAGTTATCCACTATGTTGAAAAACTTGGTAAAGTGGTGAAAATCAAAGATTTAAAACTCAGATTATTAAACTTATTAGGTTATCATAACTTATGCAGACTCAACAGAATTATACACAGAATTTACAGGCACCGATAGTAAGTTTCATCGTTACTACTTACAATCTGCCTATCGATTATATCAAGGAATGCCTCGACAGTATCCTACAACTCTCCCTGAATCCTAAAGAGAGAGAAATTATTCTCATTGACGATGGTAGCGATATCTGTCCTTTGAATGACTTGGCGGAATATCTGCCAAATATCATCTACCTGCGCCAACCTAACCAGGGCGTAAGCGTAGCACGCAACTATGGTATGAAAATCGCTACAGGAAAATATATCCAGTTTATTGATGGTGATGATTATATCCTAAAAGCAGCTTATGAACACTGTCTGGATATCGTGAGATACCATCAACCAGATATCGTCACATTCAATTACTGCAAAAATAATAAGAATATAGAGCCTTCATACGAATTGCCGACACCTGTTACTGGTACAGATTTTCTTAACAATAACAACCTCCATGGTGCTGCATGGTCGTATATTTTCCGCCACAGTATCGTTGGAAGCCTGCAGTTTACTCCAGGTATCGTTTATGGAGAAGATGAGGAATTTACTCCTCAACTCTTCTTGCGTGCAGAAAGGATTTTCAAGATCAATACTGAGGCTTATTTCTATAGAGACAACAAAAATTCGGTAAGCCATCAATATCATAAGGAGAAAATTCAGCTGCGTATGGACAATAGCATGGAAGCCCTTTTACATCTTCAGCAACTGTTGGACAAGATACCTGTGGCTGATCGTCAGGCCCTAAACCGCCGTATCGCCCAACTCACAATGGACTATCTGTATAACAATATCCGTCTGAACCATTCTCTGATCAGTTTGAATAAATGTATCAAGCAGCTGAGATCACATGGACTATATCCGCTTCCTGACAAGGATTATACCAAGAAATATACGATGTTCAGAAAAGCTATCAGTACTTATCTGGGAAGAATCGGACTTTTACTTTTCATTAAGAAATAAACAAGTTTTCTACTTATCATAATAGAAGTGCCCATTTTTTTAATATTTTAGACAAAACTGATAGTTGATCGAAAAAATGAAAATTCTACTTTTAGGCGAATATAGCAATGTTCATGCCACGCTTGCCGAAGGACTTCGCAAGTTGGGGCATCAGGTCACCGTCTTGTCCAACGGTGACTTTTGGAAAAATTATCCACGAGATATCAACCTGGTAAGAAAGCCGGGAAAGCTTGGCGGAATGCTTTATTTGGCCAAGTTATTAACAAATGTGCATAAACTACGTGGATATGACATTGTACAACTCATCAATCCAATGTTTTTAGAATTAAAAGCAGAACGCATCTTCCCTATCTACCGCTATTTACGCCGACATAATAAAAAGATAATACTGGGTGGATTTGGCATGGATTATTATTGGGTAAATGTATGTTGTAAAGATAAACCTCTGAGATACAGCGACTTCAATATCGGTGATGAATTACGGACCAATGCTGATGCGCTGAAAGAAAGAAAAGACTGGCTTGGAACGGAAAAGGAACGTCTCAACAAGATGATAGCGGAAGATTGTGATGGAATCGTAACTGGACTCTATGAATACTGGGCATGTTATCAACCAAGTTTTCCACAGAAAACTACATTTATCCCCTTTCCTATCCATACTTATCCACAATATTCCAACATTTCTGATGACATCCCTAAAAAGATAAAACTATTCATCGGTATCAGCAAAAGCAGAAGCGAATATAAAGGCACAGACATCATGCTCAAGGCTGCACAGGCCATTGCTCAGAAATATCCCGATCAGGTAGAACTTCGTATGGCGGAAGGTGTACCATTTGCTGAATATGTAGAAATGATGAATGGCAGCGATGCTATCCTCGACCAGCTCTACAGTTATACTCCAAGTATGAATCCGCTGGAAGCCATGGCAAGGGGGATTATCTGCATCGGTGGTGGTGAGCCAGAAAATTACGAGATTATACACGAGGAACATTTACGTCCTATTATCAATGTGCTTCCCAACTACGAAAGCGTATATCAGGCACTGGAACATCTTGTATTGCATCCTGAACTCATTCCGTTGCTCAAGCGGCAAAGTATTGAATACATCAGCAAGCATCACGACTATATCAAGGTTGCTAAAAGATACGAGGATTTCTATCAGGAAAAGTCACCTTGGCGAACTAATTGACATAACAGAATATTGCCCAAATTATAGTTCTTAGTTTGGGCACTTGTTGCCCACCTCGTGAGCAACGGTTGCTCGTCTCATGTTCACCGGTTCCCCATCACGTGGTCCCCGAGGGACCGCTTGAAGGTCATAGCAGGAACTTCTGGATCTATCTTATTCCTGATTAGTATTTACATACTTCCTAATAGAAAATGTTCTTGCGTCTAATAGAAATCTTCGTTCAGCGTCGTTGAACGGCGGTTCAAAGACGTTGAATGTCCGTTCAACGTCTTTGAATGGACATTCAACGTCACTGAATGCACATTTTATCTAAGAAAGCTTTTTTTCTTATAGACAAGATACTTTTTTATATAAGAGATAAAACATCTTTTCTATAAGTTCATATCCATTAAAAAGGCACAAAAAAAATGAGCTCTCATCACTATGAGAGCTCAATTTTTGCTTAATTTTCCTAATATATTTTGTATAAGTAAAAGATGATGATAACGTTTCTCAACGTCTGTTTGATTTAACTGATGCAAAGATACTGCCTTTTTCATGTAAGCAGTCGCAAATATCAATTTTTATAGGGTAAAATCTGATTTTACACCTAATTCAAACAGTTTTTACCACCTTCTTATTCTTTTTATCCACCTTTTTATTGTGATTTTACAAATATCCTATATGAATTTACACGTATTTTATGATAAAGAAAGCATTTTCTCAATCGGCTTTACAGCCTCTTTTGCAATATTTTCTTCCACTTCAACAGTAGGCCAACCATATTTCAAGGCGTTATAAATCTTCTGGAGTGTATTCATCTTCATATATTCACACTCATTGCAGCTACACCCTACTCCACCTTCACTTACCTCAGGAGGAACAGGATAGAATGTTACCTGCGGACAGTTGCGCTCCAGTTCGTGCAGAATACCAGCCTCTGTAGCGATGATATATTCCTTGATTTCAGGATGCTCCTTGGCATAATTGAGCATAGTAGCCGTAGAACCCTTCACATCAGCCACAGCCAATACCGGAGCCTTACACTCCAGGTGAGCCATCACCACAGCCTCAGGATGCTCTTTTTTGAGCTTTACGATGGCCTCAACAGAGAATTTCTCATGCACATGGCATCCACCATTCCAGAGGAGCATATTTCTGCCCGTCACGCTGTTGATATAGTTGCCGAGGTTATAATCTGGTCCAAAGATGATTTTTTCGTCCTGTGGGAAGCTGTCAATCACCTTCTTGGCATTACCGCTGGTAACCACACAATCGGTCAGAGCTTTCACGGCAGCAGTCGTATTCACATAACTTACCACCTTGTATCCAGGATGCTCTTCCTTATACTTTTTCAAATCCTCAGCCTTGCAGCTGTCGGCAAGCGAACAACCCGCATTCAGATCAGGACACAAAACCGTCTTGTCAGGACTCAGGAGTTTGCAAGTCTCAGCCATGAAGTGCACACCACACATCACCATCACCTTGGCATCCGTTTCAGCAGCCTTGCGAGCCAAGGCCAAACTGTCGCCCACAAAGTCTGCGATATCCTGGATATCCCCCACCGTATAGTAGTGAGCCAGAATAATAGCATCCTTCTCTTTGCAAAGCTGTCTGATTTCAGCTTTCAAATCCAAGGTCTCGTCAACAGGTTCGTCAACGTATCCTTTTTCAATCCATTCTTTTTTCACCATAACATTAATATTATATTTCTATTTTTAAATTTAAAAGAAAAGAATATAGGGATTATGATATGCCGTGGATAAGTGGATAAAAAATGCTCAGAAAGTTTGCATATTTAGTTATCCAAGTCTTTTCCCTACTTATTAAAAACTTATTCTCCTACGTTCTTGTTGGCTCATAATGTTTTAAATGACTTATTAACATTTCCCCAATTCGGTGCAAAGTTAATAAGTTTATATCTTTTTTCGGTCAAAAATCGTGAAAAACTTCCTAAAAACTAAATAATAACCCTGTGGATATCCGCATTTCATAAGTCTGAGACGGGTATGTGTGGATTTCCACAAAGTTATTACAGAGTTATTAAGATGGTTATACATACACTTTTCCACGGATTTGTGGAAAACGGAGAGAAGTCTAAAAACAGATAGTCCCACAGATTTCACTGATTTACACAGATCTATTTGAAACCATGTGTAATTCTGTAATATCTGTGGGACTTTACAGGGTGTAGAGTGTGTGACTTATGACACATCCTCTATATATTTTTATAGTTTATCAGTTACTTTAGCAACTTTTTGATGCGTTCTACAATCATCTCTGGCTCAATATTGTTCAAGCAGGCATAGTCACCTCTCATGCAAGGCTTGTTGCCATAGATGCTGCAAGGACGGCAAGGCAGGTCGATTTGCACGGCATGGAGGATATTCTGATTCCATCCCATAAAGCCTGCGTAAGGATGTGTAGCACCCCAAACGCTGACTACAGGTGTGTGAACCAAGGAAGCCAAGTGCATATTTCCACTATCCATGCTGAGCATGACATCCAGATGGCTCATCAGGTTGAGTTCCTGTGATAAACCGCTGAGTTGTGCAGAAGCATTGATAACTTGTGGATATTTTCCAGCCCACTCATTCATGATAGGAGTTTCGTCTTTTCCGCCTCCGAAAAGATATAAACGGGCTTGTGGATAACTGTGGATAAGTTGCTGGATAACTGTTTCCATCTTTTCTATAGGATAAATCTTTCCCTTGTGCGCAGCAAAAGGAGCAATACCGATCCATGGTGCCGCATTTTCCCCAGGTTTGTGGATAATTCCTTTCTGGTCTGTGAATATCTGTTCAGGAAGAGAAGTCAAATCCCCTTTTCCTTCTCCATAGATGGAAGTGAAGTCCAGATCTACAGGATAACCTAAGCGTGCAAAGACATCAGCATAGTTTTGGAAAGAAGTAGGTTGCTGCACAAACTGTTTGTTGTTGGCAGCTATGAGTTTTCTCTTTCCCTTGCGATGCTTGTCGATATGGGCAACTTTAAAGTTATCCAGATTGAATCTCATGCGTAAGTAATCCGAACGAAGAACACTATGCAGGTCGGCAATAGCCGTAAACTGTTTAGCGACGAGGCGTCGGTAGAGAGCATTCAAGCCTTTGATACCTTTATATTCCCCTTTGATGTCAGCCTCCATAAATCCTATGTTGGGTGCAAGATCTGTGAAGAATGGTCTGGCAAAGGGGCGACTGAGTACGGTGATTCTTACGTGAGGATATTGTTTGGCCAAAGAATAGACTACTGGTACAGTCATGGCTACATCTCCCATGGCTGAGAATCTGATGACAAGGATATGCTCAGTTTTCATTCTTTTACTGCTATATATAATAATGTATAGGAAAGAATATGAGAAGAATGAACATCATAGAAACTTTCATCTCATATTCTTTCCGGTTAGGCTTATTTGTGTTGTCTTTGAAAGAAAGACTATTTCTGGTTGTAAAGTACCGGGTTTGTAGAAGGGTCGTTGTACATCTTCATCTGTCGATACACCTTCATGTACTTACGTCCAGCCTCGATATCTTCCAGAAGCTGGTCGATAGCTGTGCTCAGATCCACCTGCTGTTCCAGGAGTACATCAAGTTTAGCCTGGCACTTAGCCTTATGCTCGGCAGAAGCCTCAGGGCGCTCCACCTGCTCCTTCATGTGATAGATTTTGAGGGCAAGGATGCTCAGTCGGTCAACAGCCCATGCAGGACTTTCCGTATTGATGCGAGCATCATCCTGTACCTTCACGTCTTTATAGATTTCACGGAAATAAGAGTCGATTTGTTCCACGAGATCAGTACGATCCTGATTACTCTTGTCGATGCGGCGCTTCAAGAGCAGCGCTTCAGCAGGGTCAATCTGTGGATTGCGGATGATATCTTCGAAATGCCACTGAACGGTATCAATCCAACATTTCAAGTAAAGTCGGTTCTCAATACTACCTTCTTCAAAAGGGTTATTGATAGGAGTATCAATGTTATCTTTCACGTGATAATCATTAATAGCCTGATTGAAAATCTTATTTGCTTTTTCTGTAAATGTCATATCGCTTTAATTATTAGTTCAACTTGTGCACAAAAGTAACTAAAATATTGCAAATAACCAACTAAAAATCAGAAAAAAGCAGATTTTCATGCACAAATTAGGGGTATTTGTGCACTGATATGCACTTTTTTCCTTAAAAAGTTTGCTTATATCAAAAAAAAAGTGTTCCTTTGCACTCGAATTTTTAATTAGAAATCGATTTATAAACATTTTAAAAGTTAAAATTATGTCAGAAATTGAAAGCAAAGTAAAGGCAATTATCGTTGATAAACTCGGTGTTGATGAGGCAGAAGTTAAGCCAGAGGCAAGCTTCACAAACGATCTCGGTGCAGATTCTTTGGATACAGTAGAGTTGATTATGGAGTTCGAGAAGGAGTTCTCTATCTCTATCCCAGACGATAAGGCTGAGAAGATTGCTACTGTAGGTGACGCTATCTCTTACATCGAGGAGAACGCTAAGTAATTTAGCAACTAATTTATACTAAATGGAATTAAAGAGAGTTGTTGTAACAGGTCTCGGTGCTGTGACTCCAGTTGGTAATACTCCTGAGGAGACTTGGGAGAGCCTTTTAGCTGGTAAGAGCGGTGCTGCACCTATTACTCATTTCGATACAACCCTTTTCAAGACCAAGTTTGCTTGCGAGGTTAAAAACCTGAACATCAATGATTGGATTGACCGTAAGGAGGCTCGCAAGCTTGACCGTTATACCCAGTTGGCTATGATTGCAGCTATGCAGGGTGTAAAGGATGCTAATATCGATCTTGAGAAGGAAGACTTAAACAATGTTGGTGTTGTATTCGGTGTAGGTATCGGTGGTATCAAGACATTCGAGGATGAGGTGAAGTACTTTGGTACTCACGAGGAGAACGGTCCTAAGTTCAATCCATTCTTCATCCCTAAGATGATTGCAGATATCGCTTCTGGTCAGATTTCAATCCACTTCGGATTCCACGGACCAAACTACACTACTACATCTGCATGTGCATCTTCAAGCAATGCTTTGGCTGATGCTTTCAACCTGATTCGTTTGGGCAAGGCAAACATCATCGTGAGCGGTGGTGCCGAGGCAGCTATCTGTGCATGTGGTGTAGGCGGTTTCAATGCTATGCACGCATTGTCAACACGTAATGATGACCCTGAGCATGCTTCACGTCCATTCAGCGCAAGCCGTGATGGATTTATCATGGGCGAGGGTGCTGGTTGCTTGATTCTCGAGGAACTGGAGCACGCTAAGGCTCGTGGTGCGAAGATTTATGCTGAGATGGTGGGTGAGGGCGAGAGTGCTGATGCTTATCACATCACAGCTTCTCATCCAGAAGGTCTTGGTGCTAAGCTCGTTATGGAGCGTGCACTTGCTGATGCCAATCTGAAGCCAGAGGATATTGATTACATCAATGTTCACGGTACATCTACTCACGTAGGTGATATCTCAGAGGCTAAGGCTATCAAGGCTGTCTTCGGTGATGCTGCTTACAAGCTCAACATCAGTTCTACCAAATCAATGACTGGTCACCTCCTCGGTGCTGCTGGTGCAGTAGAGGCTATGGCTTGTGTTCTTAGTGTGAAGAACGATATCGTTCCTCCTACTATCAACCACGAAGAGGGTGATAATGATCCTGAGCTCGACTACAACTTGAATTTCACCTTCAACAAAGCTCAGAAGCGTGAGGTTCGTGCTGCATTGAGCAATACATTCGGATTCGGTGGTCACAACTGTTGTGTAGTATTCAAGAAGTATGCTGAATAATTTAATAGATAGAATAAAGCTCTCTTTCCGCAAGGACAAAGAGCTTTATTTTTCTTTGTACCAGATTCTTGGTTTCTATCCTCACAATATCAGTTATTATAAGATGGCGCTGATGCATAAGAGCATTATGCACCGCAATTCCAAGGGAAAGCCTGTCAACAATGAGCGATTGGAATTCTTGGGAGATGCCGTGCTGGATGCTGTTGTGGGCGATATCGTATATCAACATTTCCCTGGAAAGCGTGAGGGATTCCTTACCAATACAAGAAGTAAATTGGTGCAGCGTGATACGCTCAATAAATTAGCCCAGGAGATGGGAGTCAACCAACTTGTTTTATCTAACGGACACAGTTCTTCTCATAACAGCTATATGGGAGGAAATGCTTTCGAAGCTTTGGTGGGTGCCATCTATTTGGACCGTGGTTATGATGCCTGCATGAAATTCATGAAGCAGCGCATTCTGGCAAAAATGATCAACATCGATAAGGTGGCTTATAAGGAGGTCAACTTCAAGAGCAAGCTTATCGAATGGAGCCAGAAGAACCGCGTGAACATAGAGTTTGTATTATGCGACCAGAAGAAGGATGGTAATGGAAACCCTATGTTTACTTTCCTGGTGACGATAGAAGGCATAGAGGGTGACAAGGGCACTGGATATTCCAAGAAGGAAAGCCAGCAGGCTGCTTGTAAGCTTACCCTGGAGCGATTGCGCAAGGAACCGCAGTTTATAGATGCTGTATTCTCTGCCAAGGCCAACAGAACCAAGATGGAAGAGGAACCTGTGGAGAATGTTCCTGATACTGAGGTGAAGGATGACTTCATTATCTCTCAGAATACGGAAACTAAAGAACCGGAGAAGCATGAGAATGTCTTCAAGGAAGAGGTTTTCGAGGATAGGGTTGTCAAGAAGGTAAATACTGTCGAGACAACCGATTCACAGGAAGAAGATGAATTTGATTTGAGCGATATTTCCGCACAGCCTAAGATACAGAGCCGTGAGGATATCATCGCTGCAGCCGAAGCCGCTGCATTTGCAGAGGAATAAAAGCAGACAATAAAGGCTTTAGTGATTGGCTATTTCACTAAAGCCTTTATTGGTATTATCATATTTTTTGCGCAAATAAATCATCCATTGTGATTTGTTTTTGCACGATATCGCTATGTCTATTCTCCTTTATCCCAAAGGAAGTAATGAATGTAAGGATGAGAGATTTTTGCGCTAACATACAAAAAAGTGGCCATTAGCGCAAATTATCTGTTGAATCTTTTATCGTTTCCGCTTTGGGGAACTGCTATAATTTTTATATTGACTTGAAGAAAAATAAGCTATATTACGAATAAAAAGTGCGAATTCCGAGCCTTAGTCATTCTTCTTTTCTTTTTAAAGTCATATATTTAATATTAAAAATAGTAAAAACTTTCTCTATATGAAAAGTTTAGGTTAATTTTGCAACTCAAAAGATATTAATATCATATATGAGTTTAACAAGTATAGTAAGCAACGTCTTCAAACCTCGCCAAAAGGAGTTGGAGAAGTACCTTTATGATGCAGAACATATGCAGCATAAAGTACTCATGCACCTTATCAATAAGGGCAAAAATACAGAATATGGCGTTAAGCATCTACTAAATACGACTGATAGTTACGAGAAATTCGCAAAAAATGTACCTGTCAATTCCTATGAGGAACTGAAAGGAGATATCGACCGTATGCGCCACGGAGAGCAGGATGTACTCTGGCCTGGAACCGTGAAATGGTATGCTAAGTCGTCTGGTACTACCAATGACAAGAGTAAGTTTATCCCTGTTTCACGAGACGGATTGCATGGCATCCACTATGCCGGTGGCTTTGATGCTGTGGCATATTATCTCCGTAATAATCCGAAAAGTAAACTGTTTGATGGCAAGAGTCTGATTCTCGGCGGTAGCCATTCACCTAATTATAATGTAGAGGGAAGTCTGGTGGGAGACCTGAGTGCCATCCTCATCGAAAATATCAATCCACTTGCCAATCTGGTACGTGTTCCTAAGAAGCAGACAGCTCTTCTGAGCGATTTCGAGGTGAAACGCGACCGCATTGCCCGTGAAACGATGAATAAGAACGTAACCAATATCTCGGGTGTTCCAAGTTGGATGCTCAGCGTATTGGTTCGTGTGATGGAACTTTCCGGCAAGAAGCATCTGGAGGAGGTATGGCCTAATCTGGAGGTCTTCTTCCATGGCGGTATCGCTTTTACTCCTTATCGCCAGCAGTATGAGCAGCTCATTACTTCTCCTAACATGCATTATATGGAAACCTATAATGCCAGCGAGGGATTCTTCGGTTTGCAGGATGATCCGTCAGACCCTTCCATGTCGCTCATGGTGGATTATGATGTCTTCTATGAATTTATCCCGATGGATGAATTTGGTACCGACAATCCTACCATAGTGCCATTGCAGGGAGTGGAGATAGGCAAGAACTATGCGATGGTTATTACTACTTCCTGTGGATTGTGGCGCTATCTCATCGGTGATACAGTCATGTTTACCAGCAAGAATCCATATAAGTTTGTCATCACGGGTCGTACCAAGTATTTCATCAATGCCTTTGGCGAAGAACTGATTATGGACAATGCCGAGAAGGGACTGAAGTATGCTTGTGATAAGACAGGAGCCCAGGTGGCAGAATATACGGCAGCACCTGTGTTTATGGACAGTAATGCGAAGTGCCGCCATCAGTGGCTGATAGAGTTCTCTAAGGAACCGGCAAGTCTCGATGAGTTTGCCACATTGCTGGATCAGCATCTGCAGGAAATCAACAGTGATTATGAGGCAAAGCGCTTCCACGATGTTACTCTCCAGCATCTGGAGATTGTGAAGGCCCGTCCTAATCTCTTCAACGACTGGCTCAAGAGCAAGGGCAAGTTGGGTGGACAGCATAAGATACCTCGTCTGAGCAACAGCCGTAAGAATATCGATGAGATGCTCCAAATGAATCAGTAGATCATGGCTTCATCCGGAAGTTTATGATATATTAAAGGATAAGAATAATTAGCAGAAAGGTAAGAATAATGAAGAAGATATTAGATTTTTTAGTTGGAAACAGCCAGAAGGAAAAAACTCTGTTTTTGCCTCTCTATCTGCTTGCTTTTCTGCTTTTGGTTTCCTGTGCCAAGATGGGGCAGCCAGACGGAGGATGGTATGATGAAACTCCGCCTAAGGTGATAGGTGCCGACCCGGCAGATGGCGGAGTAGGGGTGAAGAGCAAGAAAGTAAGCATCTACTTCGATGAGTTTATCAAGCTCGACAATCCTTCTGAGAAAGTCATCGTGTCTCCACCTCAGTTGGAGGCTCCAGAAATCAAGGCTGCGGGTAAGAAAATCACCGTCTCTCTGGTCGATTCCCTGAAGCCGAATACGACTTATACCATTGATTTCTCTGATGCTATCAGCGATAACAATGAGAACAATCCGATGGGTAACTTCACCTATAGTTTTTCTACGGGCGAGGCTATCGACACCATGGAAGTATCCGGATATGTGCTCGAAGCAGAAAATCTGGAACCGATCAAGGGTATTTTGGTGGGTCTGTATAGCGATCAGGCTGATTCTGCATTCAAGACCAAGCCGATGCTCCGAGTGAGCCGTACGGATAGCCGTGGCCGTTTCGTAGTGAAGGGTATTGCACCAGGCTCTTATCGCATCTATGCCTTGCAGGATATGGATGGCAACTATATGTTCAATCAGAAAAGCGAGAAATTAGCTTTCTCTCATGACATCATCGTACCTTCCTGCAAGCCGGACGTCAGACAGGATACCACTTGGATTGATACCCTTCATATCAAGTCTATCGCCCAGGTGGATTACACCCATTTCTATCCAGACGATATTGTGCTGAGAGCATTCACCGAAACACTTACCGACCGCTATTTTCTGAAGTCAGAGCGCAAGGAACCCAACAATTTCTCTCTCTTCTTCAGTTATGGAGATAGCATCCTGCCTACCATCAAGGGTCTGAATTTCAATGAGAAAGATGCTTTCCTGCTGGAGGCAGTAGAGAAGAAGGATACCCTTACTTACTGGTTGAAAGATACTGCGTTGGTCAATCAGGACACGCTGCGGATGGAATTGGCTTATCGCATGACCGACAGTACCGGCGTATTGGTGGATAAGCTTGATACATTGGAGATATTGGCAAAGACTCCATACGCCAAGCGACAGAAACAGCTCAATAAGGAACTGGAAGACTGGACCAAGAAACAGGAAAAACTCAAGAAGAAAGGGGAGCCTTATGATTCCATCATGCCTCTCAAGCCATTGGAAGTGCAGGTGGGCGTCTCATCCCAGTTGGATCCGGATAAGAACATCCGATTTACGTTCCCTACGCCTCTCTCAAAGGTAGATACGGCAGGCATTCATCTTTATGCCAAGCATGATACGCTCTGGTATCGGGCACCTTTCGAGTTTAAACCGGTTCCGAATAAGTTGAGGGAATATGAGTTGCGAGGCGAATGGCGTCCGAATATCGAATATAGTCTGGAAGTAGATTCTGCGGCTTTCGAAGACATCTACGGATTGGCAACCAAGGCTATCAAACAGGGATTCAAGGTATCTTCGCTGGATGAGTATGGTACTCTTCTGGTCAATATCACCAGTTTGACTGACGAACCGCTGCTTGTACAGTTGCTCAATGGTCAGGATCAGGTAGTCAAGGAAATGAAGGCCATCAATGGTGTGGCAGAATTTTATTATCTGAAGCCACAGAAATATTACTTGCGCCTGATAGTGGACCGCAACAATAACGGCAAGTGGGATACGGGCTGTTATGATGAAGACCAGCAGGCAGAAGAAGTATATTACTATCCTGGAGCTATCGAATGTAAGGCGAAGTGGGATGTCACGGAATCTTGGGATCCTAAGGAGAAACCATTGTCACGCCAGAAGCCAGGTGCCATCACCAAGCAGAAGCCAGACAAGGAGAAGAAAGTAAAGAACCAGAATGTAGAGCGTGCCAAGAAACTTGGCATACAATACATTCCTAAAATATGATGAACTATGAAAAGAATGAAGTCATTGTGGATAGCAGTATTACTGCTGATGGTCAGCACTACAGTGTCTGCCCAGTGTACTTTCCGTAATACAGCCTTCAAGTCGGGTGAGTTTCTCACTTACAATTTGTATTACAACTGGAAGTTTGTGTGGGTGAAGGCTGGTACAGCCAGCATGTCTATTGTGCAGAGTACCAAGCATGGCAAGCCCGCTTATCGCACCTCATTGGTGACGAGAGGAAATCACAAGGTAGATGATTTCTTTGTCCTTCGTGATACGCTTTTGAGCTATACGGGTACCGATATGTCTCCGATGTATTTCCGCAAGGGAGCTCGTGAGGGCAAGCGATATACGGTAGATGAGGATTTCTACAGCTATTCTGGCGGTAAGTGTCATGTCAAGATGCATCGTAAGCACAATGACGGTTCTCATTCCTGGAAGAAAGTCAGCTATGATGATTGCGTATTTGACATGCTGAACATCTTCCTCCGTGCCCGTAGTTTCGATCCTGCCAACTGGAAGAAGGGTTATGTAGTCAAGTTCCCGATTGTGGATGGCGATGGCCGTACTCCTGCCCAGATTAAGTTTGCGGGCAGAGAAACCATCAAGGCCGACAATGGTGTGAAGTATCGTTGTTTGCGTCTGGCTTATCAGGAGTATGAGAAGGGTAAGTATAAGCGCATCGTCGATTTCTACATTACTGATGATGAAAATCATGTACCTGTACGTCTGGACATGTTCCTGAAGTTTGGTAGTGCCAAGGCCTTCCTCATTGGTATGAAGGGCGTTAGAAATCCTGTTACTTCTATTGTGAAGTAAGAAGAGGAGAAAATATAAAAAATACAGTCTTACTCATTATAGTATTGGGTAAAACTGTATTTTCTTTATTTGTAAGGGAGATAAATTATTGAGAGAGAATGGATAGACAGAGCTTTGAAAAATTATTTAAGGACAATTATTCCAAAGCCTACTATCTTGCCTTGCGCATCTTGCATGATGACGAGGCAAGCAAGGATGTTGTATCCGATGCTTTCGAACTGGTTTGGAAAAGAGTCCGGTATCAAGATGTTGATAATATTTCTTCCTATCTGTTGACCACCGTAAAGAATGTCAGCTTAGACTATATTCGTAAGCAGGATATTCGTTCTCGTTATGTATTGGCGAGTATGAAGGAAACAGAAATGGTGGTCAATTCTGTTTATGACCATTGGGATGTTCATGAAGAGAAAATAAAGGCGATAATGGGTGCTTTAACTGAGTTGACTCCGCGAACCCAACAGATTATACAACTCTGTTATGTGGAGCATAAGAAATACAGAGAGGTTGCGGCGGAGTTGGATATCAGCGAGAGTGCCGTGAAAAAACATATCATGCAGGCACTCAGTTATATGCGGCAAAAATTCAAAGGTGCTGAGTTTTACTAAACTTAACTTATTCTAACGAAATATTAAGACGTTAAAGGTACCATATTTTCTTGAAACTTCGTTTTAAAAGAAAAAAGATTCCAATGAAAGAAGAAAAAGATATAAAACAGCAAGTCTTAGATGCAATGGACGATTCTGTAGAGGATATGCTTCAGCATTCAGATGCACAACTCGAATCCGAGGTGGGCATGGAGACCTTGTGCGATATACTGGATTTGGACGAAGCCGCTAATCGCCAATTTGGACCTGTTCCTGATGTGAATGCTGCATGGGATAAGTTCAGTAAAGATAAAATGGACGAAGAATATGAGGAGGAAGAATCTGAGAGCCATCCGATATTCAAGACTTTGTTACGTTATATTGCAGCCTGTGCTGCAGCTATTCTGCTGATTGTAGTCTTGATGACCTGGAATCATCAGCAGCCGGGTCAAAAACCGATGGCGGAAGTCAAGGATTCAGTAGAAAATCAAATTGCTAAGATAGAATCTCCACAATCTCATGAAGTATCTGCATCAGAATCAGTAAAAACGATTGAGATTAAAGCAGGAGAGCAGAAGACTGTTACTTTGCCAGATGGCACAGAAGTATGTCTTAATTCAAAGAGTATCCTGAAATATCCAGAGAATTTTGGTAAAGCCAATCGTAATGTAGAGTTTTATGGTGAGGGATATTTCAAAGTACACCATGATGCTAATCTTCCTTTTATTATCAAGACTCATTCCGTTTCTACCAAGGTATTAGGTACAGAATTTAATCTTCGTTGTTATAACAATGAGGATGTACACGTCACTTTGGTACAAGGTTCTGTGGAGGTATCTCTTGACCAGAGCAAGGTGAGAATTTCCCCAAAACAAGATGCTTATATAGAAAATGGCAAGGTCATGGTTCAGAATGTCAACCCTAAAGACTTTACGAGTTGGAAGGATGGCGTCTTGTATTTCGACAATGCTTCTTTGCGTACCATTTTACAGCAGTTGGGACGAGTATATGATGTGAATATTGTTTGTCGAGACGAGCAATTGCTCAACAAGCATTTCCATTATATGTGCAATATAAAGGATAGTTTAGAGAATGCTCTTAAGTTGCTCAATGAGAGTTCTGAGGTTAATGTCAAGCTTCAGGATAATGTGATAGTTATAGAGTAATCCCTGTGAGTAATGATTATTTACTAAAACATTATATTATGAAGAAGTTTGTTTTGTATATTTTATCTGCAGTGTTCATTATCACTTTTAACAGTTGTGACTCTGAGTCCAATGATGCAACTATAGTTCAAAAAATAGCAGCAGTTTCTACAGAGCCGACAGCAGTTGAGAAAATAGTAAAAAACAATTCATTTATTGACATAGATATCAATCATGCTGCCAAGCAAGCTGCTATGGGGACAAGAGCAACGGATACAGAAGAAATGGCTAAAGCAAAAGCCGCTATATATCGCTTCTATAGTCATGTTCGTCTAAATGAGAGCAAACAGTATGAATGCACTCTTACTTCAGCAAAAGAGATTAATATTTCTCAAAATCTTTTTGAAGCACTACTGCAGAATTTAGAAGCTATGAACTCTTTTATAAAGGAGGGAACAAAATCTGGTCAAAATGTTGTTGCTCCAGAAATAACTGAGGAATACTTAAATTCGCTTCTAAAGTAGTGATAAAGGAAGATGTCTTCTGAGACATGTTTTATATTGCATAGTTATTCAAATTTTATCATTGATATCGTTGAAATGATTAAGGATTTCGCCTAAAAAGTTATAAAATAGAACTTTTTAGGCGAATTTTCTTTCAATTAGGGTGCCCTGTTTCGATAATGGCACGTCATAAAGGCATATAAAAGAGAAATAATATTTATTAATTAATAATAAAATGCTGTTATGAGAAAGAAGAGAATTCTGTTTTCTACATGCTTGGCATTGATGGTGTCTGGTTATACAGGTAGTTACGCTGTAGCCCAGACTAAGGGTGTGAAGTATGAGCAAATGATCAGTTCCAAGCCTTTGACTTCGGTATTGAAAGAGTTGGAAGAGAGATTTAGTACCAAGATTATTTTCTCTTATGAGGATCTTGATGCCTACAAAGTGAATGCTAATGTGAAAGCCAATAGCATTGAGAGTGCATTGAAGCAAGTGTTAGCTGGTCTCCCTGTGACCTATACGCAAAACAATGGTGTCATTTCTGTCAAAGTTATCTCTCCTAATTCTACTGTAGGACAGGCTGCAAAGGTTACGATTTCTGGTCGTGTGCTTGATGATAAGGGTGATCCGATTCCTGCTGCAACTGTTACGTTGCAAGGCAAGAAGGGTATAGGTACAGTTACTGATTTTAACGGTAATTTTACGATGAATCTTGACCAAGGTAAGGGTGTGACCTTGTTGGTTTCGTTCCTTGGTATGAAAACTTCTTCTTATTTTGTTAATTGTCGTAAGAACGTTAGCAATATTACAGTTACATTGAGCGATGATAAACAGTTGCTTGATGAGGTTGTAGTTATTGGTTATGGAACAGCTAAGGCTAAAGATTTAACAGGTTCTGTATCTCGTCTTTCTGAGAAAGATGTGGAGATGGCTCCAATGACTTCTAATATTGCCAGTATGATTCAAGGTAAGGCAGCTGGTGTCAATGTCATGATTTCCAATGCTTCTCCTACTTCTCCTGTTTCTTTGGTTATTCGTGGACAGTCTTCTCTTTCTGGTGATGGTCAGCCTTTGTGGGTGATTGATGGTGTGCCACAGTATTCAGCCAGTATTTCAGGTGATGTAAGCAATACTTTGTATAATTTGGATTTGAATGATGTGCAGAGTATTGATATTTTGAAGGATGCTTCTGCTACTGCTATTTATGGTTCTCGTGCAGCAAATGGTGTTGTTATTGTTACTACGAAAACGGGTTCTGAAGGTATGAAACCTACCATCGAGTTCAATGCTCGTTATGGTTGGCAGGAACTTAATTCCAACGATATGAAGACTTTGAATGCCGAGGAGTATAAGACTTATTCAAAGAAAGCAAATTTGTTGGAGGCTTTCCGTAATGGTGGCATGACCTATTTTAATAGAAAATACATGGATTTGAATAAGTTCAACCTGATTAATACCAGTCAGTGGGATATGACTGATATAGATAACTTATGGTTGCCAAATGCTTATTATAATGGTCATGATAACTATTGGGATATGATGACCCAAAATGCTGCTGTCCAAAACTATAATATTTCTATTCGTGGTGGTTCTCCCAAGACCTCTTACTATGCATCTGTTAGTTATAAGGATCAGGATGGTATTGTCAAGGGTAGTAATTCACGAACCTTTGGTGGACGTTTCAACTTTGAGTCAATGGTTTCTGATAAGTTGAAATTTGGTATGAATATGGATGCTTCTTCCCGTAGTGCTAATCAGAAGGATAATATGATTCATCGCCTGATTAAAATGCGTCCTGATTATCCAGCTTACAACGAAGATGGTACTATCAATACGATTGACTACTATACAAAGAATCCTCTTGTAGAATTGAAGGACTTGAATTATAGTGTTTCCAGAAATATCAATGCATCTGGTTTCTTGGAGTATAACATCTTCAAATTTTTGAAATTCCGTACCACTTTGAATGCCCAGTATGGCAATGCCAAGTCAGAGAGTTTCACACGCCGTTATTATGATTCTGACACAAACTCAGGATCTCAGAGAGATACACAAAACTATACGATAGTATGGGATAACTTGTTGACTTTCTATAAAACTATGGGCAAGCATGACTTGCAAGCCATGTTGGGTCATTCCGTAGAACATATATCTACTGATTATATGTCAGCTTCTGGTACTAACTACCCTGATGATGACATTTTGACCAACTTAGGTAGTGCTGCCAAAAGAAGTAAAATGAATAGTAACAAGAGTGCTGCTTCTTTGGTTTCAGTCTTTGCTCGTGCTCAATATAAGTATAACGACAGATATTTATTAACAGGTACTTTCCGTACTGATGGTTCTTCTCGCTTTGGTAAGGATAACCGTTGGGGTTATTTCCCTTCAGTAGCTGCAGGTTGGATTATGACTGAAGAGGAGTTTATGAAACCTCTGAAAGATGTCGTAAGTTATTTGAAGTTGAGAGCTTCTTATGGTTTGACAGGTTCTCAGAACTTAGGCTATTATGACTTTACCAGTTATATGGGTTCTAATATGTTCAATAAGCAGCCTGGAACTTATCCATCAACTTTGGGTAATAACACTTTGCAGTGGGAATCTCAGACACAAACGGATATAGGTCTTGACTATGGTTTCTTGGATGACCGTATCCGTGGTTCGTTTGGTTGGTATCGTAAGTATGTTGATAACTTGATAACAAATCGTCCTGTTCCGATTTCTTCAGGTTTCTCCTCTGCTAACCAGAATATAGGTGCCATTAGTAATACTGGTATTGAATTCGATATTACTGCAGATATCATCAAGAATCATGATATGACTTGGGAGGTCAACTTCAATGCAGCTCATAACCGTGGAATCTTGGAGAAATTGAATGGAGTTAACAAGTACTTGGGTGGTACAGCCTATGACAACTACAAGATAGAGGAAGGCGGCAAGTTAGGTCGTTTTTATGGATATGTAGATGCAGGTCGTTTGTATGAAAATGGCGAGGAAGTTTGGGCATGTAAACCAATTAATCCTTCTACAGGAAAACCAACCAACTATCGTGTTACTTCATGGACAGAAGATGTAGGTGATGTTTATGTTGTCGATCTTGATGGTGACGGAAAGATTACTGCTGATGGTGACCGTACTTATATAGGTGATGCCATTCCTGATATGTTTGGAGGTTTTGGCACTACTTTGTATTGGAAAGGCTTGATGTGTAATTTGACATTTACCTATTCTATAGGTGGTCAGCGTTATTGGAGTGATGAAGCTTCTACATTTGACGGTACCAATGTGTATAATACATTGAATATAGTGAAAGATAGCTATACGATGGTGGGTAATAACAATCCAAAGTATCCTGTAGTAACTCACTATGGTATGGGTCAGAATAGTGTATTTACAAACCGCTGGTTGCATGATGCTTCTTATATGCGTCTGAGTGCCTTAAACCTCTCTTACAAGTTCCCTGTGGAATGGTTCCGTAAGTCTGTGGTTAAAGGAATAGAGTTGACATTCCAGGCAACCAACTTGTTTACCATAACGAAGTATCCAGGCATGGATCCTCAGGGTAACTTCAAGGATGGTGCGGGATTGTATGGATATGGTACAGATTATAGTACTTATCCTTCTGCAAAGACATTTAATGTAGGCGTGAAAGTAACGATTAAATAAAGAAACAATGAAGAAAATTAAAATATTCAGTTTGTTGCTGGCTGGAAGTTTGTGCTTTACAGCTTGTGATGACTATCTTACAGAAACTCCAAAGCATTCCTTGACTACAGATAATGCAGTTTTGGATTATTCTGGTGCAAAAAATGCTGTAAATGGCATTTATGGTGTATATGAGACTGGCGGTTCTAATCTGGGAGGATTTTTGTATTCTTACCTTCAGTGCATGGCTGGATTTTGGACATATAGCAATGAGATGTATTCTATGAGCTATAAGCAGAGTTCAAGTACTACTGCCAGTCAATGGTCTCAGTTATATGATATTATTAATGCTTGTAATGCTGCCATCAATGGTATAAACAAGCTGGATGACAGTTGTTTTCCTTCTGTAGCTGACAAAAACTCACTCTTAGGCGAGGCTCGTTGTTTTCGTGGTTATTGTAATTTGGAATTATTGTGGCTCTATGGACATTGGTTTGACAAGGCTGATTCTCCATACGGTATCATCTATCGTGATCAGATTTCTGAATTATCTAACTTGATGGTGGGCAGAAGTACAGTTGGTGAGAGTTATCAGTATATTCTTGATGACTTGGAGTTTGCAGAACAGAATGCTCCAGATTATACCACTGCATATCGTATGAATAAACTCTTTGCCAAGGCTATGCATGCAAAGTTGTTGCTGGTTCGTGGATGGGAAGGAGATTATGCTAAAGCTTTGACATTGGTCAACGAATTATTGGCAAACAATTCTGGTTGGCAGATGGAAACCGATTTGGCTAAACTTTACGAAAATGGCTGGGATTCCAAGGAAAACTGTTTCTCACATTATTTGGGTGATAATGCGGATTCTTATTATGGTATTTCTGGTTCTGAATTTATTTACTCATATGGTTTCTATTATAACAATGAGTTTACAGATTTGGTTCAGGAATGGCTTGATAATGATGCACGCCATGATGTGACTTTTGGTACCGCTCGTGCTCCAGAAACATGGGATACCAGTACTAAAGACAATATCTTGACCAAGCTTTATCATCGCGGCCGCTATGCAGGAAAGAATGATATGTATGCTACTTATCCTATGCGTTATGCCGAGCTATATTTGATGAAAGCTGAATTGTTGGCTCGAACTAATCCTTCTGATATTCAGGGTGCTTTGGCTCCTCTGAATGAGATGAGATCCAAATACACCAATCCTGTAATGGAACCTGTCACAGGTATCAGTACACATCAGGAATTGATGGATGCGATTTTCAAGGAATACGTAGTGACTTTGTTCATGGAGAATGAAACCCCTTGGTTTGCATCTTTACGTTTCGAGCATGATGGAAAACCATGGATTTATACATTCAAGCCAGAAGTCGATTTCAGTGAGAATCAGTATTGCTGGCCTATTCCTGATGATGAGATTCATGCTCATAGCAATGTTATAGAGCAAAATCCTGGACTTGAATAATAAAAATAAGTAATAAGATAAGACAATGAAGAAGATTATATTTAGTATGTTAGTTCTCTTTGGAGGATTGATGGCGTCATGTAGTGATGATATGGATTTGGTCATTCCTCATGCCGATAATATCACTTTTTCGGAATTAGAGATTCCAACTCGTTTCTCACATGTCATTCCTGACAATGGGTTCTCCGTTGCGGGTATGAATTTCAATACAGTGAAGGCTGGTAAACAATTGGCAGGTGGTTTCTGTTATAGTAATCGTTCTTTGCGCTCTTTCACGTGGGGAGGTGACGAGACAGCTGTTGACTCTATGCGCTATAGTGTTTGGTCAACCAAGCCTAATAATACAGGTACATATTTGGTTTGCCATATCAATGGTGATGATGCTTACTTTACTTTGGACAAGCCAAAGAAGATTGAGTACATTCTTGTATCTAATACAACATGGGATTATCTTGCTATGACTTGTGGTGATACATACGGAACAGCGGAAAAGCCTATGCTAAATCCTAATATTCCCAGCAAACCAAAGGGAATTTGGCATACATACGTTGAAGGCGGTGTAAAGAAGTTTGGGGAAAATGACTATTTCATAGTTACAGCTAAGGGTTACCTTGCTGGTAGTGAAACAGGAAGTGTTAGTTTCGACTTGGCTTGCAAGAAAGGACATAACGCAGAACATCCTACTTGGGATTATGTAGTAGCTGATTGGATGAAGATGGATCTTACGGCTTTGGGTACTGTTGATAAGGTTGTATTCTATTTAGATTCCTCTGATAAGGATGAAAATGGTAAAATGCGTACACCTGCTTGGTTCTGTCTTGATGGTTTTCAATTTGCAAAGTAATACAACTAATAATATCAATAAATGATTAGCAAAAGAATATTTAGTATTGCATTGACATGGCTTGCCGCTATGTCAATGCACGCAGGAACTTATACTTTTAAAATTGTTCATCCAGAGGAAGGAGCAAAGTTGAAGTTGACTTGGTGTGCATCCAATGAAATAATGGATGTAGATGTAGTGAATGGTGTAGTTACTGTAAAAAAGGATGGTTTCACTCCACAGTACGTACAGGTACGTTATGGTAAATCTTTCAGTCGTAATTTATATCTGGAGTCTGATAAAGATCTGACTGTAGATTATGATACAGAATCTCGTGTTTTCAATTGTACTGGTGATTTGGCATCTGTCAATAACTATTTGTTGAAAACTCGCTTTGCATTTCTTGGCTTTAATGATTTTGGCAAGGATGAGGCTGCTTTTATCAAGAGTAATGATAGTGTATATGAGGCTAACTTGGCCTTATTGAAAAAGGCGGGTTTACCTGCTAAATTCACTAAGAAAGAACAAGAACATTTGAAATTGCAGTCTTATTCTAAGTTCACTTTATATAAGTCATATTATCCTTATATTCATAAATTAGAGTCATTTAAGCCTTCTGCTGCCTATTATACCAAGTTGAAGGAATTGGCTGTTATGGATGGTAGTTTGTTTGAATATCCTGAATACGGAGAGTTTATCACGAATTCTATTTTGTGTCAGATTTTTAAGGGTGGTGATAGAAAACAAGAATTTATGAACTTCATGGATGCTCATGTTGCAGATGCTCAAGTGAAATCTTATGTAACTAATGCTTATCTTTATGGTGTGGTTTCTGGTTCTGGATTGGATGGAAATGATGAAGTGATTGCATACTTCCACAAGAATGTAACAGATGCCAAGAATATAGAGAAGTTTGACAATATGTGCAAGCAATGGGAAACTTTAAGAGCTGGTAATCCTTCTCCATCTTTCAATTGTCCTGATATCAATGGTAAAATGGTTTCCTTGGAGTCTCTAAAAGGCAAGTATGTCTATATTGACGTATGGGCAACCTGGTGTGGCCCTTGTCGTGGTGAACTTCCTTATATGACCAAGTTGGAGGAGGCATACGTTGGTAAGGACATCTACTTCGTCGGTTTGTCCTGCGACCAAAACAAGCAGGCTTGGGAAAAACGAATCCAGAAAGGAGATATGAAGGGCATCCAGTTGCACATGGGCAACAAAGATGAGTTTATGAAAAAATATCTTATTAATGGTATTCCTCGTTTCATCTTGCTTGATCGTGAAGGAAAGATTATCAAGGCTGATGCGCCAAGACCATCAAGCCCAGAGACTTCTAAGCTTATTGATGAATTATTGAAGAAATAAATACAATCTCTCTCTTGTAAAACAGTGGTTTTGAAAAATATTATTGGCACGGCTATCTGAGAAGATGGTCGTGCTTTTGGCTTTTATAGAGCTGCGCGAGCACTTAATCTTTCTGGCTGCTTACTATTACACAATTCTTCTGTTTCCGCTAAAGTGAATGGATGGAGAGGCATCTCATGAGTAATCCGGTCGTGTAAGCCTCCATGATTATCGATGATATTGCGAACCATCCATGATGTGGCTGAGCCGCAGACGATGAGCATAATTTGGGATTGCCAGTTTGCCAACTATTCCAAAAATGTCCTAAGGCATGAACGAAGCCTGCTTTCGGTGTGTCTAAACATGGTAATTCATCGATAAATATCACGCATCTCTTATCGTCCTGTAACTTGGGCTCCAGAAGTTGGCGAAGCGCAAAGAAGGAATCCAGCCAAGTTGTATTTTTCTTGCCTGTATATCCGTATGTTTTGAGTGCCATGTGGAAAGCGGTGATTTGTTCGTTTTTGTTGCCTTCAAGTACACCTGTCATGTCAAATGAAAATTGGTTCTTGAAGTACTGGCGAATCAGAAATGTCTTTCCTATTCTTCGCCTGCCATACATGGCGATAAACTCTGCTTTACCAGAATTGTAATATTTCTCCAGCAGGGTTTTCTCTTGATGTCTTCCGATGATAGTTTCTGCCATATCTTCTTATTTTAGTTATGCTGCAAAGATAGGCATTTTTTATGAAAAACAGCCGATAACGTGCGAAAACATGCTTAAAAACATCAACTTTCGCACACTATCGGCTGTTCTTGCTCTAAAATAATGATATTTGCTGATTTATGAGGCATCACATCATTTCCTTTTTAAACCAGAGTTCAAATACACAGTCGGCAAGAAAAACACCCTGCTTCTCGATGTAGATAATCTCTTTATCAATCAGAGATTTCTTGATGCGGTCTATGTTAGATTTACTACCTAATGGAAGATCTTCCGTGATGTTTTGAGCAGTAAAGCCTGAGTGTATGCCTTTACACAACAGACGGATGAAGTTGAGCTGGTAGGTAGTCAGACTTTCTGTTTGCTGTACGAAAAGACTGTTACATTGCTGCAGGAGCGCATTGATGCCGCTTAGCAGACATTCTTCATTCACTTCCTTTTCAGTCTCAGCCATTACATTCCATGCCAACTGTTGTACGTATGAAGAATAGTTCTTCACTGTCTCGCAAATCCGTTTTGCAAATTCTTCGGATATATATTTGCCGTATTTTTCAAATCGGGAACAGATAAATGGTACCCAATATTCTGTAGGTATGCATTCCAAGTGAAGCATTTCGCCAAACATATAGAATGGCATGCGGCGACTTTGGAAGATGTTTTCCATCAGATGCCGTTTGCTGCCAAAGAAGCAATAGGATACATTCTGGTGGTGTTGCCAGACACCACGTAAGCGTTTTTGAACATCCAAAGAATCAGGAAATTCACCTATCTGCTGAAATTCATCGATACATATCACCAGCCGGACTCCTTTTTCCTTCGTTATTTTTTCAGGGAGGTTCAGAATTTCTTCTGGCGAATAATTTTTCGGAGTGATGCCAAGCGAGATAGAAAACTCTGATGTAGGTTCAGGGCTGAATGATATCTTAGGAGAAACTCTCACGAGAAATTGCTTGATGTTTTCCATCACCTGTTCCATTTTGTTTCCCAATGATTTCATGATATTTTCTGCGAATCGGTTGTAGAAATCATATTCGCTTCTGCAGTCGTAAATATCCATATATACTACCTTTATCATCGGGTTGTCTATCTCTGATATAACCTTTTTGATAAGAGAAGTCTTGCCCATACGTCTTGGTGAGATAAGAATCACGTTGATGCCATGTTCAAAGTCAGCCTTGATACGTTTGGTTTCTTCTATTCTGTCAGTGAAGTTATTGCCTTCTACCGACATACCATATACGAATGCTTTTTCCATAATGCCTTTAGTCTTGATTTCTGATGCAAAAGTACGCAAAAAAAATAAAGTTCACAAGTTTGTGGACCACAAACTTGTGAACTTTAATATTATTTTGGAAATCAATAGGTTATAAGTATTTTCACCCCACGATGGCTTGCTCCATCTCCTGGCATAGCTTCTGAAATTTCTGGCATAGAGAGTTCGACCATTTGGTCATGCCGAACAGCTGCTTCTGCTCCAGAAAATCATCATTATCCCATTGTGTGTAATCGTAGTCGGAGAAGTAACGCTTGTATTCACGCAAGGTATCGCCAGAAAAACGCTTGTAGTCTTCTACGTCGCCAAACCAGTAGCTGCTCATCATCTGACGGGCAAAAGCCTCATGAGAATATCTCCATCTTCCAGGAGCATGGTGCTGATATGAGCATCGGCTTCGACCATTATGAAGAGAAGGACGTACTGGTGGAGAAATAAGAATCCCATGGATGTTCAGTTCAAAGGCTGTCCAGATATAAATAAAAGTACACAAAAAAGTCCCCGATGCATCACGCACCGAGGACTTCAAGAGTTCAATTTTAATCTATGAAGTACAATCCGTGTTAGAACACGGCTGCTTGTAAATTCGATTTATATCATCTTGATTTCTTATCCGCATCAATGAGGGCAAGCAGATGCTCTACTGCCACTTCTTGCGGGATATTCTTCTCTATGCAAACCTGCTTGCGATAGAGGCTTACCTTGTTTGGACCGGCGCCCACATAGCCATAGTCGGCATCTGCCATTTCGCCAGGACCATTCACGATGCAGCCCATGATGCCAATCTTCAGACCCTTCAGGTGCTTGGTGGCCTCCTTGATCTTGGCAATGGTTTCGCGGAGATCGTAGAGGGTTCTTCCGCAACCAGGACAACTGATATACTCGGTCTTGCTGGTACGCAGACGAGCTGCCTGAAGTATTCCAAAAGCAGTCTCATCAATGGTCTGGGCAGGGATGTCGCCATTGTTCATCAACCAGATACCATCGGTCAGACCATCTATCATCAGCGCACCCATGTCGGCAGCAGCCTCCAACTGGAAGTCGCTCTTCTCTTCCTTGCTGTGCTGGTACATCTGCGCAAAGACAACAGGGTTCTTCAAGCCGGCATTCATCATCTCATGAACCAATGCGCGCTGGTCGCCCAAACGGTTCTGGTGATTGCTGACGCAGATGACTACCACCTCCGGATGATTCTTCAAGCAAGCGATGTATTCTTCGGCAGGAGTACCAAACTGGAGCGTGAGGAACTTGATGTCTGACTTGAAGCTGGCGATGAACGGCATAGCCATAGCAGGGAAGATAGGATAGAGTTTGGCACCCGTAGTCTCTGGCTTGCAGTTGAGGGTCTCAAAGACATTGTAATCTACGATATAGCTCTGTCCCGGCACAAACTGCTTAGGCATCTTTCCACCTATATAGATATAGTCGGGTTGGGCATCCTTATTCTCACAAATCGTACTCTCGCCATTGATACGGTTGCTGATGACTACAGGCACCTGAGTGCCACCGATATTGCCCACAGCCTCGGTTTCCCGGCGAGTAGGGTGCAACCAGTCGAAAGAAGGACAAGCCGTAGCAGGAATCATCAGTTGCCCCTGTTTCTTTCCGATATAATCCACCAGATGGCGGGCTACAGGAATCTCAGCCGCAGGTTCCTCGCTCAGACTTACTCTCACGGTATCACCGATGCCATCAGCCAGAAGCGCACCGATGCCCACGGCACTCTTGATTCTTCCATCTTCACCTTCGCCGGCTTCAGTAACGCCCAGGTGAAGAGGGTAGTTCATTCCTTCCTTCTCCATCTCATCCACTAAGAGACGCATAGAGCGCACCATCACCACGGTATTGGATGACTTGATACTGATGACCACATCGTGGAAATTCTCTTTCTTGCAGATGCGAAGAAACTCCATGCAACTCTCTACGATGCCTTCCGGAGTATCGCCATAGCGGTTGCGGATGCGGTCGGAGAGCGAACCATGGTTTACGCCGATGCGGATAGCAGTATGGTTCTCCTTGCAGATATTGAGGAAAGGAACGAATCGTTCCTCAATCTTCTGGAGTTCGTGGGCATATTCCTCGTCGGTATATTCCTGCTTGATAAACTTGCGGGCAGGATCCACGTAGTTGCCTGGGTTGATACGCACCTTTTCGCAATAGAGTGCAGCTACATCAGCCACATTCGGATTGAAGTGGATGTCAGCCACGAGCGGAGTGGTGAAACCATCGGCACGGATTCCCGCATTGATATTCTTCATGTTTTCAGCCTCGCGGGAGCCCTGGGTGGTAAAGCGCACCAGTTCGCCACCAGCCTTGATGATTTCCTCTGCCTGACGTACACAAGCCTCGGTATCATTGGTATTGGTAGTGGTCATCGACTGGATGCGGATAGGATTGTCACCGCCTAAGTCAAGTTCTCCGACATGGGCAACAGAAGAAGTGCGTCGGGTATAATTGAATAAATCTACCATAATGTATAAGATGAGATATGCCCCAGGGAAGGGGCATATCAGAATATATTAGTTACATTTATAATCGTATTTGATTTCATGCAGCTCCTTGTTGGCCTTCTCGATTTTTACATCCAGACCAGCCTTCCATGCCTGCACCTTCTCTGCCACTTCCTCGTCTCCCAATGCAATCATCTCTGCAGCCAGGATAGCTGCGTTCTGAGCTGCGTTGACACCTACTGTGGCGATAGGAATGCCAGGAGGCATCTGAATGATACTGAGCATGGCATCCAGACCATCGAGCATACCCTTGATAGGCACACCGATAACTGGCAGCGGTGTTTCTGCTGCTATTACGCCAGGAAGGGCAGCAGCCATACCTGCAGCGGCGATGATAACCTTCACACCACGGTCTTTAGCTCCTTTGGCAAATGCTGCTACTGCATCTGGAGTGCGGTGAGCAGAGAGGGCATTTACCTCAAAAGGAATCTGGTTGTCATCCAACCACTTACATGCTTTTTCCATAACAGGCAGGTCACTGGTACTGCCCATGATAATGCTAACTAATGGTTTCATTTGCTTTTATATTTAATATTAATGATTTTTTGTTCTATCATCTAATGAATGCTCACCTTACTTATATAATAAAGAGAGCGCACACTACTCCAACGAGAAATCCGGCTACCACCTGCGCCAACGTATGCTGACGGAGAATCATGCGGGCTGTACCCACCATGCCTGCCAGCAGGATGACGAATGCCAGCCACCAGATAGGATTGAAGGAAAAGGCAATCGAATAGACTACCAGTCCTCCTGCCACTCCTCCGATGGCTGCCGTGTGGGTGGAGATCTTCCACCATACATTGATGAGTGCGCATACCATCTGTATCACCAATGCCGCTACCAGGATAATGCTGATTACTCTCGGCGTGTTGCGGTATTCCATCAGAAAGAAACAGCCAAAATAGCACAGGATTGATATCAGGTAGGGTACGATGCGGCGCTCTTTCCTGCCCAATTCCTTGGAGGTCCATCCCTGAAACCTGCGGTATAGGTGTATCAGCAGGGAGGGCATGAGGATGGTGGAGATATACACCGTGAGCAGCATCGGCAACTTATATGCCAATGGCAGCAGCGACATATAGCTGAACAGAAACAGAGCCACCAGTCCTACCAATGGCAGGTAGAAAGGGGTGAAGATCATGCTCATGATGCGTGCCGCCAATATGATATTTTTCTCTTTCATAACAAACTATGTTGTATGTAACCTTTTGTATATTTTCCTGAATTTATTTTCTCAATCGTGCTACCGGGATGCCCAACTGCTCTCTGTATTTAGCCACGGTGCGTCGTGCAATAGGGAATCCCTTTTCCTTCATGACCTTGGAAATAGCATCATCGCTGAGAGGTTTCTTCTTATCCTCGTTTTCGATGAGATGCTGGAGGGCAATCTTGATCTTGCGTGTTGACAGTTCCTCGCCGTCTTCGGTGGTATAGCTGTCTGTAAAGAAGAACTTGAGTGGGAATATGCCCCATTTGGTCTGTACATATTTCTCGATTCTTACTCGTGAAATGGTACTGATGTCAAGTTTCGTTCTTTCTGCTACATCCTTGAGAATCATCGGCTTGAGGTCAGCCTCGTCACCATCCAGGAAGAACTGCCTCTGGATGTCGATGATAGCCTTCATGGTGATGATGAGCGTATGTCGGCGCTGCTTGATGGCTTCGATAAATCCTTGGGCCTTATCTACTTTCTCCTTGGCATAGAGCAGGGCTTCCTTGTCTTTCCGGCTCATCTGATCCTTGTGCTTTTTGTAGGTTTCTATCATGTCGGTGAAGGAAGGAGATACGGTCAGCTCTGGCATATTGCCTCGGTTGAGCGTGAATGTAATGGTTCCGTCATCGGCTGTATCTACGATGAAGTCAGGGTTGATCTGTTGCATGTTTCGTCCGTCAGTCTCGCCAAGCGATGCGCCCGGCTTAGGATTCAACTTGCGTATCTCGTCCTTGAGTGTCTCCAACTGGGTTTCGTTGAGTTCCAGTCCAGACTTGATTTTATCCCAATGTTTCTTGGTAAATTCGTCGAAATAATCCTCGAATACTTCCTCCATGGTTTTGCGCAGCACTCCCTTAGGCAGTCTTTTTACCTGCAGCAGCAAGCATTCCTGTAGGCTTCTTCCGCCCACACCGGCAGGATCGAACGACTGGAGTTTGTGGAGCACATGCTCAATTTCCTTTTCGTTTACATCAATATTATGGTAGATGATGAGCTCATCGCAGATGCTGTCCAGGTCTTTGCGGAGCAATCCGTCTTCATCCAGCGAACCAATCAGATACTCCATGATTTGCTTTTCTTTATCCGTGAGTATCTGCATGTCCATCTGTTCCTTCAACTTATCGTAGAAGGAAGTCGTATCGCCATAAACCATTTCCTCGTAGTCGGCGTTCTGCGTATTATATCTGTCAGTATTGTAGTCGGGCATCTGGTCGTCTTTTCCGATACTTTCCAATGCCTGATCCAGTTCGTCCTTTCTTTCTTCTTTTTCCGACTGTGCTTCGTAGGCATCGTCTCCAAATTCATCGTCATTACTGTTGTCAGAATCATCCAGAGCCGAACGGTCTTCGTTGCCCTCTCCCATGAGTGCATCGTCCGGATTCTCAGTTTCCAAGGCAGGATTATCATCCAGTTCGGCATTGATATTATCCTCCAGTTCGTTGAGCGGCATCTCCAGCATCTTCACCTGCAACATCTGTTGGGCGGAGAGTCGCTGGAGCTGTTGTAGTTTCTGCTCCTGTGTCTGAATGAGTTTTTGAGTCATGTTTCGTGTCTTTTAAATAAGTTCTTTCCAAGTTACTTAAAAAGTTATATCTTCTTATTAGAAGTATTTTTCCTACTTACTTGAAGTATTCTTTCAGTTCCAATGCCAGTTTGTAGAGTTTATCAGGATTTCCGTTTCCATACCGCTGCCATATTTTGCTGCATGGGTCTATCAGATGGCTGATCACCACATCGTTTCTGTTGAGGTATGGGTCGCAAATCTGGAAAACATTCATGGCCTCTACTATCACCTTCGTGCTGGTTCTGATGAGTTTGGCAAGATCAATGATTTCTGGTGTTTCCGGCACCATAGTGATTGGTGTGAGCTGGAAATAAAGGTCGAGGATGATGATCAGCTTGACGGGAGTGAGCGAAGGTTCGGCTTCGATAGGTTCCCAGTCGTGTTCGAATGATTCCCTGATGGAAACCCCCTGATAGAATTGTGTTGCATTTCCACATCCTTCCATTTTCTTGAGCAAATGGATATCATGAGCCAACTTTTTAGGGTTGTCTCCATATTTATCCCAAAGCCTCTTGATGCGTGGGGTGACCATTCTGAGTTTGAACATCTGTTCGTGGAGAACTTCTGGGGCAATATGCAGCTCCAGAGCCAGATTGACCATGCCTTTCGAATAGAGAGGTTTAACGCCCATTGGCTTTTTCTGGTATAATTGCAATAGCAAAAGCCAGTATTCATCTTTCCAAAGAGGATGTTTAGCCATATTACAACACTTTTCTGCAAAAGTACGACTTTTCATCGGTAATACAAAATAAAAATTGGAATTTTTTCCAAAAGAAAGACAATAAAATGAGAAATGAGAAATTAGGAATGAGAAATTTGAAATGAGGGGAGATAAAAGAAAGTGCGCAAGACTTCTCACGAACTCTTGCGCACTTTTAATGTTATATTCCCAAATTTTTCATAACTCAAAGGAGATTGACTTCATTTTAAGTTCCTCTCCATTTCAGAGCCTGAAGCAGGAATTCTGCTATACAGGCGTCATCATTTGTTAATCCTATAACATTCTTTTTTACCTTTTCAACTTAATCCTATTGAACACTGTTAATCTCTGAATAAACAATCTTTTTTCTTACCTTTTCTAATACCTGTTACCTAAACTAACAATCTAAAACCTAAAACTAAACCTAAACAACTAACAATCTTAACCTAAAAACCTAATAACCTTTTGTCTTATTGACGATGCAAAGGTACGACGATTTTCGGTATCTTCCAAATCTTTAGAAGAAAAAGTCTCAAAAAAGCCCTTTTTTTTGATGTACATCAACTATGTGTGTGCGCACACATCAAGTATTTAGCTCAAAATTGACCTGTATCAAGCACTTAGAAGAATGTAGCTGAAAGCGGCTAATCGCCTTTATACATTATTATATATATAATAGCAGCTTTTTCCTATATGTGATTGCTGCTATTCTATATATTTCTGCTGTTATTTGCCGATATAAGCCTCTTCACTCATATAAACAGCGATGGTTTTGAGCTTGATATAATCTTCTGAGAGATAGATGCGGCCCTGATTGCCCCAGTTGGTGCCCCAGGAGTTGCGGCAAACGTAATATCGCTGTTTGCCCTGGACGAAGGTGCCGATGATTTCCATCACATGATCATCGGTGGTATGCAACTGTTCGAAAGCTTTCTGGCGGGACTCCTGGGTGACAGGGCGCTCGGCAGAAGTGATATCCACATAGTTGTTCTTAGGATTCTGGAATCCCGGTTCGCTGATATCGCCTTCCCAACAAACAGGATGGCCATTCTCTATCGCCTGCTGGATATGCTGCAGCAGTTCGTCGATAGGAATATTGAGAAACTCGTCATGCATCTGGTTGTCGGCTACCTCGAGTGAGAAGTATTCACGGAAGGGATGGTGGGTGAAGCTTGTCAGGGCCACATATTCTTCCGGATAGCAGACGCTGTGGGCAAATTCCAGAGGAGTATATTCTGCACCGAGCATGTGAATCTGCTGGGCTGGCATATATCCTAATTCTGAATCGAAGAGATCGTTGAGTTCTTCCTTTAGTTTCGCGATACCGGCACCCTTGGCGATAGCACCGTTGCAAACCTGCTCTACCTTGCGGCAGAGTACCTTATAGTTGATATCTTTCTTGTCCTCGTAACTGTCGTATGGTTCGGCTCCGTATTTATTGATGTAATGAATGAGCATCGAACTCATACCTCTCATGCTGATAGGTTTTTTACCTTGAGAAAAATAATATTCCAAGGCTTTTTCCTGCAGCATCATGCGGGCGATGTAAGCCACGGAGAGGTTGATGGAGTCGCCCTTCATGATATGTTCGCTCTCGATGGTTGCCAACATGCCGTATGCCCAGCAGAGTTCACTATGTCCCTGGTCCTTGACGGGGGTAGTGCCGATGAGTTTGACATGGGCAGGTAAGTTGTTCTTCCCAGCTTTCTCTGATGGTTGGGAAGAGGGCTGACTCTTGTAGTCACAACTGGCGATGAAGAGTGTGGCAAGTATGGCGAAGATAATCTTTCTTTTCATGTTGTATGAACTTTATTTTGTACAAATTGCTTTTAATTGGCTGCAAAGATACTATAAAAATCTATAGTATTGCTCATATCTCAAAGAAAAAGTGTAACTTTGCATCCTAAAAAGATATATATGACATTCATGAATGATAAAATAAAAGAATTTGAGGTGATGGCTCCTGTGGGATCTCGCGAATCCCTGGCTGCAGCTATCCAAGCCGGAGCAGATTCTGTCTATTTCGGTATCGGCAAGTTGAACATGCGTTCACATTCTGCCAATCATTTTACCATCGATGATCTGCGTGAGATCGCTGCTACCTGCAATGAGCATGGTATCAAGACTTATCTCACCGTCAATACCGTTATCTATGATGATGATATTGCCACGATGAAGGAGATTATCGATGCTGCTAAGGAGGCTGGCATCTCGGCTGTCATCGCAAGTGATGTGGCTGTGATGAGCTATTGTAATGAAGTGGGCGAGGAGGTTCATCTTTCTACCCAGTTGAATATCTCCAATACGGAAGCGCTGAAGTTCTATGCCCGCTTTGCTGATGTTTCGGTGCTGGCTCGTGAACTGAATATGGATCAGGTGAAGCATATCCACGAACAGATAGAGCAGCAGAATATCTGTGGTCCTATGGGCAAGCAGATTCGTATTGAGATGTTCTGTCATGGTGCGCTCTGCATGGCTGTTTCTGGCAAGTGTTATATGAGTTTGGCTAATGCCAACCGCTCTGCTAACCGTGGTGAGTGTGTACAGATTTGCCGCCGCAGCTATACGGTAACTGATAATGAAACGGGCAATCAGCTGGAAATCGACAATAAGTATGTGATGAGTCCTAAGGACCTGAAGACTATCCGCTTCATCGACCGTATGATGGATGCTGGTGTGCGTGTCTTCAAGATAGAAGGTCGTGCCCGTGGTCCTGAATACGTCTATACTGTAGTAAAGTGCTATAAGGAGGCGATTGCTTCTGTATTGGAGGGTACTTTTACTGAGGAAAAGAAGGATGCATGGGACGAAAGATTGGCAACTGTCTTCAATCGTGGTTTCTGGGATGGTTATTACCAGGGTCAGACACTCGGCGAATGGAACAAGCACTATGGTTCGGTAGCAACAGAGAAGAAGGTACTCGTAGGTAAGGTGATGAAGTACTTCTCCAAGCTCGGTGTGGCTGAGGTTGCTGTGGAAGCTACTACCTTCAATCAGGGCGATAAGCTTCTGATTACAGGAAATACTACAGGTGTGATGTATCTCAAAGCCGATGAGATCCGTTATGATTTGAAACCAGTTGAGACAGCCAAGCAGGGCTGGAGAGTATCTATCCCTGTGCCAGATAAGGTTCGTCCGAATGATAAACTCTATAAATTAATTACCGTAAACGAAATAAAGGAAATAAAATAATGGCTACAATCAATGATTTGCAGGATGAAGTAGTGGAGGAGTTCCAGGACTTCACCGATTGGATGGATAAGTATCAGATGCTCATCGACTTGGGTAATGAATTGGCTCCTCTTGACGAGAAATATAAGAACGAGCAGAACCTCATCGATGGCTGTCAGAGCCGTGTATGGTTGCAATGCGATTATGAGGATGGCAAGCTCGTGTTTACTGCTGATAGTGATGCTCTTATCGTGAAGGGTATCATCGCTCTTCTGATTCGCGTATTGAGCGGTCATACTCCTACCGAGATTATGGATGCTGATCTTTATTTCGTAGAGAAGATTGGTTTGAAGGATCATCTGAGTCCAACCCGCAGCAATGGTCTCTTGGCGATGATCAAGCAGATTCGTATGTACGCCTTGGCTTATAAGACCAAGGAGGCAGAGGCTTAATTTCCCTACATGGTATCATCAGAAGTATCATATCATGCGTAAGTTAAGAACGATAGAGATGAATCGCCTCACCGTGGAGGAATTCAAGGAGGCAGAGAAGCTTCCCTTGATAGTAGTCTTGGATGATGTGCGTTCATTATATAATGTAGGAAGTGTTTTCCGCTCTTGCGATGCTTTCCGTGTAGAGGCTGTATATCTGTGTGGTATTACCGCTACTCCTCCTAATGCCGAGATTCATAAGACGGCATTGGGTGGTGAGGACAGTGTCGATTGGGAATACTTCAAGACCACGGAAGAGGCTGTGGAGAAATTGAAGCAGAAAGGCTTTTTTATTTATAGCATCGAACAGGTGGAAGGCTCTACCAAACTCCAGAATCTGCCAGAGGCTCATGAAAAGCTTATTCAAACGCCGTTAGAATCAGACAATCAAGAGAAATCTTCATTCTTCACTCTTCACTCTTCACTCCCCAGCGGCTATGCCGTCATCTTCGGCAATGAGGTGAAGGGTGTAAAGCAGAACATCGTGGATATGAGCGATGGCTGCCTGGAGATTCCTCAGTTTGGTACGAAGCATTCGCTCAATGTCAGCGTAACGGCAGGCATTGTGGTTTGGGAGTTTGCCAAACTCTTGAAGCTATAGAGAACAGATGTACATGTGTGAGTTTTTTGAGACATGTATGTTATTAGATAAACTAAGGTCAAGCAAGTTTGGAGTCTTGCTTGACCTTTTCAGTTTTAGCTTCGCTTATTTGTATATAGAGAGAATTATTTTTCATTCAGTAGCTTCTCTATCATAGCATCCAACTTGGCATCCTCGCCCTCATTGATTTTGCAGACAATGTTGCCCTTCTTGTCAATCAAGTACTTGGTAGGCAAGAAATGGATAGCATATTTGTCGGAGATGTCGTTGGTTTTGTCTGCTGTGTTTTTCGCAGGGTCAATAACCTTATAGCCTCTGAGTACATGATGGAAGCCATCGCCAATGAGCTGGTCTTGCTCTACAGCCTTTCTCCATCTTTCTGGCTTACTGTCATCATCGGAAACATATACCATGTCCAATCCTTTCTTGTGATACTTGTTGTAGAGTTCGCGCATATGAGGATTGCTCTTGCGGCATGGTACACACCAGCTTGCCCAGAAGTCGATGATGACAACCTTACCCTTCAAAGAAGAGAGGGTGAAAGGCTTGCCATTGATGTCTTTGGCTGTAAAATCAGGTGCAGGCTTGCCAGGTCTTACTTTTGCCAGTACTTCCAGTTCTGCTTTGATGTCCTGAGCACAGACTCCATATTTCTGAACATCAGGAGAATAGCTTTCCCATATCGCTTTGATGTCCTCGTATGTCATGTATCCTTTACTCATGTCTAAAAACTGGGTGGCAAAGTAAGAGTCGGTACGAGTTTTCATAAACTTTTCTGTATAATCCTTATATTGTTTGAGATAAGGTTCTGTCAGGGCTCTGATGGAATCGCGACCCGCCTCAGTCTGTTGCGCATAGTACTGTTTGTTAAGTTCTGTCAATGGCTTTTGAAATGGTTCCATTTCTTCCTTCATCTTGTTGAGATCATCTTGTGCCTTTCCACCTTTTATGCTTACGGCGTCCTGTTTGTTCGCATCACCTGTAATCGTGATGGTAGTTGGCTCCAGTGCAATTTGCCAAGACTTGGCATTGAGATAATCTTTAGGGTTTCCCAAGATAAGATTACCGCACTTAAAAGGCGTATCGAGTTCGCCATTCAGGGTAAATTTACCATTAGCGATAATGGTGCTGTCTATATCCATGTTCCCCATGTCGCCAGAATACAGATATATTTTTTGTCCATCCGCATTCAGAAGATTACCATTGATGGTGTATTTGCCTTGGGCATTTGCGCCCAAGGCTAAAGTTGATAAAAGTATCAATAAAATAGATTTCTTATTCTTTGTAGTTCTGTGTGATATTACTATTATTGTTTATCACGCTCTGAGGGAATGGGAATATCCACATTTTACTGTCTGGAGTGATGGTATAAGTCTTTCCTGCAAGTGTGCGGCTATAGTTCTGCTTCCAGCCATCGCACTGGTTCCAGCGCTTCTTGTCTATGAAGATATTGACAGAGTAAATGTCCTCATTCATGGTCACCTGCTTCACGTGCTTGATGGCTTCTTCCTTGGTGTTGACTGTGCCTTTGAGGGGCTGATACTTTGCAGGAACGATGCGGTTTACGCGCACCTTGTCGAGATATTCCATGGCTGTATCGTAGTTGCCTTTGTGGATTTCGCATTCGGCGATGGTGAGATACATCTGGGTAGAGCGAAGACCACCATCATTCCAAAACGAGTTGAGATCAAAAGTTAAATTGAAACCAGTTTCACCCAGCATACTTACTCCGGCATCCATCAGGTAATCATACATCATATTCATATTGCTCATCTTGTCCTTATAGGCATGTCCATCCTCAAAGTTTGCCATGGTAGTAGGGGTGTAAGCATTGAAGCTTTCAGAATTTCCATTTAAGAAATAATCCTCATCGGTTCCTTTCTTGCCACGATTGATAACAGGATAAGTCCCGCCTGTCATATAACCTTGAGTACTACCAAGATATGAGGTATTATAGTTGTTAATAGTGCCATTGATGGCGATAGCCTGCTTGGCCACTTCTTCTGCCTCGTCATACTTCTGCATGTTGAGCAATGCCAATGCCTTTACTGCATAAGCTGTGGGTTTACTGAAGCGCATTTTGTTAACGGCAGAGTTAGGAAGACCATCTATCTCAATTGCTTCATTGGCATCCTTGAGTATCTGCTGATAAACTTCCTCAATTGTACTCTTAGGTTGAGCAGTCTGGATGTCTTTGTCCTCTGTCATCAGGATGATTCCTGGGTCTGTAGCAGCTGTAGCTGGATTGTAAGCCTTGGCAAACTTGTTGACCAACATATAGAATGACCAGGCTCTCAATGTCAGCGCTTCGCTTTTCAAAAGTTTCTTGTCTGCTTCCGTACCAGATGCGGCATCAATCTTTGAGAGAATTGGGTTGGCAATCGTGCCGATGTAGCCGTAGAAATTAGTGTAGTCTTGATCACTGGAAGTCAATTCTGCCATCTTGTCCATATTGGCTTCATCGTAAGTCCAGATGATGACGTTGCGGGTCTTAACTGGCTGACTGATGATTGTTGCTACATTGCTGTAGGCATATATCATATCACCAGCCATTTGTCGCATATCAGAGGAACATCCCTCATACTCTTTGTTGAAAAGCATTTCTAATTGGTCGGTTGTGGTAAGCAAGTTCTTGCCCTTTGGCTCCAATTCCGTGAAACTCTCACAAGATGAGAACAGCAATGCTGTGATTGCCAGTAAACTGTATATTGTTTTTTTCATTGTGATCTTACTTTTTATGTTATATGATTCTAAAGATTAGAAACTGATGTTCAGACCAAAGATGTATGAACTTGGATTGCGGAGTCCAAGAGTCTCTGGGTCAACATGCACATCGTTGGCTACCCATAGATATTTCGGGTTGTCTATCTGGAAGCGGAGAGAGAGGCGGTTAATGCCTGTTCCTCTGAACCACTCCTGTGGAAAATCATAGCCCAATACGATGTTTCTGATTTTCAGGAAGTCTGCATGATGAATAGCATTATTGCCATAGGTTGTTTCAGAGCCAATCGTTGTAGAGGCGTATCTGCCAATGCCAGGAATGTCTGTTGGGTGTTCTGGCGTCCATGCATTCAGGAAATAGCTGGCGATAGCGGTGCTCCAGCTGCTTTGGAATGTTTCATTATGCGCCAAGGCTCTCATCATGTGACCGCCATAGTAAGCCATCAGAATGCTGAAAGAGAATCCGTTCCATCTTACGCTGTTGTCCATACCCATGATAACCTTTGGCTCGCTCTGACCAGAGTATTCCAAAATGCTTATACTCTTGGATGTAGCATTGTGAGATTTTCCTCCATCCTCAATGTAGAACAGAGATTGTCCCTTTTCACCTTCTTGGTCGCTGATGCCAGCAAAGCGGTATGACCAGAGGGCACTGGATGGCTTTCCTTTGACGTATGGTCTTTCAATCAACTGGGATGCGCTGTTTGATGGGTTCTCTACATCGGTTACAATATTACTGTTGTGTGACATGGTGAAGTTGGTGGTCCAACTCCAATTCTTACGGCTTGCCCCTCTCTGCCAATCATAAGTAATCTGCAATTCTATACCACGGTTGCGCATAGAAGCCATGTTGACGAACATAGAGGTAAAACCCGTTGTTGGGTCGAGGGTGCGATAAGAGAACACATCCTTTGCCACCTTGTTATAATAATCGATGGAACCACGCAAGCGGTTGTCGAGCAATCCGAAGTCGATACCGATGTTGGTGGTGCGGCTCTGCTCCCACTTCAAGTTAGGGTTGGCAGGACTTTCGATGGTGCCGTATGGCAAGTTGGTATATTGATTGAGTTCTCCTGATGTAGCTGTCATATAACTGGTTGCACCTTGGTAGATGTTACCAGTTACACCATAGCTGGCACGGAGTTTCAGGAAGTTTACCCACTTGATATCCTTCATAAAGTCTTCATTATGAATCAACCATCCTGCACCTACTGACCAGAGTGGCGTGCCGCGGAACTTGGCGTTCAAGCCATATACATCAGCATAGTCCTTACGGAACGAACCGAACACATTGTATTTCTCATCATAAGTATAGGTGAGGTTGAAATAACCAGAAGCATACTTGTGGTGAGTCTCAGGAACAACTCCCATTCCTTCCTTGATATAAGGATCGAATACAAACTGGCTTGCAGGGAAACCACCTGAGGCGCCAAGGAAAAGAGGTGAATAGTTCATGGTACTCAATGTTCCCAAGTCTATCGTGTGGGTAGAGCTTGTCTGCAACTGGTCGTCATAACCCAGCATTAAGGCCTTAGAACCTGTCAGCTTGGTTTCACGGAATTCCAGACCGGCAATGGCATTGATGTCGTGCTTGCCAAAGGTCTTGGCATAATTCAGCTGTCCACGTGCTGTCCAATAACGTCCGTCACTATTTGTAGTACGGAGCAGACCGCCAGTGGTAGGAACGTAGTTCTTGATAGTGCCATCTGCAGCTTGATAATAATAAGCATTACGCATGGTACGCATCACATGACTATCTTGTGTTGCATTCCATTCTACGGTGTTATGATTGGTTTCATATACAAACTGGGCATTGGCAGTCAATCCGTCAATAATCTTGAAGAGCAAATCTCCATGATAGCGCATATACTGACGGCGGGTAACCTGGGTGTTATTGTAATACTCATCCACAGGATTGGAGCTTAAATCCTCAAAAGGAGAATCGAAGGTCATGTAATCATTGCCATCATACCAATAGTGTTGTCCTTTGACGCTTCCATCAGCATTATAGAATGACATATAGGCTGGTTGTTTCCAAATATCGCTATAGTAGCTATTGTTGTCGTAACCTACTTCCTTACTCTTGCTATAGATACCATTGATAGTCATGGAGGCTGTGAGCCACTTGGCTACATTGTAAGAACCCTTATATTGGGCATTAAAGTGATTGGCGAAATGATTGATCAGTCCGCTGTTGTCATACTTATAGTTGATAGTCAGGTTGTTGGTGAACTTATCGCTGCGGCTACGAAGCGAGAGGTTGTACTGCTGCATCACTCTCTGCTTATATACGGCATCTGCATACTCCTTGGCATAGTTGTTCTTCTTGAAAGAAGCCAACTGGTTCTGCAATTCTTCCTCGGAAATTTCTCCCTTAGCTCGCTGGTAATAGGCATATTCGATAGGAGTTACCGCTTGGGTACCCATAGAGATTGATTGAGCTGTAGTACCGATAGGGTCAGCCACTTCACCATCATTATGGAAGAAATAGTAGTCCCAATACTTGGCCTCCGCATCCACCTGCTGTTCTGGAGTCATATAGAAATTGTCGGCATAATCTACGTTCTTCTTCTCATATACCGTAAGGTTGGCAGCGAAGTCGATGTCTATCTTGCCTGCCTTCTTGGCATTCTTGGTGGTTACTACGATGACACCATTGGATGCACGGGCACCATAGATGGCATTGGCTGCGGCATCCTTCAAAATGTTTACGCTCTCGATGTCGTAAGGGTTCAAATCGTCGATGTTTCCCTCTACAGGTACGCCATCCACTACCAGCAATGGGGTGGTTTCGGCATAGAGAGAGGAGGTTCCACGGATAGTCATCTTTCCATTATAAGTGGAAAGACCTGCCACGCGACCTTCGAGGTTGTTCATGATGTTGGTGGTGTAACGCTCGTCCAATTTGGCTGAGGTGATGGTGGTGACAGAACCTGTCATCTTAGGTTTGGAAATCTCCTGATAACCTGTTACCACAACATCAGAAAGCTGATTGTCAGTAACCATCTGTATGTTACGGCTTAAAGGTGCTTTACCGCTTCCCAGACGCAATTCTGCATTGCTCATGCCGAGGTAGCTGAACTTTAAGGTGCAAGCATTGGCTGGCACCTTCAAGGTATAGAAACCCTTGCTGTCGGTGATGGTGCAAACCTTGCTGTCGTCGATGCATACGGACACACCAATCAGTGGCTCGCCACTTTCATCGGAGACGACACCGGATACATTACGTACTCGTTCACCTGCCATACGGCGAGTGATAGTCACGATATTACCCTCAATCTCATAACGGCAGTTTACCTTGTTCATCACCTCGTCAAGTACTTGGCGCAATGGACGATTGGTGGCATTCACCGTGATGTGTGGCAACTTGGCTGCCAAATCTGTACTGTAGATGAAGTTCAAGCCAGTCTGTTTCTTGACTTCAGCGAAGAACTGTTTCACACTCATCGACTTTGCATTGATAGTTACCGTCTGTTGCTTTGACTGCTGAGCCATAGCAGTACTGGTTCCTCCACATAGGGTTGTTCCTACAAGCAGGGAGGTAGCGAAAAGGATTCGTTTCATTCTTCCAAATTCTTTCATTCTCTCTCTTTATTATAAATTTATACTCATGTTCTGGTGTTTATAATTCGATTTCCAAGGTCTTGGACTTTGGCATCAGACAAGCATGGTTATTGCAAGCCTGATAATTGATAGTAACAGTTACCTTGCCTTGCTTGCCAGTATATTTCTGGCGCAATACCTGTTCGCCCTCATAGATGATAGACTGAGAGCCATTCATCAATTTACCGGCAGGTTTCTGCAATTCGCCTTTTAACTTGATGTTGCCTTCTGTCTTAAAGTCATAAGAGGTCTGGATATATGGATCCTGGTCGCTTACAACACTATAGATATGGTAGCCAGGATAGATATTCATACGAATGATGATTTCACCCTCTTCTCCCTTCTGGATAGTTGCGTAAGAGAAGGCAACAGGGTCTTCCTGGGTAGCCTTTTTCTTTGGAGCGAGAGCAGTCTCGTCAATCTCATTGAATTTCAATATGCTATAATCGTTGCCTGGGGTCTTAGGGTCGAGATCGTTGACCAGCCACAACCATCCGCCACTTTCTGTGAAGAAGAGTTTGTTCTGGTATTTCTTGTACCATTGGCGCCACTCTTTGGCATCTTCATATCGAAGGAGGGTATAACGATAGAGGATGCGCTTTGCCTTTTCTACGTCCTTGTTGTTTTCCCACATAGAGATAGCCTTGTCGAGGATGCGTTTGTCGTTGTTGGCAATACCCAGGCTTTTGGCATCTTCATCGAGCTTAACCCCGTAATCGTTCAGATTGCCATAGAAATAAGGACGATTCTCGGTATAATACTTCTCGTAAGCGGTAACGTCGGCACCAAACTTTTCATAAAGTTCGCCCGCTCTTTCCTTTACATACTCAAGATAGTTAGGCACATACTGAGGATGTTCTCCCATCTGTATGTAGATTTTGTCTTGATCAGAAAGCTTGCCGCCAGCAGCTTCTATAGACTTCAGCGAATCGCTCCTGTGTTTCATCAATTGATTATATCCTTCTATAGAATTTTTATAGGAGTCATAATTTTCCTTGCTCACATTGTATTTCTGTTCATCCACGGAAGTACGGGTGGCAATACCCTCGTTGAGTTTGCGGGCAATGATATGATGACCGGCAAACTTGCTGATATATATGACGGCATTGAGGAATACAGGTTTTGCCTCTTCGGTCATATCGGCAGGAGAAGCACTGAAACCCCAGTGCAGCCAGTTGGCGTGACGGCCGATAGAGATGGCATGGAAGCACTTGGCACTCTCGCCTCCAGAGATAATCTCTGTATCTGGGGAATCGAGGTATCCCCATGGACGAGTAACCATACCTATTTTATAGCCTTTGCTATTGCCATAATCTTTATTCTGAACCTTCCACATGGCTACTGTAGCTGGCACTTTTTCGTGGGCAAATTCGCCATATTCTTTAGCAGCTGCTGGTGTAGGACGATTCTCGGTGGTAATCTTGACAGGATAAGGACCCTTGAAGATGGCACTCTTGGTATTCATGTTATAGGCATGACCAAGAAGACAGAGGCAATACCAGTCGTTCTTCACACCGATGCCTCGACCTACGGTCTCACCCTCTTCGGCAATCGTGATGACAGGACGGTCGAAGTTTTCGGGAAAGTACTTGGCATATACCATTTTGCTGTATTTGCCATTCTGGCTCACCGTGCGGCGTGGTTCCAATGGTTCGAGATCTCCATCGATGATAGTTACGTCATAATTGTATGACATCTTATAGTTGTAGTCTTTTCCTTGAACTGTTTTTACGGTTGTAAAGTAAGTCTCGAGGAATGACTTCCAAGCGGCTGTACGAGTCTCAATGCTCTTGGCATGAGCTTCCTTGTCATAGTCTGCTACTCCAAAAGTCTCTATGTCGGAATGACCTCCTACATAGAATACTTTCAGATTCGTCTTTTTGACAGTGGCAGCCATTGTTGCGATGCACGTTAACAAGGCTATTGCCATTATTGATAAAAATCTCTTCATGTTGTATGTGATATTAATGTTTATATTCTTTGATGTTGATGATGCCTTCCTTGGCAGTTATCTTCAATCCTGTGATATTCTCTATTGCATTGAGAGTCTGTCCCATCGGTTCGTATTTGTCAATGCTGCCTGTGAATCGCAGTTCTTTCATGTCTTCGGATGAGAACTCCACCTTCATGTTGTACCAATGGGAGATAACTTCCATCAGATCTTGTAGCGTGCAGCCGTCGAATAAGAAGTTGCCCGTGTTCCAAGAGGTGTAGAGATTAACATCCACTTGCTGGATGTCTGGTGTTCTGCCTGCTTTCAGGGTTGCCATATCGCCTGGTTTCAACAGGTATTCCTTGCCGTGCTTGCTGCTCACGCCAACTTTACCTTTCACTAGAACAACGCTGGTTACACCTTTTTCCTTCATCGTGTTGACATTAAACTCGGTACCATAGTCGTGTACATCTCCGTTGGCCGTCTCTACGATGAAAGGTCGCTTCTTCGAGTCGTTGGCCACGATGAAGTAGGCTTCTCCTTTCAGTTTTACCTTACGCTCACTACCTACGAAGTGATTAGGATAGATGAGAGTGGTATTGTAGTTGAGATGTACGTAGGTTCCGTCATCCAGTACCATCCAGAATTCCTTGTCTTTCTTTGTTACCAAAGATCCTTCCGTTATCTCCTCTGTCCCCCAGAAACTGCTGCCATTCTTACTGTCAGTTGCCTCTTCTGCTTGTGCCAATGCCCCCTGTGCATCTTTCACCTTGATGGTTTTGCCGTTGATGGTGAGGGTAGCTCCATTCATGTCGTTCTGCTGAACCCGTTCTATGGCTTGATGCAGTTCTGCGGTGATGGCGGCTTGTGGGGTGGAATTTTGATGTCCGAAATACATCCATGTACCCATTACTATGAGGGCGATAGCTGCTGCAGCGGCAATGCGGCGCAACCAGATGAAGGTGGTCGATTTGTCGTTATTCCTATCTTCCTGTTCCTCTGCCTGTTGAAGCGATGCTTTGAATGTTGCTTTTGCTTTCTCCGCATCAATGCTCTTGTAGAGGCGGTAGCGTAGGAGAAAATCATCTTCATTCATGAGATGTTCTATCTTATCTTTCAGGGATGCATCTTGCTCGACTCTTGTTAAGAGTTCCTTGCCCTCTTCCTCTGAGATTTCGCCAGTCAGTAATTTGCTGACGAGTGTATTGATATCATGATTCTTATTCATATTTTCTATTGCTTTTGTGATAGAATTGTTGTCTGTAATTACTATTATAACACTCTAAGGTGTGTTTTGGGTTACAAAAACAAAGAAAAAAGTGAGAAAAAGTTGCATTTTTAAATTATATTGCATAAAAATGCGTATCTTTGCACTCATGAGAGGGAAAAGTGATACTGAAATAGCGATGATTTGCCAATGGGATAATCAAGCCATCGAGTTGTTGTACGATAGATATTATCGTGCCTTGGTGAGTTATGGCTGTCAGTTTGTGGAGAATGAAGTTGCAGAAGACATCGTGCAGGAACTTTTCTCTGTCTTATGGGAACGCCGCCCGCTTTTCGGCAGTATTTCCCAGTTTTCCACCTATTTATATAATACGGTGCACAACTCGGCTCTTAATCATCTGCGCCATCAAAACGTGCAAAATAACTATCGGCAGAGCATAATTGATAACCTGCAGGAGTTTATGTTGGTGGATGATACCTCGGATATTTTCAATAAGGAAGAAATCTATCGCCAACTCTTTGCTGCAATAGATGAGTTGCCTCCTCGCCAAAGGGAAGTCTTTCTGCTTTGCATGGAGGGGAAGAAGAACAAGGAGATAGCGGAGCAACTGGACATCTCTGCTGAGACGGTAAAGGTACAAAAGCGTCGTGCGATTGCTCAATTAAGGGGCAAGCTTTCTCCTATGTTATTTGGACTTGTTCTTGTTTTGATAAGAAAAACCTTGTAGGCATGTCTTTTTACATACCTACAAGCCTTTGTTGCTTTTACTTTCTGATAAACAGTCGTATCGCCTCATTTAGACAACAAAATGATTTTCGTACTGCTTATCTCTACTATTTTGCGATAAACAAAATTGTAGAATGCTTCATTCGTATAGTCAATCTATTTGATTCCAAAGAAAGAATTTCTCCACAGAAAAAGTCCTCATATTCTTTACCTTTGTAAGTATATTTTCGCTCAAATACGATATACTTTCCATTAGTATTGCCCAATAACGAAGCTTCGTACTTTTCAGGGCTATAACTACACAAGTAAGTATTATAAGTAAACACACTTACTTTATTATCAGACTTTCCTACAAATTTATGTTCTGATGATTTTGCAGAAAATACGATATTCCAATCTATATTTCCACACCCATCATAACCAGAATCTGCAACCCATGTCTTACCAACAAGGTCAGACATGCTGATTTTTTGAGCATGGCATGTCATGCTCAAAAGGAATACTAAGGCAATTATCAGACTATTTCTCATATTATTCTATTTATTCTATCACCCATTCCAGGGTGCTTATTTTTTCCTTAATTGTATAGTTGATACCTACTTTCACTACAGGTTTGTTTTGCAGGGCAAAGGCATCGGCATACTGCTTGTCGTTGATTTGCTGAAGAGCTTCTTCGGCCGTCTTATTGAACTTCAGTTCCATGATGTAGATGGTGTCGTGCGTCTCCATCGTAATGTCTGTTCTTCCCTTGGCAGTATGTTGCTCTACGAGAATGCGGAAATTGGTGAGCAAGGCAAACATGATGTACATCATCTGTTGATAATGCCCCTCGTAGTTGGTATTATCGCAGTAAGGCACCGTCTCAAGGAAAGTCTTGAATAACAGTAGTGCTTCGTCCAATTGTCCCAGGTTGATCAGCTTGGACATCTTGGCGATGGTCGTGTTGCCCATAACCGTCTTGGAAGCCAGGTAGTGAGGGAGAAGACTTCTGTATAGGCCGACTCTGATTTCCTTGTTAGGAAGGGCGAGGGTGTATAGTTCGGTGTCCTCATCGTAATCCTTGATGGTGAAGTATCCACTCTGGTAGAGCAAAGGCATGATGGTGGTCATCGTCTCTGTAGCAGCATCAAAGTCATCCTTGCCTGCTTCCATCTTTTCACCAAGGTCGATAGGGGTGAAAGCATACTTGCGCATCATATTGATAAGGTAAGTTGGTGTGCCTGAACCGAACCAATAGGAATCCATCTTTTGCTTGGAAAAGCAGTTCAGTAAACTGAATGGATTGAATATATCTGGTGATGGCCATGCAAAATGATAGCCATCGTAGTGCTGTTTGAGTCTTTCAAGGGTTTCTTCATGAGACAGGCTTAATTTTTCTGATAGTCTGTCAATATCATCACTCATTTGTGTCATCAACTCTTCCTTGGTTATACCACAGATTCCTGCGTATGGTGTATCCATGCTTATATTTGTGATATTGTTGAGTTCGCTGAAGATACTTAACTGGGAGAATTTGGTGATACCTGTCAGAAAAACAAAACGGAGCATCTTCTCGCAGTCTTTGAGCGGACTATAGAAGTTTCTCATCACATTTCGCAGAATGTCTAAGGAGGTTCCTTCATGTACAACATCGAGTAATGGCGCATCATATTCGTCGATTAATACCACAGGTTGTTTGCCCGTTTTCTCATATACGGTTTGTATGAGGTTGAGCATACGTATGTTCGGGTCTGGAGAGTCACATGTTATGCCAAATTTCTCTTCATTGGTCTTTAGTATGAAGAGAAGATAGTGCTCCAACTGCTCTTTCTCCATGTGCTTGCCTCCAGCCAAACTGAAGTGGAGTACAGGATATTCATTCCATTCTTTCTCCAACTTTTCGATGGCAAGACCATTGAATAGTTCCTTTTTACCTTCAAAATAGCTTTCGAAGGTAGATACAAGGAGTGACTTGCCGAAACGGCGTGGTCGGCTCAAGAAGAAATATGTACCATCAGTATGGGTCATACGATAGATGTATTCCGTCTTGTCAACATAGAACCAATCTTCTTTGCGGATTCGTTCGAAAGTCTGTATGCCTATAGGATATCGTTTTCTTGCCATTGTCTCTTATTCTTGATTTCGAAGGCAAAGTTAAGCAAAATAATCGAAAGTACCAAGTTTGCTATTGTGATTTTTTCTGTGTTTTCCTCCTTATGGGTTCTTAACTAACCAGTCTTAGTCCTCAGAATAGAAAAGAAATGGCTTGCCAAAATCGTCAAGTACTTAAATTAAAAACGGGGCATTAAGAATATTAAAAGCCAATGGTAAACTTTCTCCTATCTTAGTTGATTGTTCTTGTTCCTATAAGATAATGTTTTGAAGCCTGATGAATTCTTCGTTCAGCGTCTTTGAATGTCCGTTCAAAGACGTTGAACCGCCGTTCAAAGACGTTGAACGGACATTTAACGTCGTTGAACGGAACTTTCTTCTAAGGGCATATACTTTTTATTCGGTTTAATGGTTTTAGTTATGTGGTTTAACGGTTTTAGTTGACCACTTTCAGCATTATTTTTAATATGAGTTGACTCGGTTGTTACTTAGTTATAATTTACGTTGACTTACTATTTCTTGTCTGGATGGATTTATCGTGTCCACTTTGGGGAGCTGCTACAACTGAAAGTGTTAAATCTTGGAAAAACGGACAAAAATACTGGAATTTCCTTGGAAAAACGGACAAAATGCCTCCGTTTTATATTAGATAAACGGACAAAGATATGATTAAACGTAAGATAGACAGATATTTAGCAGATTTTGTATCTTTTAGTGAAAATACGATATGGTAAAGAACGAGATAAGCGGCATTCCTCGGATGTGAATGCCGCTTATCATATTTCGATATTTGTCCGAGTTATCTCAGAAAAGAAGTCTTTTCAGTCTTCTCTTATTTCAGATATTCCCCGAAGTCAGTCAGTCTCATATCTCCCTTCTTCAGGAATGTATCGTGCATGGCGAGGGCTGCCCGCATGCTCTGTGGCTCATGGCCCTTCTCGGCAAACTTCAGATATTCGCGGAGCATAGGGCGATAGTCTGGATGAGCACAGTTTTCGATGATTTCCTTGGCACGGCGCAAAGGACCCTTGCCACGAAGATCGGCAACGCCCTGCTCGGTAACAATGACATCCACATCATGCTCCGTACTATCCACGTGGCTACACATCGGAACGATGGCTGAAATGCAACCATTCTTGGTGGTACTCTGAGTGGTGAAGATAGAAATGTAACCATTACGCTCGTAGTCGCAAGAACCGCCGATACCATTCATCAACTTGCTGCCGCAGATATGGCTGGAGTTCTCGTTGCCATAGATGTCGCACTCGATGGCGGTATTCATGGCGATGACACCCAGTCGGCGGATGACCTCAGGAGAATTGGAAATCTCACTCTGACGGATGGTGAGATGCTGCTTGAAATAGTCGATGTCATCATATACTTCCTTCAAAGTATCATTGGTGACGGTGAGGGATGAGCAGGAAGCATCCTTGATTCTACCTTCGCGCATGTATTTTACGACAGCATCCTGTACAACCTCGGTATAAACGCTGAATACCGGTACGTTAGGATTCTGACCCAATGCCTCGAGTACGGCATTGGAAGTAACGCCTACACCGCTCTGGAGTGGCAGGAACTGTGGAGGAATATGTCCCTTCTTCAGGTCGCTGACCAGGAAGTCGGCCACATTATGACCCATCTGTTCTGTGATAGGGTCGAGCGGCTTGAAGGCACGAGCCTCTTCCGGGATATTGCATTCTATCACGCCGACAATCTTATGGGCATCAATCTCTACATACTCTTTACCGATACGGTCGCCTACGTTCATGATAGGGATAGGTGTACGGAACGGGCATTCTGCTATTTCATAGACATCATGGAGATAGCGGGATGCTGGACTGTGGAAGGTATTCTTCTCGATGAGCACCTTCTTGGCAAGGCGTACGATGGTAGGCACGATACCGCCGGCAGAGGTAAGGAATGCCTTGCAGGTGGTTTCGCCTTCTTCCAGATCGCTCACCTCGATGATGGCAAGGTCTATCTCGCCATAGAAGCCACGGCGCAGACGCTCAGCCATGTGACCGAGGTGCATATCCTCGTAGTCGATTTCGCCCAGATTGGTATGGGTGCGGAAATCCTTGTTGGTAGAAAATGGCGCACGGAACTTGATGGCATGGGCTGCTGCCATGTCACCCTCGATACTTTGCGAGGTAGAAGCTCCTGTCAGGATGCCCACCTGGAATGGTCTGCCTGCTTCATGTTCTGCCACGGCTCTCTTGGAGAGTTCGCGGAAGGTAGCCTTAGGCACGCCGTTAGGTGTGAAACCACTTAGTGCTATCGTGTCCTGATCCTTGATCATAGCTGCGGCTTCGGCAGCTGAAAGTCTTGTATATGCCATTTCCGTACTTTATTTATTATCATGTAATATTATCGGGCAATTTGTTGCTGCCCTTATATTTCATAACTTTTTGTTGCTGCAAAGTTACACATTATTTTTAATATATGGCAATCTTTTGACGAATTTATGCAAATAAAAGGCTTTTTACTTATCTTTTGTGCATGAATATGCAGGAATAACTTGCTTTATGCATTTTTTGTTAGTAGGGAATAAGATTGAAGATTTGCGTATGAATGGTATAGTGGGTTGCGAGAACAGATTCTGTGGATGATTTTTCTAAGATAAAAATGGTATTTTCAGACTATTTTATAACATTTTGTGGCTGAATTGACTGATATCTCAGAAAAATGAGTTAACTTTGCAAACAAATATAAATAATAAAAAGAAAGGTTCATAATAAGATGGAACAGAAATTATTGATCTACAACACTCTCACTCGTACGAAAGAGAGATTTACTCCGCTCCACGCTCCTAATGTGGGCATGTATGTTTGTGGCCCTACCGTATATGGCGATCCGCATCTCGGTCATGCACGACCAGCCATCACATTCGATATACTCTTCCGCTATCTCAAGCACTTGGGCTATAAGGTTCGCTACGTTAGAAACATTACTGACGTAGGTCACTTGGAGCACGATGCTGATGAGGGCGATGACAAGATAGAGAAGAAGGCTCGCCTGGAACAGTTGGAGCCAATGGAGATTGCGCAGTACTACACCAACCGCTATCACGATGCCATGGAGGCACTCAATGTGCTCCCTCCAAGTATCGAGCCTCATGCTACCGGTCATATCATCGAACAGGAGAAGTTAGTGCAGGAAATCCTCGACAATGGTTATGCTTACGAGAGCAATGGTTCTATCTATTTTGATATCGAGAAATACAACAAGGATCATAAGTATGGTATTCTTTCTGGCCGTAACCTGGAGAACATCATCAATGAAAGCCGTGAACTTGCTGGTATCGGCGAGAAGAAAAATCAGGCTGATTTCGCTCTCTGGAAGAAGGCTTCACCAGAGCACATCATGCGCTGGCCAAGTCCTTGGAGCGATGGTTTCCCTGGTTGGCATTGCGAGTGTACTGCGATGGGCAGAAAGTACTTAGGCAACCACTTCGATATTCACGGAGGCGGTATGGACTTGATTTTCCCTCATCACGAGTGCGAGATTGCTCAGGCTGTGGCTTCTCAGGGCGATCAGATGGTTCACTACTGGATGCATAATAACATGATTACCATCAACGGTCAGAAGATGGGTAAGAGCTTGGGCAACTTCATCACTCTGGAGCAGTTCTTCACAGGCAATCATGACAGTCTGGAGCAGGCTTATTCGCCAATGACCATCCGTTTCTTCATCCTCTCGGCTCACTATCGCAGCACAGTAGATTTCTCTAATGATGCCTTGAAGGCCAGTCAGAAGGGATTGGAGCGCTTGATGAATGGTTTGAACGACCTGGAGCGTGTGCCTGTGGCTAAACAGAGCGACGAGCAGGTTCACAAGTTCGTAGCAGAGTTGCGCCAGCGTTGCTATGATGCGATGAACGATGACTTCCAGACACAGCTTGTCATCAGTTACCTTTTCGAGGCTTGCCATGTTATCAATACAGCTCTTGATCATAAGGCGAATATTTCTGCCGATGACTTGAAGGAACTCACCGAAACGATGCAGCTCTTTACCTTCGATCTTCTCGGTTTGAAGAGTGAGAAGGGTGCCAACAATGATGCACGTGAGGAGGCTTACGGCAAGGTGGTGGATATGGTACTCGACCTTCGTGCCAAGGCTAAAGCAGCTAAGGATTGGGCTACCAGCGACCAGATTCGTGACGCTCTTGCTGATGCCGGATTTGAAGTTAAGGACACCAAGGATGGTGTAACTTGGAAACTGAATAAATAGGAAATTGAAGCTATAAGAAATAGTGTCAATTGAAAACGGATTCTATAAAAAGTATAATAGCCTTCACGCTTTGTGGAGGCTATTATACTTTTTTCTCTTTAAACGAGTTGTTTGATGGTATTTCTCACTTTCTCTGCTGATGTGACGAGCGAATTGGATTCATCAGCCCCTTTGGCTCCCATATAAACCTCGTGGTTATAATGTTTCATCTTGCTCACTACATTTACTCTTGCAGAAAAATGGTATTCGTGAATGCCTGTAGCATCGAATATCTGTCGGATGTTTTCCTCGTTGACGCCACTACCTGCCAGGAGCTGGATAGGAGGCAGGGGATATTCTTTCAGTTTCTTTTCCAGTTGGGCAAGCAGGCTGATACCATCTATCGCCTTCGGTTGCTGACCAGAAGTCAGGATTCGGTTGCATCCCAAAGAAATAATATCTTCAAGGGCTTTCATGGGATCTGCAGTACGGTCGAAAGCACGGTGGAAGGTTACTGACATTGGGCGTGCCAGCTCCACCAGTCTGCGGTTGGCTTCCATATCAATTTCTCCCTCTTCTGTGAGGCATCCGAAAACGACTCCATCCACTCCCAATTCGCGACAGATGCGGATATCTTCTTCCATGCGTTCCAGTTCCAATGGGGTATAGAGAAAATCTCCACCACGAGGTCGGATGATGACGTGGAGTTTTGTCTTTGTGAGTAATTTGCGTGCCAGTTTTATCTCGCCATACGATGGGGTAGTGCCTCCCTCGGGTATTCCTGCGCACAGTTCTACCCGGTCGGCCCCTCCCTCTTGTGCTGCCAGACAGCTTTCTACACTATTGGCACATATTTCAAATTTAAATTCTTCTCTGTTCATATCTTCTTTTTCTATTTATTGATCCATATTGAGTTTTTGGCTATATATCCTTCATGTTGGATGGGATAATCGTAGCAAAGTTACTACTTTTTCACAAAATTCCAAGGTATTTATGGTGTTTTTATCACATTTTCCCTAAAATGATATGACGGATAGTAGCAGTTCCTCAAGATAGGCATGAAAAATCGGTTTATCGGTAGGGTAGTGACTGATATAAAAGAATGCTAAAGGTTTATAAGTTTGAGGACTACAAACTTGTGAACTTCGTTTTTATTGCTTATCTTTGCGGTTGGAAAAAATAATCTTAATAAATATGAGAAAAAGTATAGTATCTTTAGCCATCCTCTTCTTGGTTTCTTGGCAGGCGGTGATGGCCAACTGTTTGTCGGTGGATGCACATGACAAACCGCATTTTATCTCAGACGGGGCCTATCGCTCTAAGGTGGAAAATGCTTTCGAGAGTAAGATGAAACTCGTGGGCAGGCAGTTCTATCAGGTGAAAGGGATGAACGTCTATGATACAGTCCTGAAGAAAAAGGGGGCTAAGGAGACGATGGAGGTCACTAAACAGAAACTGACGACTGAGGAGCAGGAGGCCCTGCAATTCCTCTATGCCTATATGCCAGTGGCAGACGTGACAGACTATCCTACAAGTTTCTTCCTGGAAAATGTACGTACGAGCTTTGAGGCAAGGAAGGAAATGGCTTGGGGCAAGGATATACCGGAGTTGCTGTTCCGTCACTTTGTGCTTCCTATCCGTGTGAACAATGAAAATCTGGATGATTCCCGAATGATATTCTTTAAGGAACTGAAAGAACGTGTGAAGGGGATGGGCATGAAAGATGCTATTCTGGAAGTCAACCATTGGTGCCATGAGCGGGTAACTTATCAGCCTTCCGACGGTCGTACTTCTGCTCCTCTTGCCACGATCCGTTCTGCATACGGAAGATGCGGCGAGGAGAGTACTTTCACCGTGGCAGCATTGAGAGCGATAGGCATTCCTGCCAGACAGGTTTATACGCCTCGCTGGGCGCATACTGACGACAATCATGCCTGGGTAGAAGCATGGGCTGATGGTAAATGGTACTTCTTAGGCGCTTGCGAACCTGAGGCTGTGCTTAATCTGGCATGGTTTAATGCTCCCGCATCGAGAGCCATGCTGATGCATACGAAGGCGTTTGGCGACTATAACGGACCGGAAGAGGTAATGCTCCGCACGTCCAACTATACAGAAATCAATCTGATAGACAATTATGGCTCCTCTGCCCGTATCGACTTCTCTGTAGTTGATGCTGAAGGCAAGCCTGTAGAGGGTGCAAGAGTGGATTTTAAAATCTATAATTATGCAGAGTTTTGTTCTGTCGTGACGAAATATACGGCTCAGGATGGCAAGACCTTTCTTTCGGCTGGTAAGGGCGATATGATGGTTTGGGCTTCGAAGGATGGTAAGTATGGCTTTGTAAAGGCTTCTTTCGGTAAGGCAAATCTGCCTGGTGAGGAAGGCGAGAAGGCGAGAAAAATGACCATCCGTCTTGATCGGAAGGTTTCTGCTTCGGATATGAACCGTTCTCTTGATTTTTCTTCCGTTAGTTTCCGTGATTCTTTTGATATCGTACCTCCGCCAGAGAAAGCAAATATTCCTGAGGTTTCGGCAGAGGCGAGAGCGAAGAACCTGGAGCGATTCGCTTATGAGGATTCTATCCGCCATGCTTATCTGGCTACTTTCTATACTAAGGAGACGGCTCTGGAGGCATTGCAGAAAAATGGATTGCTTGAGGAGAAGTATTTGACGAGAAACGGGGTTCCTACTTGGATGGTAAAGGGTGAAAAAGTGGACTATCAAAATGCTCAAAAGTTCTCTGATAAAGCTCAGAAGTTAGTGGATTTCCTTGTTGGTTCTTGGGGTAATCACGAAGTTATCCTCAAGTTTCTGATGCTTCATCAGGACAATCTGAGTCGGGCTATAGATTTGCTCAGTACGCTGAGTACCAAGGATTTAAGGGATATGCAGATGGATATCTTAGAGGATCATTTCAATGCCCATAGCAACCAGTTGTCTCCTCGTGTGGAGGACGAGATGATTATTCATCCTTTCAAACAGTTCTTTGAGGAGCAATTTGAAAAGATGAAGACCTCTGTTGCTGATGATCGTGATGTGTCTTCCAAGTCTGTAAAAGCAAATAATGCAGCTAAAGCAAAGCAATCTTTGGCTCAAGTTTTCAGACAAGATCCTGCTCGTCTGGTGGAATGGGTGAAGGAGAATATCCGTCTGAACCCTGACAAGAAGGCATTGCAAATCGCCCAGACTCCTATGGGTGTTTGGACTTCACGCCTTACGGATGAGCGTTCTCGGAAGATTTTCTTCGTGGATGTGGCAAGAAGTCTTGGAATTGAGGCGAGAGTGGATGCTGTGACCAAGAAATTGCAATATAAACAAGGTGGAGTGAAGGAGGGTTTGCAGAATGACGTCTGGATAGATGTCGATTTTGACGCGAAAGCATCTTCTGCTGCATCTGATATGGAAAAGACAAAGGTACAGTCTTCTCCTAAGGGCTTGTTAAAGCTTGATTATCAGCCTAATGGAGTGGTGGATGAACCTAAGTATTATAGTCATTTCTCTCTTACTCGCATCAATCCTGACGGCTCTACTTCGCTGCTGGAATATCCTGAAGAGGGATGTACTTGGAGTAATACGTTCAAGAATGGAGTGGAATTGGATGAGGGGGATTATGCTCTTGTAACGGGTACTCGTCTTGCCAATGGCGGGGTGTTGTCAGAAATGCAATTGTTTCATGTGAAACAAGCTGAAACCAATGTAGTTAAGATGTATTTACGTACTTCTGATACCGAGATTACGGTTAAGGGAAACTTTGATTCGGAGTCTAAATTCATCTTGGATGGTAAGGAAGTCAGTCTTTTGAGCCAGACGGGTCGTGGTTATTTCATTACTGGTTTGTTGGGTGTAGGCCAAGAGCCTACTAATCATGCCTTGAAGGATATCGCTAAGGTTGCGCAAGTATTCGAAAAGTGGAATCGTCCTATGGTGCTCCTCTTCGAGGATGAAACTTCAGCTAAAAAGTTCCGCATTGCCGAGTTCCCGGGTCTGCCTAAGAATCTGATATTCGGTATAGACAAGGATGGGTCTATTCGGAAGCAAATCGTTGAGAATATGAAACTTACGAATGCCAACCTCCTTCCGATATTTATGATTTCTGATACTTTCAATCGTGTGGTTTATTTCTCACAGGGTTATACTATCGGATTGGGTGAGCAGTTGGAAACCGTAATCAGGAAATTGTAAATCCGCAGTGCTGATGATTTGAAACTATTATTGTTTGCTGGTTCTGAAATTTACTTGTTGGGAAGGACGCCTGCTTACACAAATTTCTGAAATATAAAAAGGAACTTTGGAGTTATCTTATTCCAAAGTTCCTCTGTTTTTTATAGGTTTCTTTTACCAAAAGTTCTTTTTTCATTCATGTTTAGAACTTATAATGTAAGTTCCCTTGTTTTAGTGTCATTCTGAGTTGGCATTAATGTGCTTCCAGCCAGTTCTTTCCCCAGCCTGCATCGGCTACTAATGGTACGCTCAGATGATAGGCATTCTGCATTTCCTCTACCACGATTTGCTCTACTTTCTCTTTCTCTTCCGGATAGACGGAGAAATTGAGCTCATCGTGTACCTGGATGATCATTTTGCTCTTGATGCCTTCAGCTTTGAATCGGTTGAAGATGCGAACCATCGCAACCTTGATGATGTCGGCCTCAGAACCTTGGATAGGGGCATTGATGGCATTGCGCTCGGCAAAACCGCGTACTGTACCATTGCGGCTATTGATGTCTGGTAAGTAGCGGCGGCGGTGGAAAATAGTCTCAGCATAGCCTTTCTCGCGGGCAATTTCCTTTGATTTCTCCATATAGGCCTTTACGCCAGGGAAGGTGCGGAAATAATCCTCAATGATTTGCTTGGCTTCTTTATTTTCTATATTCATGCGCTGCGCCAGACCGAATGTAGTGATACCATAGATGATACCAAAGTTGGCAGTCTTTGCCTTTTTGCGCTGAGTATCAGTAACTTGCGATATTTCTTCATGCCATATTTTGGCAGCTGTTGCGGCATGGATATCGGAACCTTCACGGAAGGCTTCTACCATATTCTTGTCTTCGCTCAAGTGTGCCATGATGCGCAACTCTATCTGGGAGTAGTCTGCTGAAAAAAACAGACAGCCTGGCTCTGGAATAAAGCAGCGGCGTATTTCTTTTCCATCATCATCACGAACAGGAATATTCTGTAAGTTTGGATCACTTGATGAAAGGCGACCTGTGGCAGTAATGGCCTGATTGAATGATGCATGTATATGTCCGGTACGTGGGTTGATGAGCTTAGGAAGAGCATCCACGTATGTGCTCAGAAGTTTCTTTAAACCCCTGTAGTTCAGAATCTCATCGATGATCGGACTCTTGCTTCTCAGCTGTTGCAGTACTTCCTCACTCGTCACATATTGTCCCGTCTTTGTCTTTTTCGGTTTCTCCACAATCTTCATTTTTCCGAAGAGGATTTCACCTACCTGACGTGGAGAGGCTATGTTGAACGATTCACCTGCCAGTTCGTAGATGTGATGCTCTATGTCCGCCAATCTGTTGGTCAAATTATTAGACGTTTCTTTCAGCGTATCAGTATCGATGCATACTCCGTTCATCTCCATGTGGGCCAAAACGGGTACAAGTGGCATTTCGACATTCCAAAACAGATCCTCACAATGAATCTCCTTGAGTTTTGGCTCAAGTACATTTTTCAATCGCAATGTGATGTCTGCATCTTCTGCTGCATATTCATAAACATCGGATGGAGTAAGATCTCGCATCGATTTCTGGTTTCTGCCTTTCGGACCAATCAACTCCTCAATATGGATGGTCTGGTAATTGAGCAAGACTTCAGCCAGATAATCCATGTTGTGGTATAACTCTGGTTGGATGAGATAGTGAGCAATCATCGTATCAAACATCTTGCCTTTTATCTCCACTCCGTAATTCATCAAAACCTCGTAGTCGTATTTGATATTTTGGCCGACTTTCAGAATTTGAGGGTTTTCATAGAGCGGTTTAAAGATGTTTACGAATTTTAAAGCTTCTTCACGATTTGCAGAAATGGCGACATAGTAAGCCTCTTTTTCTTTGACGGCAAAGCTCAAACCTACCAATTCTGCATCAATTGCAGTAGTAGAAGTAGTCTCTGTGTCTAAACTGAGAGTATCGAATGTCATCAAATAATCACAAAGTTTCTTTGCATCTTCCTCATTTTCAATTAGTTGATACTTATGAGGAGTGCTTTTAAGGGTCTCAAAACTCGCGTTTTTTTGAACATCCTGCCCATCGTCTTGCTGTGCGCCAAATAAATCGAGCTCTCCTGTAGGCTTTATTTTCTTTTGTTGAGGTTTTTTAAGAATCCTGTTTGCAAAGCTTTTGAACTCAAGTTCAGAGAAGATTTCGTCCAACTTTTCTTTATCAGGTTCAACCAACTTCAAATCATCCATTTTAATTTCCACAGGAACATCAGTCCGGATAGTTGCCAGGAACTTTGAGATTTTGATATCCTCAATGGCACCTTCTACTTTTTCGCGAAGTTTGCCTTTCACCTTAGAAGAATTTTCAATCAAGTTCTCTACGTTTCCAAATTCATTGATCAGTTTGGCAGCCGTTTTCTCTCCGACACCAGGACATCCAGGGAAGTTATCTGCCGAGTCACCCATGAGAGCCAAAAGGTCAATAACCTGGAGTGGGGAAGCGATTCCGTATTTTTCCTCAATTTCCTTTTCACCCAAGGTTTCATATCCGCCTCCATGTCGAGGACGGAACATATATACATTCTCCCTTACCAGCTGACCATAATCTTTATCCGGTGTGAGCATGTAGGTCTCTATACCTTTCTCTCCAGCTTGAATCGCCACAGTACCAATGATATCATCAGCCTCAAAACCATCCACTTGGAGGATGGGAATGTTGTAGGCCTCGAGTATGTTTTTGATGATTGGCACAGAGAGCTTGATGTCTTCCGGTGTCTCTTCTCGCTGGGCTTTATAGGCAGGAAAAGCCTCATGGCGGAAGGTCTTTCCATGGTCGAAAGCCACTGCGATATGAGTTGGTTTCTCCTTGGTAAGTATCTCGTTGAGGGTATTGCAGAACCCCATGATACACGAAGTGTTGAGCCCCTTGGAATTGATTCTTGGAGCTTTGATAAAGGCGTAATACGAGCGATAAATGAGCGCATACGCGTCTAAAAGGAATAATTTATCCATAATATTCATATTTATGGTGTAAAATTACTAAAAAATTGCCACATTTCACGAATAATTGATTAATTTTGTATCAAATTTCAGAAATTAAGTAGTTTTACTATCACATAATGGATTATTTATCACTTATCAGACAGCCTATTGAGGCAGAGTTGACAGATTTTATTGATTTGTTTAATAAGTCTTTGATGCATAGCGACGGACTTCTTTCGCAGGCTCTCGACCATATTCGACAGCGTGCGGGTAAGCGCATGCGCCCTATGCTTATCCTGCTGATGGCGAAGAATTTCGGCAAAGTTACTGAGGTTACTCAGCATTCAGCAGTCGGTTTGGAACTGCTTCATACGGCTTCTTTAGTTCATGATGATGTTGTAGATGAAAGTGGGGAGCGCCGTGGTCAGGCAAGTGTCAATGCTACTTATAATAATAAGGTTGCAGTACTGGTAGGTGACTTCATTCTCTCTACTGCCTTGCTTCATGTTTCCTATTCTCATTCTGAGGAAATAGTGAGATATCTTGCTGAATTAGGGCGTGTTTTGTCCAATGGTGAGATTCTGCAATTGAACAGTATCAGTAATCAGGAAATATCGGAAGACATTTATTATCAGGTAATTAAGCAGAAAACGGCAGCTCTTTTTGAGGCTTGTGCCGGTATTGGTGCTTTGTCGGCTAATGCTTCACAGATTGCTATAGAGGAAGCCAAGCGATTTGGCCAGAATTTAGGTATTATCTTCCAGATTCGTGATGATATTTTTGATTACTACGATTCTCAGGAGATAGGTAAGCCTACTGGTAATGATATGGCTGAAGGTAAGTTGACTTTGCCGGTTATCTATGCGCTGAAATCTACTGGTGACGAGGAGATGATGAAGCTGGCACGTAAGGTGAAATCTCATCAAGTAACTCCTGATGAAATTGCTCGCTTGGTGGAATTTACGAAAGCTAATGGAGGTATAGAATATGCAGATAAGCGTATGTGGGATTTTCATGCTGAAGCCATGAATTTCTTGGACACTTATGTGGAAGATAAGGCCATCTATAACGCTTTGAAAGCTTATCTTGATTTCGTTATTGAACGTAAGGTTTAAGCTCGTACGTTTATTAAGTTTATAGTCGTACGTCATTAGAGTCTATAGTCGTACGTTTATAGGGGTTATACTCGTACGTCTATTGAGTGAGTAGTCGTACGTCTATAAGTCTCTAAAAATAAAGGTCTTTCAACTGGCTATATTTGCCGTTGAAAGACCTTGTTTTATCTACGAATCAGTTTTCCCTTTTTAGAAATACTTAATTTCCTTGCCAAGGATTTCGCTCAAGAGGAGGTTGGTAAGTCGAGATGTTCCCAAGCGGAACCATTGGTTGGTTAACCACTTTTTACCAAGAACTTCTTTTACAATTGTGTAGTAAACGATTGCATCGTGAACGGTGTTGATGCCGCCAGCTGGCTTGAAACCAATCTGGATACCAGTCTTCTCATAATATGCCTTGATAGCCTGGCACATCACGTAAGCAGCCTCTGGGGTAGCTGAAACTTTCTCCTTGCCAGTAGATGTCTTGATGTAGTCAGAACCTGAGTACATAGCAAGAATAGAAGCCTTCATGATGTTGCTGCAGTTCTTCAGGCAACCAGTCTCCAAGATACATTTCATCTTGTGCTCGCCGCATGTTTCCTTCAGTTCCTGGATGTCAGAACAAAGGCCTTCGTAATCCTCACTGAAGAACTTGCCAACAGGCATTACGATATCAACCTCTGTGGCGCCATCTTTAATAGCCAATGCAGTTTCAGCTACCTTTACCTCGATGAAAGTCTGAGAAGAAGGGAAATTGCCGCTTACGACAGCGATTTCTACACCATCAACTTCCAGACTTTGGCTGATAAGACCAGCAAAGTTAGGGTAGGTGCATACTGTTGCTACATGAGGAAGATCAGGATAATCCTTGGAGAATTTATTGACTTTCTCTATCATCTTCAGGATACTTTCCTCTGTATCTTCTGTATGGAGAGATGTTAATTCAACGCTTCCAAAGAGGAATTTCTTCACCTCCATGGTCTCGTTTTCTGCAACTTTCTCGTCAAGGAGTTTCTTTACTTCTGCTGCAATTTCCTCATCGTTAAGGTTGCAATTATACTGTTTGAGAACTGACAAATACTTGTCGTCTGCTTCACTGTATTGTCCTTGTTGCTGTGCAAGAACCTGTTCTTTAATACTGCTCATACTTAATGTTACTTTTTTAATTATTAAAGTTAAGTTTATCTATATGATTCCTTCTATTTCAGGTGTTGTATTTCCTTCAATTTCAGGTATTATTTCCCTTCAATTTCGGGTTGTTCTTATGCCTTTCAGAATCCCTTTGGGTCTTCTTATCGAAGCTTTTTTTGAGTTCTTCAGTAAGGTCGATTCCCGTTTGGTTAGCCAGACAAATGAGAACCCAGAGAACGTCTGCCATTTCCTCTCCGAGGTTAGGTTTTTCGTCCTTTTTGAAACTTTGGTCGCCGTATGTTCGGGCGATGACGCGAGCCAGTTCTCCTACTTCTTCTGTGAGACAAGCCATATTGGTTAGCTCGCTGAAATAGCGAACGCCATACTCTTTGATCCATTTATCTACGGCTTCCTGTGCTTCTTTTATTGTCATTTTATTCCTTATTATGAGTGTCCATCATGATGGTAACAGGACCATCATTCAATAATTCAACCTTCATATCAGCTCCGAATTCGCCCGTTCCTACAGGCTTTCCAAGTGCTTCAGAGAGCTTTTTGCAGAACTCCTCATAGAGAGGAACGCTGATTTCGTGTTTGGCAGCTCTCAGCCAACTTGGTCGATTTCCCTTCTTATAGCTGGCGAAGAGGGTAAATTGGCTGATAACCAGGATTTCCCCATCTATGTCCATGATAGAACGATTCATGACATGGTTTTCATCATCAAAAACACGCAGTCCTATCACCTTTCTTACTAACCAATCAATGTCCTCTGTAGTGTCGCTTTCTTCTATACCCAAGAGGACGAGATAGCCTTGCTTGATAGCAGATTTTACTTCGCCTTCAATGGTAACAGAGGCATGTGCGACACGTTGTATCACGATTCTCATGTTATCTTATTCTTTTATATTTATATATCAATTCTTTCTGTTTCTATAATGATTTCAGATGCAAATATACGATATTTATTTGATATTCTTGTCTTTTTCTGTGAAATATTTCACAAGTATTTCCGCTTTATGTGGTCCGAGTACTTCTGTCAGGGTTTCTATACTTGCTTCCTTGACCTTTTTTACGCTTTTAAACTTGCTCAGAAGCGCTTCTTTAGCCTTTGGACCAATGCCTTTGATGTCGTCCAATTCTGAGTGTAAAGCGTGCTTAGAACGCTTATCTCTGTGGAAGGAAATGGCATATCGATGTACTTCGTCCTGTATCTGAGTCAAAACCTTGAAAAGCTCACTTTCAGGTGGAAGGGCTATGGTTTTGGGCGGGAAACCGTAGAGCAATTCATTGGTGCGGTGGCGGTCGTCTTTGGCAAGACCTGCAATAGGGATGTCCAAGTGTAATTCGTCTGCTATAACTGCATGAACTACGTCCATCTGACCTTTACCTCCATCCGTAATAATGAGGTCGGGTAAGGGTGTTCCTTCGTCCATCATGCGACTATATCGACGTCTTACGACCTCTTGCATGGAGGCATAATCGTCGGGTCCTACAACCGTTTTTATATTGTATTTCCTGTAGTCTTTTCTGGAAGGTTTCATACCTTTATATACGATGCAGCCTGCCACCGCATCTGTGCCGGAAATATTGGAGTTATCAAAGCATTCTATCTGATATGGCAACTTCGGAAGCTTTAATTTCGCCTGTAACTCCTTCATCAAACGGGTTTGTTTCTGCTCAGGATTAAGCTTTTCGGCCTGCTTTAGACGGTCGAACTTATACTGCTTGCAGTTCATCTCAGAGAGTTCCAGAAGGTGCTTCTTGTCGCCTCTCTGTGGTACGAAAAATGAAGCATCTTTTAGTTTCCATTCCATCTCGAAAGGAACGATAATCTCTTTTGCGGTGGAATGAAAACGCTCCCTGATTTCAGGAATAGCTGTAATCAAGAGTTCCTCGTCGCTTTCTTCCAGTTTGCGTTTATATTCATAGGTAAAGCTCTGGTTGATAGTTCCATTCTTTACATGAATATAGTTGATAAAGGCATTCTTGTTGGAGTCATCATTCACGATGGTGAAGACATCTACGTCTGTAATTGTGTGGCTCACGACCTCGCTTTTAGCCTCAAATTCATCCAAGAGTTGATACTTTTTCTTGTATTCTTCAGCTATTTCAAACTTCAGAAGTTCTGCGTTTTTCATCATCATATCATATAGATATTTGCTCACTTCTCTTGTATTTCCTTTAAGAATTTCGCGAGCTTGGCGCATATTCTCCTGGTATTCTTCGTAGCTTTGTTTGTTGATACATGGCGCACCGCAATTGTGAATATGGTACTCCAGACATGGCTTATATTTACCGACAGCTACGCCTTCTTTTGTGATAGGAAAACGGCAAGTTCTTGGCTTGTAAAGCTTCTTGATGACCTCCAGAACGGCGTACATACTGCCAATATGGGGGTATGGCCCAAAGAAAGTCCCCACCTTTTTATTGATATGGCGAGTCTTGAAAATGCGAGGAAAATACTCGTTTGTCACACATATAGAAGGATATGTTTTGCCGTCTTTCAGCAAAACATTATATCTGGGATTATACTTTTTTATAAGGCTATTTTCAAGCAAAAGTGCATCTTCTTCCGTATTGACAACCGTATATGAAATGTCGAAAATCTTAGAAACGAGTACTTTTGTTTTGTATCTATCTACTTCTTTGTGGAAGTATGAAGATACGCGTCTTTTCAGATTTTTGGCTTTTCCTACGTATATAATCGTATGGTTTTCATCATAATATTGATAGCTGCCAGGCTTCTCCGGCATGCTCAATACAATATTCTTAAGTCTTGTGAGTCTTTCCTCATTTTCCTGCTTGGTCATATTCCAATACCTTTATTTATAGGAGTTTAATTGAATCCTGTTTCACGTGAAACGAATGAGCGTTGTCAAACGTACCGTGAAGTGTTCTATAAAACATACTATTAAATATGGTGCCAAACCTATATAATGAAACTATGATAAAGGGCGTTTTTTTGTGTTTCAAAACTGTATTTATGCGTACTGAAACATTAAAAAAGCATTCTTCGCTTCTTTATATAGGCTTGGCATAAGGAGGCTATAATTGAAGAAGAGTTGAAACTTCAACGTCTTCATCAAAGATCTTGCGACCGATGAAATTCTCGCTTACCAACTCGATAATGAAGTTTGCGTAAACCTTTTTAGGATGGAATTTCTTAACCAGATCGCATGCAGCTTTCATGGTTCCGCCAGTGGCAAGTAAGTCGTCATGGAGTAGGACAACATCGTTTTCATTGATCGCATCTTCATGGATTTCGATGGTGTCCATACCATATTCTTTAGCATAGCTTTCCTGTACGGTTTTGCAAGGGAGTTTTCCAGGTTTGCGGCAAAGAACAACACCTGCGCCAAGTCTGATAGCTAATGCGGAAGACATAACGAATCCACGTGATTCTATGCCTACAATCTTGGTTATACCTTTATCTTTATACAATTCATACATCTCATCGCTAATTTCTTTTAGCGAAGCAGGGTTCTTGAAAAGGGTAGTAACATCACGGAAATTAACACCCTTAATTGGCCAATCTGGTATGCAACGCAGATTGTCTAATAATAGCTGATTGTTCATAGTTCTGTACTTCTTAATTATATGTTTTATTCTTTTGATTATATGTTTTTTTACGTACTTATTTTAATGCTTTTTCCTTTCGGATTATATCCTCATTTTTAATGCTCTTTTGCTCTCTTTGCTTGTAGGCGAACTTGAGATATTCTCGAAAAGCCATAGCGTTTTATGCCTCTTTTTCGGTGTATCTTTAAGTAGTGTTTCACGTGAGATTAAAGTTTTTCTTTAACCACAAAACACTTGATGAAAGCAATCTTAATTGACTGAAAATCAAAAGCTTTACTTTGCTTGTGTTCCACGTGAAACATTTTGAAAAGATAGAGAGCGTAGAGTTGCGTGAAACTATCTTCCTAGTAAAATGAGCAGGACGTTGATGTCGCTTGGGGATACTCCTGGAATTCTACTTGCCTGAGCAAGAGTTTCTGGATTGATATGCTCCAATTTCTGTCGGCCCTCTGTGGAGATTTCGTTAAGTTCTGCATAGTTGAATCGGCCTTTGATTTTGATATTCTCCAGTCGGTGCATTTTGTCTGCAATGAGACGTTCTCTTTCGATGTAGCCCTTGTACTTCATTTTGATTTCTGCAGCCTCCGAAATTTCTTTCTGTCGGTTGGCTGGAGATTCCATTACTTCTTTTAATTCAGGAATAATCTCTGAAAGGTTTTGAAGATTGAGATGTGGACGTGCCACAAGATCGATCAGTTTGCATCCTGCGCGAAGTGGAGTGGTGCCCAGTGCTTCCAGTTTTGGATTGATCTTATCCTTTTTGATTGGGTAGCTCTCACAGAAGTTGATGATTCTTTCGATATTCTCTTTCTTCTCTTGCCACCAGTCATAACGGTCTCGTTTTGCAATTCCCAGTTCGTAAGCTTTCTCTGTCAGTCGGGCGTCTGCATCATCCTGTCGGAGGAGAATTCTGTATTCAGCTCTGGAGGTGAACATTCTGTATGGCTCGTCCACGCCTTTTGTTGTGAGGTCATCGATAAGAACGCCGATATAGCTTTCGTCTCTTTGCATTTCAAATGTCTTGTCTCCCACACAATGGAGCGCTGCATTGATTCCAGCAACAGTACCTTGACCGCCGGCTTCTTCGTATCCTGTCGTTCCATTTACCTGGCCTGCGAAGAAAAGACCTTTTATGATTTTTGATTCCAACGAATGCTTGAGTTGTGTTGGATCGAAGTAATCGTACTCAATAGCATAACCCGGTCTGTAAATCTTGGCATCTCTTAAAGCTGGAATTTCATGAAGGGCTTTTAACTGTATGTCCATTGGCATACTGGATGAAAAACCGTTCAGGTACATTTCATTGGTATCTTCACCCTCTGGTTCTAAAAATAGCGGATGCTGTTCCTTGTCTGGGAAAGTGACGAGCTTTGTTTCAATGCTCGGACAGTATCTTGGACCAGTACTTTGAATCTGACCATTATATAAAGGAGAATCAGAAAGTCCGCTTTTCAGGATTTCATGCACGTTCTTGTTGGTGTAGCAGGTCCAGCACGGAAGCTGTTTAAGTACCCGATGTTCGCCCATGTACGAAAACTGGTGGAAATCATTATCACCAGGTTGTTCTTCCATATCCTCGAAGTGAACGCTTCTCTTGTCGATACGAACAGGAGTTCCTGTTTTCATTCTTGCGGCTGTGATTCCCCATCGGGTGATGCTTTCCGTAAAATGGTGTACTGCAGGTTCTGCACATCTGCCACCTTCTACCATTTTTCTTCCTATATGCATCAGGCCGTTCAGGAAAGTGCCTGCAGTAATGATGATGCTCTTGGCATGGAATTCTGCACCCCAGATGGTACGTACACCTATTGCTTCTCCGTTTTCGACTAAGAGTTCGTCAGCCTGATCTTGCCAAATTTCAAGATTGTCGGTGCGGTCGAGGATGCTTCTCCATTCCCAGATGAACTTTCCTCGGTCGCATTGAGCACGGGGACTCCATACGGCAGGTCCTTTACCTATATTTAACATACGGAACTGGATGGCGGTCTTGTCGGTTACGATTCCCATTTGTCCACCTAAGGCATCAATCTCCCTTACAATCTGTCCTTTTGCAATACCACCGATGGCAGGGTTGCAACTCATCTGTCCAATCTTGTTCATGTCCATTGTTATCAGGCAGGTCTTAGCCCCCATGTTGGCAGAGGCTGCAGCAGCCTCACATCCGGCATGTCCGCCGCCGATAACAAGTACGTCATAATTGAATGTCATAATCTATACTTTTTCTAATTTTCGGCAAAAGTAAGAATTTAAATTGAAATTTTAGCAAAAATACTTTGATAAATCACGAATTTATAGTAATTTTGCAGCAAATTTATGCAATTATACTTAGAAATGAGGATTGTGATTCCCCATGATCTATGTTTTGCAGGTGATAGATAGATGTAGAATAATAATTTAGTTTCAAACAGTTAAATATTTTAAAATCAATCATTTATGTGGTTAATCAATTCATCTATTGGTAGAAAGGTAGTGATGTCAGTAACTGGTATTGCACTTATTCTATTCTTGACATTCCACGGTTGCATGAATGTGGTTGCGCTTTTCTCCGGAGAGGCTTACAACACAATCTGCGAGTTGTTGGGTGCTAACTGGTACGCCGTAGTTGCAACCTTGGGTTTGGCAGCTTTGGCAGTTTGTCACATCGTTTACGCTTTCATCCTGACAGCACAGAACCGTCGTGCTCGTGGTAACCAGCGTTACGAGGTAACAGCAAAGCCAGAGAAGGTAGAGTGGGCAAGTCAGAACATGTTGGTGCTCGGTATCATCATCGTTCTCGGTTTGTTGCTTCACCTCTTCAACTTCTGGTACAACATGATGTTTGCAGAGCTTTTGGGTACAAGCTTCGGTCACAGCCCAGCAGACGGCTTCGCTTTCATCCAGGACACCTTCGCTAACCCTGTGTTCGTAGTTCTCTACATCATCTGGTTGGTAGCTCTTTGGTTCCACCTCACTCACGGTTTCTGGAGTGCTATTCAGACTCTCGGTTGGAGCGGTAAGACTTGGTTCTGCCGTTGGAAGACTATTGGTATGATTTACTCTACCATCCTGCTTCTCCTCTTCATCGTTGTCGTTTTGGCATTCGCTTTCGGTTGTGCTCCATCTTTGTGCTGTGCAGCTTAATTCATGTAATCATTTAAGTATTAAAAAAGATTATGGCAAAAACATTAAATTCTAGAATACCTGAAGGACCAGTTGCTGAGAAATGGACCAACTATAAGGCTCACCAGCGTTTGGTTAATCCAAAGAATAAGTTAAAGCTCGACATTATCGTTGTAGGTACAGGTTTGGCAGGTGCTTCTGCAGCTGCTTCTCTCGGCGAGATGGGCTTCAATATCTTGAACTTCTGCATCCAGGACTCTCCACGTCGTGCTCACTCTATTGCAGCACAGGGTGGTATCAATGCAGCTAAGAATTATCAGAATGATGGTGACTCAGTTTACCGTTTGTTCTACGATACAGTAAAGGGTGGTGACTACCGTGCTCGTGAGGCTAACGTTTACCGTTTGGCTGAGGTGAGCAACGACATCATCGACCAGTGTGTAGCTCAGGGTGTTCCTTTCGCTCGTGAGTATGGTGGTATGTTGGCTAACCGTTCTTTCGGTGGTGCTCAGGTATCTCGTACATTCTATGCTAAGGGTCAGACTGGTCAGCAGCTCCTCCTCGGTGCTTACTCTTCTTTGAGCCGCATGGTTGAGGCTGGTAAGGTAAAGCTCTTCACTCGTTACGAGATGGAGGATGTAGTTATCGTTGACGGTCACGCTCGTGGTATCATCGCCAAGAATTTGATTACAGGTGAGTTGGAGCGTTTCTCTGCCAACGCCGTAGTTATCGCTACTGGTGGTTATGGTAACGCTTACTTCCTCTCTACAAACGCTATGGGTTGTAACTGTACAGCAGCTATCCAGTGCTACCGCAAGGGTGCTGACTTCGCTAACCCATCTTACGTTCAGATTCACCCAACATGTATCCCTGTTCACGGTACAAACCAGAGTAAGTTGACTTTGATGTCAGAGTCACTCCGTAACGATGGTCGTATCTGGGTTCCTAAGAAGATTGAGGATGCTAAGGCATTGCAGGCAGGTACAAAGAAGGGTTCTGATATTCCTGAGGAAGACCGCGACTACTACTTGGAGCGCCGTTACCCTGCATTCGGTAACCTGGTTCCTCGTGACGTGGCTTCTCGTGCAGCTAAGGAGCGTTGCGACAAGGGCTTCGGTGTCAACAACACAGGTCTTGCCGTATTCCTCGACTTCTCTGAGTCTATCAACCGTCTTGGTATCGACGTTATCCTGCAGCGTTATGGCAACCTCTTCGATATGTATGAGGAGATTACCGACGTTAACCCAGGTGAGTTGGCTAACGAAATCAACGGCGTGAAGTACTACAACCCAATGATGATCTTCCCTGCTATCCACTATACAATGGGTGGTATCTGGGTTGACTACGAGTTGATGACCACTATCCCAGGTCTCTTCGCTATTGGTGAGTGTAACTTCTCTGACCATGGTGCTAACCGTCTTGGTGCTTCTGCTTTGATGCAGGGTTTGGCTGATGGTTACTTCGTATTGCCATACACTATCCAGAATTACTTGGCAGACCAGGCATTGTGGCCAAAGCTTTCTACCGATCTCCCAGAGTTCGCAGAGGCAGAGGCAGGTGTTCAGAAGGAAATCGACCGTTTGATGGGTATTCAGGGCAAGCGCTCTGTAGATTCTATCCACAAGGAGTTGGGTCACATCCTTTGGGAGCACGTAGGTATGGGTCGTACCAAGGAAGGTCTTGAGGAAGGCTTGAAGAAGATGAAGGCTCTCCGTGAGGAATTCAACAAGAACCTCTTCATTCCAGGTAAGAAGGAAGGCTTGAACGTAGAGTTGGATAAGGCTATCCACTTGCGTGACTTCATCTTGATGGGCGAGTTGATCGCTTACGACGCATTGCACCGTAACGAGAGCTGTGGTGGTCACTTCCGTGAGGAGTACCAGACAGAGGAAGGTGAGGCTAAGCGTGATGATGAGAACTTCTTCTACGTAGGTTGCTGGGAGTATCAGGGCAACGATACAACTGCTCCAGTGCTCAACAAGGAACCTCTCGAGTATGAGGCAATTAAGGTACAGACAAGAAATTACAAGAATTAAAAAGCGAACAAGACAATGGCAAGAAATATAAGTTTCACAGTTAAGTATTGGAAGCAGGACGGTCCTAATGCACAGGGTCACTTCGATACACATGAGATGAAGAACATCCCAGATGACACCTCATTCCTTGAGATGCTCGACATCTTGAACGAGGAGCTCATCGAGTCAGGTCAGGAGCCTTTCGTCTTCGACCACGACTGCCGCGAGGGTATCTGCGGTATGTGCTCTCTTTATATTAATGGTACACCACATGGTAAGACAGAGCGTGGTGCTACAACATGTCAGCTCTACATGCGTCGTTTCAACGATGGTGACGTTATCACCGTTGAGCCTTGGCGTTCTGCAGGTTTCCCTATCATCAAGGACTGTATGGTTGACCGTTCAGCATTCGACAAGATCATCCAGGCAGGTGGTTACACCAGCATTCGTACAGGTCAGGCTCAGGATGCTAATGCTATCCTGATTCCTAAGGAGAATGCAGATGAGGCAATGGATTGCGCTACATGTATCGGTTGCGGTGCTTGTGTTGCTGCATGTAAGAATGGTTCTGCTATGCTCTTCGTCAGCTCAAAGGTTAGCCAGTTGGCATTTCTCCCACAGGGTCGTGTAGAGGCTGCTGCCCGTGCTAAGAAGATGATTGCACGTATGGACGAGCTCGGATTCGGTAACTGTACAAACACTCGTGCTTGCGAGGCAGTTTGTCCTAAGAACGAGTCTATCGCTAACATCGCCCGCTTGAACCGTGAGTTCTTGAAGGCAAAGTTGGCTGACTAATATCGTAATCAAGGATTTCTCTGCATCTTTTTCGGATGCAGGAAGTCTTCTCTATACTTTTATTCTTTGTTTTGAAAGGATAATTGGTTGAGAACCAAAGGTTTAGGTGAGTAAAAGGTTGTTTTGCCTTTTACTCACCTTTGTTTTTGATAGGTTTGGAATATGCCTTTTAAAAGGATAAAAACAGACAGATATTCTCTTAAAAATTTTGTAGAGTCATCAGAATATCGTATTTTTGCGCTTCAAAGCAAAGAATAAGTAACGAAATGACGAATCATTCAACAGAAATAATGAATCAAGCTACTCAAGATTTTATTCGCCAGCATCAGGATGAGGATGTCCGCCAGTTGGCTTTCCTTGGAAGCAAGTATCCGGAAGTAAATATGCCTTTCGCGCTCGACCAGATTCGTGGGCGAAAGATGGCGCATGTCAAGTTGCCACGTTGGGCAAGCATTGATGGCATTATCTATCCTCCTCATATCTCGATGGAGCAATGTTCGTCAGAGCAGACAGCTCTTTATAAGGCAGAATTGGCGGCAAGATTGCTCGGTTTGTCAGTTTCTTCTTCTGAAAACGAAAAAGAGTGCGAAAAAGCCTCTAATTCTCATTTTTCCAAAATTTGCGAATTTGTGAGTGAAGGGGCAGTTGATTCAGAATTCGCCAAAAATGAAGATACTTGCAAAAAGCAACAGATATTAACAGAATACAATAAATGTGTTAATAAGAGTAAAGGGAAACCGAATGAGGAAGATTTTTCTGAAGAAATTGAGTTTGTTGACTTGACTGGTGGCTTTGGAGTAGATTTCTCGTACATTGCTTCCCGGTTGGGCGTAAAGTCGATGTATGTGGAGCGACAGGCTCATCTTTGTGAGGCTGCGAAGGAAAACTTCGAGCGATTGGGTTTGAAGAATGTCAGCGTGAAGAATGGAGACGGAATAGAGGTGCTGCATTCTTTTCACTCTAAGAAGAATGCTGCATCAGATACTTTAGGCATAACTGAAGAGCAGTTTCAGTCATTACTTAAGACCAACTTTGGTCTTAAGCTGATCTTCATCGATCCTGCCCGTAGAGACGATGCTGGCAATAAGGTTGTATCTTTGAAAGACTGCACGCCCGATGTTACCGTTTTGCAGGAAGAGATGCTTTCGAAGGCAGATTACGTCATTATCAAACTCTCCCCGATGCTCGACTGGCACCGTGCAGTGAGCGAATTAAACTGCGTACAAGAGGTCCATATCATCTCCGTGAATAATGAGTGTAAGGAACTCCTTTTAGTGCTCTCTGCGCGAAATATGGGCGATATGAGGGCTTCATCGGCAGATGGAGATAGTGGAGAAAATGAAATAGATGGAGCAGAAGGAACAGATGGAGAAGTAAAACATGCCGGGAGTCTCCGCATTTATTGTGTCAATGATGCCCAGTCCTTCGTCTGCGAAGAGTCGGATATGGAGGCTTCTTCCGTCAAGATTGCCCCATCCACGCTTGAAGAGATGCAGTATCTTTACGAGCCGAATGCGTCGTTGATGAAAGCCGGCTGTTTCGGCGTTCTTTCCGGGCGCTATGATGCAAGGATGCTTTCCAAGAACAGTCATCTTTTCGTGAGCCGTGAGCCTATCGCCGCCTTCCCCGGCAGAAGTTTCCGCATCATCGCCGTATCCTCCTTTAATAAAAAGGAGTTGAAGCGTCATCTGTCAGGAATCACCAAGGCGAACATCGCTACCCGCAACTTCCCCCTTTCCGTAGCAGAATTGCGCAAGCAATTGAAACTGAAGGATGGTGGCGAAACCTATATCTTCGCCACCACATTGAGCGACGAAAGCCATGTGCTGGTAATAACGGAGAAAGCTTAGAAAACCTCGAAAATGTGTAAAATGTAAAGGTCTGAAAAGAAAAATATATCAGCAACAGCTTGATAGAGAGAAAAATAGGTGAGGTGTGCTGCCACAGGATGTGTAGTTGTCTGCAGGGTGGACGCATTTTGATGCGTCCGCCCTGCAGAGTTTCATAGTCAGTATGTGCAAAAAATGTACCTGCTGAATACATAAAAAAGCAAGTTCTCTTGTTTATTTTCGATTTTTGTTATACCTTTGCCGAAATCTTCTAATTTAATTGGATTATAGAATATGGCAAAGGACGATAATGTAGCTAAATCTGGTAATCAGCAATTGCCTGTAGAAAATAAAGTGGAGTCTCTGATACAAGTTATCAGAGGACAACAAGTGATGCTTGACCGTGACTTGGCTGAGCTGTATGGAGTAGAAACAAGAAGGTTGAATGAGCAGGTAAAACGTAATATAGAACGTTTCCCTGAAGACTTTATGTTTCAATTGACAAAAGAAGAGTTTGAAAATTGGAAGTCGCAAATTGCGACATCCAATTCTATAGTTATGGGTGCACGTAAAAGACCTTATGCTTTCACAGAGCAAGGGGTAGCTATGCTTAGTGGAGTTTTGAAGTCTCCGACTGCTGTTGAAGCAAACATCCGCATCATGCGAGCATTCGTATCTATGCGCCATTTTATGGTGAACAATGTGGCGTTTTTCCAACGATTGGAAACAATCGAATTTAATCAGTTGGAGTCTAATAAGGTTCAGGCGAAGATTCTTGCTCATCAAGAAGTACAAGACCATCGCATAGACGAAATTTTCCGTCGCTTGGACGAAGGAATGTACAAACCGAAGCAAGGAATCTTCTTTGATAACCAAATCTATGATGCTTATTCCTTTGTCTCTGAACTCATAAAAAGTGCCAAGCAGCGTATCATCCTCATAGATAATTATGTGGATGAGACGGTCTTGACGCTATTAGATAAGCGAGGTGAGAATGTTTCTGCCACCATTTATACTCAGCAGGTAAGTCGCCAGTTTCGCCTTGATGTCGATCGCCATAATAGCCAATATCCTCCGATAGAAGTAGATGTCTTCCGTCGTTCCCACGATCGTTTTCTTTGCATTGATGATACAGTTTATCATGTGGGAGCCTCTATCAAAGACTTAGGTAAGAAGTGGTTTGCCTTTTCTAAGATGGAAGATTTCAAGCCAGAGGAACTTGTTGCGAGAATCAATAATGCTATTTGATGTCAAAATTTGTAACTTTAAATGATTATCAAGCTTCAATCGTGAGTAAAAGTGCAACGTGGCGTTGCACTTTTGTCTTGCTTTTTAGTGTGCCTTAACGTATGATATTTTATTCAACCATGAAAATAATCCACGAAAAACATACAACTTATCATTATTTTCACTATCTTTGCATCCGATACCACTCTCGCTCACGCCGTATCGAGGCATTTGGAGGTGTTTGTAGAGCATTTTTTTAGCCGAGATGGGAAATATAAAGGTAAGTGGGATAGGGTATCACGACATAATATAAAGGCGTTTACTTGACGCTTTGTTCTTGACGTTCTGAAACTTCGCAACTTTCATGTGTTGTCTTGAGCATTGCAACGGTAGATGTCCATTGGGATGTGTAAAAGCCACATCCCTTTACTGGTATGGCTTATTGCGTAAGGCGATGAGTCTTATATCCGTATAGGGAAAGTGTATACATATCGGCGTGGGCTTCGACGTTGCTCGTTCAACAACACAGGGCAATGCGAAGGCCTCAGAGCGTGGGACGGGTAACAGGTAGAATCCCACGTTTTTTTTTATTTTGCCGTCAGCTAAGAGTATATTAATCGCCAGTTGGGGATTCGGTGGCAAAGTATTACGAAATATGCAAAAAGATTTATTAAGACAAGATGTAAATCAACAGTTGTCAGGTCGAGAGTTTGACAATTGTAGCTTTTATCGTTTGAAAGAACCAAATACATACCTATGCCTTCATAAGGGTGATTGTTGGGAAAATTCATTTGTTGTGTTTCAAAAAGGTAATGAAGCAAGAGTTATGCGTGGTGCTACCTTCAAATGGTTGAATAACACAACGAGTAATCGAGGAGAAATAGCCTATTGGTTTACTGCGGAAGATTTGGGTTTGATCAAAGCTATTGAGGTTACTTCTCTAGAGGTAAGTGATGAGTTTAGAGAAGTTGTATCGAAGTGTTTGGAAGAGATAAGTAGCAAATAGTGCTTTCTTTTTTTCGACTAAGAAATATGTCTAATAAAAAAATAATATTTATGAAACAAAAACTACATTCTTTATTGCTCATGGTGGTATTACTGTCATGGAGCATGGTGATTGCCGCTTCAGATTTTGATGATGGAATCTTGAAGTATACGATTACTTCCCCTTCAAATTTGGAAGTACAGTGTGATGGATTTACTGATGCTCATAAAAATGACGAAAGTGTTGTGATTCCTGAAACGGTGAACTATAACAATAGAACATATGCTATTATTACAGTGAAAGGTTTTAGTGGCAGAAAGATATCTTCTGTAAAGTTGTCGCAGAGTTTGAAAACGATAGGGGATATGGCCTTTGATGGATGTTCAAACTTAAAAGAAATAGAAATACCGAATGGTATTGAGACTATAGGTAGTACTGCTTTCAGGAATTGTGCTTTAACATCATTGGTTATTCCTGAGTCTGTGAAATCTATTGATGGTTATGCTTTTAATAATTGTAAACATTTGATGGAGGTGTTTTTTGTTGGTAATAAGGCACCGAAAGGAATAAAAATTGGAACATATTATTATCCATTTGACTATTGCCATTCTGCCTTAACCTTATATGTTCCAAACAAAGAGGCATACGGAAATGCAAGGAATATGGTACAGTACGTTTCTTTCCCAACAAGTACCTACACCTATACTGGTATGGCTCCAAAGTTGGAGTGGCAGAACAACTTGAAAGGCTATACTGCCACATTGGAGGATGCTTCTGCTTTGGATAAGAGCGTAGGCGCACATTCTGCCAATGTAAAGGTAAGGTATTCTAATGGGGTTGACATAACTGTAGATATCCCTTACGAATATACGATAACTCCTGCTCCTTTGTCATTGACCGTGAATAATGCAACACGTGAGTATGGAAATCCTAATCCGGAGTTCTCAAGTGTAATCACAGGCTTTGTAGAGGGAGAAAATGCGGACAACCAAAATATGACAGTGAATTATACTTGTGCTGCGGATATGCAGAGCAATGTTGGTAATTATCGTATCTTGGCTTCTGTAAACGCTCCAAACTATGAAGTAACTTATCATTATGGAACGTTGGCGGTAACTAAGGCACCACTTACGTTAAAGGTAAAAAATACTTCTCGCTTGTATGGTGATGAAAATCCTCAGTTTGAGTTGACATATACAGGTTTGCGCAATAATGAAACATCGCCAACCTGGACACAAGCCGTCAAAGTCGCAACTACTGCAACCAAAAAATCACATTGTGGAGTCTATCCTATAACTGTAAGTGGTGGAGTTTCACAAAATTACCAAGTTGCGGAATATGCTAATGGTGAATTGACTGTCAGCAAGCGCCCTCTTACAGTAAAAGCTATAGATTACGAGCGCTCATATGGTGAAGCTAACCCTGCATTTAAAATTGCATACGATGGTTTTGTCAATTCGGATAACGAGAGTTGTATTTCTCCAAAGCCAACTTTGAGTTGTGAGGCTACTAAAGAATCAAACGCTGGCACTTACAATATTCTTGTAACTGGTGGTAAGGCAGATGATTATGCCATTACCTATCAATATGGTAAGTTGAAGGTAAATCCGTTGCTTTTAGGCTTCAAGGAAACTTATAATTCCGTAACCTATAATGACATGTCTAAGAGTATTTCGGACTTGGTTTTTCAGCATATTCCTAAATTGAATATGAAGTATGATGTTTCAGACTTGAAAATTGATATTTGGGCATTGGATAGTGAAAATAAATATTCTCAGCATGTTTGGAATGTTTCTTCGGGTAGTTATTCTGGTAGTTATGTTAATTATATCGCAGATGGTGCTACTGATGTGGGAAAATATATCATAACTATAACAGGTATTAAAACACCTAGTCCCAATATTCAATTAGACTCTAAAACGGCTCGTGCTTATCTTACAATAGAAGAAGCTAGTAATAATTTACAGTGGAATGACGATGATGTTATAGAAGTGGAAATGGGCGAAGCAAAAGAGCTAAATATAGCTTATGATGCGGATTTATATAGCATGTTCAATCTCGGTTTTGATGAAAGTATCATACAAGTGAGTGCTTCAAATAAGGAAACTAATCATGCTAAATGGTATGTTGTTGGTTTGCAAGAAGGAATTACAAAATTAAGTTTCAATATCAGTTCTAGGAAGAATGATTGGGGTTTTTATAATTTTGGTAATTCTAAAACGATAACAAAAACCATAAAAGTTATAACTTCTACAGGTATTGGGCAGATTTCAAATAATAATGATGTCAAAGAAGTCTCCCGATATTCAGTTAATGGTCAGCGCCTGACAGCTCCAACTAAGGGCTTGAACATCGTGAAGTATAGCGATGGAAGCGTGAGAAAAGAAATGGTGAAGTAGAAGTTAGAGTATAAGAACAAGAATAAGTGGTTGTTTCCTTTGTGGGAATAACCACTTTTCTCTTTTTTGAGAAGCCGATTACCTGCATCAACACGTATCATTATACTAAAAGAGTAAAAAAGCAACAAATACCTTCCTGAATATTTGGAAGTAACTAATATTTTCCTTATTTTTGCAGCATGGATGAAGAAGAGAGAACAGGTCGAACTTTTTGGACCGATCAAGTCCAAGCCTGCTTGGTCGAATTCAAAGTCTGCGAGAAAAGGCAAATAAAACATATCATCAATTACAAACATAAAGCAAACAGTACAGCAATGAACAAATTAAAAACTATCTATCTATCGCTTCTGTTCTTCTTGGCGATGAACATGATGGGCGGAGTGAATGCGATGGCGGAGAACTATCCCTATCGCAGTGATTATCTTTGGCTAACCGTGCCCGACCATGCCGACTGGCTCTATCGCACCGGGGAACAGGCTAAGGTGGAAGTAAGTTTCTATAAGTATGGAATTCCCCGTGACGGCGAGGTGAAGTATGAAATAGGCGATGACCTGCTCAAGGCTGATAAGCAGGGAAGCTTCAGACTGAAGAATGGGCGCGCCATCGTGAACATCGGAACCCGAAAGGCTCCGGGATTCAGAGACCTGAGATTATCTTATCAGCTTGATGGCAAAACCTATCAGCATCATGTGAAAGTGGGATTCTCGGTGGATAAGATTCTGCCTTATACCCAGGAACCTAAGGATTTCGACAGTTTCTGGCAGGAGGCAAAGGATGAACTGAAGAACGTTCCCTTGAGCTACACCAAGGAACTCGCCAAGGAATACTGTACCGATAAGATAGATTGCTATCTCGTAAAACTTCAGATAGATAAGATGGGACATGTGATGTATGGCTATCTTTTCTATCCCAAGAATGCCAGCCAGGGCAACCATCCCGTGGTGCTCACCCCTCCGGGAGCCGGCATTAAGACCATCAAGGAACCTCTGCGCAACAAGTATTATGCAGAGAACGGATTCATTCGCTTCGAGATAGAAATTCATGGCCTCGACCCACGTCTTCCTGCCGAAACCTTCCTGGAGATAAGTAAGGGATTCAACGATGCAAACGGGGGATATCTTGCCAATGGCTTGGAAGATAAGGACCGCTACTACATGCGCCATGTGTATCAGGGATTGGTGCGCTGCATCGACTTCCTTACCTCGCTCCCTGAATGGGATGGAAAGAATGTGGCTGTGCAGGGCGGAAGCCAGGGCGGCGCCTTGGCAATTATAGCAGCAGGCTTGGATAGCAGAGTAACCCAGTGCGTGGCTAACCATCCGGCACTCAGCGATATGGCTGCTTACGCTGAGAAGGGAAGAACGGGCGGTTATCCTCACTTCAATAAATATCATGAGATATTGAAGAACAAGGATTGTCTCAACACCCTGGCTTATTATGATGTGGTGAACTTTGCCCGCAAGGTAAAGGCGCCTACTTATCTTACATGGGGATATAATGATAATACCTGTCCGCCAACCACCAGCTACGCCGTGTGGAATACCCTGAAATGCGAGAAGGAATCGCTACTTACTCCTATCAACGAGCATTGGACAACCACCGATACCAATCGCAACCAGATGGAGTGGATTAAGAAGCATCTCATCAAGTAAAGACGCATCCTATCGGGAATCTTCTCATCAAATAATGATTCTGCCAAAACCACCATTAATCGGGTAATATAGGTTAGTTTGGGGCTCGCAATCAACCTGGAACCCCTAAAAAACTGCAAAAATAATAGCAATATTTGGTCGTTTGGCGAAATATTGCTATTTTTGCATGTTTAAAATAACAAACTAGTTTGAATTATCATGTCATTAATAGAAATTAAGAGGGTCGAGAGTAAGAAGGACTTGAAGACGTTCATCGACTTCCATTACGACCTATACGAGGGCAATCCGTATGATGCGCCCAATCTTTTCAGCGACGACATGAACACACTTAGCAAAGATCGCAATGCCGCTTTCGAGTTTTGCGAGGCAGAGTATTTCCTTGCTTATAAAGAGGGCAAGGTAGTGGGACGTGTCGCTGCTATTATCAACCATAAGGCCAATAAGCGTTGGGACCGTAAGTCCGTGCGCTTCGGGTGGATTGATTTCATCGACGACCGTGAGGTTTCCAAGGCTCTCTTCGATGCTGTAGAGAAATATGGCAAGGAGAAGGGAATGGAAGATATTGTAGGTCCGCTTGGTTTTACGGATATGGATCCAGAAGGTATGCTTACCTGGGGCTTTGACCAGCTCGGCACCATGCCTACCATCTACAATTATTCATATTATCCGGAGCACGTAGAGGCTTTGGAGGGTTTTACCGTAGATAATAAGTACGTAGAGTATAAGCTGATAGTGCCAGATACCATCCCGGAGAAATATTCCAAGATAGCGGCGATGATAGAGAAAAGATACAATCTCCATGCCCGTAAGGTTACCCGAAAGGATATTTATCAGGGCGGATACGGACAGAAGATTTTCGACCTCATCAATGATACTTACAAGCATCTCTATGGCTATTCTGAACTCTCGCAGAAGCAGATAGACCAGTACATCAAGATGTATTTAGCTTTGCTCGATCTGAACTTTGTGACTGCCATCGAGGATTGGACTACAGAGGATCATAAGATGATAGGAATCGGTATTACGATGCCTTCTCTTACCAAAGCCTTGCAGAAATGCCATAGGGGCAGACTGTTTCCTTTCGGTTGGTGGCATCTGCTGCGTGCCATCAAGTTCCATAAGACCAAGATCGTTGACCTCCTGCTCATCGGTATCCAGCCGGAATACCGTGCCAAGGGTGCCAATGCGCTGCTTTTTGCCGACCTGATTCCTATCTATCAGAAGTATGGAATCGAGTGGGGAGAAACACAGGTGGAAATGGAAGACAATGTTGCTGTGCAGGGACAATGGGGCGTTTTAGACCCAATCCTTCACAAGCGCCGCAACTGCTATATTAAGAAAATCAAGTAAATAGCAACTGTTCGTATAAAATAAAATCAGAATTACAAGGAGGAATTTATGCCTGAAGATAAAAACTTGAATGAAAAGGGTGCTGCTGAAGAACTGGCAAATACCCCTCAGGAGCAACCTGTAGAATATACAGATGACAATATCCGCCATTTGAGCGATATGGAGCATGTGCGTACCCGTCCGGGTATGTACATCGGTCGTCTGGGCGATGGTAACTTGCCTGAGGATGGTATTTATGTGCTCTTGAAGGAGGTGGTCGATAACTCCATCGATGAGTTTAAGATGGGGGCTGGAGCACGTCTGGAAATCGATATAGAGGACAATCTGCGTGTCAGCGTCCGCGACTATGGCCGTGGTATTCCGCAGGGAAAGCTCGTTGAGGCTGTCAGCGTGCTGAATACCGGTGGTAAGTACGATAGCAAGGCGTTCAAGAAGAGTGTCGGTCTGAACGGTGTCGGTGTGAAAGCGGTCAATGCCCTCAGTTCCCATTTCGAGGTGAAGTCATTCCGCGACGGCAAGGTGCGCCATCTTATTTTCGAACGTGGTAATCTCCTGAAAGACAAGACTTCCAAGACGGAGGATGAGAATGGTACTTTCATCTTTTTTGAACCAGACAATACGCTCTTCAAGAACTACAGTTTCCATAATGACATCGTGGAGACGATGCTCCGCAACTATACTTATCTGAATACAGGTCTCACCATCATGCACAATGGTCGCCGTATCCTCAGCCGTCATGGTCTGCAGGACCTTTTGAGCGACAATATGACCAATGAGGGTCTCTATGATATTGTCCACATGAAGGGTGAGGATATTGAGATAGCCTTTACCCATACCAATCAGTATGGCGAGGAATACTATTCCTTCGTCAATGGTCAGCATACTACCCAGGGAGGTACTCATCAGAGTGCTTTCAAGGAGCATATTGCCAAGACCATCAAGGAGTTCTACGGCAAGTATGAGTATGGCGACATCCGCAACGGACTGGTGGCGGCTATTGCCATCAATGTAGAGGAACCTGTCTTTGAAAGTCAGACGAAAATCAAGCTCGGAAGTACGACGATGACTCCGAATGGTGGGGAAACCATCAATAAATATGTGGGCGATTTCCTGAAGAAGGAAGTGGACAACTATCTTCATATCCATAAGGATGTGGCTGAAATCCTGGAAAACAAGATCAAGGAGAGCGAGCGTGAGCGCAAGGCGATGGCTGGTGTGACCAAGTTGGCACGTGAGCGCGCCAAGAAGGCCAACCTTCACAACCGCAAGCTCCGTGACTGCCGCATTCACTTCAGCGATGCGAAGAACGACCGTAAGGAGGAGAGTTCCATCTTCATTACTGAGGGAGATTCTGCGAGCGGAAGCATCACCAAGAGTCGCGATGTAAATACCCAGGCGGTTTTCTCTCTGCGTGGTAAGCCGCTGAATTGTTTCGGATTGACCAAGAAGGTGGTGTATGAGAATGAGGAATTCAACCTCCTGCAGGCTGCGCTCGATATTGAGGATGGTTTGGATTCATTGCGCTATAACAAGGTGATTGTGGCTACGGATGCCGATGTGGATGGAATGCACATCCGCCTGCTCATCATCACGTTTTTCCTACAGTTTTTCCCAGACCTCATCAAGAAGGGCCATGTTTATGTATTGCAGACCCCATTGTTCCGTGTGCGCAACAAGCGTACCAAGATCAAGAACAAGCAGGCAGTGGCTGATGCCGATGCCAAGTTGGGACCCAAGGAGAAGAAGGGCGATTTCATTACCCACTATTGTTATAGTGACGAAGAGCGCCAGCAGGCTATCCGTGAACTCGGACCAGACCCGGAAATCACCCGATTCAAGGGTCTCGGCGAGATTTCTCCAGAGGAGTTTGCTCATTTCATAGGTCCTGATATGCGTTTGGAGCAGGTTACGCTGCATAAGAACGACCAGGTGCAGAAGCTTCTGGAATACTATATGGGAAAGAATACCATGGAGCGCCAGAACTTCATCATCGACAATCTGGTGATTGAGGAGGATATTCCAGAGGAAGATTCTGAACCGATGGATTAAATGAAGTGAAGAATGAAGAACGAAGAGTGAAGAATTCAAGTGCTTTCGTGGGGAAACATTGAAACGGGGAACCTTTGAAACATGGGGAACCATAGAAAATAGAACTGTTAACTGTTGACTGTTGACTCTTGAAGGATTTCTCTCTTTCATAAAGCTTAAGATTTAGAAATGAAGAAATATCTGTTTATTGCATTAGTGGCATTCTTGGCAGTAACTTCTGTCAGTGCCCAGTTGCGCGTGAAAATGGGCAAGAACAGCCCGATAGAGAAGTTGGGGAGGGCAGAAATTGCTATTGCCAATCTCTATGTGGATAGTGTGGATGAGAATAAGCTGGTAGAGGACGCCATCCGGGGAATGCTCGAAAAGCTGGACCCTCATTCTTCCTATACCACTGCCAAGGAAACCCAGTCGATGAACGAGTCTCTGAATGGCTCTTTTGATGGCATCGGCGTGCAGTTTAATATGGTAGATGATACGCTCCTGGTCATCCAGCCTGTTACCAATGGTCCTTCCGAGAAGGTGGGCATTATCGCCGGCGACCGTATTGTGGCGGTAAATGATACTGCCATTGCGGGCGTCAAGATGAGCAAGGAGGAAATCATGAAGCGGCTTCGTGGTCCTAAGGGTACGATTGTAAACCTTACCATTGTGCGTCGCGGCATCAAGGATAAGCTTACCTTCAAGGTGAAACGTGATAAGATTCCTGTTACTACGATGGATGCAGCCTATATGATTCGTCCGGGTATCGGTTATATTCGTCTGGGAAGTTTCGGAATGACGAGTCACAAGGAGGTTTCCGAGGCGATGGATTCCCTGAAGAAAAAGGGTATGAAAGACCTTATCTTCGACCTGGAGGATAATGGTGGAGGTTATCTGCAGACTGCGGCAAAGATAGCTAATGAGTTCCTGGAAAAGGGCGATCTGATTGTCTATACCAATGGTCGTAGGGCTCCCCGTCAGGAGTTCCGTGCTGAGGCCAATGGTCGTTGGCGCAAGGGCAAGATTGTTGTCCTCACCAATGAGTTTACGGCTTCTGCGGCAGAAATCGTTTCCGGTGCTATACAGGATCAGGACCGAGGTGTAGTGGTGGGTCGCCGAACCTTTGGAAAGGGACTGGTGCAGCGTCCGCTTACCTTCGAAGATGGCAGTGAAATCCGTCTCACCATTGCCCATTACTATACGCCAAGCGGCAGATGCATTCAGAAACCTTATAAGAAGGGCGACCGCGAGGATTATGCGATGGATCTTGACAAGCGATACAAGCATGGTGAGTTTACCAATCAGGACAGCATTCACCTGTCCGACTCTCTGAAGTATTATACCCTGCGCAAGCATCGTGTGGTTTATGGCGGCGGTGGCATTATGCCTGATTATTTCGTGCCGCTCGACACGACCAAATACACCAAATTGCATCGTCAGTTGTCGGCTAAGAGCATTGTCATCAATCACAGTCTGAAGTTCATCGATGCTCATCGCAAGGAGTTGAAAGCCCAGTTCAAGGACTTTAGTAAGTTCATGAAGACCTATCAGGTTCCTCTGTCGCTTGTGGATGAGATCATCGAGGATGGCAAGAAAGAGAAAATAGAGGCGAAGGACGAGGCTGAATTGGCTCAGACGAAGAAATACTTAGCTATTCAGTTGAAAGCCCTTGTAGCGCGCGATATTTGGGATATGAGTCAATATTTCCAGGTATGGAATGAGACGAACGAGATCGTTCTGCGTGCAGTTCAGCTGCTGCAAACCGGAAAATAAATCAAATCAGCTCATGTGAAATTGTTTTAGTTTCACATGAGCTGTTCTTGTTTAAACTCAAGAAAGAAGTATTATGAGCGTTATAAAGAGTGTTTTTATATTTCTTGTTTATGACTTCTTGTCATCAGCAGGAAATGTCTCAATTGTCAAAAGTGGACGAACTTTTGAATAAAGGACAGTTTGAACATGCTGACATGTTACTTAGGAAAGCTGAGAAAGAGTCCCTAAATTCAGAAGCTCTGAGAGCATATTTTTCTTTTTGTTTTATTTAGTTTTCTGGAATGATTTAATCTCTGAAGAAGCCTCCAGCAAAGAATGATCTGATCTTTATGGAAAACTCCAGTAAAGATTCAGGAGAAGCCTCCAGTAAAGGATGAATTAATCTTTATGGAAGCCTCCTGTAAGGAATCTCTGGAAGAAAGCTCCAGCAGAGAATAATGAATCTCTATGAGAATGGAGTGGGAAAGGAATTAGTCCTTCCCATGCATGTGATCCCATTTCAGATAGATTCCTGCGAGAATCGTGCCGGAAATACTGTGCCAGGCACAACTGATGGCGCAAGGCAATACGGCCAAAGGCTGGGCGGCAAAGAAATTGCCGGCAAGCACCGTGGCAAGACCAGCGTTCTGCATTCCCACCTCAATACTGATGGTGCGCTTCTTGGCTGTATTGAATCCGGCACATTTGCCTGCCAGCCAACCCAGAAGATAACCCAAGGTGTTGTGGCAGAAAACCACCGCAAAAGTCCAGAGGAAAAGCATCAAGCCACGGGCTACGAGATCATCGTGAACCGTAGAAATCACACCGCCTACGATAATGGCCAGACAGGTTACACTGATACCCGGCATGAGGCTCTGGATAGTAGGGAAGTATTCTTTCTTGCCATATACGTAATTGAGGGCGCAGCCGATGGCTACAGGAATAATCGTGACGATGAGGATGTTGATGAACATTCCCACTGCATCTACATGGATAATCTCGCCAGCCGTAATCTTCATCAGCAGCGGAGTTATTACTGGAGCCAGAATGGTAGAGGCACAGGTCATTCCTACGGAGAAGGCCACGTCGCCATGACAGAGATAACTCATGATGTTGCTCGATACGCCGCCCGGACAACAACCTACCAGCAGAATGCCGAGCGCCAGCGCAGGGTCAAGATGCCATACATGAACCAGCGTGTAGGCCACACCAGGCATGATGATAAACTGGGCACAGGCACCGATGAAAACATCGAGCGGACGCTGAGCCAGAATCTTGAAATCATTGGTGGTCAGGGTGAGACCCATCGTGAGCATGATAATGCCGAGAATGACGGTTTGGGTTGTTCCGCGCACCCAGTCGAAGGTATGTGGGAAGAAGAATGTAAACACAGCTACACCTATTACAAAAATAGATGTATAATTGGCCAGCCAGCGGCTGAGTCCTTGAAATAACTTAAGCATAATTCTATTTCTTTTAAAATCCTATATTTCTCTCTCGTTTATGATCTCTCATTGCTTCCTCTCTTTCAAATTCGGGTGCAAAATTACAGATTTCTTCTAATATGACAAAATATTATTGGAAATAATTGCGATTTATAAGTAATTAATGTGTCTATCCTTTCGTTTTCGCACAAAAGGCTTGCAAGTGAGCAATGAAAAAAGTATTCCTCCTATTCTCACTTTTTGGTTTATTTATTTTGTCTTTCCCCTAAATACTTGTATCTTTGCACCATAATTATCGATAATTACAAAGAATGAACGAAGATTTTGACATAAGAAATGAGTCGGTTACGCCCGCCGAGAAGGAATTCGAGAAGGCACTGCGACCACTGAAGTTCTCTGACTTCAGCGGACAGAGCGGTGTGGTGGACAATCTCGAAATCTTTGTTGAGGCTGCCAAATACCGTGGCGAACCGCTCGATCATACGCTCCTGCACGGTCCTCCAGGACTGGGTAAGACTACTTTGAGCAACATCATCGCCAATGAACTGGGTGTGGGATTCAAGATTACCTCAGGTCCTGTGCTCGACAAGCCGGGCGATTTGGCCGGCATCCTGACTTCCCTGGAGCCGAATGATGTGCTTTTCATCGATGAAATCCACCGTCTCTCGCCAGTTGTAGAGGAGTATCTCTATTCGGCGATGGAGGATTACCGCATCGACATCATGATAGACAAGGGACCTTCGGCAAGAAGCATCCAAATAGATCTGAACCCTTTCACGCTGGTGGGCGCTACAACCAGAAGCGGACTGCTCACAGCCCCTCTCCGTGCCCGTTTCGGCATCAATCTCCATCTGGAGTATTATGATCCGGAGACGCTGCAGAAGATTATCCGGAGAAGTGCAATGCTCCTGAAAGTGCCTATCGAGGATGCGGCTGCGGTGGAAATCTCCCGCCGTTCGCGCGGAACGCCTCGTATTGCCAATTCGCTCTTGCGCCGCGTGAGAGATTTCGCCCAGGTGAAGGGTAACGGAACCATCACTTACGACATTGCGCAAATGGCGCTCAAGGCGCTGAACATCGACCAGTACGGTCTGGACGAGATAGACAACAAGATTCTCACCACCATCATCGACAAGTTCCGTGGCGGACCAGTGGGCGTGGGCACCATAGCCACAGCCATCGGCGAGGATGCGGGCACGGTAGAGGAAGTGTATGAGCCTTTCCTCATCATGGAGGGTTTTATCAAGCGCACTTCGCGTGGTAGAATGGCTACGAAACTTGCCTACGACCATCTGGGCAGAAACCCTTATGCAGGGAATGTGATGCAGGGAGACTTATTTGAGTAATATGAAGATAGGAATATTTACGGGTACATTCGACCCATTTACGATAGGACATCAGAACATTGCGGAGCGTGCTCTGCCGATGTTTGACAAGCTTGTGATTGCCGTGGCAATGAGCAAGCTGAAGCATGCTAACGAGGAGATAGAGAAGCGTGTGGAGGACATCAAGGCTGTTTTCCCGAAGGAATGTGCAGAACTGGTGGATGCTGGTGATGCTTCTAAGGGATTCCGCCTGGAGGTGGTTTCCTACGATGACCTTACCATCGACCTGGCGCATCGTCTGGGAGCCAAGTTCCTGGTGAGAGGCGTAAGAAGCGCCAAGGATTTCGAGTATGAGCGTGAGCAGGCTGACATCAACAAGCAGTTGGGCGGTGTGGAGACCATTCTTCTTTTTTCCGATCCTCGCTACAGCAGCATCAGTTCCACGCTCGTCAGGGAGTTGAGATTCTTCGGAAGAGAAGTGCATGAATTCCTGCCTAAGGCGAAAGTGTGACAGGAATGAAGCACCTACTAACTTCATCGTATGAATCGAGAAGTGACGTGCAATCCTTGGAGAAATAAAGAATGAAGGAATAACAAAACAATTAAGAAATAACAGATAAAAATAGGAGGAAAAAGTATGATTACATACAATGTAGATGGCGTGAAAATGCCAAAGATCAAGAAGCGCGACACCAGTGCCTGGATTCGCAAGGTAGCTGCATCTCATGGCCGCAAGGTAGGAGAGATAGGTTATATGTTTGTAGATGACGAGAAAATTCTCGAAGTGAATAATGAGTATCTGGGGCATGATTACTATACCGATGTCATCACCTTCGATTACGATGAGGATGATGTGATCAACGGCGACATCGTGATTTCGCTCGATACCGTCCGTACCAATGCCGAGCAGTTTGGCAAAACCTATGATGATGAGCTTCACCGCGTCATCATCCACGGCATTCTGCACCTCTGTGGCATTAATGACAAGGGCCCTGGAGAGCGTGAAATCATGGAGGAGAATGAGAACAAGGCGCTCGCCCTGCTCGAGGGTGCTTCGATTTTGAAGAAGTAAAGCCCTTCTATCATTTGAGGAAGTTAGGTTTCTTCATTTTCCCAGTAGAAGTATAGAAAAAACGACTGTTAACTGTTGACAGTGAACTAATAAAAAAAGGGAGATTCCAAAGCTGATGGTTGGAATCTCCCTTTTTTTATTTTATGGTTCGGCGGATTTGCAATCTGCCGTAAATAAGTCTATATTTGTATTGCCTTGATTCTCTCCCGGCATTCCTTCAGGATTTCCTTCAATTCATCCTCCTTGATGGCCCTAAGCATGGCGATACGGGTCTGCTTGAAGTCAGGGATTCCCTTGAAGATAGGGGAGGCGGCCAGGTGGCGACGGGTGTGGAGAATGCCTCGGTACTCGTCGATGCGCTCGATATTGATGCGGAGCTGCTCTTCCAGAAGGTCGATTTTTTCATCCACGGTCAGTGGGGCGGCACCGGTATTGTCGAGATAATCACGGATTTCCTTGAAAATCCAAGGCCTTCCGAAGGTGGCTCTACCAATCATTACTGCATCTACACCATAGCGGTCGAAGGCAAGTTTGGCTTCTTCCGGGGTCGTAATATCGCCGTTGCCGATGATTGGGATATGAATGCGGGGATTGTTCTTCACCTCTCCGATGAGGCTCCAGTCGGCTTCTCCCGTGTACATCTGGCTACGGGTTCTGCCGTGGATGGTGAGTGCCTGGATTCCGCAGTCCTGCAACTGCTCAGCCAGGTCGGTAATGATGAGGTTGTCATTATCCCAACCCAGTCGGGTTTTCACGGTTACAGGCACATTGACTGCTTTCACCACTTCTCTTGTAATATCCAGCATCAGAGGAATATTGCGGAGCATACCAGCTCCAGCGCCCTTTCCTGCCACTTTCTTGACAGGGCAACCGAAGTTGATGTCAATCACGTCCGGATGAGCCTGTTCTACAATCTTGGCAGCTTCCACCATATCCTCGGTGGTGCGGCCGTAAATCTGAATACCCACAGGGCGTTCCTCATCGCTTATCGTAAGCTTGCTGACGGTGCTCTTGATGCTTCTCACCAAAGCTTCTGCCGATACGAACTCAGTATAAACCATGGCTGCTCCGAATCGCTTGCAGAGCATGCGAAAGCCAATATCCGTTACGTCTTCCATCGGAGCGAGGAAGAGGGGTTGCGAGCCAAATTCTATATTTCCTATTTTCATTTTATTCTTTTTTGCGGCTGCAAAGTTACATTTTTTTTCTGATATTACCAAAATTCACTTCAGCAGATGATACATTCCCCCAGCCAATGTCCTGATGAGCCCTTTCATTTCCAATGTGAAGAGGAGGACGGCGAGGCGGCTGATGTCGATGCCGCTCTGCACGGAAATCATGTTGATCTGCAGGTCGTTGTGCTGGGTGAGGACATCCACGATGGCTTGCTCTTCTGCCGAGAGGTCGGGGAAGAGACTGCGCTCAATGCCCTGCTGCTTGGCGCGCATCAGCTTGGCGTCATCCTGCCAACCCATATCCTTCACGAAGTCGGAGGCACTCGTAATCAGCATGGCACCATTCGAGCGGATGAGGTTGTTGCAGCCCTCGCTGTAAGCATCGCCTATCCTGCCAGGGAAGGCGAAGACATCACGGTTGTAGGACTGGGAAATCTGGCAGGTGATGAGGCCGCCTCCGTGGGCCATGCTTTCGATGAGGATACAGGCATCCGACATTCCTGCCACGATGCGGTTGCGGCGCACGAAGTTGATCTTGTCGGCGTTCGTCTGGGTCAGAAATTCTGTGAGCAGTCCGCCCTGTTCTATCATCCTCAGCGCCGTTTCCTTGTGGCGGTTGGGGTAGAGGTCGTCCAGTCCGTGAGCCAGCACGCCTACCGTCTCATACCCCTTGTCGAGCGCCTGTCGGTGGGCATTGATGTCCACTCCGTAGGCGAGTCCGCTCACGATGAGAACCTGTGGACAGAGCTGCTTCAGTTCGGTGACGAATCGGCGGATGAGATCCTCGCCGTAAGGAGTGCAATGGCGGGTTCCCACGATATTGATGACGCGCTGCTGGTTCAGGTTGGCGTTGCCCTTGTAGAAGAGCATGAGCGGCGCATCGTCGCATTCCTTGAGTCGGCTGGGGTAGCGTTCGTCGTTCATCGTGAGGGGTTCTATGCCGTAGCGCAGGTCGTATTCCGGTTCCACTTCAGCCCTTTTTCTTGCCTCATCGCTATTCTGGATGGCGTTCACGAGTTTATCTGAGGCATCGGGCAGGATGTCACGGAGATTGTTCTTATGCTCCATGATGAGCGTGGCGGAGCCCACCTTTCTATATAGTTCCAGCATTCCCGCAAGGCTGAAGTAGTTGAGCCTTGTGAGGAGAATCGTATTTAAAATTTCTTGTTGATCCACGGTGTTGTTTTTGATTTATTGTTTGTAATTTAATAGTTAGGTTTGCACCTTTGAGAGCTAAGGGTTTTCCCTACATGCTGTAGAATTCTTCACTCTTCGTTCTTCACTCTTCACTTTCTCTTCAGGTACTCATATCCTATCCTGCATCTCAGACATTCCTTCTTGTCGCAATATTCCTTTTTCAGTTGGATGAGGGCTTGCGAGTCTCCGGCGTTTTCCACTTCCAGTCCGCATTGCTGCCACATTCTCACGATATGGTTGTTTTCAGCCTTCAGTTCCTCCAGGAATTCGAAAGCCCGGTCGCAGTACTTTTCCTCACCTCTGTGCCGTCCGTAGGCAAAGAGGATGGGAATGACGGTGTTGATGATGAGCAGGTTGAGCGAGAAAGGAGATATGTGCTTCTCGTTGCGTATGCTCTCGCTTCCGAAGGTGTAATGCGTCTCCCAGTAGGGCGTAACCGATGTTTTCAACACTCCGATGACCTCCTTCACGGTGGTGGCTTCGAGCAGATGGCTGAGACTTGCCTGGCGTCGGAAATAGAGGTTGGCCAGTTGGGAGATGCGGATGTGGGGGAAGTTCTGCGGGCGCAGTCTCAGAAAGCGCCAGAGCTTGTAGTCTATGGGCGTGAGCGAGAATTTATGTTGCAGATAGAGGTATTCATTCCTGAGTTTGGAGAAATATCCGTCGTTCAGTGCGTCTTTCTGATAGCGTTCGGGGATGGTTGACAGTTCGAGCAGTCCAGCCTGTCCCAAGAAGATGGCTTCTATTTGGAAGAGGTCGTCGCGGTGATGATCTACCGAGTGCAGGGGGATGGAGAGAGCCCATTGCTCGAAGGCTTCCCCGTTGATGCCGAATCCGTAGTTGCGGGCCAGGGTTACGAAGTATGCGTTTTCCCAGTCTCCGTTGCATTTCTTCACTCTCTCGGCAATAGCTTCTGTTTTCTGTGAGAGTCGCTCGGTTTGCAGGGCGCTCATCCAGGAGTGTACGGAGAGTCGGGTGAGGGCAGGGATAATCTGATAGCAGGGTGGATACTGGTCGATGGAGAGCAGTTCCTGATAGTGTCGGAGCACGTTTTCGGGGATGCTGAGCTGCATCTGCGTGAGGGGTTCTCCCTTGGAGTTGCGGGCTTCCAGGTCGATGATTCCGCAAACGTGGAGCACCACGTTGTCGTATCGCTCGTCCTTCTCGTGTCCGTGCAGATACCAGTCGCTCGCCTTGTCGTGTATTTCGATATTGCCCACCCAGAGCATTCCGTCTATCTTGATTTTAGCATTGAAGAAATCGGGCCCTGCATTGCGGTTGTGCAGTCCTGGGTCGATGACTTCCACCTGCCGATGGTCGGTAGTATGGAGAGGAGAAAGTGGAAACAGCTTGTGTTTCCATACATAGTGAAGTAATTGCTCCATGATAGTTTTCTTTATTTGGTTTCAAAAGATTTGGTTTCAAAAGATTTGGTTTCAAAAGATTTGGTTTTTAAAGCCAGCGCTCGAAAGCCTTGTCGTAGTCTTCGCTATTACCCAATCTTCCATTGATGAGGCACACCAGTTCTACGGTAGCCTTGAGGCAGAGTTTCTCATCGTTAGCACGGAAGATGTCCTGATGGAAGATATATCTTACGCCCTGCTTTTCCAGCCACAGGCGGGAGAGGAATTCATCGTCGCACTGCAGCGGCACCTTGTATTGCAGGTTCATGCGAGCCACTACTGCGTCCACGCCCTTATTGTGCATTTCTGCAAAGCTGAGTCTGCATTCCTTCAGGAAGAGATGGCGCGTATGTTCCATGTAGTGCAGATAGTTGGCATTGTTTACGATTCCCTCTATGTCGCACTCATAGTCGCGCACCTCCATTTTTGTTTCAAATATATATTTGCTCATAATCTCTTATTTTTTTATTCTTTCAGCATATCTTTTATTTTCTTCTTGTCTTTAAGGAAGTCCTTTCTTCTTGGGGAAGCCCTTTTTATTCCTTCAGAATGTCTTTCAAATTCTTCTCAGAAGTAGGCTAAATGTTTAGAATCATACGATTTTGCCCCAAATCACTGCAAAAATAAGCAAAATTTTCTATTTATTACTATAATAATGCGCTTTTTTCTACAAATAAATCGGTTTTTCCAAGATTTTTGATTATTTTTGCCGAAAGGAATAAACAAAAAAACAAGATAACAATGAAAATAGCTTTGATAGGCTACGGCAAGATGGGACACATGATCGAAGAGATCGCCTTGCAGCGTGGCCATGAAATCGTATGTAAGATTGACGTAAATAACCCTGAAGATATCGACAGCCCGGAGTTCTGCTCTGCGGATGTGGCTATCGAGTTTACCAACCCTACTGCCGCTTACGGCAACTATCTCAAGGCTTTCTCCCACAATGTGAAGGTGGTTTCGGGTTCTACCGGATGGATGAAAGACCATAAGGAAGACGTGGAGAAACTCTGCGCCGATGGTAAGCAGACCCTCTTCTGGGCCTCTAATTTCAGTATCGGTGTGGCTATCTTCTCTGCCGTCAACCGCTATCTGGCTAAGATCATGAACGGGTTCCCACAGTACTCTGTATGTATGCAGGAAACCCATCACGTACATAAGCTCGATGCTCCTTCTGGCACTGCCATCACCCTGGCAGAGGAAATCATCGACAATATCGACCGCAAGAAAGACTGGAAGCGCGGCGTGACTTACTGGACTGAGGACGGTCATCACGACGAGGGCGATCAGAACATCACTGATGAGGACCTGGTGATCAACTGCGTGCGCGATGGCGAGGTTCCTGGAATCCATGCCGTGATGTACGATTCTGATGCCGATATGATTACCATCGAGCACAGTGCTCATTCACGCAAGGGCTTCGCGCTCGGAGCAGTGCTTGCAGCTGAGTTCACAGCCAACCATTCCGGTCTGCTTACTACTTCAGATCTCTTTAAGTTCTAAATGATAATACAAGTTCAGATTGGTTCTAAAGATTAAGTGCAGTTTGGCTTCTCAGGATTATGTTCTGATGGAGCCTTCTAGCAGTTCTTCTATAAAGTTCTGATCTGATAAGCAGAAAAAGAGAAAAAATGATAGATAAAGAGAAACAAAAACTGAATATGAAGGTGCAGTGGACGAAGTTTGCTATCGTGATAGTACTGTACCTTGCATTCCTCTTCTGGCTGAAAAGTTGGCTGGGACTGATCGTAGTGCCATTCATCTTTGATGTGTATATTACCAAGAAGATACGCTGGCAGTGGTGGAAGGACTCAGAGGGGCCTGTACGCTTCATCATGAGCTGGGTAGATGCCCTGGTATTCGCCCTCGTGGCAGTATATTTCATCAACCTGTTCTTCTTCCAGAACTATGTGATTCCGTCTTCATCTCTCGAGAAGAGCCTTCTCACGGGCGACTATCTTTTCGTGAGCAAGGTGAGCTACGGTCCACGTATTCCTCAGACTCCACTCACCATGCCTCTCACCCAGCACACCATGCCGCTGGTCAACGTGAAGAGCTACTGCGAATGGCCTCACTGGGATTACCGTCGTGTGAAGGGATTGGGCAATGTGAAGCTCAACGATATCGTGGTGTTCAACTATCCTGCGGGCGATACTTTGGTGAATGAAGAGCGCTATCAGGCACAGGATTACTACCAGATGGTGTATGGATTCGGCGAGCAGATTTTGGAGCAGAACGGACTTTCCAAGGACGTGAGAAAGATGAATCCGCTGCAGCAGCGCCAGTATTTCGAGCAGGTTTACCAGGTGGGCAGAAGCTACATCGTGAGCAATCCGGGCGAATATGGCGACATCATCAGCCGACCTACCGACCGCCGCGAGAACTACGTGAAGCGCTGCGTTGGTTTGCCAGGACAGACCCTGCAGATCAAGAATCGCATCGTATATCTGGACGGCAAGGCCAACAAGGAGCCTGACAATGTGCAATATACCTACAAGATGAAACTCAAGGGCGAGTTCCCGATGGATTTGGCAGACGAGTTGGGCATTACCAATGAGGACTTGCTGACCTACAACCAGTCGGGTGCCATTCCGCTTACCCGCAAGGCTTATCTCGCTCTGAAGGCCAACAAGAATCTGGTGGAGAGCATCTCCATCAATACCGATGCTACTTATGGCGACCTCTATCCGCTGAATGCCTATACGGGTTGGACGCGCGATAATTACGGTCCGGTATGGATTCCTAAGAAGGGCCAGTCTATAGCCCTCACGCTGAAGAATCTGCCTGTATATGAGCGTTGCATCAAGGTGTATGAGGGCAACGACCTGAAGGTGGACCGCCAGGGCCGCATCTTCATCAACGGCAAGCAGGCGAAGAGTTACACCTTCAAGCTCGACTATTACTGGATGATGGGCGATAACCGCCACAATTCAGCCGATTCCCGCTATTGGGGCTTTGTGCCTGAGGATCATGTAGTGGGCAAACCTATCTTCATCTGGTGGAGCCACAGTCCAGACCATCCGGGCTTCTCGGGTATTCGCTGGAACCGACTCTTCAAGTTTGTCGATAACATCAAGTAAGGTCGATAACAAAAGTAAGACTCAGACGGTTTGAAAATAGCATTCAAGTTCCTCCTCTCATTGGTGCTGGCATTGCTCTTAGCATGGGGCATCCGCACCTATGTATTCACTGTCTATTCTGTGCCCGAAGGTGGGCTTCCTCCCCAGCTGAAGGAGGGCAACAGAGTGATAGTGAACAGGATTGACTGCGATATTTTCAGCCGTGGCGAGACGATAGTTTTCACCGATTCTGTGGAGTGCCTCATTACTCCGAAGTCGAAATATACGGGCAGGGAGAAGGAAGGCTCTTATGTGCGGGGCTGGATGGAAGCCAATTTCATCGGAGTCATCGAGCAGATGCCTGGCGATACGATTCGCATGGGCAGGGAGCGATACGTCATTCCTACCATCTGCTGCAAGCGCTGCGGTTGTAAGGATTGCCGCTTCTATCTCGTGCGCACGGCGAAAGGAAAAACCATTGTCCACAAGCATCAGATTATCGGAAAAGCATATAAGTTGTTTTAGACAAGTATAGAAAAATAAACTGTTAACTGTTGACTGTTGACAGTTTATTTTTATTTTGAACCAGTTTTCATCAGTTGGTTTATCCCAATCAAGTTGTTCAATTTCATTTTATAGATAAGAGACAGAAATTTCAAGAACCCAGAAAATAAAAATAAAAAGATTTTGAAAGCAATATTATCTTCCACGTATTTCGGTCCTGTGCAGTGGTATCAGAAGCTGAACCGCTATGAGGAATGCCTGATAGAGCGCCATGAGAGCTTTATCAAGCAGACTTACCGCAACCGTATGATCATTCCTACCACCAATGGTCCTCTTTCCCTCACCATTCCTACCAATCACGACACTTCGCTGGCGATGAAGGATATTCGCATTTCCGACCATGCCAACTGGCGCCACGTGCATTGGAATGCGCTTCTCTCGGCTTATGGTGAGAGTCCTTTCTTCGAGTATTATCAGGACGACATCCGCCCTTTTTACGAGAAGAAATACGAATTCCTCTTTGATTTCAATATGGAAATCATGGAGAAGATGATAGAGTTGCTCGACATCCGTCCTCATGTGAAGGTTACAGACCGATACGTTTTAAGTGAAGAACGAAGAATGAAGAGCGATGGAAGTGAAGAAGGAAGAGTGAAGAGTGAAGAATTCAATAGCCCAGAGGCGCAAGCCCAATTCAACACTCAACACTCAACATTCAACGCTCAAATAAGGGATTTCCGTGATGCGATTCGTCCGAAAAAGCCTCTTCCTGATGCAGATTTCATTCCTCAGCGCTATTATCAGGTGTATGAGCAGAAGCATGGTTTCCTGCCCAACATGAGCATTCTCGACCTGCTTTTCAATGAAGGCAACGAGGCGATATTCTATTTGTAAGACAAAAATGATACAGCGAAGGCATTTTTCTTTTCGGTCTTCACCAGGTTGAGGTCGGCCTCGTCTGGGTTCTTACCCTCTTTTCTTGCCTGGTTGATACGTGATTTAGCCTGATTGATAGCAAGGAGGTTACTGTTCAC
>OMAM01000010.1_pt1 | contig 180566 bp, 111 predicted proteins | sample 1644621 | NCBI WGS metagenome assembly OMAM01 (sample SAMEA103958120, study PRJEB25191) | human gut metagenome | biome: human-associated habitat [ENVO:00009003]; feature: intestine environment [ENVO:2100002]; material: feces | place: Germany | collected 2013/2015 | reverse complement strand
TAGCAGGTACCAATACTGGTACAATTACCGACATTGATGGTAATTTCTCATTGAATGCTCCTGCTAATGCCAAGTTGGAAATTTCTTACATCGGTATGATTGGCAAATCTGTAAAGGCAGCCAAGAACATGAAAATTGTTCTTGACCCAGACAACAATGCATTGGATGATGTATTGGTCATTGCCTACGGTAAGACTAAAAAATCTGCATTTACAGGTTCTGCCGTAGAAATCAAGTCAGAAGACATTACAGCCCATGTAGCTTCTTCTGCAACTACAGCTTTGGTTGGTAAGGTAGCTGGTATTCAGGCTACTTCTACTTCAGGCGAGCCAGGATCAGCTCCAACAATCCGTATTCGTGGTATTGGTTCTGTCAGTGCCAGTTCACAGCCTCTTTACATTGTTGATGGTGCTCCTTACGAGGCAGGAATTTCAAACATCAATCCTGCTGATATTGAGAGCATTTCTGTACAGAAAGATGCTTCTGCTAGTGCCATCTATGGTGCTCGTGGTGCCAACGGTGTTGTTATTATCACAACTAAGAAGGCTCGTGATGGTCAGGATGCTCGTGTAACATTTGATGCAAAGTGGGGTTCCAACTCACGTTTCGTTCCTCAGTATGACGTAATCAAGGATCCTGCTCAGTACTACGAGACTCATTTCAAGGCAATGTACAATTCTCAGTACTATCATGGCGCAACTGCTGATGAGGCATACGATTTCGCTTGCCAGAACCTCTACAATAGCCGCAATGGTGGTTTGGGTTATCAGGTATATACCGTTCCTCAGGGTGAACAGCTGATAGGAAAGGACTTTAAGATTAATCCTAAGGCAACTTTGGGATATAGTGATGGTACATACTATTATACTCCAGATAATTGGTATGATGAGGTGTTCCATAGTTCATTCCGTCAGGAATACAATGCTAACGTAACAGGTTCTAATGGTAAGATGAATTATTTTGCCAGTGCAGGTTACTTGCAGGATGGTGGTATTGTTGACAACTCAGAGTTGAAGCGTTATACTGCCCGTACCACTGTGGATTATCAGGCAAAGAAATGGTTAAAATTGACTACTGGTTTGAGCTTTACTCACACCGATTCGCAGTCTCCACAATATGATGTCAATAAGTATGGTAGTTCTGGCAACCTGTTCTATATCACCAATATCGTAGCACCTATCTATCCATTGTATGTTCGTAATGCAGATGGAAGTATCAAGACAGAAGGTGGTCGTGTTGTTTATGATGCTAATCAGACAGGCTTCCAGCGTCCTGCTATTTCTGGTAATGCTGTTCGTGATAACGAATATAACAGCAGCCACAGTTATCGTGATATTCTGCAGGGACAGTGGGATGTACAGATTACTCCTATCGAGGGCTTGGTTTTGGATGCCAACTTGAACGCTTTCTCTAGTAATACTCGTGCCAATGATTTGGCGAGCGCTTTTGCCAATGGTCAGGCTGATGATGGTATAGCTACTGTAAGTGCAAACAGATATTTTACAGTAAACCAACGTTATACTGTCAACTACGATAAGTCGCTCGGTGATCACCATTTCAATATATTGGCTGGTTACGAGCAGTATAAGTTCAAGTATCAATATCTCTCAGGTTCAAATACCCGTCTTTACGATCCATTCATTGGTGAGTTGGGTAATGCATTTGGTACAAGCAAGAAGAAGAACGATTCTTTCACAAATAACTATATGACAGAAGGTTTCTTCGGTCGTGTAATGTATGATTATGCAGACAAATACTTTGTAAATGCCTCTCTTCGTCGTGATGCTTCTTCTGCATTTGCCCCTGGTCATCGTTGGGGTACTTTCGGAAGTGTCGGTTTGGCTTGGCAGATGAACAAGGAAGATTTCTTGAAGGATGTTAAGTGGATTGACCTTTTGAAGTTGAAGGTTAGCTATGGTTCTGTAGGTAACGACCAGTTGGATACAACTCCGTATGCAAACCAGATTGGTGAGTACTACTACTATTGGGCAGATCGCTATACTCCTTCCTATAATGAAGAAACAGGCCAGTTCTCTGTAACAATGAGTCAAAAAGGTAATGAGAACTTGACTTGGGAGACTCATAATGACTGGAATGTTGGTGTAGATTTCGGATTCTTCAAGAACCGTCTGACTGGTACTATCGAATACTACAATCAGAAGACTGTAGATCTGCTGTGGTCAAAGTCATTGCCATTGTCGTCAGGTCTTTCAGTATCTTCATACTATGCTAACATCGGCGAGATGGTGAACCGTGGTGTTGAGATCTCTTTGGAGGGTACTCCAATTAGAACTCAGAACTTCGAGTGGAGCATCAATTGGAATGGTACACTTAACCATAATGAGATAACAAAGCTCGACCCATCACTTGGCGAGAATGGTCTTCAGTCTAGTGGTCGTGTCCTGAAAGTTGGTGGTTCTGTATATGAAGCATTTATGGTTCAGTATGCAGGAGTTAACCACGAGACTGGTCAGGCTCAGTGGTACCAGGATGTGTATTACAATGCCGATGGTAAGAAGGTGGAATCTGCAAAGGCTGCCGATTACGCTTATACTAAGAAGGAACTTACTACAGATATCACAAAGGCAACACAGTATGACTGTGGCTCTACTTTGCCAACCATTTTTGGTGGTTTTGGAACAAGTGTAGCTGCTTATGGTTTTGATTTGAGTGCTCAGTTCTCATATCAGTTGGGTGGTAAGATTTATGATGGTCAGTATCAGGCTTTGATGCACAATGGTACAAGCAAGGGTAGTGCTATGCATAAAGACTTGCTCAATGCATGGAGTGAGACCAATAAGAATTCTGATATTCCACGTTTAAGTCAGGCTGCAGCTGATGATCCTGGTATTGGCTCACAGACAACACAGGATCGTTTCTTGACAAGCTCTAATTATTTGTGCTTGAACAACTTGACATTGGGCTATACATTCCCTAAGGCTTTGATTCGCCCACTCGAGTTGACCAATCTCCGCATTTATGTAGCAGGAGAGAATATCTTCATGCTTACAAAGCGCAAGGGACTTGATCCACGTTTCAACTATGGTATCGGTTCTATGACTGCAGGATCTGGTCTTGCAGCTGGTGGTTATACTGCTTTGCGCTCTATCACTGCGGGTATCAGTCTCACATTCTAAAAATTATAAAAAGGAATAAATATGAAACTAAATAAGATTTCAGCTTTATTGCTTGGTGCAATGGTTGTTGCATCATGCTCTGATATTGATGATCAGAATCCTGAATCAGGTAAAATTACTGGTGGACAGGTACAGGAAACTACTGATGCCCTGTCTAGTCGTCTTGATGCCACATTGAATGGTATGTACACCATGGCTGGTTCTCCATTGACAGTGTTTGGTATAGCCAATGACCGAGCTGATGATTTCGGATTCATTTCTGCAGCATTGTCACAGGATTTAGAGGGTGCTGATATGTTCTCGGGTAACAATGATTACAACTGGTTCTCTGCAGCTTGTGAGTATTCAACCCGTAATCCTGATTATGCCAACCCTTATGCTCGCTATACATTGCCATATCGTCAGATAGGTGTAGCAGAGCAGGTTATCAATTCTATTAATGTTGAGACTGCAGATGCAAAGGGTAAGGCTCAGGCAGGACAGGCTTATGCTGCTCGTGCTAACGATTATATGGCACTTGCGCCATATTTCCAGTTTGGCTATGCAACTTCCAAGGATCAGCCTTGTGTACCTATCATTGGCAAAAACGATGCTAACAACAATCCACGTGCTACCGTGGCTGAGGTTTATGACGTGATTGTCGCAGACCTGACAAAGGCTATCGAACTCTTGGATGGTTATAGTCGTACTGACAAGACCCAGATTGACCAGCATGTGGCTTATGGTCTTCGTGCTCGTGCTTATCTTGCTATGGGTGAGTATGCTAAGGCTGCTGAAGATGCTGATAAGGCAATGCAAGGTTATACACCAGCATCTATTGCCGATGTAAGTGTTCCTGCTTTTGATAATATCAATGAGAGCAACTGGATTTGGGGCTTTGGTATGACAAACGCTATGGTAAATGGTGATGGCAGTCAGGGTTATGCTAACCCATCTTCTTGGTTAGGTTCCTTCTCTGGTGATGGTTATGCTCCTGCAACAGGAAATTTGCCTTGCATCAATGTCTTGCTTTACGACAAGATTCCATCTACCGACGTTCGTAAGGGATGGTGGTTAAATGCAGATAAGCATTCGCCAAACTGGGCTAACTTGACATGGGCTGGTGCTACAGGTGATGCTATTGCTGATTTGACAACTGATGATGGTGGTAAAGTTCCATTCGATGCTTATACTAGCATTAAGTTCGGTCAGAAGTCAGGTGTTGGAAGTACTTTAAACAACAATGATTTCCCTTTGATGCGTGTTGAAGAGATGATTCTCATCAAGGTTGAAGGTTTGGCTAAAAGCGGTCATGAGGCAGAGGCAAAGACTCTTTTGGAAAGTTTTGTGAAGACCTATCGCGATCCTTCATATAGTGTAACTGCCGGTGGCAGAACCTTGGCTGACGAAATCTGGTTCCAGCGTCGTGTTGAACTTTGGGGTGAAGGCTTCTTCGTTTCAGATGCCAAGCGTCTTGGTAAGCCTATCGTTCGTTTCCATGCGGGTCAGACTTCTAACTATCCTGCAGCTTTCAAGTTTAATCTGGCTGCTAATGATGGTTGGTTGAATATGAGATTCCCTACTCGTGAGAAGAACAATAATGCCGGAATTATAGATAACCAGGAAGGCTCACAGCCTGCACCAAACCAGAATGGTGAACTTCGCGATGGTGTAACTGATTAATACTATTCATTAATCGGAAATTAACAAAGAATCACATATTAATTCAAGGTGTATCCTTATTGCTCAACACAATGGGTAAAGGGATACACCTTTTTCTTTTTATCTCTCTCAAACATTTTCCCAAGAAGAAACGAGGGCAATGGTATTTATACCAACCGGATTTTGATGGAATGTTTGAGAAACAAAGATTCTCAATACATGACAACATTTCTTATCCCGAACTGAGCCTTTTTCTTTCCATTCTTGGTAATCGCTTTTTGAGTTATATACTTTCGTTCTTGCGACTACCCTGTTGAACAATCGTAATACAAAATCAGCCGCAAGAATTTTTCTCACGGCTGACTTTGTGTACCACTTTCTTTTGCAGAGATGTGGTTATAATGGAAAGATAATATATGTGGTATTTATAATTAGTTCATTCCTGCAGAATGGCACTTTTCTATATTTTGAGCATTAATAATTTAAACTGTTTTTGTCTAACAAGAAGTCTTTCAGCCCGATTGTAAGGATGCCATCTTCATTTCTCTTGGGTTTGATATCATCTTTCACAATGATTATTTTCTTGAAAGAGTCCTTAATTCTCAATAGTGATGCCGATTCCTGCGCCTCTTTTTCTAATGTTGGCATGGCGAAAGCTGACTGAATGTAATATCGCTGACTTCCTTGATTCACCACAAAATCCACCTCCAACTGCTTCCTGATCAACTTGCCACTTTTGTCTGGCTCTCTGACTTCCACCATACCCACATCTACATGATATCCTCTCGTACGCAATTCATTGTATATGATATTCTCCATGATATGTGTCTCTTCTTGCTGGCGAAAGCCTAAGAGAGCGTTTCTGATTCCAAGATCCGAAAAGTAATATTTTGCCAAGGTGTTGATATACTTCTTCCCCTTGATATTATATCTGATGGACTTTTCCACAAGAAACGCATCTTCTAAAAAACCTAGATACTTGTTTATCGTCTGATGATGAATGGCTACATTCTTAACACTCTTGAATGTATTGGCAAGCTTCGTTGGATTGCATGAAGCACCAATGGAAGAGGCGATAATTCGCAGCAATTCATCAAACTCTCCCATATTTTTTACCTTATGTCGTTCCAACACATCTACGAGATACACACTCTTATACAAGTTATTCAGATAATCTTCTTTTTTCTTATCTGTATCAAGCGTCAAAATAAGAGGAAGCCCTCCGTATGTATAATAATCTTTCCATGCATTGTCTGTTGTCCCTTTATATCCTTCACAATATTCAGAGAATGACAATGGAAACAAATGTATCTCATCACCTCTACCACGGAACTCTGTCACTACATCCGTCGATAGAAAATGCGAGTTGCTGCCTGTAACATATACATCTGCATTTGATATATGCAGCAAGCTATTCAATACATCCGTAAACTCATCTACCATCTGTACCTCATCAAGCATGATGTAGTAGAGATTTTTGTCTGTTATCTGCTCCTTGATGTATTTCAACAGATTATCTGGATCACGCAGTTCCTTATTGGTACGATCATCGAGGGCAACCTCTATGATATGGTCATCTGAAATCCCTTGCGAATTTAGATACTCATGAAATAACTTGAACAGAAGATATGACTTTCCACATCTTCTGATACCTGTAATAATCTTAATCAAGCCATTCCTTTGGCTTGCGATTAGTTGGTCTAAATATTGTTGTCTTTTAATATCCATAATTATACTGTATTATCAAAAAGTGGTAAACTTACCGTTTTTCGTCACTGCAAAGATACAAAAAATATCTAAGAATGTGCAACTTTATTATCAAAAAGTGGTAAACTTACCGTTTTTCGTCACTGCAAAGGCTCTAACGAAGGCTTTCACCATGATTTACAAGCAAAAAGTGGTAGTTTTACCACTTTTCGTCTCTCTCAAACATTTTCCCAAGAAGAAACGATGGCAATAGTATTTATACAAATCGGATTTTGATGGAATGTTTGAGAAACAAAGATCCTCTACGCATAGGAACATGTTTTCTCAAATCTAATGCCACATTTGCCACCCTTATTATAAGTAGCTGATAATAAGAGAATAACAGGTGGCAATAAGGGGCTTTTTTATTGTCACCTATTGCCACATTTTGCAAAAAGCAGCGATTTTCGGGCGTTTTAGAGGTGTTTGGGGAGCTAAAAGGTTGAAAATATTGAGCAAAAACGCTTATTTTCTATTCAATTTTTAGTGTTTTTCTATGTTTTTATCGAAAAACCTCCCACGATGCAGCAAAAATTACGTCCCGACGTAGCTACAGATACGTCCGGACGAAATTTTTCGAAAAGATCTTTGGTATATTCCATTTTAATTCTTATCTTTGCAGCGCAGTCCCGGTAAGGCCCTCTCCCAGATTATTCGATGCTGGTGATGCCCCCGGGGGTTTAATTCTTCTGTTTATCTCCCTCATCCTCAAACATTTTTCAATAATTCCTTGCATCTTTCAGAAGAAAAGCGTCTTTTTGCAGAAGATTAGCTGCACTCGGCAATCTGAAAGTAAACTTTCATTGCGCTTGTTTGTATTTTCTATGCAGCACGAAAGTTGAATCATTAAAATAAGGAGGTAAATATGGACAACAAGAATCTTTCATCAGAAGCGTTGCTCTCTAACAACGGAGATATGACTTCTTTTCGATATGGCAATAGTAATATCCGATTCCGTACTCCCAAGTGCCTCAAGCGATATGTGGATGTTAAGGAATGGGATAATGGATATATTGTTGTTATGGCAGATTATGAAGGTTGGGGAGAAAATGACTAGCATAGCTAACGAAAGATAGAAGGTGGGGGATAAGCATCTTTACGAGTTGGAAAGAGCTTCTTGCCATGTCGGAAAGAATATCTTCTCGGGTTAGAGAAAGTATCATTCAAGGTGTTAGAAAGTAACTTCTCTATTGTTGTACAATCGTAGCTTTATGGTTATAGGGCATTCTTGCTATTGGGCAGGTAACAAACCTGCCCTCCCAGTGCTTACTTGCTTCCTAAGGACTGCTCGAATAGATGCCTCTACTTAAAATTCATGGCACATGTGCCACTTTTTTTAAGTGCAAAGATATGCGAAAGTAGAGTTCTAACCAAAAATTTTTAGATTTATTATACTAAAAAGGTGTGCCTACCAGCCGCGCGAATTCAACAAGGTGGCTAAATCTCCATTGGAAGAATGGGTTGATTGGAAGGTATGGAAGAAGGTAGGGCTGAAGAGAAAAACAATATCGCCCGCAAAATGCTGGATAACGGATTGAGCATAGAGCAGATAGCTTTAATTATCGGTTTGACAGAAAAGGAAATAAAAGAACTATAATATAATAAGGTGTATCCTTCTTGCCCCACACATCGGGCAAGCGAGGATACACCTTTTTTATCTCCCTCACCCTCAAACATTTTTCCCCAAAATCTTTGCATCTTTCAGAAGAAAAGCGTATCTTTGCAGAAGAAAAGCTGCACTCGGCAATTTGAAAGTAAGCTTTCATTGCGCTCGCTGGCATTTTCTTTGCAGAAGAAAAGCTGCACTCGGCAATTTGTAAGCAAGCTTACATTGCGCTTGTTTGTATTTTCTATGCAGCACGAAAGTTGAATTATTAAAATAAGGAGGTAGAATATGGATTTATTTGATAGCAAAAGACAAGAAAGATTAGAGGCAGCAAGAAAGGCTTCTACTGCCAGTAAAGAAGCAGCAAGAAAATTTCTCATTGAGGCAGGAATCTTGTTGCCAAACGGAGAAGTTGCACCACATTTGAGATAAAACTATGGACAAGTCTTTGTATTCAAGGCGCTCCAACCTGGTAATTGGATTTCATGGTTGCGACAAGTCTGTTGTCGATGCCGTAGTTGCTGGAAAGACCGATCTTCTTTCCAGTACTAATGACTATGACTGGTTAGGTAATGGTATTTACTTTTGGGAGAATAACGAAGAAAGAGCTTGGCTATGGGCTAAAGATTTAGCAAAAAGGAGAAATTCGCAAGTAAAAGAACCGGCTGTTGTTGGAGCAATAATAGACTTAGGTTATTGTTTTGACCTTACGGACAGTTCTTATCTTCAGGAATTAAAAGATGCGTATGAGTCTATGGTCGAACTTTATAAAGAGTCAGGATTAGAATTACCCAAAAATACATCTATCGGTAAATCTACAGATTTACTGATTAGAAAATTGGATTGTGCTGTTGTTCAAACAGCATTAACATACAACAAAAGGCTAATGCCCATCCTTATGATTCTGTAAAAGGTGTATTTTGGGAAGGACAGGAACTATATCCTAATGCAGGATTCAGAGAAAAGAATCATATTCAGATATGTGTCTGCAATCCAAATTGCATTAAGGGTTATTTTCTTCCTAGAGGTATCAATCAAGATTATCCTAACCCATAATATAAAATGGTGTATCCTTCTTGCCCCACACATCGGGCAAGCGAGGGTACACCTTTTTCTTTTTATCTCCCTCACCCTGAAACATTTTTCAATAATTCCTTGCATCTTTCAGAAGAAGCGATACTCTCCAATCATGGAGATATGACTTTTTTAGATATAGTCTTACCAATCCATAATTTTACGTATATCCAAGCTTACAGAGCTAAATCTGTCAAACTGAGACAACCAAATTGGTACCTCCTTATTCATCCATCCCATAACATTCATCATTTCATCGTGTATCATCTCAACTTCATCGAGATTCCAACAAATTGCTTCATTATGATCTATCCTATTGCGCAAGCGACGGAATTTGTTTAAGAAGCTAGCAACTACCTTTCTTTGCCGATTAGCTTTCTTCACAAAAGGGAAAGCTCTCCTTAAGTCTTTCCAAAGGATACGTTCGTAGTTTCTATTAAAAAGGGAGGTCCAAAAGCCCCAGGTCAATTCTGCTGTAATCTTTGCTGTGGTTATATCTTCTCCTCGTGCAGCAATTTGTTTCTTAGCTGTGCTTATATATTTATTCAGTTCCATCAGGCCTGGAGTTGTAGAGAAAATGACATACCAATCTTCTCTTTTGGCAAATGCCACAAGTTCCCGAACTACGGAATTACGGAGTTCTACCTCAAAGACAGAAAGACATGGGTACATAGCTTCGGAAAGCATTATGTTACATTGATAATGCTTAATTGCCTTTACTTCATCCCCAGGATAGAGCAAGAAATATTTCTTCATTCTATCTGTCGAGAAAACTTTTTCGAAAAAATCTTTGGTATATTCCATTTTTATTCTTATCTTTGCAGCGCAGTCCCGGTAAGGCCCTCTCCCAGATTATTCGATGCTGGTGATGACCCCGGGTTTTTTGTTTTTGCAAAAGTACATAAATATTTTGATAGTGACAACAAAAAAGCCTTTTTTCTTTGCTTTTTTTGTTATCTCCTTCAGCCTCAAACATTTTTCAATAATTCCTTGCATCTTTCAGAAGAAAAGCGTATTTTTGCAGAAGAAAAGCGGCACTCGGCAAGCTGAAAGTAAACTTTCATTGCGCTCGCTGGCATAATCTTTGCAACACAAATGTTGAATCATTTTAAAAAGGAGGAATCAAAATGCAAGAATTGAAAGATAGATACATCAGATTTGACTGGGCAATCAAGCGCTTGCTTCGCCAAAAGGCTAACTTTGGAGTGCTTGAGGGCTTCCTGACTGTGTTTCTGAATGAGCCTATCAAGATTATTGATATCTTGGAGAGTGAAGGAAGAGCTGAAGGAAGAGCTGAAGGAAGAGCCGAAGGCAAAACCGAAGCAAAGAATTCAATAGCCTTAAAGATGATGAAAGGCGGAATGCCTATTGAGCAAATCATGCAATTTACAGGGTTGTCTGAAAAAGAAATAAAATCATTATAAGAAGACTATAGGTTGGTCGGTGCTGAAAAATGCATCGCCCCTTTTTATATATCACATATTATAAGAGAAGAATGAAAAGAATTATTGCATTTTTTATTTTCCTCTGCGCTATAACAATCAATGCTACAGCACAGGGATGGATAGGAACATGGGCTACTGCCCCACAAAACGTCGTGAAGAGCTTCATGCCCTATAATAACAATATGTCCAACCGCTCCGTGAGACAGGTGGTCAAGGTGAGCATCGGAGGCGATATGATTCGTCTGAAACTGAGCAATATCTATAGTACCGAACCGGTTGTCATCCGTTCTATCTATATTGCCCATGCCAAAGACTCTTTCGCCATCGACCCCAAGAGTGCGAAATATCTCAAATTCGGCAATCAATACAAGGTTACGATTCCAGCAGGCAAAAGCATCACAAGCGATGCCCTGCCCTATAACCTCAAGCCTCTCCAGCGACTTGCCATCACCATCAACTATACTTCCGCCCCAACAGTCCCTACCGTCCACATGGGTTCCCGCACCACCTCTTATATCATGAAAGGTGTAACCAATGCCCACTCCAACTTCGAGAAGGCTTTCCGAGAGAACCACTGGTACAACATCAGCGGCATCGACGTATATACGATGAGAACAGACCTCAGCAGCATCGCCATCATAGGCAATTCCATTACCGACGGAAAATGCTCTACCGACAATGCCCAGAACCGTTGGCCAGACGTCATGTCGGAGATACTCCAACTGAAATATAAAATTACCAACCAAGGCGTACTCAACCTCGGCATTGGCAACAACCGTGTGGTGGTGCCAGGAGGATTCGGTGTTTTGGCAAAGGAAAGATTCGACAAAGATGTATTGGCACAGGCAGGAGTGAAAAAAGTCATTATCTTTGAAGGAATAAATGATATAGGTGCCGCCAAAAGCGGATATAGCGAAACCGTAGCACGTCAACTCATCGAGAGCTATCAGGCAATGATCAAGAAGGCAAAGGCACGCCGATTAAAAGTCTATTTGGGCACTATCACCCCTTTCAAGGGAGCAGGATATTACTCTCCCTTCCATGAAGCTGCACGTCAAACCGTGAACGAATGGATTCGCAACCAAGCCAAGAACAAAGAGGTGGATGGAATCCTCGACTTTGCCAAACTTCTTCAGGACCCGAAGGATGACAGACGCATGAAAAAAGAATATGTGAGCAACGACTGGCTTCACCCGAATCCAACAGGTTATAAAGCGATGGGAACCTACGCTGCCGAAATCATCAAATAACGAAGTTAACTTCAAAGCACATCGAAGTTAACTTCAAAGCACATCGAAGTTAACTTCATAAGCAAATGCAATAGGCTTCATAAGCAAATGCAGTAGGCTTCATCTGCCAACGAAGTACTACTGCATTTTTATGTATATCTAATTGAAAGATTTTACTTCAAGACAATCTTGCAATCATCCAAACTTTCTACGGTAGCGAGTGCTTCATAACGCATACCTTCCTTACGCAGGAAATCACCACCATGCTGGAATGCCTTCTCGATGATGAAGCCCATTGCCTCAATCGTGGCACCAGCCTTCTCGCAGAGATCCATCACACCCTTGGAAGCATTACCATTGGCAAGGAAGTCGTCGATGAAGATGACATGATCATCAGGAGTCAGATAACTGTCACTTACACATACCGTATAGTCACAGTCTTTGGTGAAAGAGTGAACCACCGAGGTAATCATACCTTCCATCGTCTTTGGCTTCTTTTTCTTTACGAAGACTACAGGAAGATTAGTCAGGTAACCCACCATAATGGCAGGAGCAATACCCGAAGCCTCGATTGTGACAATCTTGTTGTACTTGATGTCCTTGAAGAGTCTGACAAACTCCTTCGCCAAGTCCATCATCAAGATAGGATCCATCTGATGGTTCACAAAGCTATCCACCTTCAGGATTCCTCCAGGAAAGCATCTGCCTTCCTGCATAATTCTTTCTTTCAGTAAATCCATTATTCTGATTTGAAATTGATATGATTGATGATTAACAGCCATCATTCCCATTCCTGCTCTATTCCGCCGGATAAGAAAATGATAACCTGTCTTTTTTATTTTTCCAAATTCTTAGGCAATACAAGATTCAGAATAACTGCGAGCAGGAACACTACAGCCACACAGTTGTCTGCAAATACGGTACGTACAATCTCAGGGAAGATATTAAACATACCCGTTGCCTGAGTGAAACCGAGGCCCACACTGAGCGAGAGGCTCACAATCACCATATTGCGCTGGGAGAAACCCGTACGTGCCATCATGCCGAAACCAGCAAAGAGGATGCTACCGAACATCATGATAGTACATCCACCTAATACAGCCTGCGGAATGGTTGTAAGAACATAACCGATAGCAGGGAATACACCACCGATAATCATGATGATGGCACCCATGGCAATTGTGAAGCGATTGACCACGCCCGACATGGCAGCCAAACCTACGTTCTGGCTGAAAGATGTAATAGGAGTACATCCGAAAAGACCAGAAACCGAACTTACAAAACCATCACAGCAGACAGCCGCACCCATCTCCTTGGTATTAGGATCACGCTTCAGGGCACTATTGCAAAGCGCTGACGTATCACCGATGGTCTCTGTAGCAGAAACCAGATATACAGCCACAACAGAAAGGATGGCACCTATATTAAACTCTGGAGTAAAAGGCAGAATACGAGGCAAGGCGATGATAGAAAGATTGGTAAGACCACTATAGTCTATCATACCCATAAAACAAGCAAGGATATAACCCACTATCAAACCTACGAGCACGGAAAGAGAGCGAAGGAATCCCTTGGCAAAAATCTGACAGAGAAGACAAGCCAATAAGGTGACAGAACCCACAATCCAGTTGTTCATGCTACCGAAATCCGCAGCACCCTGACCTCCGGCAAAAGAATTGGCACCCACAGGAAGAAGTGAAAAACCAATGGCTGTAACCACCGTAGCGGCTACTACAGGAGGAATCAGTTTGATCCAATACTTGGCAAAAAGTCCGAGTGTACCTTCCACGAGACCACCGATAATAACCGCACCGATGAGCGTACCCATTCCATGGGCAGCAGCAATGCTGATGGCAAGAGAAAGGAAGGTGAAGGAGATACCCATCACGATAGGGAGGCGTGAACCGATGCGCCATACCGGATAGAGCTGTACCAAAGTACCGATACCGGCGATAACCATACAGTTCTGGATAAGAACGGCGCTGATAGAGCTGTCCAAACCGACAGCACCGGCAAGAATCATGATTGGCGCAATGTTGCTTACAAACATTGCCAACACATGCTGAAGACCAAATGGGAGTGCTTTACCGACGGGCACCCTACCGTCAAGTTTGTAGAGATTTTCTATTGACTGTTTCATGTCGTATGTTATTATATTTCGATAAAAATCTAATAGAATTTCCGAAAAGAACCTCTTGGAGTCCAAAAAGATGGCGCAAAAGTACAAAGAAAAACTGAAAAAGTGAAATTTCTCTCCCATTTATTTTGATTTGTCTGCAAATAGATGTACTTTTGCAGGGCAATTAAAAATTCAAAGACAATGGAAAATCCATATATCAAGCAATTCCCCGACCTCATGTCGGGCAAGAAAATCATGTATGTTCACGGTTTCCTCTCTTCCGGACAGAGCGGAACTGTAAAGATGCTTCAGGATCTCATGCCCAATGCTACCTTCGTGGCTGAAGACATACCCGTACATCCGGAAGAAGGTATGGAAATGCTCCTCAAGTTGCAGGAAACAGAGAAACCCGACCTGATTATCGGTACCTCCATGGGCGGTATGTACACAGAAATGCTGAAAGGTACCGACCGCATCCTCGTAAACCCAGCTTTCGAAATGGGCAATACCATGAGCAGTATGACCGGTAAACAGGAATTTCAGAATCCACGAAAGGATGGTGTCAACGAACTGATGGTGACCAAGGGACTCATCAAGGAATACCGTGACATTACCGAACGATGCTTTCAGAATATCACTCCAGAGGAACAGGCAAGGGTATATGGTCTCTTCGGAGACAAGGACCCATTAGTGCATACCTTCGACCTCTTCCATGAGCATTATCCCAATGCCATCCGCTTCCATGGCGAGCACCGCCTCATCGACAAGGTAGCCTTCCACTATCTCAGCCCAGTCATCCGCTGGATAGATGACAAGCAAAACGGGAAGGAACGCCCTATCGTATATATCGATTTCGACGCTTTGCACGACAGTTACTGGAAAGCCACAAGCAGTATGCACAAGGCCTACGAGATGCTCATCGAATACTACAATGTATATATCGTAGCCTCAGCACCTACCAACGACCATGAGTATATGGCGAAGGTACAGACCTGGGTGGAGGAATATCTTTCTACCCCAGCCTACAACCATATTCTCTTCACCAATCAGAAGAATCTGCTCTATGGTGACTACTTCATCGACCCACATCCAGCAGAGGATTTCATGGGAACAACGATCGAATATGGCAGCGATGAATTTAAGACATTCGAGGAGATTGTCACCTTTTTTGATAGATTAGGAGGACAATAACAAAGAGGGAGCCAAACGGTACCCTTACCCCACTTTCATTTTTCCCTGCCCAGGAAAAAATTCTTCCCTGCCCAAGGAGAAATTTCCAACTGCCTATCGCGTTATTTTTCCATCGGCAGATAACTATACGAACGAGGCTCTGATGTCAATTCATTTCATCAGAGCCTCGTTTAGTTTTTAGCTTTATTCTAAAAGCTTTAGTATTCCGTCTTAGCCGTATTCTCTTTCCACATACGGAAAGCCCCCAACGCCTCATCTCTCATCAGCGCAATCATCGGCTTGTGACGGTCTTCTATCTTGCGGTCTATTTCCTCATAGATAAACTCATCGTCAAAACCAATCTTGGCTGCATCCTTTCGGTCGTTGGCATAATAGATACGATCAAGATGTGACCAATAGATGGCACCTAAGCACATCGGACAAGGTTCGCAGGAGGTATAGATTTCACAACCCTCCAGATTGAAGGTTTTCAACTTGAAGCAAGCCTGTCGTATGCAGTTTACCTCTGCATGAGCTGTAGGATCCTTGTCGATTGTCACACTATTGGAAGCCTCAGCAATGATGATTCCATCCTTGGCAATGACCGCTCCGAAAGGACCGCCATCGTTTCTTACGCTATTTTCTGAGAGCTCAATGGCTCTGTGCATCAATTCTTCTTTTGTCATAATCTAAGTCTTTATACCTTATTATATAATATAGAGGGCTACAAATTTACGAAATATTCTTGAATCCGCAAGGTTTTCTGCATTATTTTTATTACTTTGCAGCCAAATAGGATTCTTATCGGAATTTTAAGAAAGAATCAGAATAGTGCTGTTTTAGGGCATCATTTTTATAGGAAAAGTGTAATTTTCCTGCATCAAAATCAGAAGAAAAGTGCAATTTCTTTCTAGAAAATCAGCGAAAAGCAAGAAATTTCAATCGTTTTCGCTGATTTTCTAAGTAGTTTCCTTGACGTTTTCCTAAAAAAAACGTACCTTTGCAACCAACATTATAAAACTATCTTACAATGAGTTACGCAAAAATCATAGGAAGAAATAAAGAGATAAATATACTCGATAGAATATACAAGTCTAAGAAGTCTGAACTTGTAGCCATTTATGGCCGTCGAAGAGTAGGCAAATCTTATCTCGTAAGCGAATGCTTTGGAAAGAAGATTCTCTTCAAAGCAGTAGGCACTTATATTAAAGACGGAGACAAGGACTATGAGTCTTATCGCCAACTTCAACTTGCGCATTTCTATGATTCGTTAGTGATTGCAGGATTATCAACAAAGGAGTCCAAACCCACTTGTTGGAGAGAGGCATTCTTACTTTTGAGAAAAGTTCTGGAAGGAAAAAGAAACAGAAGGAAAATCATTTTTATCGATGAACTTCCATGGCTTGCAGGACCTCAATCATCAGAAATGATAGCAGAACTGGGATATTTTTGGAATTCATGGGCAGACAGTGAACGAAATATTATACTCATTGTCTGTGGATCGGCTACAAGTTGGATGCTTGATAATGTGATACATGACTATGGAGGCCTGCATGGAAGACTCACGGAAACCATCAAACTATTCCCTTTCACTCTAGCAGAATGCGAAAAGTACTACAAGAAAAATGGTTTTCATCTCTCACGCTATGAAATGTGCGTGAGTTATATGGCTATAGGTGGAATCCCCTATTATCTGGATAAGCTCCGCAACGACAGAACAATGACAGACAACATAGATAGCATATTCTTTGCTGATGAATTGATTCATCAGGAATTCAAAGATGTTTATACAGGACTTTATTCTAGCAAAGAAAAATACGTAGACATCGTCAAAGCTATTGGCAGCAAGTTCTATGGAATGACTCAATCAGAGCTTTCCAAGGCTACAGGTATCAAAACAGGGGGTACCCTGACAAAGCTACTTGACAACCTGAGAGAATCAGGAATTACGAGAGAGTATCCCCGTTATGGAAAGGAAAGAGTCGAAACTGTATATCAGCTAAAAGATTTCTTTTCTCTATTCTATCTGAGATTTGTTCATGGCAAACAAGTCAAACAAGGAGGATGGAACACTATCCATGGGACAGCCACATTCTACACATGGGCTGGAGATACGTTTGAACTTCTGAGCATAGAGCATCTGCAAAACATACAAAACACTCTACGCATCCATTCGGTGGAAAGAAACTACAGTTGGTGTGGAAAAGCTGAAGACGGAAAAGGTGCCCAAATAGATTTAGTCATGGAGAGTAAAAGTGCTCAAACAGATTATCTCTGCGAAATGAAATTTTCAACAGGTAATTTTACTATCACACAAGATGCCGAGGAGAATATACGTCACAAGATAGACGCTTTCGCAAATAGTAAGATGCATAACAAGACTCGCTCAATACAAACAGTTTTGGTGACAACAATGGGACTTAGTTCCAATATGCATGCAAGTATCATCAATCACCTGATAACTCTTGACCAATTATTTCAATAACAAAATAGAAGAATAATGAAAGTTAACCGTGGTAATTTTAACGAAATTGCCACGGTTTTTGCTTTTTTCTTTCAAAAAGGGTGTCCACAATTAGCAGCCCCCAAAGTTAACAGTTAATTATCAATAATTATAAATACCTTTATTATAAGAGTATTTATAATTTTCGTAACTTTGTTGCCTATGAATCAAAACAACATATCCGCCACAGAACTTTTCCTGCGGGTAAGGGAACTCTTGATGCTTCCTGACCTGGAACCTGCTACACGCAACAAGATGATGCACGATACACTCATCCTCTGCTGCCACGAAGGAGTGAAGAATACGAAACAAGCTTTCGGTAACCTTTTCGCCCAGGTGGATTATCTCTGCAAGGTACATGGCATCAAAATAGCCGACAAGATTGCCATCCAGACCATGCGCCGACACAGCAACAAGCAGGAACCTCTATCGGAGGAAGATCTGAAGTACGATGCTCGTGCGCTCGCCATCTTCATCTCTGCCGTATTCCAGACTGATATTCCACATGAACTGACCGTTCTCATCCCACATACCAACCGCCCCTACCAGAAGGGACTCGACATCAGCAACCGACGCATCCGCTGCATCGTGAAAAACTGGGACTCGGACTTCATCCATGTGGATATCGACCATGATACTGATGAGGAAGAACATCTCGTTTGTCTCAAAGATGAGGCAAACGGCATCGACCATACCTATCTCTGCGAAATATTGGAGGAAGGCATGCAGCTCAACCTGCTCGACTGTCAGATACGCCAACCAGTCATCACGCCCCGACTCATCATCGTAGAACCAGATTATCTCATTGACATCAGTAGTATCGCAGCCTGCTTTACCGAGTTCGGTCATCATCCCCTGCTGTATCTCTTGAATCTGATGAAACCCCGTGCCAACACCCAGGCTACCCTACTTGGTAACTTTTCCAGTGCAGCGCTCGACGATATCATCAATTCGCATGGCAAGTATCAGGTGAACGAAACCATCAAGAGCAATTTCAGAGAAAAGGCTCTGGAATTTTGCACCTGCCCCTGGTTTGATGCCAAGAAATTCTATACCAATGCCAACCTGCAGGCTTACAATCTGCAGCAGGTAGTGGATATTCTCTTCCCCCGCACCGCCTCCCAGGCACAGATGAATGCCTTTCGGGGCGAGGGCATCTACGACCGGAAGAAAGCCATCCTGGAGCCGTCATTCGTGTGCGAAGCCCTTGGCATACAGGGACGCGTCGATTTGATGACCACCGACTGCAAACTTCTCGTAGAACAGAAATCAGGACGAAATCTCAATATCGAGAACCATCAGGCAGACCCTAACTACCACAGTTTCCAGCTGGTGCCCCACTATGTACAGTTGCTGCTCTACTATGGTGTATTGCAGCACAACTTCAAGTTGGGCAACAATCTCGTCAACATCCGTCTGCTCTACTCCAAGTATCAGCCGCAGAACGGACTGATGGTGGTAGCCTATTACCAGAAACTTTTCAGGGAAGCCATCGAATATCGCAACCAACTCGTTGCCGCTTCTTTTGAAATAGCCAAGAAGGGATTCGAGCATGCGCTGAATGAGTTTACCCCTGATGTTCTCAATGTAGCAGGCACCCAGGACTTCTTCTACAACAAGTACCTGAAGCCACAACTGGCAGACATCACCGACCCGCTTCATGCACTCAGTCCTTTAGAAGAAGCCTACTTCTGCAGGATGATGACTTTTGTGCTCCGCGAACAGATGATTTCCAAAGTAGGTGCCCAGGAAGGAACCAATACTTCGAGCAGCGATCTCTGGACGATGCCCCTTGCCGAGAAAAAGGATGCGGGCAACATCTATACCGACCTCCATATCATCAGAAAGGATCAGAGTGGAGAAGGTAGCGGTTACGATACCATTACCCTGAGCGTACCCGACCAAGGCAAGGACTTCCTGCCCAATTTCCGTATCGGCGACATGGTATATCTCTATACCTACAAACAGAAAGAAGAACCAGACGTCAGGAAAGCTATATTATATAAAGGTGTATTGCAGGAGATTCATTCACATGAAATCGTGGTGCATCTCAACGATGGTCAACAGAATGCTGACATCTTCGAAATGGACAAGCCATACGCTATCGAGCATGGTACTACCGATGCTAGCACCGGTGGAAGCATCCGCAATCTGCACCAGTTTATCTGTGCACCTCAAGAGAAGCGCGACTTGCTATTAGGTCAGCGTCCTCCCCGCCGCAACACCTCGCTCACGCTGACCAGACATTATGACGATGTACTTGACGATATCATCCTGAGAGCCAAACAGGCACAGGATTACTTCCTGCTCGTAGGACCTCCGGGAACAGGAAAGACAAGTCGTGCCTTGAAGTTTATGGTAGAAGAAGCATTGAACGATGGAACAGGAATGCCGACAGCAGAAAGCATCGCCGCTGGTGGAAAGACGGCTCAAAAGCCAGCCTCTTCCATCTTACTGATGAGCTATACCAACCGTGCCGTGGATGAAATCTGCGAGATGCTGGTAGATTCCGGAATCCCATTTCTGCGACTCGGCAGCGAATATTCCTGCGATGAACGATTCCGTCCATATCTGATAGAAAAAGCCATTGCCCAATGTCCGAAGTTGGAAGCCATCAAACAATATATAATAGGTACGCGCGTCATCGTGGGAACAACCTCGATGATGACCTCCAAGCCTTTCATCTTCAATCTGAAGCATTTCAAGCTTGCCATCATCGACGAATCGAGTCAGATTCTGGAACCCAATCTCATCGGATTGCTGTCAGCTATAGACAAGTTTATCCTCATCGGAGACTATAAGCAACTGCCAGCGGTGGTACAGCAGAGTGAACAGGACTCTGCCATTCCTACCATCAACGACAGTCAGCAGAACAGCCTGATGGATATGAGTATTCTACAGGACATCTGCCTTACCAACTGCCGCAACTCCCTTTTCGAGCGCCTCATCCGCTGGGAAGACCATGAGCATCGTACCGATTTCATCGGCATTTTGCGCCGTCAAGGACGAATGCATCCAGAAATAGCCGAGTTCCCGAACAAGATGTTCTATCGCCGGGAACAACTGGAACCGGTGCCATGCAAGCACCAGTTGGAAACCCAACTTGCCTATTCTCTCCCATCAGAGGATGAACTCGATGAACATCTGAAGAATCATCGTATGATATTCATACCATCAGAATTCTGCAAGGAGCCGAATATTTCCGACAAGATCAATGCCAACGAAGCAGAAATCGTAGTAGATATACTTCGCCGCATACACCGATATTACGGAGATCAGTTCGATAGTCAGAAAACAGTGGGAGTCATCGTACCTTACCGCAACCAGATAGCCATGGTGCGCAAGGGAATCGAGAAACTTGGTATTCCAGAACTGGAGAAAATCAGCATCGACACCGTAGAAAGATACCAGGGCAGCCAGCGTGATGTCATCATCTACAGTTTTACCATCCAGAACATCTGGCAACTGGACTTCCTGGCAGGAAACAGTTTTATAGAAGACGGTCATATCATCGACCGTAAACTGAACGTAGCCATCACTCGTGCAAGAATGCAAATGATTATGACCGGTAATCCTGAAATTCTCCGTAATAATCAGATTTTTAATGATTTAATGGAATACGTAAAAGGAAAAGGCGGCTTTTTTGAGAAATTTCATTGAAAAAGTTTGGAGATATGGAAATAAAGTCCTATCTTTGCAAAAGAATAGAAAAACAAAGATAATTCAATAGAGATAAAAGATACAGGATTCCGGTGCTTAACTGGCACCGGGATTCTTTATTTTTTACCCCTCTAAGAAATCACATTAATAACTATAAATTAATAAGAAGAATTATGGCTTACATGTCACAAGAAGGTTACGATAAACTCGTAGCAGAACTAAAACAGCTCACTACAGTAGAGCGCCCAAAGGCATCAGCCGCAATTGCTGAAGCCCGAGACAAGGGTGACCTAAGTGAGAACTCAGAGTATGATGCCGCTAAGGAGGCACAGGCTCATCTTGAAGATAAAATCAATCGTATCAAACTCACCATTGCCGAGGCTAAGATCATCGACACCAAGCAGTTGAGCACCGATTGCGTGCAGATTATGTCTAAGGTGGAAATGACCAACATGGTCAACAAGGCAAAGATGACATATACTATCGTGAGCGAAAGCGAGGCTAACTTGAAGGAAGGCAAAATTTCCATCAAGACTCCTATCGCACAGGGATTGCTCAACAAGAAGGTGGGCGAGATTGTAGAAATCAAGATTCCTCGCGGCACCATCAAGCTCCGTATCGACAAGATCTCATTTGAATAAAAATAAAGGAACTATCATATCGGCTCCCAAGCCCTTATGGCAGTTCCTTTTATTATGACATGTAAGCCCACTAAATAAAATATCAAATGAGAATGATGCGAAGAGAGAGAAATAAAGTTTCTATTATAAATGTTTAATTGAAAGAGATTATGGCAAGCATTTTTTCTAAGATTGCAGCGGGAGAGATTCCCAGCTACAAGTGCGCAGAAAGCGATAAGTTCTACGCTTTTTTAGACATTAGTCCTATCGGCAAGGGACACACTTTGGTCATTCCTCGCAAGGAAGTGGATTATATCTTTGATATGGAAGACGAAGACCTCGCTGAGTTTGAAGTATTCGCCAAGAAAGTGGCAAAGGCCATCAAGGCTGCTTTCCCTTGCAAAAAAGTAGCACAGGTTGTTTTGGGTCTGGAAGTTCCTCATGCACACATCCACCTCATCCCTATGAACAGTGAGGCTGATGTCAACTTCCGCAAAGAACATCTCAAACTGACTGAAGAGGAATTCAAGGAAATCTCTAACAAGATCTACACAGAATTTCAAAAAAACGAGAAAGACTGAAAAATGAGAAATGAGAAATGAGAAATGAACGGCTATCTTGCTGCATTTCTCATTTCTCATTTCTCATTTAATTAAATGTATTCTTCGCCCTTCTTCATTTGCACTTCATTCACATATTTGCGAACCAATGCAGAGGAATCTTCTTTCTTGCAGATCAAGAGTACATTGTCCTTCTCTGCAACAATGAAACCATCCAAACCATTGAGAACTGCGAGTTTGCCCTTTGGCAGTTTGATGACATTACGATGGCAGTTTTCCATCATAACATCACTATCTATGATCACATTATCATCCTCGCTCTTCTGCATTGCCTCATAGATACTGTGCCAGGTGCCGAGGTCAGCCCAACCGAAATCACACTTCAATACAGATACATTGTCTGACTTCTCTAAGATGGCATAATCTACGGAAACATTTGGATATGAAGGGAAATTCTGCTTCATATAGGCATTCTCTGTCTCCACATCAAAAGTGCGATAAGACTCATCGAAACCTCTCAGTACAGCAGGCAGAATTTGAGAAAAACTCTCGCGTAAATGCTTGACATTGGAAATGAAAATACCTGTATTCCAATAAAATTCACCACTATCAACAAATATTTTGGCAAAATCACGCTCAGGTTTCTCTGTAAATGACTGAACATTATAGAGATTATCCCCTTCTGCATCGCCCAACTGGATATAACCATATCCTGGTTCTGGACGGGTTGGTTTTACACCTAACGAGAGAAATCTGTCGTTTTCAGCAACAAAAGCCAGTCCTTTCAGTACATTTTCCTTGAAAGCTTCCTCATTGAAAACTGCCTGATCGGAAGGAGTGGTAATCAAGCAGGCTTTCGGATTCAACTGCGAAACACGATGGTTTGCCCAAGCTACACTTGGAGCCGTATTGCGATGAATCGGTTCTGCCATGATTCGTTCAGCAGGAATCTGAGGCAACTGTTCCCTGACCAGTTCCACATATTCCTCATTAGTATTGATAAAAATATGGTCGGCAGGCACAATCTTCACCATTCTATCGTAGGTCTGCTGCAACTGGGTACGCCCCACCCCGAAGAAATCGATAAATTGTTTCGGGTAATTGCTTCGACTGCATGGCCAAAGTCTTCTACCCTTACCACCTGCGAGTATCACGCAATAATTGTTGCTATCATTTATTGTCATATATTAAGAAGCTTAATTGTTAGTTTTGAAATTCTGATGTAAAGGTAAAAAATATATGTGAACCAACCAAGTTTTTTTCCACAAATTAATATAGATAAGGTGAAAAACAACAAAAATTTAGTGTTTTCGAAATAAAAATGCATTTTTTTGAAAAAAAGTCAGCAAAAAGTTTGCCAGTTCAAAAATTATTAGTACCTTTGCAACCGCAAATAAGCCGAGAGGCATTCGCCCAGATGGCGGAATCGGTAGACGCGCTGGTCTCAAACACCAGTGGAGCAATCCATCCCGGTTCGATCCCGGGTCTGGGTACAAAGAGCTGCAAATCGAAAGATTTGTGGCTCTTTTTTCTTTTTCCCACAGATTTCACAGATTACACAGATATTTTTTTCGACACCAAAAACTTAAATCTGTGTAAATCTGTGAGATCTGTGGGACTTTTCTCTTTATCTCCACCATCACGCTGGAGACATTCATCCTATTTCACGATGGTATTACTTCACAATCACTTTGATTCCATTTACAATATAAATGCCTGAAGGCACAGGAATCACTTGTCTTTCACCTGCCTGAACTGCAACTGAAGTTACTTTCTGTCCACTCAGATTAAAGATCTTTACGGTCTGAGAGCGGTCAGATGATATGATAATCTCGCCATTGCCACCATAGATACCCTTGTTCAAGGAAATGGTTGAAATACCAGAAGGCTGACCTGCAACATAAACAACCAAGTTAAATGGCTTTAACGAATAATAGCCACCCGAAACTACGTCAAGTCTATTATTAGACAAAGTGGTTGGAATATCGTAATATTCATTATCTGTCAAACTCATGAACCACAGATCGGAAACGATTGTATTGCCGCCCAACTCGTTAGGGTCAAAAGACCTGGATATTGTAGTGGTCGCTCCATTACCAGGAATGCGTACTGTCTCAAAACGAGGAACAAAGCTGCTTTTATTCGTACTATATGCTACCAAGGCATATTTCAACAAAGCTGTACCTCCATCGTTCTTGATAGCAAAATTGAATTGGGCAAAAGCATCATTCGTCTTCGGAGCTTTCACTTTATTACTACTATAAGTCGCCTTTTCGGTCTCATATTCATTTGGAGCCGCATTGGTCCATGCCTTTACAACTGTGAATACAGGGGCTGCAGGTGTAGCTCCCACCGTAAACTTTTTGCCATTAACAAAGACATTTTCTGCTCCTGCATCAGTCAACCAAAGATATAAATCACCTTCCGAAGGAGACAACTCTACTTTTCTGGTAATAGAACTATGCGCAGGAACCGTGACATACACATCCGTCGCGGCTTGGTCTGGCATAGTAGCAGTCGTATTGCTGAAGATATTGATGGCTCCCAAATATTCGATATCACCCTGATTCTGGATAGTAATTTCAAAGCCATTGGTTAATCCACCCAATAGTTCTTCGGTTGGAGTGATATCTGCTTTCAATTGCGAGCGAACCAGAGTCAGTTTTTGAACTGTAGCCTCAACGACATAAGGCCGCATTTCAGAATTAGCGCATTTGTTCCAATGAACATGATCGGTACTGTAAATCGCATAGATCGTGGTCTGTCCGATTGGGAAAGCATAATCAAATTCAAATAAGAAAGTATTACCATAAGTGTTGCCATTATCTTGGATACCCTTAAAAGAGAATTCCTTAACCCCAGAAATTGGAACATAAGTACCATCAGACTTCAATATACCATAAGCGATAGAGCCTGTCATATTCTGACGACTCTGATTACAGAAATAATTCTGTATTTTCAAGGCAAATTTATCTGAAACCTGATTTCTTGTATTCTTAGTCAGTTCAAAAACAGACATTTTATCCCAATAGCTCTGCACAATAGGAGCGAAAGGTGCTACAGGCTCATCTACCTTACCATTATCAGGAGCCACACCAACCAACATACTACAACTGCGGTTGTAACCATCCTGTGCATTACCGGAGCCGACACCACCCTTCTCAGGATTCAAGATCGTAACATCGAAATAACCATTCTGATAGCCTCCCCAGCCCCAGTTGATATGATAAAGTCCCTGTCCATCGGAACCGTCACAGATAAACTGATGACCACCATCAGTAGAAGAACCTGAATAGAAAACAGGACGCCCAGCAGCCAATTCTTTGTCAAGAATCTGAGTCCATTCTGCCAGAGAATATAAAGAGCGGGATAAATCCAGCATCATATCGGCATCATATCCGAAATACTTAGCCAAGGGCGCTGGTGTAAGATTTGCACCCGACATTTCACCATACCCCATCTGCACGGCAGCTCCACAATGAAACATCAGTTTGGCTACGGCATTGGCCTGTGCTTCGGTATAACTACCCTCGGCACTACTATAGAAAGGTAACATGTTGTCCCAATCATATACACCATCGCTCTTGCTGATACCAGGAACAGCTACATTCCTGCCATACCATTTCTTAGTATATTCAGGAATATCCTGCAACAATTGTTTAGGATGCTTATAATAAGCCATCATCTGCGCCATAGCTGTAGCCACACAACCGGTAACAGCCCGATTTTTACCATCATAAATCGGACACATATTATTAAAAGGCTTACTCTGATTCCATGCAATATTACCCAATAATGGAGAAACAGCCTTGGAATGAGTAGAATTTACCGAAGAACGGTAAGCTTTCACCTCTGCCAAATTGCGCAAAGTAGCTTGATCGCCCTTGGTCACAGCCTCTACCATCTCCTGATAAGCCTTCATGAAGTTCTTATAACTTTCTGGAAGAGAAGCCTCATCATAAGTTCCCTGATCGGTATAACCCACGATTTCCGGCAAACAATCATCGCCGGACACAATCGTAAAACCCTTTCCCTCACCATGAGGAAAAACATAATAACTGGCAGTTTCCTGATCAGAAGCCTGAGATTTCTGAGTCTTGTCACCAAAACCGAAAGATTTCGCCTGTGATGCAGCAGACTCATCCATGACAATACCCAACAAAGCAGCCTGGCGCTCTGCTATCTGCTTGGCTTGTCGGAAACTACGTGGTCCTGCAAATGCTGATACAGAGATCAGCAACAGGGCAGACAATAATAGGTGTAAACGAATACATTTCATAAGCAATATATCAAAAGTTTAATTGAGTTGTATCGGCCACAAATATACGACAAATATTCTACACTTGCAAGTTTTTCCTAAGAAAATTCTGCAAATTGCTATATTCCCATGAGCGAAAACGTTTGCGATATAATAATATCCCATTTATTTGGCGATAAGAAATTAAATGCGTATTTTTGCAACATCAACTGCAACCTATATGCAGAACAAGAAATAATAGCTATTTATTAATAACTCTATTAAACCCAGATTAATTCATGAAGAAATTTTTCAGTTTCGTATTTGCATGCCTGGCAACTTTTGCGTCACAGGCAGCAGAAACCAACAATTATGACGAGCTTTACCAGAATCTTCCATTCCAGATGGAGAAGGTAACACGCCCTCAATTCCCTGCCAACGAGGTTAACCTCAAGGATTTCGGAGCTATCGGCGATGGTTCTACGCTCTGTACTGATGCTTTCAAGAAAGCGATTGATGTACTGGACCAGAAAGGCGGTGGTAAACTGATCGTTCCACAAGGTGTATGGTTTACAGGTCCTATCACACTGAAAAGCAACATCAACCTGCATATCGAAAAAGGTGGTGTCATCCTCTTTTCTGCTGATGTCAACCTCTATCCTCTCGTAGAAACCTCTTTCGAAGGTCTTGACACCCGTCGCTGCCAGTCTCCTATCTCTGGTAGGAACTTAGAGAATGTGGCTATCACCGGTCAGGGTGCCATCGATGGAAACGGCGAATATTGGCGTCCATTGAAGAAAGCCAAGGTTACTTCAGCCCAGTGGAAAGAGATTACTTCCCGTGGTGGTGCTTTCAAGAATCCTAACTACTGGTTCCCTTCTGAGGCAGCACTCAAAGCAGATGAAAAAGGTGCAGGCATGAACGTTCCTCTCGGCATTACAACCGAAGAAGGCTGGAATGAAGTGAAAGACTATCTCCGTCCTGTGATGGTAAGTCTCATCAGTTGCAAGAACGTTTGGCTCAACGGTGTCATCTTCCAGAACTCTCCAGCCTGGAATATCCATCCTTTGATGTGCGAGAATGTCCTTATTGAGGATGTGTTGGTACGCAATCCTTCTTTTGCCCAGAATGGTGATGGCCTTGATTTGGAATCATGCAAGAACGCACTGATTGTCAATTCTACTTTTGACGTAGGTGATGATGGTATCTGTATCAAGAGCGGTAAAGACCTTGACGGAAGAAAGCGTGGCATTCCATGTGAAAACGTGATTGTCGACGGATGCACCGTTTTCAAGGGTCACGGCGGTTTCGTGGTAGGTAGCGAAATGAGCGGTGGCGTCAAGAACATCATGGTACGTGATTGCCAGTTCCTCGGTACTGATGTTGGTTTACGTTTCAAGAGTGCCCGTGGTCGTGGCGGTGTCGTTGAGAACATCTACATCCAGGATATGTCTATGTTTGATATCCAAACCGATGTGATTACCTTTGATCTCTATTATGGTGGAAAATCAGCAGTTGAAGCATTAAACGACGGCGACCAGAAGAAGCAGCAGGTGGTAGATATGAAGAAGGTAGATGAAACCACTCCAGCCTTCCGCAACATCGACATCAACCACGTCATCTGCCGTGGCGCACGCCGTGCCGCCTACTTCAATGGTCTTCCAGAGATGCCAGTGCAGAACATCAGCATCAAGGATATGGAGGTGAACAATGCCGAGCAGGGCATCGTCATCAACCGCACGGATGGTGTGAAGTTGGAAAATATCAAGGTTTCTGCCAAGACTCATACCTTTGATGCCAAGAATTCCAAGAATGTAAGTGTCAACGGAAAGACATATAAGAAAATAGATGCCAACGGTATCACCCTTGACTTCTAATTTTCTCAAGATTATATCAATTACTTTAGATTACAGTCCTGCTTTTTCTGACATCATCTGAATCTCCTTTTTCAGATAGTCATAGAAAGCAGGACTTTCTATAACCTCTATATGACCAAACAAGCCTAAAACAAATCTGGAGATACCTATATAACTTGCCATTTCTGCTTCAAAAATCCATGATTTCTCCGTCTCTTTCACGATGAAATCGGCAGATTTTGGATATTCTTCTACGAAAACATTATATGCAAGCTGATCCAAACGAAGCTTGACCGGTAAGCGTTCATCTCCACTAAACATAAAGAGATCGGTAAACATCTGCTTATGTTTTGCTTCATTACTCCACTCCAAATCAAGCAAAATTACATCTCCCATTCGGGCCACTTTAAACGTCTTGTTCATCTTCGAACTTAATTCATAGCAGCGCACATCATTATTATTGTTCATCATGAGGAAAGGCTCTACCACGCGGTCGCTCATACTTTTGCTGTGTGGTGAAGAGTAATTCATAATTTTCACAAGTCTATGACGCTTGATGGCATCATAAAGCACACTCACATGATGAGCAGCCTGTTCACGTAATTGAGGATTAGAAAGGATGTTTAAGTCATAAAAACGGTCCAGTTTTCGACGCAGACGCTGGATAATGGCATTATTATCCTCCACCTTATTTAATATAGAGAGCATCGTCAGGGCTTCCTCCTCTGTGAAATTGATGGTTTCAAAGAGATGTTTGAAGAAAGGCGATTCTCTGTCCAGACTATAAATCTTTCCATTTTTCTCCACCTTGAATCCCCAATCACGGAAACTCTCCAAATAATAATAGAGCATACGGCGGGAGATGCCTATTCTGTCACAAATGGCATCTACCTCATAACGATGATTCTCGGTAAGGAGAAGCATCAGATTCATTTCTTTTTCTAACTTGTCGTGGCGCATAATCCTTGTTGATCCGTTTTAAAGGGAAAAGGTTCTGATTTCTGTTAATAGACCTTAACCCATCAACACTTTTAACATAAAAACTCAGAAAGTGAACATATATTGCACAAAAGCCCATTAATTTTGCATGCAGAATCAGAAAACAATATGTAAAACCCTTTAAAATATAAGAAAATGGAAAAGAATATCATCTTATCAGGTAATTTGGCAAAACAGTTTGCAAATGGAGAATACCATCAGTTTGAACCATCTGCCGACGTAAAGTTTCTCATTGATAGTATCAGAAACGCAGCAGGTAAGATAAAAGTACCTGTAGAATGGCTCCGCAAATATTACTCCACCGTATTGGAAAAAGAAATCAGCATGAAGCAAACTGCCCTCCTCTTAGAGACTCAATTTGCTTTCACGTTAGGAGTCATACCTGCAGACATTCATTTGGGTCTCCGTGCTTGCTTTTTAGGTTGGTTTGCCTGGTGTCTGCTGAAATGCAAGAAAGCCTTCAAAGATGCTTAATCCTTAAAATCAAGACTTAATTCACCGGAGCCCAAAAGATTATAGCTCATGCGATGATAAGGAGTCACACCATATTCCTTAATGGCTGCACGATGCTTTTTAGTAGGATATCCCTTATTGCCTTTCCAGTCATACTGCGGATATTCTTCAGCCAAAGCATCCATGTAATCATCTCGGTAAGTTTTTGCAAGGATACTGGCAGCAGCTATCGACATATACTTTCCATCACCTTTCACGATGGTTGTATAAGGTAAATCCTTGTAGGGTTTAAAACGATTACCATCTACAATGATAGCCTCCGGACGAACCTTCAGCTGATCCAAAGCACGATGCATCGCTAAAAAACTGGCATTTAGAATATTAATTTTATCGATTTCATCGGGTGTAACTACACCTACAGCCCAAGCAACTGCATCGCGTTCTATCTGTTCACGGAGTGCCTTACGCTTCTTATCTGTAAGCTTTTTACTGTCATTGAGATCTGGATTTTGATAACCAGGAGGTAGAATGACGGCAGCAGCATATACGCTTCCTGCCAGGCATCCACGACCTGCTTCATCGCAACCAGCCTCAATCTTATCCATATAATAATGACTTTCCAACATAGCTAAAACATTTGAGCTACTCGCTTAACTCCTGCAACGAGGGCATCAACTTCCTCCTTCGTATTATACAAGGCGAAGCTTGCACGGACGGTTCCTAAAATACCATAACGATCCATCAGAGGCTGTGCACAATGATGACCAGTTCTGACAGCGATACCCAAACGGTCGAGCAATGTACCCATATCCATGTGATGAATATCTCCTACCAAGAAGCTGACAACAGCATCTTTACCTTCCTGCTCACCAAAAAGTCTGATTCCATCGATGGTTTTCATCTGTTCCATACAGTAGCGGGTCAACTCCTGCTCGTGCTTGGCGATGTTGTCCATACCGAGAGCAGAGACATAATCGATGGCTTTTGCCAAACCATGAGTAGCTACATAGTCAGGAGTTCCAGCCTCGAACTTAAAAGGCAACTTCTCAAAAGTGGTCTTCTCAAAGCTCACACTTTCAATCATTTCGCCTCCTCCCTGATAAGGAGGCAACTTGTCGAGCCATTCTTCCTTACCGTAAAGCACACCAATACCTGTTGGTCCATAAATCTTATGTCCGCTGAAAGCAAAGAAATCACAATCCAAGTCCTGCACATCCACAGCAAAGTGAGGAGTACTCTGGGCACCATCCACCATCACAGGTACATCATGCTCATGCGCAATCCTGATCATCTCCTTCACCGGATTCACCGTACCTAATACGTTGCTCACTTGGGCAATACTAACGATTTTAGTACGATTGGTGAACAAATGAGTGAATTCATCGAGATTAATCTCTCCCTTATCATTAATAGGAATAACACGGATGGCAATTCCCTTCTTAGCAGCCTGCAACTGCCAAGGCACGATATTGGAATGGTGCTCCATTGTAGAAATAATCACCTCATCGCCCTCGCTCATAAACTCATCACAGAACGATGAAACCACAAGATTTAAACTTTCTGTAGTACCACGGGTAAAGATAATTTCCTCGATCTTAGGCGCATTGATAAACTTACGTACGGTCTCACGAGCTGCCTCATGAAGATCGGTAGCCTGCTGAGAAAGATAATGCACACCACGATGCACGTTGGCATTTACATTAAGATACTCATCGCGCATGGCATCAAGTACACACAATGGCTTCTGCGTTGTAGCCGCATTATCCAAATACACCAACGGTTTATCATATACAGTTCTCGATAAAATCGGGAAATCTTGACGTACTTTATTTATATCATACATAATCCTAAGACCTTTTATATCGTTAAAAAAGGCGCTCCTCAAGCTGAGGAACGCTTTATTATTTATTTACAGAGTTTGCAACCCTCACACTTATTGAGTTCGCCACGGAATCGCTTCTCAACGAGATGATGCAGGCGGTCGCGCAATGGCTCCAGCTCCATCTTGTCGATGACTTCGTTGATAAATGCAAACTGAAGGAGCAACTTAGCCTCCTCACGGCTCACACCACGCTGCTGCATGTAGAACAAGGCTGCATCGTTGAGCTGACCTACCGTGCTACCATGCGCACACTTCACATCATCGGCATAAATCTCCAGCATCGGCTGGGTAAACATACGGGCAGTCTTCGTAGCACAGAGATTCTGGTTGGTTTCCTGAGAAGTAGTCTTCTGGGCACCATGACGAACCAAGACTCTACCGGCAAAAGCACCACGTGCTTCTCCATCGAGCACATACTTATAAAGCTCGTTACTGCTGCAATGACCCACCTGATGATCAATAAGTGTATTATTATCTACCACCTGATTCTTATCAGCAATCACGCAACCATTGCAGAAACACTCAGCACCTTCTCCCTTGAACACCAGATCGAGACGGTTGCGAGTGATACCATTATGAAGTGTAATCACGTTATGGTTCACACGGCTATTGGCCTGTTGCTCGATATACACATTGCTGACACGACGGTTCTTATAATGAGTTTCCTCCAGACAATAGAGATCGAGACTGGCATTCTCACCTACGTATGCCTCAATGACCTGAGTAGCGAGGAAGTTCTTATCGTCAGCAGCATGGTCACAGAAGAGGAACTTTGCCTCAGCTCCCTGCTCCAAGACAATGAGAACGCGACGGTTTACCATCAGGTCAACATCCGAACGAAGGATATTGATAACCTGTACGGTACGATCCAACTTTACGTTCTTTGGAATATAGATGAGCAAGCCATCCTGTGCCAGGAATGTGTTCAATGCAGTGATACCATCTTCATCTGTTTTTGCAATCTTAGCATAGTATTTTGCGATGAATTCTGGATTTTCTGCAGCAACCTTGCACAAAGAATCCACGATAACACCCTCTGGCAACTCCACTTTTGGAAGAGCTTTATTATAGAAAGCATCGTTAACCACAAAGTAGAGTGAAGTACTCAAATTAGGAACATCGCAACGGAAAGCCTGGTATGGATCTACTGGAATTTCCAAGCGATTCAAATTCAAGCCATAGTCTGGCTCGAAGATGGCGCTCATATCGGTATATTTGTATCTTTCTACCTTACGGGAAGGGAAGCCCAAGCGACGGAAGTCCTCGAATGCAGCATCACGAACTGCGTTGAGAGCCGCAGCACTGTGCTTCTTGATCATTCTCGAAGAAGACTGATACAAATCTAAATATTGTTTTTCTGAAAGCATAGCCATCCTCCTCATTATTTCTCATCTACCTCAGCCTTGATCCAATCATAACCACGAGTCTCAATCTCCTTGGCAAGTTCAGGACCTGCAGTTTTCACAATTCTACCTTTATAAAGAACGTGAACCACACTTGGCTTAATCATATCGAGCAAACGCTCATAGTGAGTGATGACGATGGCAGAAGTCTGATCGGTATGCATCTTGTTCACACCGTCTGCCACGATACGCATCGCATCCACGTCAAGACCTGAGTCGGTTTCATCGAGAATAGAAAGCTTTGGCTCCAACATCGCCATCTGGAAAATCTCGTTGCGCTTCTTCTCACCACCCGAGAAGCCTTCGTTTACTGAACGGCGAGCCAACTTGCTATCCAATTCCACCAACGCACGTTTCTCACGCATCAACTTCATGAATTCGCTGGTGTTCAATGGTTCCAAGCCCTGATACTCACGCTTGGCATTGATAGCCGCACGCATGAAGTTGGTCATGGATACACCAGGAATCTCCACTGGATACTGGAAAGAAAGGAACAATCCTTCACGGGCACGATCCTCTGGCTTCATCTCCAGGAGGTTCTTGCCGTTGAAGATAGCCTCGCCCTCGGTTACAGTATAGAGAGGGTTACCTGTGAGCACAGCGCTCAAGGTTGACTTACCAGAACCGTTAGGTCCCATGATAGCATGTATCTCACCATCCTTAATGGTCAGGTTGATACCTTTCAATATTTCTTTGCCTGCAATAGTAGCATGCAGATTCTTTACCTCTAACATAATTTTAGTCTATTTTTATCGATTTCATCGAGAATAATGATGATTATCCTACAGTTCCTTCGAGTGAAACACTCAGGAGTTTCTGTGCCTCTACGGCAAACTCCATAGGCAACTTGTTGAGCACATCCTTGGCATAACCGTTTACGATCAAGCCGACAGCCTCCTCGGTAGGAATGCCTCGCTGATTGCAATAGAAGAGCTGGTCTTCTGAAATCTTCGAGGTAGTTGCCTCATGCTCGAACACGGCTGTGTCGTTATGAGCATCCATGTATGGGAAGGTATGTGCTCCGCAATCGCTACCCAGCAACAAAGAGTCGCAGGAACTGTAGTTGCGGGCATTATCAGCATTGGATGTAGCACGAACCAAACCACGATAGGAGTTCTGGCTATGACCAGCCGAAATACCCTTCGAGATGATGGTACTCTTGGTGTTCTTACCCATGTGAATCATCTTGGTACCTGTATCAGCCTCCTGATAGTTGTTGGTAACAGCCACACTGTAGAACTCAGCTACAGAGTTATCGCCGCGCAAGATACAGGAAGGATACTTCCAGGTAATCGCAGAACCCGTCTCTACCTGAGTCCAGCTCAACTTAGAGTTGACACCACGCAAGTCACCTCGCTTGGTTACCAGGTTCAGCACACCACCCTTACCATGTTCATCACCAGGATACCAGTTCTGAACGGTAGAGTACTTCACCTCTGCATTATCCTTGACAATAATCTCTACGATAGCTGCATGGAGCTGGTTCTCATCACGCATTGGTGCTGTACATCCCTCTAAGTAAGAAACGTAGGCATCATCATCGGCGATGATCAATGTACGCTCGAACTGACCGGTGTTACGGGCATTGATGCGGAAGTAACTGCTCAACTCCATAGGACAGCGGACGCCCTTAGGAATATAGACGAATGAGCCATCACTGAATACACAACTGTTCAAGGCTGCATAGAAGTTATCACGATAAGGAACAACGGTTCCTAAATACTCTTTTACCAAATCAGGATGTTCCTTTACAGCCTCACCAATACTGCAGAAGATGACTCCTTTCTCACGAAGTTTCTCCTTGAAGGTAGTCTTCACCGATACAGAGTCCATAATGGCATCCACAGCGGTACCACTCAAAGCCAAGCGCTCCTCCAGAGGAATACCGAGTTTATCGAATGTTTTCTCCAACTCAGGATCAATCTCCTTGTTCTTTGGCTTCTTAGCCAAAGGGTCTGCATAATATGAAATCTCCTGGTAGTCAACAGGTGGCACGTGTACGTGTCCCCACTTTGGCTCCTTGAGCGTCTTCCAGTAATGGTAGGCTTTCAGACGAAATTCGAGCATCCAATCTGGCTCTCCCTTCTTCTGTGAGATGAGGCGCACAACATCCTCGTTGAGTCCTTTCTCTATGATTTCAGTATGCACATCAGTAGTAAAGCCGAATTCATATTTCTGCTCAGCCACCTGCTTGACAAACTGATTCTTTTCTTGTTCTTTCTCTGCCATTTTATTTAGAATAACCTTTCGTTATTTAAACCCTAAATAGGGATAAGTCACCAAGGACTCATCCCTACCTTATTATATATAGGATAGAGCGAAAAGACAAATGAATTCTTCACTCTTCGTTCTTCACTCTTCACTTGATTAAAGTTTCTGCTCTACCTCGATCTCTGTGAAGGTCTCGATAACGTCGCCTTCCTGGATATCGTTGTAGTTGACAAGGCTCAAACCGCATTCCATACCGGTAACAACCTCCTTGACATCGTCCTTGTAACGCTTCAAGGCACCAATTTCTGCAGTACGGATTACGATACCGTCACGGATAACGCGAGCCTTATCCTTAGCGTGTACCTTACCCTCGGTAACGAGACCACCGGCAATAGTACCCACCTTGGAAATCTTGAAGGTCTGCTTCACCTCTACCTGACCGGTAACGATTTCCTTCTTCACCTTGTCGAGCATACCAACCATCGCACTCTTGATATCGTCGATAGCATCGTAGATGATAGAGTATGTGTTGATTTCAACACCCTCACGGTCGGCAGCCTTGCGAGCATCGGCAGATGGACGAACCTGGAAACCAACGATGACTGCATCTGAAGCAGATGCCAGCATCACGTCGTTCTCAGAAATCTGACCCACAGCCTTGTTGACAACGTTCACCTGAACCTTCTCGGTAGAAAGCTTGATGAATGAGTCGCTCAATGCCTCAACAGAACCATCGGTATCACCCTTCACGATAACGTTCAACTCATGGAACTCACCACGTGCGATACGGTGAGAAATATCACCCAAGGTCAAGCGCTTCTGAGTACGCAAGCCCTGTTCACGCTGCAACTGCTCACGCTTGTTGGCAATTTCACGAGCCTCCTGTTCTGTCTCGATAACATGGAACTGGTCACCTGCTGTAGGCGCACCATTCAAACCGAGGATGATAGCTGGCTCTGCAGGAGCTGCAGACTTGATATTGGCATTACGCTCATTGAACATTGCCTTTACACGACCCCAAGAAGTACCGGCGAGAACGATGTCGCCTACCTTCAAGGTACCATTGGCTACCAATACGGTAGAAACATATCCACGACCCTTGTCGAGAGAAGACTCGATGATGGTACCTGAAGCACGACGGTTAGGGTTAGCCTTCAAGTCGAGCATATCAGCCTCAAGGAGCACCTTGTCGAGCAAATCGTGAACACCAATACCCTTCTTGGCACTGATTTCCTGGCACTGATACTTACCACCCCACTCCTCTACAAGCAGGTTCATGTTAGCCAAGTCCTCACGGATACGGTCTGGGTTAGCACCTGGCTTATCAATCTTGTTGATAGCGAATACCATTGGCACACCAGCAGCCTGAGCATGAGCGATAGCCTCTTTGGTAGTAGGCATCACAGAGTCATCGGCAGCGATGATGATGATGGCGATATCGGTAGCCTGAGCACCACGGGCACGCATGGCGGTAAACGCCTCATGACCAGGAGTATCCAGGAAGGTTACCTTGCGACCGCTGTTCAGGGTCACACTGTAGGCACCGATATGCTGGGTAATACCACCCGCCTCACCAGCAATCACATTGGTATTGCGGATATAGTCGAGCAAAGATGTCTTACCATGGTCAACATGACCCATCACAGTTACGATTGGAGCACGTGGAACCAAGTCGTTCTCATCATCCTCTTCCTCGCTCACAGCCTCCTGAACCTCAGCGCTGACATATTCGGTCTTGAATCCGAACTCCTCAGCCACCATGTTGATGGTCTCTGCATCCAGACGCTGGTTGATAGATACCATGATACCAACACCCATCAAGGTAGAGATAACCTGAGTAACGCTGATGTCCATCATCGTAGCCAACTCGCTAACGGTAACGAATTCAGTAAGCTTCAGAGTCTTGCTTTCCTTCTGCTCCTGACGAGCCTGATCTTGCAATTTCTCCTGAACAGCCTCACGCTTCTCCTTACGGTATTTAGCGCCCTTCTTGTTCTGGCTCTTGCTGGTCAAACGAGCAAGAGTCTCCTTTACCTGGCGTGCTACAGCCTCGTCGTCAACTTCTATCTGACGCTGGTTGTTCTGACTGCCGCCCTTGTTATTATTCTTGTTCTTATTCTTTTTCTTCTTATTGCCACCATTCTGGTTGTTTTGGTTGCCACCATTATTCTTGTTGCCCCCATTATTACCCTGGTTAGCCTCAGCATTGATATCAACACGTTCCTTATTGATACGCACGCGTTTCTTTCTCTCACTGTGCTGCTGCGCAAGTTTTTCCTCACGTTCCTTGCGGCGTTCCTCCTTACTCTTCTTCTTAGGACGAGTACTCTGATTCAAGGAAGACAGATCGATCTTACCCAACACCTTAGGTTCATTGGCAGAGAACTTCTTCTCACTCTTGAGGGTGAACACGCTTCCAGAAGCATTTGTTTCAGCTGGCTTCTCGCCTTGTTGTGGCTGATTGTTGTTAGCCTGATTTTGCATTGACTTATGATTATTTTGCTTCTGTTGGCCATTATTTCTCTCACCATTCTGCTTATGCTGGTGAGACATCTGTCCGCCAGCATTACCTTTCTGATGTTCATGACTTGCTTTTGCTTCAGCCTTAGAAGCATTAGTAACAGGCGCAGAGCTGACGGCAGCAGACTCCTTTCCAGACGCCTTACGATTCTCAGGAGCAGCAGACTTAGCAGTAGGTTTTCCGATGCTATCCAAGTCGATCTTGCCCAATGGTTTAAACTGTTGTTTACCATTAGACACCTCGGCATTCTCCTCACGGTCTTCCTTCTGCTCTGGAACACGTTTCTTATCTTTTGTTTTCTTGGTGAAAAGCTTTTCCGCCTGGTCACGGACCTTCTTGTCCTGACTGAAGGCATCGGTCAGAGCCTTATATTGCTGATCGCTAAGCTTGAAGCTTGGTTCTGCCTCGACCTCTCCCAGGTCACTTCTCTTTGATAGGAATTCAACTGCCGTCTGAAGTCCTATATTTAATTCACGTAGTGCTTTGTTTAATCTGATGCTCATATTTATTATTTATACTCCTTTTCTTTTGTCTCTTATTTGTAATGCGATTTTTAGAGAATTACTGTTCAAACTCTGCTCGTAAAACCTTCAATACGTTATCAACAGTCTCTTCCTCCAAGTCGGCCTTTTCTACGAGCATATCGCGAGGTGCATTGAGCACTTGCTTCGCTGTATCAAGTCCGATGCCCTTGATGGCGTCGATAACCCACTGGTCGATTTCATCAGAGAATTCATCCAGATAAATATCCTCGTCAGCCTGACTTTCGTCAATCTCACGGAACACATCAATGGTATATTCAGTCAACATAGAAGCCAACTTGATGTTCATACCACTGCGACCGATAGCCTTGCTCACCTCTTCTGGCTGCAAGAACACCTCAGCCTTCTTGTTTTCATCATCTATATTAACTGAAGAAATTCTTGCAGGTGCCAAAGCACGCTGAATGAACAACTTCACGTTGCTGCTATAGTTGATTACGTCTAAGTTTTCATTACACAACTCACGTACGATACCATGTACACGGCTACCCTTCACACCCACGCAGGCTCCTACAGGGTCGATACGCTCGTCGAAAGTCTCCACAGCAATCTTGGCACGCTCACCTGGCATACGGGCTATGCGACGGATAGCAATCAGTCCCTCTGCTATTTCAGGAACCTCAGCCTCCAACAGGCGCTGCAAGAAGATAGGTGCAGTACGGCTCAAGATAATCTTAGGATTATTGTTCTCATTATCCACGCGCAAGATCACGGCACGCACGGTTTCACCCTTGCGATACTGGTCAGCAGGAATCTGCTCTGCCTTTGGCAAAATCAACTCATTGTTCTCGTCGTCAACAATCAGGATTTCACGCTTCCAAATCTGGTAAACCTCACCGGAAATAATCTGACCCACACGATCCTTATACTTATTATAAAGAGAATCATGCTCAAGTTCCAAAATCTTAGAAGCCAAGGTCTGACGAAGAGTCAAGATGGCACGACGACCAAACTTATTGAAATCCACGTTCTCGCTCACATCCTCGCCTACCTCATAGTCAGCCTGGATCTTACGAGCCTCAGTCAAAGCGATTTCCTTATTTTCATCTTCCACCTCGCCATCAGCTACAACGACACGATTGCGGTAAATCTCAAAGTCACCCTTATCAGGATTGACAATCACATCGAAGTTTTCATCACTACCAAAAATCTTAGCAAGCACATTGCGGAAACTTTCCTCCAACACGCTCACCAAAGTTGTACGGTCGATATTCTTGGTTTCTTTGAACTCGCGAAATGTATCAATCATACTCGCAGTTAATTCTTGCTCTTTCTTAGCCATAGTTTATTTGAAACTTATTACGTATTTTGTATATTTTACCTTATCCATCTGGAAAGCATAATCTACTTCCTGTTTTACCGGACGCTTCTTGCCTTCCACTTTTACCTTTTCTTCAACACCTACTGTAAAATCATTGCCATCGACAGCCTTGAGGATGCCCTTTACTTTTTTGCCATCGGCATCAAGCACCTCGACTTCTTTGCCAACAAAGTTGATGTACTGCTGAGGCACCTTGAATGGCTGTCCCAATCCTGCAGAACCCACCTCCAGTTCAAAGTCTTCCTCATCACGATTCAAATGGTCCTCAATATATCTACTGAGTTCCACGCAATCCTCAATCCACACACCATCGACGTGGTCGATTTCCACGACAATCTTGTTGTCTTGACTAATTTCGATGCCTACCAAGAAATATTCCTTATCTTGGAGCCACTCATCCACTAATGTTTTTACGACGTTTTTGTCAATCATATATACCTTATTAAAATAAAATGAGGAACTCTTTGCGAGCCCCTCATTCCACTGAACGTTTGCAAAATTACGAATATTTTCGATATTATCCAAAAAAAATGGAACTTTTTATTCCTAACATGCGCATTTTTAATGGATTGTGCATGGATTTCAGCTAAAATCATACTTATTTCCTTCTGATATAGGCAGGTATCGTATGCACTTTATTTTTTCTTAGGATGCAAAATCTTGGCATATTCTTCCGGAGAATTCAAGAGGCGGGACGCTTCCTTTACCACCTTGTCATATCTCAGGGAATTGCGGATGGCACCTGCCTGATAATAGTAAGCTGCCACGATCGCGTTTTCCAGCAATCGCTTGATAGTAGCCTTATTATAATCCAGATCCTTTGCCACATTATGACTCAGTTTTTTCTTCAGTGCTTCAAACTCCGGTTTGGCATCCTCATAATATCCTTCAAACTTAGCAAGTTTCTCCAAATCCTTCAAGTATTTCTCCGTTTCACGGTCATACTTAAAGTTTGCCTTCAGCACTCTTGCCTTGAATTCCTCATAGTCTGCATCCGTCAAAGCAAATTCCTCTGGTGATGCAATCGTTGGATGCTTGGCAATGTAATCTACCTCATAATTAAGCATCACCTCATTACTGTCACGTGCTCCTGCTAAATAGAAGGCAATATTTGGAAGTGAATCTGGCTTTACCTCTACATCTGGTTTGATACCGCCACCGTCACGCACTTCTCTACCGCCCACGGTATAGAAGACCTTGGTCAATGAATCTGGCACATGCTCCACATATCCGCCCCTCGAATGTTTATAGTTCAAAGCCTGCACACATCTTCCGCTTGGAATATAATACTTGGCAGTGGTCAGTTTCATCTGTCCGTTGTAAGGCAAATCCATGGTTGCCTGAACCAAACCTTTTCCATACGTGCGCGTACCTAATATAATAGCTCTATCATAGTCCTGCAGACTACCACTTGTTATCTCACTGGCACTTGCCGTGTTTTCATTGACGAGCACAGCGATAGGCATCACCGTATCAATCGGTTCCACGGAAGTCTTATACTCATTGTTGGAACGTTTCAACTTTCCCTTCATCTGCAGTATCAGCTTGTTTTTAGGCAAGAACATATTGACGATACTGATAGCTTCCTGCACAGATCCACCTCCGTTATCTCTCAGGTCGAGAACCAAACTTTTAGCGCCCTGTTTTCTCAAGTCGATAAAAGCACGACGTACATCTCTTGCAGAATTTTCTGTAAAACTATTATAGTTGATATAGCCTACCTGATTCTGCAACATACCATAATAAGGAAGATATGGCATCTGAATGGTTCGGCGTGTAACCTTCATTTTCATCTCCTTGCCCGTGCTCGGTCTTTTGATTTTGATGATAAAGGACGTACCAGGTTCACCACGGAGGTGGTCACTGACGTATGACACTTCCTTGCCAACCATGGAAGTATCTGCAATAGAAAGGATGACATCACCCTTCTTGAGACCAGCCTCCGCAGCAGGCATATTCTCATAAGGTTCGTCAATAACCACAGTCTGCAACTGGTTGTTATATCGAATCAGGGCACCCACACCGGCATACTTACCGGTAAGCATGCGTTTCAACTCTTTCTGATCTGACTCAGGATAATAGGTAGTATAAGGATCAAGACTACCGAGCATAGCCTTGATACCATAGCCGATAACCTCATCCGCATTGAGTGTATCGACATACATCATATCCAAGTTTTTATAGATGGCATTGAAAACATCCATGTTTTTAGCCACTTTGAAATCATGGTCTTTATCTTTCTGTGCAAAAGTTGGCAATGCCAAAAGCAGAGCCAGCATTGAGATCCATATTTTATTCATGCTTACCTTTTTATTAATATGTTTATTTGCCTACAAAATTACTCATTTCTTTGTGAAAACTGCTATTTTCTGTCTTAAAATATGCCTATAAACAAGAAAAAATGCACTTTTTGAAGAAAAACTCAAAAAAAACCGGCAAAAAATTTGGTAGAATCACGAAAAGTTAGTACTTTTGCAGTCGCAAATAAGGAACATCATGTTCTTATAGATGCAAAATGCTTCAATAGCTCAGTTGGTTAGAGCACCTGACTGTTAATCAGGGGGTCGTTGGTTCAAGCCCATCTTGAAGCGCAAATAGAGTATCAAGCAACTCTTATACTCTTCTTCTTTCATAAGCTAAAATGCTTCAATAGCTCAGTTGGTTAGAGCACCTGACTGTTAATCAGGGGGTCGTTGGTTCAAGCCCATCTTGAAGCGCAAAAGCCTTGCAGGTTCAACACTTGCAAGGCTTTTTGTTTTTTATACAAAAGAGACAGCCAGTCAGGATCGTAGATGACAAGCACAGATCTCTCTGCGCTCATCTTCCCCAACCAGTGGTCTATGATATATCCTTGTATGTCCATCTTCTTGAATTTTATTTGTATCCATTTAAACTTTCGCTCGTAATTTCGCTCGTAAGCCGCTCGTAATTTCGAGCAATTTAAGAGCGACGTAATTCCTGATTTTCAAGCACTTACAATCAAAAACAAAACTTTTTCGCTCGTAATTCGCTCGTAATTCGCTCGTATTTCGCTCGTAATTCGCTCTTATTTTACGAGCGACCAATTTGAGACGTTACCTTTGGTTTCATTTTGTATGATTCCATCATTACGAAGCTTACGTAGAATATTTCCTATTCTTGTCTTTTTTTGGGTATCATCCAACTGGTCAGAAATGACATTCCACAGCAGTTTGTCTATTTCTCCTCTTGTCAATACCCCATGGTCTTTCAAAGAATCTACGAGTAATCTCTCACACGACTTCGAGTCAAGCCCCTTATGCATGGAATACTCCACCTTCTTGTCTGTACGCTGCGCAATGTGTTTTGACACAAACAAATGAGGCTTTCTGCCTTCTATAAGATGCTTCTTTCTTAATTCCTTGATTGCTTCGTCACCGATTGGCTTATCTCGCTGTACTTGGTCAAGAAGCACAGCTTCCGTAAGGTTTATATTCTGGTTGGCAAACAGCAACAGGCTATAGTTTTCATCAATTACCGTGCCATACATGTGCATTACCACATGCGAATCGTCCGTTCCATTGTAGTCGGGCATAGGCAGGAAACGTTCCTTCTGGCGCACAAACAGGTTGTGTATGCCATAACCTTGCGAATCTATCATCTTCAGGTTTACCATAGCCCTCATAAGGAAAGGGTTGCGATACAACTTTGGCGTCTTTGTGCCAAAGATATATTGTGTGTAGTCACCTTCAAGAAAACCGCCTGCGTTCTCAAACGTCAGCTTGTCCTTGTCTTCAGTAACTATGATGCGCTCATTCTGCAAGTAATTCTGATGGGCTATGCAGTTATGCAGCCCCTCAAGTATGCTGCGCGTATCGTATTTCCAGACCTCGGCTGGTATAAGCGAATCCTGCGGATATATCTTGAAACGGTAGTTGCGTATACGACTCATCAAGGCCGTTGTCGCCTTGATGTATGGAATGGTGTAGATGTCACCAAACACCTCACCGTCTTGAAAGCATTTCCAAACTATCTGCGAAATATGATGAAGCTTATGCACCTTTTCCGACTTACCCACAAGCAACAATGCCGTACGCGTAATCTGTCCATCCTGTGAAAGATGGGCTTTATCCAAGAATGTAACATCATCCCAAGTCTCCATTGCCTCGGCAAAGTCGGGATAGCGCAATTTATAACCTGCCCTCGCCAACTGTATTGCCTCAGGATCCAAATCTTCGAGTGTAGCATCCTCTACTATCTGTGCCGACCAATCGATTTGCGAAGTATATATCTGGCGCATCCAGTCAACGTATGGAGTAAGGTCTGTCACATGGCTGTCCACTCTGATATAAGGCTTCTGCTTATAAGTGGTTGGCTCATTAACAGCAGCAGGTATTTTGAACAGCACTACACGCCGTTTCCCTTCATACATGAACTCTATGATGGAGAAATTCACCTTAGGAACAACCATTCTTCTCAGGTACAGTTCCAAAGCCTCATTACCTACTGCCTTCACTTTTGCACTATCAAAGGTGGTTCCTTTTATTTCAAGCGTATCATCATCCACACCAAAATACAGGTAGGCAAAATCCTGATGATCAAGGCATGCACCATTCGATAAGGCTGAAATGTATCGTCCCAGCTTATCTACTTCCTGATAATTGGATTTGAACTCCAAATATCTACATTCCTTTCCTATTTTGGCAATCTGCTCATTGAGCAGACTGGTATATTTCTGATTCACATCCATATTCTATTCTGTTTTTGATGTCTTTAAAATGGAAACATTTGTTGGGTAGGTTCATTGCCTTCACCTTTCTTTTTTCTTGCCTTCTTTTCCTTCGGCTTGTTCTCACAGATGTGTTCCAAACCGTGGGGCAGCACCATGCACCAGTCTTTCTTCGCCTTTTGGGGTACTCGGGCTGATATACCATATATGCAATAGGGCTGTAGTACATTCAACTCATTTACGATGAAATCATATACCACCGCATTTTGATTATATCATAGATATTTTGTTCTGTCATGTTAGTTGTTTTTGATAATTATCACTTTTTCATTTACTGAAGGATTGCTGGAATTCAGCAAGTCCTTGATGTCCACACCGAGCAATTCGGCAACCTTTCTTAAGGTTACCAAATCTGGTTGAGAAGAATTTGTACACCACTTGGAAACTGTTGCAGGGTCTTTGCCCAATTGTTCAGCCAGCCATTTATTAGTTTTCTTCTTCTCAACCAAGACTACTTTTATGCGATTTATATCCTTCATCATTTTCTTTTTTATTGCGTTAAACGCAAATATAAGGATTTTATTTAAAATTACACTTCTTTATCCGCATATTATAGGAAAGTTTAACGATTCGTCTACTGTAACCACTTTTTATAAGCCATAAATAGTATAAATGAAAGCAAGAAAAGGGTAAATCCAAACATTATCCAAGTACAAGACCACAATAAGAAACCACATTAAGCAAGGTTGCCCAAGCCTTGGGCATCGTGTCCCCACCCTTTGGGCATCGGTTGCCCAAGGCTTGAGCATCGTGTCCCCAAGCCTTGGTCCTTCCTTATTTTGTAGTTTCCTATATTTAGTTGACTACATAGTTCCTTATTCCTATTGTAAGTTGACAATTATTTTCTCTATTTCTAATTTTACTTGTCAATCTTCTGCCTTATTCCTAGTTCGTATTTACATACATAGACTAAAAAAGGTGCATTCCGACGTTCTTCGGAACACACCTTATTATATATACTACAAAACGATCATATTCTCAGCTTTATCGGCGAATAACCAATTTGGAGAACTTGCCGGAATTGGCCTTGATGACCAAGATGCCAGCAGGCAAGGAAGCCAAATCGAAATGCGCCTCACCACCTTGGAAGTTGGCAGAAGCAACCTTTGCACCAGAAGCAGTATAGACAGCCACAGCTGTAGCCTTGGCATCACGAACATTGACCATGCCGCCATTTACCTCTACTGAAAGATTAGGAGTTTCAGCAACAACTACATCCTGAATACCCGTAGCATCCGAATCATCACTGATAGCCATCCAACCCACAGTCTCGCTGATTGGCTTTAAATTGCTGATCGTTTTATTTGGATCAGAAGTATCAGCAAAGACTCTTAAATTAGCATAAGACTTTGTTTTATAAAGATCATCCAAGCTCATCAATCGCAGCAATGACAAGAGCGGACGACTGAAAGACTGATATTGGAAAATCAGTTTTGGATTATTCAATTCTTTGCCAAAATTTAACTGATAACGAGTATAGTTATTCAAAAATTCCATATCCTGGTTGCCTACAGAGATGATCTTGTCAAATGCAGTCGTACTACCCTTCTCGATGGCAAAAAAGGAAACACGTTGCTTAACGATTACCTTTCCAAATTTACTGGCTTCCACCTGACGAGTCAGCACCACCTTAAAACCATCTTTGGTAATTTCCCAAGCACGAGCTTTTACAGGATATTTCAAGGTAGAAATCGGAGTCACGAATACCACAGGAGCCTCAGCAAATGGTTGCTTAAACTTATACTCTATCGTATCTCCGCCCACTCTTACCATTTTACCAGCTTCATCCGTAATCAAACCCGTCTCATAATGAAGAGAACCTAAGGTACCATTACCAGGTTTTGCTACAATAAACGAGGCATGCTCTGTTCCGTTGAATTTATTAGGATCCGATTCGAGTGCATTCCAAGGAAAGAACTTCGATGTGAAATAACTCGTAGTGACAGCATTGACAACTTCCTGAGCATGAGTAGTAGGATTTACGCTGGTTGTTCCACCAAAAACTACAGCAGGAATACTTTCGAATCCATGCTCATAGAAACTATAGACATCTTCATCATTTGCAGCAGACATGGTTCCCCATTGGAAATCAGCAGAACCTTCAGAACCATTCACCGTATTTGCTACCTCAGAAGAAAAGCGGTCTCTTCCCAAGAAATCTATCACATGGATACGATAGAAATAATTACCAGCCTCTTCTACCTTCTCCTGATAAGAATAAGTGCGGGCAGTATCCTCTACTGCTTCAAGATGACTGACACACTCCCACTGTCCATTCAATCCTTTTTTACGTTCTACCATGATATCATCTACAAACTCTCCGCTATGGTTCTTGAATGTCATGGCACAAGTCTTCGTACGTGGCACAAAAGATACGGTCAGGTCTGAAGGATTATAGGTACGAGGATTCCGAGGAACATACTCATAGTCGGAGTTGTAAGCCAACTTAGGTGCTAAGTTCGCATACTTCTCGCCTATCGGCGTCAACTTATCTCCAGCTATCGCATAACGGCAGTCCTGCACATTATTATAGAAAGCATAACGCTCTATATAAGGAGCATCATTCAGATAGTCAAGAATCGGACTCATGTGCTGCAACTCAATTGCATAATTGGCATCAGTTCCTTTGGTATCACTTCCAGGCCATCCTGTCCAGTTGGCACCATAGTTCATCTCTGTAATCCAGATAGGGCGACCGCCACATCGTTTACTGATACTTTCCAGCTGACTCTTCCAGCCCGGCTGATCTTTATACCAATAAGCATGAACGGCAATAAAGTCACAGCGCCAGCCACGGGCATCAATAGAATCGATAAATTCATAAAGCCAATTATAATTACCAGCTACGGCAGGAGAACCCAAACGGCGACCAGTAGCCATCATCTGAGGCCAGTTAGCCAATACATTCTTAACATCAATATCCTGTTCCTTGTCATCCGCCTTATTATCCGGTTCGTTGTTACCTAAGATATTGGCACTACCCGTGACTTCACCCACATCTGCAATACCAGGCCATCCCTCATGATGATGCTGGGTTACATACTCACGATCTACCCAATCTCTATGGTCACTGGCATCCCAGTTGTAACACCAACCCGTATTGAATTTCTCCTGCACATCATCGTTCCAGAATCCAGCCCATCCACGCTTGATGACATCATTCCACTTGCTGATGCGGATGTAAGAGACTCTGCCGTTGAGCGGTTTGGAATCATTTGCCAAGTTGATTTTCTTATCCGCTTTATCGGCGATGAACACACGGCTATAGCCTGTACCATCTCCCTTGGTACCTAAACAGACCATGTATCCACGTTTCAGGATAAAACTTCTGATATGATTATTAAAAGTTTTATTACTTGATGTCAAGTTATACTTAGTATTGACAACAAAATTATTAGAAGACTCTCCACCAAAATCAGCCTCTGCAAATACAGTCAAAGGTTGATTTCCGGAATAAGGTAAAATCATAGCACCGGCATTATAGATACGCACCTGACAGTTGGAACCATTTCTTGCCGCTTCACCATTGATCTTTACGTTGCTCAGGAATTTCACAGCCTTGCTTGGCAACAAATTATCAAAGATGACGGTCGCATGATCCGTATTGGTGATGTTGATACTACCGGTTGTGGCGAAAGGCGTCGTCGAAGAGATGTGGTAATCCACCTCTCCGTCCAAGGTAACCGAGCCCGTTACCTCTTTCACCGTCTGGCTCGTATTGTCGGCGAACATCGACAGGGATGCCGCCAACAAACAGGTTAAAAACAGTTTTCTTTTCTGCATGGTTTAAGTTTATGCTTATTAAAAATTAGTTATTGTTATTTTTTCTACTTGACTACCACCTTCTTTCCATTGATGATATAGATGCCTTGAGGTAAGTCCTGCAAATCTTCAGCCTGATCTTTCACTTTCTGACCACCCAAGGTATAGACACCTTGCTTAGCTGCAGAGTTCTCCACCTTGATCTCCTGAATACCAGAAGCCACCGGCTCCTTCTCACCATAATAGTAGAGGCGGAAATTATCGAAGATGACCCAATAATTTGACAGGATATTATCTCCCTTCAAACCAATGGTAATCGTAAATTTATACTTGGTTGTATATTTCAACGTATTCTCATAAAGCCCCTTTTCGAAATAAGCATGAGCAGACTGCATATCATCAGGCACATACTTCGTTCCCGCAGCAGCTTCTTTACCTATATTCAACTTATGGGTCTGGGCATCCGCCATAATATTACAGATGTTCTGCTTATTTTTCTCAGTTCCCATATATATATAGGTAGCCACCTTATCGATTCCAGCAGCATAGTCAGTATTCACTTGAGTAGTGGTTCCTGGACGCTGGAAAGCCTGAACCTTCATCTCATACACACCCTTAGGCATAGATGCCAACTTCTGACTGATATTCAAAGACTTCTGAAAATATTCAGCACAGGAATAATTGAGGGTAGGTTCTGGAGAAACCGTCCATCCTGCAAGCGCATCCATTCCTCCATTCTGAATCAAGAATGAGATATCAAAAGGTTTATCGGCTTCCTTAGCCTGTACACCACCCAAGAATGTTTTCACTGCTTTCAGAAGGTCTGTCTTTGCTTGCTCCAGTTCGTCTGCCAATCCTGTCTTAGCTAACTCTTTCATTTCTGCTAACACACCTTCGAAAGTAGCATCCGCACCTTCCACGGTTTCCTGATGAGGAACAGCCAACAAGGTTGCTGCTTTCTCTATCTGGGCATTCAGATCCTCGGCAACACCATTTCTGTAATTCTGTGACAACTCCTTCGCCTCATCAGCAGTAAGAATCAACCAACGCTGGTCACCTGCCTCCTGAGAGAATTTCAAACTGGTAGAAGTTGTGGCATTCGTTTTCTGAGCAGTCAGACAATAAGCAGAATTATTCTGCACATGAGCTATCCAATAACCCGTGCGCATCTCGCCACCCACCTTTTCCACTTCTACAGGAGAAGGCAGGAAATGGAAACGCTCACGATCTGTCAGTTCTGTCACATCCTTGGTTTTGATACCATTGGTACCAGTAGTACCATATGTCAGATACTTGCCTGTTGCCACATTCTTCAGGGAATAGTAGCAGGTAGCCGGGTCGAATGTGATGTTCCATGCCACACTGTCGTTGGTCGTAGCATCCCCATCACTCATCGCCATCCACTGCAAGTTACCACTCTTATCAACACGCAAGAACTTCGAACCCAGACCATATCCCTCATTTTTGAGATAATACTTCTGCTGGTCGTCCTGTTCAAAGACATAGCCAGGAGTAGCAAACTGGCTGCTTGTTGATGCCAGTCCATCTTCTCCCAAAGCCTCAGCCAAGAGCGAGTTTCCAACATAAAGAATCAGAGTACCATTATCCTCATGTGCTCCATTCACACCGTATGGCCACATGTGGGTACCATCGCCATTCAGGCGGTCGGTCGTACTATTGTCCAAGAAGCGCAAGGCACGGGTAGCACGCACACCCAACCAATAACCGCTGGTAGTATTGGAACGGAGGAAAGAATTCTGCCAGGTACCATGGGTTCCCACGCCGATGGCATGCAGCATCTCATGGAGCAGAGTACCCGTTTTCTGATAAGAAGCATTCGGTCCTATTCGCATCCAACCGCCATAACTACAGTCTGCAGTTTGCGTTTGAGCACCATAATTAATGGTGATATGAAGTCCATGAATACCCGTATATTCATTCCATAAATCAATAGCTTCCTTGGCAGCAGACTGAACACGAGTCAGCGCATCAGAAGGGAAACCATCATTGATGTTATAAGTAACACCACCCTTCGGACGAGTAATTGCTTTCACAGGATCACCATAGACTACATCGCCACTGGTCTGCTTGACGTAGGCACGGATGTAATATACCGTAGCAGGCTCCAACTTAGAGATATTGTAGATTTCTCCCTGATTAGACAGATAGATCTTGCTTGTTCCATCCTCCACCGTTGGCATCTGATTGACAGAAGAATAGCAGAAGCCCTTTTCCTTGATGTTGCTTGATGTAATGCCACTTACGGTCATACGGCCATAGATATGAGTAGCACCGCTCAACCAGACCTTGTTGGTCTTCACGACTGCATCTGCTGCAAAAGCAGGTGTAGCGTAGCCCATACAGGCTACGCTCAACATGATGATTGCTTTTTGATATATCTTTCTCATTTTTATTATTTAGTCGGTTTGTTAAAGAAACTTCGCATATTACTTGCTCAGATGTTTCTTACCATCCTGGATATAGATACCCTGAGTAGGCTTCTTGCCAAACTTGACACCATCAAGTCTGTAGATAGGGGAAGAATTTCCTTCCTTCTTATCACCCAGAACTCCTTGGATACCCGTCTCTGCATCCAGATAAGTCAGTTTGAAGTTGTCGAAACAGCACCAGTCATAGTTGAACATCTGATTGCTCCTGATGCCTAATTTCAAAGTACCATCCGTTACCACACATTCCAATGTATTATGATAGAGGTCATGGGTATTGAATGCCGCATTCGCCTCTGTCACATTGTCTGGATAGGTATAAGGAGAAACGGTATAGATATTCGCATCATAAAGAGAGCATACCGACTTCTCCTCATTGTTGGCATAGAAAAGGGCATTGATGGTCTCTGAACCATTCTTATGAGCAGCCGAAGCATCCTCCTTACCGCCTGCACGGTAGAAACTCTGCACCTCTACACGATAACGACCATTTGGCAGACCGGAGAGTTGCTGATAGAAATCGAATGTCTTGTAATAATGCTCAGCTACGCCCTGGGCTGCAGCCGTAAAGCCAGTTCCACTCCAGCCTTGTCCTCCCTGAGAGAAGTCTGGATTCTGGAGCAGGAAGGTCATATCAGACAGTTTACCCTCTGCTGCCAACTGGCGGAGATATTCATCATAACCCGTCAAAGCTTTCTGTAAGGCAATATAAGCCTTTTGCATTGCCTCGTATTCTTCATCGAAAGTACCCGATTCGTTCAAAGCCTGTTCTCCCAAGGCGATGGCTTCTGCCAGCATATCTATCGGGCGAACAGTCTGCAACTTCTTAGCCTCATCCAGTGCATTGACCACCTTTTCCCATGTTTCGAGATGGGTATATTCCCGCTCGGTCAACTTCAGGAACGAACCATGCTGAGGGTTTACACTGCCCTTGATATTGGTCATTCCGGTAGGATTCTGACAATGTTCATCCAGATCCAGCATACGATAACCACCACCACTATAGTTCACATAAGCCAACTTCCAGGTACGGCTGTTGATCGGTCTGAACAAACTTGGCGCTTCGATAGACTTATTAGGCTCATAGACATCAAAATTTGGATCAAACTGCCACTGGCAGGTACCCGTAGTCTGGTCTGTAGGCACCAGGAATTTTGCTCTTGCCTGTTTGAGATGATGCTCCCCACTCTCCGTCTTGTAGATCATGACATATTCACCATCCACCTTATTATATACGATATCGGCATCAATGATGTCATAGCCCGGATCGAAGTAAAGCTTAGGTGCTGAAATCTCAGTCAAATCCTCATTGACCAAAGAGTAATAGATACGATGGCGATCAGGGAAACCAACAGAATAATAAACCACATACTTTTGTGTCACAGGATCATAGATTACCTGCGGTGCCCAGGCTGCAGTCATATCCTTAACATCAGTCAGACCAAGTGCCTTCATATTTTCCTCACTCTCGAGGTCGATGCTGATGCTCTTGTCCCAATGAACGAGGTCGTTGCTGAGCATCAGAACCATAATATGGTTACTTGTCCAACCCAATTTGGAAGTCATATCAGTACCAGCCAACATGTACTTGCCACTCTCCGTACGCATCACATACGCATCACGCATACCGCCCGTCTGCGTAAACTTCTTGGTATCGAAGACCTCACCACCATTGAAGAGATCACGATAACTATTACCATAGCGGCTCAGGGCGAAAGAAGTAAATTCCTGGGAACCATGCATGTGGGCATAGAGATAACCATACTTATCTGCATCCTCAGCCAAGACATCGTCCTTCACTTCATCAGCCACCTCACTCACCTTCAACTTGAATACGTTGAGAGAGAAAGCCGGAATCTCCAAGGTCTTGACATCAGACAGACTGATTTCTTTCGTAGGAGTCACGTTGAAAGGTTCGTCCATTGTATTCTCGTCAGTACCGTTGGCAGTGGTCAGTCGAACCACAGAGCCCCCGTCAGCCTTCATATTCTTGAGATTCAGATGGAGCGTGGTTGCATCCTGATTAGGATTCACCACCTTCAGATAGAGAAGACCCTTCTCTTCATCCAACTGTGCAGACTGATAAATCTTCTGTTCAGCTGGTATTGTAAACTGATGGACTACCTTACCATCCAACTTGCAAGTAACAGCCGTACCATCCACCTCGATCTCGATATCATACCAGCGGTCGTTCTCGATATAACCGGAAGCAGTGGCAAGTGTAGATTTCGAACCATTCACACACATTTCTACTCCATGAGCAGTATTATTCCATCCACCGAGATTCCACCAGCAGTAGTTATTGGCATCCTGATAATTGAAAATAACGAGGAAGCCTTCTCCACCGCCGTTTTTCTTGGCACGAAGCTTGTAGGTATATTTCTGAGAAGAAAGTTTTTGCGTATTAATATAAGTACAGTTGGTAGAAGAAGCGGTCTGCTTCAATTCTCCATCACGGATACTCCATAAACCGGTTCCTGCATTCCAGGTATTCTGTGAAGAAGAGAAATCATCCTTCCATATTGTACTTCCGTCATTTCCCTTGACCTCCACATCATCATAAGAGACCTGAGTATTCCAGGAGCCTACACCCACCTGACAGTTTGGAACTGAAGAAGAATTACCCGTTTCAGTCCATAGCAGGTTCTGCTTGCCCAAGTTGTTACCCAGAAGTTTCTGCACATAATAAGAAGGTGTACAGAAATTCTTTGCCGCATTGAAGTGGATCATATCGTATGCCCACAGCGGGTCTTCCTCGTGGGTAAAGATTGGTGCAAAGCTTGCCAACTTGCAGACATCGGAGTTTTTCTCCATACCCAACATGTAGATAGCCTCTCCCAAGGCACTGTTCAAGTTGCCATACCTGCCATAAGAACCGGAATTGGCAGCATATTCACCATTATACACACCAATGCTACGGTTGTAGCGGTCGTACTTATGATAATTGTTTCTCATCCACTGGTAGGAGCGATAGTAATGCTCATCCACGAGATCAACCGGTGAATCCAAGACCCATTCAGGATTATCAGTACCCCATGCCTCCACATTACCGATGATAACTATCTCTGGATATTTGGCATGAATGGCTTCATAGAATTTAGCATAGCGGCGACTGTATTCCTCACGAGCCTCAGGCTGGCCATTCTCATTGCCCACCTCAATAAACTTAAGTCCGTAAGGTTTCTCATGGCCATTGGCGATGCGACGGCGTCCCCATTCGGTACTCTCATCCCCATTGGCATATTCGATAGCATCCAAGGTGTTCTGCACCAAGGTATCTACCTGTTCAAAAGGAACGGTAAAGCCATGTCCCAGACCTACATTGACGACAAACATTGGAGCAGCATTCAAATCTTCACACATCTGCAGGTATTCATCATAACCCAAACCATCAGAAGAGCGGTAATGCCAGTTATGGTTCCAATGTCCCGGACGTTCCTCTATCGGACCGAGAGTATTCTTCCACTGGAAGGAATTTTCCAGTGCATCCTGTCCTTCCACGTAACAACCGCCAGGGAAACGGAGGAAGGTAGGTTTGGTATCATCAAGAAGTTGGGCAAGGTCAGGGCGCAAACCATTCTTGCGTCCTTTCCAAGTATAAGGCATGAGTGAGACTACATCGATCAGCATGCTGCCGTTATAAGAGGTAAGCAATGCAAAACGACCTTTCTCACAAGAAGCATTTGCCTTGATTCGGGCAGTCAACAGAGTCCAGGAGTTAGACTTCAAAGAGCCTTCCAACTTCACTTCCTCAGAAACTGCAGTTCCATCATTCCGCTGGAGTTGTCCGTATATTTTTCCATTAAAATGAGTTGAAGCTTTTACCCACACACGGAGCGTATAGGTAGAATCTGTCTCAAAGTGCATTCCCCAGAAGCCCGTATTACAGACTCCTGCTTTTTGAGTTGCGCTTGCGCCGGAAACCGAAAGTTGCAGACAGGTTTGCTGTGCCTTGTTCATCACCTGCGAAGTATTCAGGGAGAGTTTCACGTTCTGTCCGTTTTGCTGGATAGCAGACCAGTATTCAGGGGTTGTATTATTATCCTCGAAAGATCGGTTTCTGATGAGTTCCGCATATAAGCCACCATCTCCCGCATGATTGATTTCTTCGAAGAACAGTCCGTATTGGTGTTCGCTGATAGCAGCCGCACGTTTTTGGGCATCGATGGTCATCGTTACCTGCGCTGTAGCTGCCAAAGACATACAGAGAGAAGTACAAAAGAGTATAGGTTTACTTAAGCTCATGAATTATTCAGAGATAGAGTTGATGTAAAAAAATAAGTTGAATAAAGAAAAGGAAAAAGGCAGACAGAAAACAGAAGGTTTTCACTCTCTGCGTTCCGTCTGCCTTTAAAGTTATGTTAGTTCAAAAACCAGTCGCTATTACTTAACGACTACCTTCTTCACCTTCTTAGAACCATCCTTCATCACGGTCTCAATGATATTGATACCCTTCTGAAGCTTGCCAATCTGCATACCACTTGCATTGTAAATCTTAGTTGCTACTGCATTTGCATCTGTAACGATCTCGCTGATACCAGTAGGATCAACGCCCAGATAATACAACTTGAAGTTCTTAACAATTGTCCAGTCACCACTAGTCGTTTCATTCTTGACATTCTTGATCAAACCGATACGGAAATCGCTACTACCATTATAGGTGAAATTCAATGGCTCAGAATCGTATGCACTGCCAGCATCAGATCTGAAGAATGCCTGAGCAGTAATCATGTTGTCAGGAATGTACATTCCATCATCCATCTTTTTCAGGCCTCCATTATCACTCAAACCTACGCTATTCCAATCGTCTTCAGCAATCTTATGTGCAGTAATGGTCTTGATAGCCTGCTTGTTTTCAGGGAGTTCAGTAGCTACAGTCTTACCCTCTTCTGTTGGAATTTCCTTATCAGAGAAGTAGATAAATGCATTCTCGTTTACATCATACTTCAACTGATCGCTATCGTCAACCTTAGCCGAAGGATTATTACCATTGCGGTAGAAAGCCTGAGATGTCAAGCGATACATACCAGCAGGAAGACCTACCAATGTCTGCTGCAAGTTGAATGTACAGTTGTAGAACTCACCAGCCTCAACATTATTATTAGACTGGAATGCCATTGTTCCATCTTTCACATCCCAACCAGTACTACTCATGGTTGCGAAATCACTGTTGGCGATAACCTTGGTGATATCTGCAGGTTTTGCTTCTGAAGCATCAGCAATGATATCATTGATGACATACTTAGTTACACCTTCATTCAAAGCCTTGATAGCAGCAGGTATCTCAGCATCAGCAGCTGTACCATTATTATAAATATCCTCAGCAGTAGTCTTAGCTGCAGTGTACAAGTTCTTAGCTGCGTCAGAGGTGGTAGAAGAAGCTTCATTTTCATCGTAACGGGTCTGAGCGTTATCGATAGCTTCCTTCAGAGGCTTATAAGCCTCAATAGAGGTGTTAGCAGCCTCAATAGCAGCACTCAATGCATGGATACCCGCAAAAGTTGCTTCTGTTTCAAGAGCAGTCTTAGCAGTCTCCAATTCGCTACGTACTTCTGCATTCATCTTAGAATCAAGCAAGCCAGCAGCCTTTGCAATCAATGGTGTTGTTACCACATTCAGAGCATCACCCTTGCTACCAACATACTTCAATCTGAAGTTATCCCAGATAGCCCAGTCACCCCAAGAATTGTTCACATTAGAAGGACGTCTCTTCTCACGTACACCGATACGAAGCGTACCACCCTCTACTAACATCGGAACGGTTACTGTATAAGCGTTTGGATTCTCCGTAGTGGCAGCAGCCATACCCTTCATAGAGTTAGGGATGTAAACATCTTCTCCATTCAGATTATATTTATAGTCATCACCTGAATTTTCCTTCATACCGTATGTATAAGGAGAAGTAAATGGAGTCTCCAAATCATTTGCATAGATAACCGCAGTGATATCCTCTATACCATTGTCATGAGCTTTAGAAGCTACACCATTTTCAGCTACACGCTGGAATGCAAGTACTGAGAGTTCATAAACACCATCAGGAATATTTGTAATATCCTGATAGATATCAAATGTATTTTGATATACCTCGCAGTTTTTGTAAGTTTCATTAAATGTAGGGTTTCCTTCCTTGACAGTCCAGCCTTCCTTACCATTATCGAATGATGGGTTCACAATCTTTCTTGTGATATCATCACCTGGCTTGATACTTGCATTCTGAGCATTCTCTAACAAGACCTTCAAGTCAGCCATATACTTTGTCAACTCCTCATTATTAAGAGACCAGGAGCTCGTCAAGTCTTCTGCACTTTCGCCTGTTCCGCAATCATTATATAAATCCATGAATGCCTCAAATTCATCTCCTGCAGGATCTTCTGCCAAGAATTCTCCTATCGTTGCATTCAGTGTTCCCAATTCATCATACAACTCAGCACTCTTTTCAATCTCTGCTGTGATATCTGCAAGATTCTTCTTCATGACATTGATGTCCTCGTCAGAAGTACCATCTACAGTCATCGCTCTTGCACTTTCGATGAATTCGGCAGCCTTTTCGGTATAAGTAGGGCATGCATTAATACCAGCCAACTTAGCATTGAGGTCTTCTGCAGCTTTCTGCACATCATTCAAGTTCATAGCCTTGAAGCTTGAACCACAATACTCAATCTGGAAATTATCTACGAATACCCAGTTAGCAGTACATTTATCCAACTTGAAGCCGATAGTCAAGTCTTCACCTTCCTTGATATCCAGGAGGAATTCATACTTCTGAGGTACACCTGCCTTGGTAGCTACAACCTGAGAGTTAGGAGTACTCTTGGTATCTGCGAATACAGAAACACCCTCTACCTTATAGTCATTACCCTTAGACTGCTGGGTTGCCATCGCATAGCATGTCACCTTATAACCACCCGCAGGCAGTTTGTGCAAAGTCTGAGAAAGAACACCATCACTGAGGCGACCAGCACCAGCTACTTCAGTATTTGTTACAGGGTCAGAATTTCCACTCACCCAGCGCTCAATAAATTTCTCTGTCTGATAGCCATCAGGTGCAGTATATACGGCAGAATGTGCCTGCCAATTGGTACCATGACCGCCAGAGCCGACATTTCCGTCTTTATCATATTCGCATTCATGAGTCCAACCAGTCAAAGCATCACAATTGGCGTCTGGAGCATATTCTGTAATATTTACAGGAGATTCAGCCGTAGCATCAGCCATTGCCTTATTTCTTCTAATATCATTAATCATGCGATAAGCTTCCTTCAGCCGCCAATATTCCGCATTAGGATTATTGTAGATAGCTTCTACTGCAGATACATCTAATCCTTCATCAACTGCAGTGTTAATCGCATCCTTCAACTTCTCTAAGCGATAGAAATAAGTATAAGGATAAGCAGCCCAATCAAGACCATAACTGGCATCAGCTGTCAAAGCAGGGCGGAACAGACCATCTACAGCAGTCTCACCTTTACCATCTAATCCATTATCATTAGGATTATAGCCGGCATAAGTATCAGGCTGCCCGTTAGACTGGAATCTGAATGTCGTACCATTAGGTGTAACTTTCCAATAGGTTTTCTCTATACCTTGATTATTGTAATCAACATAAGAGTTACCACCATTTTCATCAAATGAGTTAAGGAATATCTTGTTAGAAAAGTCACCAAACTTACCAGATTTATCATTACAGAAAGAATAGGTACCATTAGGCTGACCATCATCGCCCTTATTAGGAACGATAACAAAGCCAAGACCTGATGTGCCCAAACTTGTCTGGGTGCCATAAGCATTACCATTGGTAAGCCACTGGTCTGCCAAGATATTCTTGATAGCTACAGTATCAGTACCATCCAGTTTCAACTGTACTGGATTTGGAAGAACAGGATCTTTCACCTGAGCTTGTGCATAATTGGTGCTTAATGAAGCAACCAAAACTGCTGAATAAAGTAAACGTTTGTCCATGCGTTATTTTTGGTTTAATAGGTTGATGAAGTTATTAGCTTCATTTAATTAAAGTTTTATCTGGTTGCAAAATTAGTAATTTAACCGTAACATACAAGTTTTTAAGCAAGAAAAGTTCTTGTTTTTTAGATTATTTAACCAAAATGGGTGTGTAAAATACAAAAAAACCAATAGTACACATTATATAATAGCGTAAATTCAACACTTATCGCTCCATAAGTTTAGCAAAAAAAATCCGAGAGGCGCACAAGCACTTAGTTAATCTTAGTTAACGCAGAGATATTTTTCAATAAAAATAGCATTATTTATTAAAGTATTGTTATCTTTGCACCCAAAATAACTAACGAAAGTATCCTAACAACAAAATTTGATTTAATCGAAATGAAACTGAGCCTATACCCAAATACGGTAAAGAGTGGTATTTTCCGCCTACATAAGCACGATTTACGGGCTTTATTTGCAGGTCAAAATTCGTTTAAGATAGCAAATAACTGTTAAAAGGAGAAATCTACACATCAGATACATCGAAACTTCTAAACAACAAAATAACAAAAATATGAGCAACCGCTTTATCAATCAATCGCGTCATGCGATGCTCGGTATATGCGCTACTTTAGCCATCTCAGGCTTCTATGCATGTACTGACTCTTACGACCTCGACGACAAGGGCAACATCCCGACGAATTTGGGTAAGAGTATCTATGAAGAGCTGGAAAATCCAAGTGAAGCCAGTAGTCTTCATGGTACATTCAAAACCTATCTTCGCCTGATTGATGACCTTGGATACAAGGAGGTCATGTCAAAAACAGGTTCAAAGACTGTGTTTGCAGCTAACGACTCTGCATTCAACGAGTTCTTCAAGAGCAACAAATGGAATGCCAAGTCGTATGAAGACTTGACAGAGTCCATGAAAAAACAACTGTTCTACACTTCTATCCTTGACAATGCCATCCTGACAGAAATGCTTTCCAATGTGGAAAGTTCCAACAGTTCTGTTACCCGAGGCATTGCCATGAAACACCAGACCTCTGCCAACGCTACCGACACCATCCATCATGTATGGGCTTCTGAGTTGCCAGTCAACAACTCTTATTGGACTCCATATATAAAAGGTGGAATCGACGTAGTAATGGACAACACCCGTCCTATGATGGTTCATTTTACCCAGGAGCAGATGCTCAACAATGGTATCAATAGCGAAGACTTTGCTGCCATCACAGGAAGACCATACGAGTCGGGTGGTACCTTTATCTTCAAGAACAAGATTATAGCTAAGGACGTAACCTGTCAGAACGGTTATGTAAACCAGACCGACGGTGTCATCGTACCTCCGGGCAACATGGCACAGATAATCAGAGAAGGCAAGGACACCAAGTGGTTCAGCCGCATGCTCGACCGTTTCTGTGCTCCATACTATGATGCCCAGACCACATTAAACTATAATGACAATGCCCTCCTCAATGGCAAGCCAATGATTGACTCCATTTTCCAGTGGCGCTATTTCAGCGAGCGTTCTCAGGGAGCAGTTGCTCTTCAGAGAGATCCAAAGCAGGTGGCATTGGCACAGGATATGCTTCTCAACTTCGACCCGGGATGGAACCAGTATTACAGCACATACGGCACGATGCTCGCCGATATGGGTGCGATGTTCGTTCCTGATGATAAAGCAGTAGAAGACTATTTCCTCAATCCATCCAATGGTGGTTACAACATTCTTGGGCTTTACGCCAAGAAGCCTCTCACCAAGGAGAATTTCGGCGAGAACTTAGACAGTATTCCTGCCAACATCATCCGCTCATTCGTCAACAATATGATGAACGCATCCTTCGTACAGTCAGTACCAAGCAAGTTCGGTACCATCATGGACGAGGCGAGTGACCCAATCGGACTCACCTTGAAAGATGTCATCAAGAAAGAGAATGCCTACGATGTACGTATCGCCAACAATGGTGCCATCTACATGCTCAACCGAGTGATTCCACCAATTTCATATAATATTGTATCTACACCAGCGTTGCTCCGAAAGGCAAAAGACTTGGGTGTCATCAACTGGGCTATCCAGGACAAGGATATGCTGAAGGTAAACTACTACGCCTACCTGCGTGCCAGCGCAGCCAACTATGCCATGTTCCTGCCAAGCAATAGAGCTTTCGACATGTATTATGTAGATCCAGTATCATTAGGTAAGAACTACAAGGATGGTCCTCGTGTACTCCACTTCTATTATAAAGATGTGCATAAGGACAAGAATATCTCTGTATCTGCATTCAAATACAATCCAGCTACAGGTTCTATCAGTTCTGACTCTACAATCGTTCAGTTGGGCGCTGTTACCGACCGCCTGATTGACATTCTGAACTATCATACCGTATCACTTTCACAGTCCGTTTCCAAGGACAACATAGGTGTAACCAATAAATACTACAAGACCAAGCATGGCGGTGAGATTGCCATCCACGGAGGTCACGTCGGCGGAAACGTAGTAAGCGGTGGACAGATCAATGGTATTGCAGGCAGCAACTACAGCTATCCTGTTTCAGAAATCAAGGAAGCTACCAGCTACAGCAATGGTAAGGCATTTGTCATCGACCACCTCATCCAGGCACCTCAGACCAGTGTATATGGCTGTCTCAATGACAACAGCCAGTTCTCTAAATTCCTGGATCTGTGTACACCAGCCAATCTGAGCAATCTGCTGACCAGTATCGGCATGAAGACAGACGAGCAGAAGCAGTTTACCGTATTCAGCGATGTCTTTGCCAACAATACAACAGAAAACAAGAAGTACGACTGTCTCGACCAGAACGTCAACTTCTACAACACCTACAACTACACGCTGTATGCACCAGACAATGACGCCATGGACCTGGCATTCAAAAAAGGTCTCCCTACCTGGGAGCAGGTACAGGAAGTGATGGACAATGCTTCAGCAAATGACGAGAATGCCAAGGCAAAGGCACTGAAGATGGCTGAAGCTATCCGAAACTTCATCCGCTATCACTTCCAGGACTTCGCACTCTATGCCGACAACACCATCGACTACGGAGATGCACAGGAAGTAGAAAACGGCAACAGATCATACATGACCTCCTGCACCATCGGTTCTGCCTACAAACGACTCAAAGTCAAGGGCGGCAGCGGCAAGTTGAATGTAACTGACGAAGGCGGTGACCCAGTCATCATCAATGCAAATGGCGACAAGTTGGTCAACTTCATGGCTCGTGACTACATCTTCAAGAGTGGTGCTATAGAAACATCCTCATTCACAGCCATCCATGAGATTTCAAAGCCTCTCTGCTTCAGCAGGAGCAAACGTTACGACGACGGTTTCGCCAGCAATACCCCTGAAGCCAACCAGGCACGCCTGAAGAATCTCAAGAACCTATACTATGCACAGAAGCATGGAATCAAGTTCTACAAATAATTTCACAACCAAGCTTATAACACAATGAACAATATAAGAACATACATAACCGTAGGTGCCTTATGCAGCGCTATGACAATCTCTGCTCAAGACCACCGTATCTCAGGTACCGTATCTGATGAGTTCGGTCCTGTCATCGGCTGTAATGTGATAGAGAAAGATGCCAACAACCGTAACGTGAACGCTACGATTACCGACGTGAATGGTAACTTCCAGTTAGCTATCAAGAACCCGAAGAACAAGTTAGTTGTCAGCTACGTAGGATACAAGACCTTTTCACAGGTCATCGGTTCGCAGACCAATTTCCAGGTACAGCTCAAGGACGCCAACGAGTTGGGAACAGTCACCGTAACTGCCAAGCAGCGTTTCCGCGGTGATGGTTTGAGCATTCCTAAGGACGAGGTATCTGTTGCTACCCAGACCATGAACATGGATATCGTGGATGGTCTTGCCTTCACCAGCGCCGATGAGGCATTGCAGGGACAGATTGCCGGTCTCGACATCGTAGCCAACTCCGGTAACCTCGGTGCCGGTACTACCATGCGTATGCGTGGTGTGACCACCATCAACGGTTCTTCAGAACCTCTGATCGTTGTCAACGGTAACATCATGGACGTGCCTGATGCCAAGGATACAGACTGGTCAACCGCTACAGAGGAGACCTACAGTTCCTTGCTTTCCATCAACGTGAACGATATTGAGAGCATCGACATCATGAAGGATGCCGCTGCTACCGCTATCTGGGGTGCCCGTGGTGCCAATGGTGTCATCAGTATCAAGACCAAGCGCGGTAAACGCGGTAAGATCCGTATCGACTACAACTTCTCACTTCAGGGCAACTGGCAGCCTAAGGGTTACAACCTCCTCTCGGGTGATGAATATACCATGCTGATGAAGGAGGAACTCTACAACCCTACACAGAATCCTTCTGCTACCACCAACATCAATGAGTTGAACTACAACAAGAGTTGGGCTGAGTACAACAACTGGAACGACAATACTGACTGGGTGAAGGCAGTAACCCAGACCGGCTGGAACCAGAGCCATGGTCTCACCATCTCGGGTGGTGGTGAAAAGGCTGTATTCCGTATCTCTGCCAACTATGACCATCAGACCGGTACCATCATCAAGCAGGTATTGAACCGTTTCTCTACCCGTTTGAACCTGGAATACTACGTGAGTGACAAACTGAAGTTCACCACCGAGTTCCCATTGACATATACCAAGAACCAGAAGAGCTATGCCAACATTTTGGGTAAGGCCCTCTCCATGGCTCCTAACATGAGTATCTACCGTGAGGATGGTAACGGCATCGACACCAACGAGTACTACATCATGCTGCCTTCAGCAGAAAAGGACGAATATGGTTCATCCATCAGCGGAACCTCTTCTCTCCAGTTGAAGTCGGTACGCGATATCGGTAACCCTGTGGCTATCGCCAACTTGGCATGGAACAACGAGAGTACCTACCGTATCACTCCTGACTTCCGCATCAACTACTATTTCTTAGGCAATGACGACCACAAGACCCGTCTCGACTACGAAGGTCAGGTTTATCTGGATATCTTCTCCAAGAGTAATCCTACCTATTGCCCAGGTTCGTTGAGCACAAATGGTTGGAAGGATAATAGCTACAACCTCTATACAATGGATGACTACAACTCATTCCAGTTCCAGACCCGTCACCAGCTGATCTTCACTCCTAAGTTCAAGAATGAAGATATTGCCTGGATGATGTTGGGTCGTTGGGAGTTGACTTCTGGTACCAGCTATGGTCAGAACGTAAGTGAGCGCAAGTTGCCATTGGGTGCACAATCTCCTACCCTTCCTGCCGAAATCTCCAACATGTCCACCAGCAATGGTGAGTGGCGCAGCATGGCAGGCGTATTCTCTACACACTTGTCTTACAAGGGTCGTTACAATGCCGACTTTACAGTACGTGCCGACGGTACTACCCGTTTCGGCGACAATAATAAGTGGGGTTACTTCCCAGGTATGTCAGTCCGCTGGAACATCAGCGATGAGCCTTGGATGAAATGGTCTCGCAAGGTGCTCTCTATGTTGGCATTCCGCCCATCATGGGGTGTGAACGGTAGAACTCCAAGCAGCGAGTATCTGCAGTATGCGAAATATGCAGCCGGCAGCCAGTATGGTAACGGCAATACCCTGCTTCCTTCTACCCGTGTAGATGGACTGCAGCTCAGCGACCTGAAATGGGAGAAGACCACCTCATGGAACTTAGGTGCCAATTTAGGACTCTTCGACGACATGATTGAGGCTGACTTCAACTACTATTATAAGAAGACGAAAGACTTGCTGAACCCAGGTGTTGCCATTTCTTCACAGACCGGTTATACCACTTTGGCATGGAAGAACATCGGTTCTATGGAGAACAAGGGTTGGGAATTCAACATCACCGCCAAGAAGTTCATCAAGGCAGGTAAATTCTCAATGGATGCCAGCTTCAACGTGGCACAGAACTTCAACAAGATCACAGAGATGGATCAGACCGTACTCGATGGTATCAACGAGGACTGGTCTGCAGATAGCCGCGGTAAATACTTCAAGCGTATCCAGGTGGGTAATGCCTTAGGTTCTATCTTCGGTTTGCGCCACAAGGGCGTATATCAGTACTCCTATGACTATCTGGAGAACTTACGTCGCCAGGGTTATGTCATGGAGGGCAACGAGAAGATCATGATCAGAGACAACAACGACCTCGTGGATTACCTCAACAACCGCTTCCTGCCAGCCGGCAAGACAGCTCCTATCGCCCTGAACAGAGACGGCAAGGTGATTACAGGTGCCGATGGTAAGCCTTTGCGCATGACTTACAACTCCAAGGACGGTGGTGAGACCTACAAGTTTGACGGTGGTGATGTGATTTACGAAGATGTCAACCACGACGGTACCATCAATTCATTGGATATGGTTTATTTAGGCAACTCAAATCCTAAGTTCTCAGGAGGTTTCGGTTTCACCTTCCGTTATGGCAACTGGTCATTGCGTACCAACTTCGTTTACCGTACCGGTTTCAAGGTTGTAAACTTCGCACGAATGGGAGTAGAAAAGATGTATGACACCACCAACCAGAGTACAGCTGTGAACTGGCGCTGGCGCAAGAACGGTGACATGACAGAAATTCCACGCGCACTCTACAACTATGGTTACAACTGGCTCGGTAGCGACCGCTACGTGGAGGATGCCTCATTCCTGCGTTTCAGCTACGTCAGTCTGAGCTACGATGTTCCAAAGAAGTTCCTCAAGAGCGTAGGTCTGAATACCTTGCGATTCGACTTGAGCGGCCAGAACATCTTCGTTTGGAGCAAATATAGCGGTACAGACCCAGAGCATGCAAACAACGGTTGGAACTTTGCTTCAGACAGTTCACAGACACCACGAAGCAAATCGTTCACCCTCCGCATGAGAATCGGAATTTAATCCAACACAAAAACAGAGACTAACAATGAAAAATAAAATAAACAATATCGTCAAGAGTTTAGCCGTAGCAGCCTTAGGTATGCTGTCGCTTAGCTCATGCAATGACTTCCTGACCATCTATCCTACCGATAAGACAATCGGCGAGAACTTCTGGCAGAACAAAGATGATGTCACACAGGTGGTAACTGGTGCTTACACCGCCATGATTAATGGAGGAATCATAGAAAGAATGATTATGTGGGGTGACTTCCGCTCAGACGAGTTGAAGAAACATCCATCACTAAAAAACACCACATTGGATGATATTTCCAAAGGAGATTTATACCCAAGTAGCGGTTACAACTCATGGGCATGTTTCTATAATGTCATCAATACCTGTAACATCGTATTGGCTCATGCCCCAGCGGTGATGGAGAAAGACCCTGAGTTCACCGAGGGTGACTACCAGACAGCCCGTGCCCAGATGTTAGGTTTGCGTGCCCTCTGCCACTTCTATCTGATTCGTGCCTTCCGTGATATTCCTTACGTGACAAAGGCATACGAAAATACAGACGACATGAAGTTGGACGGCCAGCTGGCACCAGATTCTACCCTCCAGCTCTGTATCGAAGACCTGAAAGAAGCAGAGAAGGGTTGCTACAATTACGGTATCTTCGGAGAGGACGACTGGCGAACAACCGGTTTCCTCAGCAAGGATGCCATCAATGCCATTCTCGCAGACGTATATCTCTGGAGAGCTTCTCTCTGGAGCGGTACAGATGCTGCCAAGAGCCAAGAGTATTATCAGGCATGTATCGACCATGCAGACAAGGTCATCAACTCCCACAGAAACTATTTCGAGGCTAACATCAAGGGCACCAGCCAGGAGTCAGTTTACCGCAACAGCAGACAGCAGTACTACTTATATAAAGGTCTGTGGGCTGACTACTATAACTTCGTAAGAGGTAACTCCTCTGAAAGCGTCCTCGAACTTCAGTTTGACGGAGAGAAGAACTCAAACACCCTACTGTGCAAGAGTTACTTAAAGTGGGAGAAGCAGGAGTCTGGCTACGGTATGATGGTAGGTACATCTACAGTGGGTGGTGCCATCGGCGACAATCCATCTCCAGCAACCAAGAGTGCTTCTACGGCAACATACTTCCAGTCTGAAAACGACTACCGCTTCTATAACAGCAGCTATGGTGTGAATGATGACAACTACTCTTCTTATGAGGTGAAGAAGATGATGAACAAAGAAAATGCCATTTACGACATTCCAACCCGAAAGAAAGGTAGTATCTATATCCAACCACTCCGTGACTTCGACAAGTTCGACCAGAACTGGATCATCTACCGCATCACAGACGTCATGCTGATGAAGGCAGAGGCTCAGATTCAGCTGGCAGGTACAGAAACCAACAAACTGAAGAATCCATTTGCCCTGATCCAGGCTGTGAACCAGCGTTCTATCAGTACGACGGCACTCAAGGACACCTTGGTTTATCAAGACAACTACAACAAGGCAGACAAGATGGAATTGCTTTGCCTCCAGGAAAGAGGACGCGAGCTCTGCTATGAAGGTAAGCGCTGGTTTGACCTGGTGCGCTACTGTTACCGCCACATGACGGGTGTAGATCCCACCAAGACACTCTACGAGATAGATCCTAACGGCAGTAATCTGCCAAGTCTTGCCAACAAGGGCAACAATTTCAAGGACATCCTCGCTACCAAATATAGTACAAACCTATACAAGTTTAAAAACGAGGGACATCTCTACTGGCCTATCCTGAACAGTGAGACCAAGACCAACAAGCTGATTCACCAGAATCCTGTTTGGGTAGAGACACAAAGTTCTGAGAGAACAGAAGAATAACATTCAAGAAATTCATAATTAAGTATAGCTTTATGACAAAGTTCATTCATAAAATAGGTGGCATGGTAGCAGGTGTAGCATTCGGTGCACTCGCCTTCACTTCATGCTCCGAGCAAATAGATGAAAGCAACCTCTATACTTTCACCGGTGAAACCATCACCGACTACTTGCGAAGCGATTCCACTCTTTCGGATTTCGCAAAGATAACAGAGTATGCTGGTTTGTCAGACCGTCTGTCAGCATACGGAACCTATACCTGCTTCGCTCCAACCAACGAGGCGGTAAAAGAATATATCCAAGAATTGTGGGATGATAAAAAGTCTGCAAATCACAATGGACTCTATACGGGTGATGATGTAAGTAAGGAAAACACGATAGATCGCCTTTGGAAATCCGAGAAACGTGACTCACTCTGCAAAGATATCGTAGAGGCACACCTTACGGGTCTGAAGAAGACAAGCAATGATCTGCTGGCAGGTTCAGACATCACCATGATGGGCGGTAACACTCACTCACCAAAGCGTGTGGGTGACGACATCACCATCGATGGAACCACCAAGATCATCAACAAAGACCACGAGGTGGAAAACGGTGTGGTTCATACCATCGACAAACTGTTCTACCGCTCTACCAATTATATTATAGACGAAATGGAGAAAATGGAAATCTATAGTATCTGGTGTGATGCCTTGAAGCAGACGGGTCTGGATGAGGTGTTGAAGGAACATATCCGTACCAACGGTATCAACTGGTTTACCATCGATCCAGAAACCAAATATCCTTTTGCAGAGTATCCTACAACCTGCAAGGTGGGATTCACCGTTTTCGCAGAAACCAACAAGGTACTTCAGGATCATGGTATTAACAGCTGGCAAGAGTTGGCAGCCAAAGCTAACGAGTGGTACAAGGATTGCGCTTCCTGGTACAGCTACTTGGAAGATCATCCGGAAATCAAGATCAGCACAGGTACCGACTATACCAATCAGTGGAATACATTGAACATGTTCCTCCGCTATCACATCCTGAAATATTCACTTTCTATGGACAAGTTGGTTTACTCATACAACGAGTTGGAATATGCAGATGTATATGAATATGTACGTACCTTATTGCCATACACCATGTTCAAGCTGACAGGTGTAAAGGAAAACGGTGCCGTCAGTTCAATCTGGATCAACCGTGTATTGAACAATCCTACATTGACCAGCACACCGGGTGCCAACTCTAAGGATGCATATAAAACTGCAAATACACCTGTAGAAGATGGTATCCAAGTAGCTGGCGGTTCAGCACTCTCCCGCCAGGCTTCCAATGGCTGGATTCATCCTATCAATGGCATTCTACGCTACGAGAAAAAAGTACCAAACAATGTACTCAACGAGCGTATGCGTTTCGAGTTCATGTCATTGTTTGATGAAAGTATGACCAATCAGATCAGAGGTTATTCATATCAGGAGCTTTCTTCAAGATACGGTCGCAACGACCGCAAGATTGGTGCCATCCGTATCCCAGAAGGTTATTTTGAGAACATGGTTATCTACAACGGTGAGTCATCCCGTGTATATTATCTGACCAAGGACGAAGCAAAGACCGGTAACAACGGTTTTATCAAAGACTGGGATTGCTGGTTGGACTATCAGGGCGACGAGTTGTTCGTAAGAGGAGCCTACGACTTTGCCATCAAGTTGCCACCAGTTCCAAAAGACGGTACCTACGAATTGCGCTTCGGCTATGTAATCACCGAACACCGTACCATGGTACAGTTCTCTTTGGGTCACTCTTCAGACCGTTCCAAGATGACAACCTGCGATATTCCACTCGACCAGCGAGAGGGCATCGCGTCAACCACCATCGGCTGGACAGACCCGGACAAGGACGGCGACTTAGGTGCTGCGACCGACAAGTCTATGCATAACCGTGGATGGATGAGAGGTCCTAACTACTTCAGTAATTACAAGAAGGGAGCTGAGGGTACAGCCCGTACGAACATCAGCCGTCAGCCACATATTCGCCGTGTCGTAACCAAGCAGTTCTTCAAACAAGGTGAGGAAAACTGGTTCCGCTGCAAAACAGCCATGCCAGAGAATACAGAAGCTGAGTTTGAACTTGACTACATCGAAATTGTTCCAGTAAGCGTATATAACCACCCTACTCTGACAGAGGATGTATTCTAATCAGGTGAATGTATTCTAACAAGAAAACAAACATAGAAATACAAAAGATATGAAAGTAAAATATATAATAATGACAGCAGTAGCAGCTTTGGGTTTCCAAAGCTGCACCGACTGGGATGACCATTATGACGTAACTACTGACGGCTCCGGCGTATCAGACCAGACACTGTGGGAGCAGATCAGCAACAATCCGAAGCTCAGCAATTTTGCTGCACTGATGAAAAAGGTGGGTTACGACAAGGCTTTGTCCACCAACCAGAGCTACACCGTATGGGCACCAAGCAACGACGCTTTCGACTTTGAGAAATACAATGCCATGAGCGACAGCTTGCTGAAGGCAGAATTCCTCAACAACCATATCGCCCGCGGTTACCATAGAGCTACTGGTGAGATCAATGAGCGTGTCCACCTGCTCAACAAGAAGGTGATGGCATTCCAAGGCAACGGACGCTATACATTGGGCAATATCGCAATCGACAGCACCAACATGTTAGGCAAGAACGGTATCATACATCTGATGAGCAGTTACATGGACTTCCGCCCTAACTTCTATGAAGAGTTCCTGCGCAATGAGAACACAACCAGTCTTGCCCAGCTCTACAAGAGTGCCATGAAGCGCGAAATCGACAAGGAGAACAGTATCGAGGGTCCTATCAAGGATGGAGCAATGACCTATCTTGATACCGTATATGTAGAGAGCAACAAGATGTTCAACTACCTGAACTCCAAACTGACCACAGAGGACAGTACCTATACCATGATTGTTCCTACAGACAAGGCATGGGCAACTGCTTATGAAAAGGTGAAGTCCTACTATAAGTATCCGAAATCCATCAAGCCTTTCACCGTAAAGAACAACGATAAAACAGGCGTATTGGAATACAATCAGGCTGGTGCCGTAACCTTAGATGCAGATAGTTTGACAGAATTATATACTACAACATCTATCCTGAGACCACTGATTTACAGTCATACCATCAATCCTGCTTTCCAGAAGGGTGATATTCCTACAGGAGCAACAGACTCTATCAAGAGTACAACAGGCGACGTGATCTGCAACACCCTGAACTACCGTAGCGAAAACAGCCGTTTGGTTTACGATGCCAAGGATCTGTTTGTGAATGCAGAGAAGAAAGTGATGAGCAACGGTAACGCATGGCTCACAGACTCGCTCCGCGTAAAACCTTGGGACAGCTGGTGTCCTATCATTCACCTGAGAGCACAGAACGGTAATTTCCAGGCAGCAGTGGATAAAGTATCCATCAACCAGAACGTAGCAGTAAGCAGCGACAACAGAAACAAGAATGTAGAAGGATCCATGCACGCCAGCCAATATTATGAGGTAACATCCAACCTGGGTGCAGTGCCAGAGGTTTACTTCTATATACCAGAAATGTGGTACACTCCATACGCCGTATATCTGACGATGATTCCTGCCAACATCACCAATGAAGAAGCAGAGGTAACCTCACAGAAGCTCCAGGTACGTTCGTTCCAGAACGATGCTGCGGGTGGAACACTGACCAGATTTTCTCCTGTACCATTGAAGAAAGACTTCAACGTTTCTTCCAACCAAGCATCAGTAGTATTCGACTATGGTACGAACGAGAAATCCAAGATTGTGAGCAAATTCATGGGTGTATTCAATCCATCATTCTGCTACCGCAACCTGAGCAACTTCACAGACCCTGCAGCATATCCAGTATTCAACATACGTAGTGGAGACCGTGCAGTCAAAAACCAGAGTGCAGTACTGCGCATCGCAGGCATCACCTTAGTTCCTATGGAAGCCGTGAAGTACTATCAGGCTCAGAAAGCATTGAACGGAGAAAGTGGTGAAGAATATAAAGATGAAATGCCAGAAATCTTCTGGGATCTCAATTCATACACCTATTAATAACACGAACTCAACAATTGAAGACAATGATAAATTTCAGAATATTGGCTATAATGGGCTTGATGGCAGTAGCTGCTGAAATCAATGCCCAAGAGACAACCGACAGCGCCGAAAAGAGAGCGAAGGAAACGGTAAACAAAAAGCAGCCAAACTATCCGATGAAAGAGGTATCTGGTACCATCTACGATGCTGCCACCGGCAAGCCTCTTAGCGGTGTGCAGATCCAGGCACTTGGAAATGCTCGCTATGCTGCCATGACCAACGAGGACGGTACCTTCACGATCAAGGTGCCTACCTTCACCACCTCGCTCTATCTGTTTACCTCACAATATGCAAGCCAGCAGGTATCTATCGCAGGTGTCAACAACATTCAGGCAAAGATGCTCAGCGACAAGTTCAACGAGATGTACACCAACGGTACGAAGTTGGGCAACGAGGCAAGCATGAAAGCACAGGTAAGTACACAGACTTCTATAGAAGACCTCATCGGCGAGAAATTGGGTGCTGATGTACGCACCGTCAAGCGCTCTGGTGCGCCAGGCATCGGTTCTGCCATGTTTATCCGTGGTCTGAACTCCCTGAATGCCAACGCCCAGCCTCTCATCGTGGTGGATGGTGTGCCTATGGACATGCAATACGACGGAACTTCACTTCAGACAGGTATGTTCAACAACCAGTTGCTGAACATCAATCCTGCCGACATCGAGAAGGTTACCGTATTGAAGAATGGTACTGCCATCTATGGTGCCAAGGGCGCCAATGGTGTCATCGTACTGGAGACCCGCCGCGGTAGAACCATCGCTACACGTATCGATGCCAACATCGGTATGGGTGTCAACCTGGTGCCACGCCTGCCAAAGGTGATGGATGCAGACCAGTATATGAGCTACGCTACCGAAATGCTCAGTACCTATCCTAAGATTGACAAGTTCTTAGAAAAGGGTTCTCTCAACTTCCTGACCACAGATCCAAACAACTATTATTATAAGACATACCATAATAATACAGACTGGAGCAAGGAAGTATATGAGACTGCATTGAGCCAGAACTACAGCATCAATGTGATGGGTGGTGACGAGGTAGGTATGTACAACCTCTCACTCGGCTATACAGACGGACAGAGCACCGTGAAGAAGAATGGTTTCAACCGTGTGAACATCCGCTTCAACAGTGACCTGAGCATCATCAAGAATTTCTTCTCAACCCAGTTTGACATCGACTATGTCAAGTTGAGCCGTGATGTATTCGACGATGGAGCACCAAGCGATTTCAGCAAGGGTACCGTAACATCTCCTACCCTCCTCGCGCTGATCAAGGCTCCTATCCTGAATCCATACCTCTACAACAATACAACCCGCGAGTTGACCTCTACATTGGCAGATGCAGATGACTTCCTGACTCCATTGAATCAGAACCTCTCATTGGCTAACCCAACAGCCTTGTTAGTAAATGGTAGCGGCAACAACAAGAACCGTATGGAGAACTCTATGTTCCATATCCGTCTGGCTCCTAAGTTTGAATTCAAGGGTGGATGGACATTGAGAGAGAACATCAACTATACGCTGAACCGTAACTCCCAGCGTTACTATCGTCCAAAGGGCGGTGTTCCTACCTACTATGTAGAAGGTTTGGGTAGAGTTCAGACGCAGTCAGCTTCTATCTTCGCTAAGGAAGAAACCCTGATGAGTGATACCCGTCTGGACTTCACACGCCTCTTCGGTGCTCACTCACTCAAGGCAATGGGTGGTTTCAGATACCTCAGCTACAACTATGAGATGAACAACCCTACAGGTCAGTATAGTACAGCCGGTAATGACAAGTTGCCTAACGTATCCAACAGCATGGACTTCAAGGATGCCACAGGTAATGACTACAAGAATACCTCACTCACCTGGTATGCTCAGGCAGATTACAACTATCGCAACCGCTACTTTCTACAGGTAGCAGCCTCTATGGAGAGCAGCAGTACCTTCGGCAAGAAGGCTACAAGTCTGCGAATCGGTGATGTGGCATGGGGCTTCTTTCCAAGCATTCAGGCTGGTTGGGTAGTAACCAATGAGAACTGGGCTCCAAAGAACAAGAACTTCAACTACTTGCGCCTCAACGCTGGTTATGAAGTGACAGGAAATGACAATATCAACAACAAGGCTGCCCGCACATCCTTCGAAGTGTTGAAATTCCTGCACAACAATATTCCAGCCGTACAGCTCAACAATATCGGTAACGAGAACATCACTTACGAGAAGACCCGCCGCTTCTATACAGGTTTCGAGAGCCAGTGGCTGGAGAACCGTTTAGGTTTGGACTTCACCTTCTTCTTCAACCATACCACCAACCTTCTTACATTGAAGGACTTCACCACTCCTGTGGCAGGTGTGAAGAGTTACTGGAGCAACGAGGGTAGTCTGGACAACAAGGGTGTAGAGGTACACATCAACGGCAAGCCTATCGTCAGCCGCAAGTTCACTCTGGAATTAGGAGCAAGCATCGGTCATTATCTGAACGTAATCAAGTCGCTTCCTAACAACACAACCCTTGCCCTGAATGGTCAGGAGAATGCAGCAGTAGGCTACACATCCAGCATCTACGGCAACCAGAACATCGCAACACTCGTCAATCACAGTGCAGGCGTATTCTACGGTTACAAGACAGCAGGTGTATTCTCTACCGATGCAGAAGCAAAGGCAGCAGGCAAGGACGGCTATCTCTACCAGGTAGATGAAACCGGAGCCAAGAGCTATTTCAAGGCAGGTGACATGCACTTCGTAGATCTCAATGGCGACGGCATCATCAATGAGAGCGACAAGACCATCATTGGTAATCCAAACCCTAAGTTGTATGGTAACTTCTTTGCTCACGCTACATGGGGCAACCTGACATTATCTGCCATCTTCGGTTACTCTATCGGCAATGATATCTACAACTATCAGCGCAGCATCCTCGAGGGTGGCAATAACTTCTACAACCAGACCAGCGCCATGACAGACCGTTGGAGAGTAGAAGGCCAGGTAACCAACATGCCTCGCATCTCTTATGGAGACGAGATGGGCAACTCACGCTTCAGCGACCGATGGATAGAGGATGGCAGCTACCTGAAGCTCCGCTCCCTCAATGTCAACTACAAGATACCAGTCAACTCTTCCTGGCTCCAGGGACTTCAGGTATGGGCAGAGGCAAACAACCTCTTCACCATCAGCAAGTATCTTGGCGGAGATCCAGAGATGTCTGTATCCAATGCAGTTCTTTACCAGGGCATTGACACAGGTTGCGTATCACAAGGTCGCACCTTCACTGTCGGCGTGAAGATCAACCTCTAATAAAAGTACAACAATCACAAAGCATAAAAAATGATAAAAATTAAATATTTTATTGCAGCACTCATGGCTGCTATCACACTCAACTCATGCAGTGATATGTTCGATGATGGATCCAACCGCTACATCACCAATCCATCGCTTGATGAAAAAGTGGACTCCATGTTCTACATCAATGGTATATTGAAGGGTGTACAGCAGGCCATCGACCAGAATGTGCTTATCAACGAACTTCGTGGTGACTTATTGACCACCACGAAGGACGCTTCAACCGATTTGCAGAAACTGGCTTCTTTCGATTACTCCGGCACCAACAAGTACGATTCTGCATACGTTTACTACCGTATCATCAACAACTGCAACTACTACATTGCTCACCGTGATACCACGCTGATTACCGGTTCCAGTGAAGTTGCGATGAAGGAGTATGCAGAGGCCAAGGCTATCCGTGCATGGGCTTATCTCCAGTTGACCCACAACTACGGCAAGGTACCATTCTATACCAAGCCGTTGACTGATATCGCCGGCATCGAGAATGCAGCAAGTTCTGAGAAGAAAGATATCTATGGTATTACTGCTGAGTTGGCTCCAGACTTGGAGCAGTATGTAGATCTGCCAGTACCTAACTGGGGTAACTTTGAGGCAGGTACCAACGATGCAGGAAACAACAAGACTGTCAATACAGCGAAGATGATGATTCCTGTAAGATTGATCTTGGCAGACCTGTATCTGGAATCCGGCAACTATGCAAAGGCTGTTGAGCACTACTTCAACTACCTGAAGAAGAACAAAGAGACGGTCAACAACTATATGGCAAGACCGACCTACAGTCCTGATTACAATAGCTACCCTAATTCATTAAAGATGGGATACTACTGTACGGTTTCCAATACATCAGACTGGAAAGTCTGCTATATGAGCGACTTGGAAACTGATACTTACGTAGCAATGGCTACCAATAAGTTGCGTGGTGAGATTACAGCTTTACCAGGTCTCTTCGGCTACAATTACTATACTTCATCAGATGGTACGGAAGTAAACGAGAAAATTTCTCTTGAACCAACCAATGCCTATCTGAATTTGAGCAACAGTCAGGACTTCTATTATGCAAATGGAAACGGTAACGGCAGTTCTGAATTCAATATCAAGAACCTGATTTTCGCTAAAGCCTCTATCGGTGATATGCGCTACCACAGTTCATACGAAAGAGTGAAGTTTAGTACACAGGTGGAATTGACTAAGGTCATCCTGAAGTATTACAATGCCAATATCACATTGTACCGAACAGCAGGTATCTATCTGAAGTTAGCTGAGGCTGTAAACCGTATGGGACATCCTGATGTAGCATTCGCCGTATTGAAGGATGGATGGAATCATACCTTGGAAGAGGACACCACCTATATGACCCAGGAAGGCATCAAGTTCCTCAAGACCACCTTGCCATTCCTGACACCAGAAAACCGTGTCGTCTTCGATGATGAAAGTGAAACCAACGGTGTTTCTTTTGGTAATCAGGGTATTCACGCTCGCGGAGCTGGCTTTACCATGGGCAATGGCTCCGGTTATCAGTTCCAGAATGAGATCGACAAGAAGTTGGCTCAGTTGGGCCATGCTTATCCTGCTAATGCAACAGCAGAAGACAGTTTGAGAATCAATCAGGACTGTGTAGAAGACCTGCTCTGCGATGAAATGGCATTAGAGCTTGCCTGGGAGGGTTCCCGCTATGGCGACCTCTGCCGCATTGCACGCCACAAGAACACAGACAGCTATTGGGGCACCAACTACGGTTCACTCTGGCTTCGTGACAAGCTTGCATTCAAGAATCTCAGCATAGACCTCAGCAATCCAGAAAACTGGTTTATGCCATTCAAATAAAAGGCTCGGACATGAGTTATAAAACATCAAGTGGCCACACTTGATATAACAAGTTAGAAACGCTTTCTCGCCTGCGAGAAAGCGTTTCGTTTGTATAAAAGCGCCTCACCCTTCACCCATATAGCATAACCACCTGAATTACAAATAGTTGCAAGTATAATTACTCAAAAACACCCTTCACCACCCTTCATCTTGTCTCAGTTTTCGCCATTCTTCACTTTCCTGTATTTGTCTTTAGCTCTTCCACCTTTCTATGAAGAATGAATGTGTCTTCTATGAAGACTAAGAGCAGTCCTCTATTAAGGCTGAAATAGCATTCAGATGACAGGTGATGAAGGGTGGTGAAGGGTGATTTTTTACCCTTCATCTCCAAAGTCCCAGTATTTATGGGGGTTTCAGGCGAAAAGATGAAGGGTGAGGGATAAATGCCTATACGAGCTGAAAAGAAGTGATTAAGATAGGAAAAAAAACTTGCCTATGGCGCAAAAGTGCCCTCAGTAAGGGCACATTATTGCCATAGGCAAGCACATGGTCGGAAAACCACTTACTTAACTAAATATCTCTTTCCATTGACCAATACGATTGTACCAGGAGAGACTGCATCCTTGTGGATGCGCTGACCAGATAAAGTATAGACTATCTTGTCGTTTATACCTTTCACAGAGTCTGATGAAACCTCCCTGATAGCAGTAGGCGTTTCTTTGACATGGAGCACAACAGGCTTCCAGGTATCCAGACGACCATCCCCATCAGCATCAACAAGTCCCGTCGTTCCATTAGGAACAAACAGATGAACTTCCTCTGCCTGTTTTTCACTGACAGGATCCGCAACCGTACCAGCACCCTTGATTACCTTAAAGGTAATTTTCTCATGAGGCGTATCCCCAAAGATAGCCATGATGGCCACGTGATGCAGGTTGCCTGCTTTCTGCGGAAAAGGTTCAGGACACTGATTGCCCACTACATAGCCCTTCGAATCAAAAGCCACAATCTCACAATCTTCCAGGAGAACATCATTCCACATCACCTGACAGTACAAGAAAGAATTGGTATTGTATATGCGATGTTCCCGCTCATAACGGTCAAGATATTGGATTTGGCGCCAGCCGCTCTCCTTCTCCCAACCAATCTGACCAAATTCCTTATATCCGTCAGACTTTCGATAAGTACCATCCTCACAAGCCTCAGACTTGGAAGAATACTTGTCGTGAATGTCGGTCTGTGCGGACATTCCCTGTACCGCACAAACCAGACATAATATTAAAAAGAATTTTCTCATAAATCTTACTTGTTAAGATGAACGAATTTCTTGTTACCACGAATGACAACAGTCTCGATAGCATGCTTAGCCACACGCCTACCGTTCAAGTCATACGTTGCTTCTGAACTATCCTCATCCGTCTTGACAGAGCCAATACCTGTGGTAGAAGCCAAATCGATGACGAGAGGTTGATCAAGACTACCCACAATCGCATCGTCACGATAGAACATGGTTCCAGGGATTACCTGTTCCATTCCATCCACGCTGACGATGAAGCGCAAGTTAGCACCACTGTTCTCACCAGCAATCGTGATGAAGTAAAGATCCGCATGAGCCTCATCAGTCAAGGCACGAAGTTCACCATCACCATCCATCACTCTGACTACGGCATCCGAACGGACTGCACCATGCTTATCTACCACACGGGCAATGACGTTCATATTGCCTTGATGCATCTGGGCAATCTCAGTTTTCTCATTCACTGCATCATCTCCACCCAGTCTCATGCTCTTAGCCATAGAGGTTTCCCTGGCAGCAGAAGAAGTTGCAGATGGATAATGGAAAGTCTGCTGCTGATTACGAGTAGAATAATACAAGTAACCCTCGCCCGACTTCAAAGCCTCCAAAGAGCCTACCCATTCACTACTGTTCCAAGAAGCAAAAGCAGTCTGACTCTTGACAACATCACCTTCCTGAGGTTCGAGATCAGCAAACGCATTGCCGATAGAAACGTATCCAGGAGCCTTATAGCCAATCCAGTTCCAATTAGGTTTGATGACAACAGGATCGTTGGCAACATCAATAGCATCACCGACAACAGACAGAGATACAGGCGCATTGCCCTGGATTTTGTACATCTCGCCAGCTACCACCTCGTTGATGGAATTGCTGGTAGGAGTCCACTGTCCATTTTCACTGATCATATAGTTCACCTGATTCTTGATGCCAGCGAGAAGTTCATCAGCACTGCCATTATCAGGATTCACATAGAAGCTGCTCCATTGCCATCCCTTCTTGAGATTCAGAATCTGCTCTACCTTTTCCTGGGCATTCCAAACGTTAGGTGAAGAGATGGTACCAACGATATTGTCGGTCACAAACATGTTCGCCTTGTCCATGCTCACCTCTACCATTGGAAGAACTCTACCCGTCTTAGCCTCAAACACCTTATAGGTCAAGTCCTTGCCGTTGTCCTCAGCATTACCATATACATTCATGAGCACATAGTAAGCATCATAGCGAGAGAAGTAAGCAGGCTTAGCCACACCCACACATCTGTCACCTCGGAAGGCAGCCACGATGTCATTCACGTCTTGCGACATCTCACCATTGATTTCAAGCTGACCATTGACATTCATCGTAAATTCGTAATCTGCAGAATTTACGCTCCAGTCTGGAGCCACACTCGTACTGTTCACCTTGATAACCATAGGTTCTGGTACGCCCAAGTTACCAGTCAGGTAAATCGTAGCCTCCTGACTGCCGATGGCAAGAGCAGGATCAACCGCAAAGGTCAACTTCTTGCTGGAGAGCGCAGGCAGATAGCCCGTTTCATTCTCCAGAGTGAGCCAAGATGGCAAACCGCTTATAGTCCAAGACTCTGTAGTACCACTATTATTATTGATTTCAGCCTCGATGCTCACCTTTTCTGTACCATGCTTCACGGTCTCTACTTCATCCTGTTTCCATACCAATTGGTTTTGACGAACATAGACATCCCATGTTACATTCTCAGAATAGTTGTTGTGACTGTCACGTACATTCTTGACCGTTACAGTCAGCGTGCATCCCTCGATACGTTGTGGTTGCTCTGTGAGATTTACCAGAATCTTACGCTCGCTTGCCACATATTCGAAGCTTACATTCTGCTTGTCAGGTACAGACTTCAATGCCGGTACATTATCAGAAATAGGCGCAAGAGTTACAGGCACATTGACAGGCTTAACTTCCCCAGAGCGTGTAGCACTCTGGTCAGAGAGCGTTGCCAGGATGGTAGGCGCATTACCTTCATCAAGCCCACCCTCCTCGAAAGGATAGTAAGCTATCAAGCCATCACTTGCCTTATTGACACGGGCATACATATTGTTCTTGATGACATCACCCATGCGGCGGCCCTTCCAGATACGGATTTCATCTATCGCACCCTTCAGCATATCCGTAGCCTGAGCACCATCATACTTACCACCCAAGAGCAACTTACTTGTCTGGATGGCAGGAAGAACAGAAGCCATCATCTGCTTCTTAGCCACACCATCGAGATAAACCGTAGCAGAACCAGATGTACTCTTCAGCACATTGACAGCTACATGGTGCCACTGGTTGTCTGTCACCTTGTCAGAACCGATTGCATAATCAGCACCATTCACATTCATCTTGAGCAAACCAGCCTCATCAACAAATATGTCGAACTTATCCTTGTTATTGAATCCGAAGACATTCGCCTTACCATTCTGTTTTTCCTCAGCACGGAACCAGAATTCAGCCAAATAGCTTTCCTCATGGGTTGTGGCAATCTTGGAAGCATCCACAGCCACAACGGTCTTTCCATCCAAGGCAAGTGCATAATTCTTGCTTGCTAAATACCAGGCTGTAGCAGAAGGCAAAACGAGATCACGACTGCGAGCATAGTCGGTAGCCAAACCACCATGACCTTCATCCAGTCGCCAATAGCCCATCAAGCCATCGCTATAACGGGTCTTCCGCTCGTACATTTCATTCTGAGCCTCACTCCAAGGACGAGCCTGATTCCAAAGACTGACATCATGTATCTGACCTTGCATCTTCTCACCCAATGTGACAGGACCATTGCCTTTGTACTCACCAACCTTTAAATTGTTGAACAAGACAACATCAAAGGCATCATAAGCATAATTGGCATTGAAGGTCTGCTTCTCTGCATCATAACTGAAGCTGACAAACTGCCAGGTATTCTTCTTGAAAGCATTGTCGCTGGTAAATTTCTGTCCATTGACATCAACTACCATCTTGTCATCATCAGCCACGCTCACGGTCATTCTGCCAGCCTTCGTGCCATGTGAGAATATCTCACCCTTGGCAGAGTAACGCATCCACATATTGACGGCAAACGACTTATTGCTTAAATTGAAGTTGGCATTGGTCTTGGCACCTTCGCCACCTGTCAGATTCAGAGCCACATCATGAGCCACCTGTGCATCATTCAGTTCTCCCTGGATAGAGAAGTTGTCAGCCTTGCTCATCGCACCAGAACGAATATCCTCGTTGAAAGTCAAGGAGATTTCGCTGTCAGCGGTAAGTACGCCATTAGATGGATTAGGATTGCTAATCACCTGTGGGCGAGCCATATCCTTATAGAAGGAAATGACCTCAGAAGACTTCGTCACCTCTTCACCACCGAAGTTGCTCACCGTAATGGTACGGATATTCCATTGTCCATCAGGATAAGTATCATTGTTTGCCATACTGAAGACATAATTGAATGTACCTTCATCAGGCAACAAGCCCTTGTTCTTATCAGCAGCCGCTTCCTTCTCGCTGACTACCCACTCTTTCACGGTAAGCCACTGCGGATTGCCCTGCTGCTGTACCTGCAGGCGAACGCTCTTCATACCACGAGCATTCTTATCATAATTGCTGATGGTAAGATGCATCGAAGTACCAGTCTCCAAATTGATGGCACTCTCAGCTGACTTCAGAGAGACATCACTGCTCGTCTGCTGGAAGTAGGCACTGAGTTTCAGGATTTCCTCGATATTGCCATCACAGGTGCTTGACATACGAAGCTGCAAATCCTTATAATCATAAATGTCAGGATTGGTCTGTGAAATCTGCAAAGTCTTGGTTACAGTCTCACCTGCTGGTACGAGAATTGTACGACCAGCGGTCACATCCTTACCGTCCATCTTGACAGCAGCACCATTTGGATTGGAAGAATCGACCACATTCAAGTTGAAGTAACTGTCGATATCAGCCTCACTGGTATTCTGCAAGTAGATGGTAAATGTAGCAGGTTTGCCACTTGGTACACCCGTCACAGAAGTTTCCTTGGCACTGAGATGAGGCTGCTCCACCTGAGCAGTCTTTGTCTGGATGGTAGTACCCGGTCTGTAATACTTGGTCTTCACCTCATCCTCGTATGGGCAACTGGTTTGTCCGGCACGAGTATAGAAGATAGGTCCAAATCCATCAGGAGCATCGATGACATCAATAGAAAGTGCATCGGCATCACCAGTCTCTACAAGCGAGAAGCCCACTTCACGAGAAGACTCCTCGGTGCTGCCATCACTTGTTGTCGCGCCACCTCCCTTTTCATCTTTTGTAAAAACCTCAACACCATTTCCATCAAATGCAAATCCAAGTTTTCCACTACCTACAATCAGCAGCGAAGTCTCGCTTTCCACGGTGAAATCCTTACTGTTCACCGATTGGGTAGAACTGGACACACTTGAACCGGCATCAAAAGAATAGTTCGTACGCTTGTACTCAGCATTCTCGATGGCAGTCACCTTTGCCTTCTCATTGTTGGCCAAAACCTGTGTCCATGCAGAAATCTGCGCATTATACCAGGCGATGGTATCGCTTGCCACATAGTCGTCCTTCAATAGAGAACCATTGTATGCACTCTTTGGCAAGACCATCTTATAAGACTCACCGCTAAGTTCACCAGACTTGGAAGCCTTGGCTCCCCAAACTTTCTTATCACTATTGTTGGAGCCTAATCTGGAATCAGTATTAGACAACTTGGTGATATAAACCGGCTTGTCTGTGTTATTGACATAGCCATCATAGCTGTTCACATGTACCAAGCAAGAGTTACGCAACTTCTTGAAGTTTGGCAGCAATACATTCTCCACATAGTTCTGAGTATAGGAGAACTCAGTACCATAACGAGTACCCACGCTCATCACATCGCGTTTCTCCAGCGCTGGCACACTATTAGCATCAGCCGCATAGATACCTACCTGTCGGGCATTGCCGAAATTATAGTTCACAGAAGAACCGATGAATACGTCACCCTGATCGCCTACATACTCCGGCTGATCGCTGGTAGAGATACGCTTGGTAGTGGTAATGGTCTGAACAGTGGTATTTCCCATTCTCACCTCTTCGTCAATCTTGACTCCCACTTCCAACTCGTTCTTCACTTCTATTTTGGTATCTTTAGTTACCAAAGCACCCATACCTGCCGTACCGGTTGTAATGGTAGTTTCGCAACCCATGCTTGCCTTGACGCTCGTCTCATTGGCATATTTTATAGTTCCGCCACGCATCTTGGTGGTAGAGAAGGACTGTCCTTCCTCGATATAAGCATTTGATCCGGAACCTGCCGGGTCACGAAGAATCATAATCACCTCGTCAGGACCAGAGGTCACGAAGTTGCTGCCCGAAGTCAACTGTCCCAAGACTATGCCCTGGAATCCGTTGCCACTCCAGTTCTTCTCCACACCATCTATAGGATAGCTCATCGTGAGCGTACGGGTGTAAGGAGTCAGGATATTTGGAGAACCGGCTTGCCAAGAGTAGGTTCCATGACCTAAAGAGTCGAGCTCGATTTCAGTCTGAGAAGACTCATATACCTCACCGTCCTTGTCACCAGTGACATAGACAGAAGTACCAAATCCCATCTGGTTGGTGATGTTCACCGTATTGTTTGCCAATGGCACCTTTGACTCCTTGACAGGAGCATCTGCGTCATGGTTGTAATACTTTTCATACAAACTCAGGTCGAACTCGTAGTTGCCTCCCTGAACGAAGATCGGATAACCGAAGGTATAGGCATCCACATTTTCAGTCTTTGGCAGAGTAAACGTTTTCTCCTTATTATATAGTTCAATCGATTTCTTGCTGCCGTCTTCAGCAACCAGCTCATAGGTTGGTTCACCGAAGGCACCTTCAGCCTCTACATTCTTCTGTACCACATCCAGGATAGCCGGACTGCGGTAGCTCTTCTTCAGCGATGCTACGTATTCAAACTTCTTATAGCCATCCTCTACTTCGATAGAATCGGCAGATGTAGCCTGTGGATCAGTAGCATTGATGATTTCAGCCGTATTCCAACTGATATCGCTGTTGCTGTCAATCTTAATTCCTGTCACAGTATATTGAAGCGGTGGAACCATAGCAGCAAACTCACCGGTCTTAGGGTCGGTCTTGATGGTAATGATACGTGCATTATCGGCAGAACCGGAACCCACAGTAGTAGTAGAGTTACAAACAGCATCAGCAGGAACAGCAAATACTCTATCGGTCTTTGCCGTCACATATTCATAAGCCTGTCCATTCTTTTCCACACTCACATTCATACTATAAGTATCAGAAGCCTTCAGGGTCAATGTAGCCTGACCAATGTTGTTGACAGACTGTCCCAAACCAAGCGGTTTTTCATTCTCTACCGCACCACCCGTCACACGACCTACGATAGGTACAAGCGTGGTGTCGTAGAACATAATGGATGGAATATCTCGGATAAACTCGAGTGTTTCCATCTTATTAGCATCCTCATTCTGGGTAGGATAATACCCCATACCCTTATACGACTTGCCATCTGCATTGCAGAACTCATGACCGAGCTTGCTGGCACTGATATAGTGATAGCCGATAGGCACGCTGATGGTATATTCACCCTTTTCGTTGGTTTGGATAAACTCGCCGTCCTTGGTACAAGACACACCATCCACGGCAAACTGCACACCCTCTACAGGGATTGTAGTACCTTGATAATATACGACACCGCTGACAGAGAATGAACTGACATCCTGGAAGTCGACACCATTGTGAACAAGCGACTGTGCACTAACAAAGCGGTTTGCCTTGGCAGCAGAGAACTCATGTCCGCCCATGGAAGGACGGATAGTATAGCTGGTACCATCGCCAGAGAAAGGCACGCCACTGATGGTGTAGTTACCATTCACATCAGTAATAGCCGACAAGGACAACTGATTCTCAGAAGGCACGTCATCGGTGATTTCCATGTCGACGATTTTTCCATGGTTTCCATTAGAGACGCCACCCGTCTTCGAGTAGTCATAAGCTATGGTTTGATTAGTAATACCCTCATCAAACTTATAATACAAGTAGAGACCATCTTCACTGCCCGACAGCGTGTGATTATAGTTCTTCTTGATTTGGTCGTCTGTCAAATCCTTTGTCCAGAAGCGACATTCGTCGATGACACCAGAATAAGTTTGGTTATCAACTCTGCTATCTCCATACCAAAGTCCAGATTCAGGCAAGTAATCCCTATTTGCAGACAAAATGGCATCAACCATCTTATATGCACTTGGATCTGAAATCTGCACCTTGGCACTTTGGAATTTTCCGTTTTCCCCTATAACACGCACTGTATATGTCGCATTTCCATCGAAAGAAACAGATGCATTATAGAACTTGCCCTCCGCTATTGTAATTTTCTTGTCCAAATAACGGCGGTCAATCTCTAGATTGTTATTTTTAAGATAAGATAGTCCTATACTGAGATCACCTGTAGATCCAACTGCAAAATAGAAAAAATTGGTAGCGAAGACGTGCATACCATTTTCCGGGAATTGGTCTATCTTGATATACGTCTGTGCAGTCCATGGATTACCGAACAAAGATGCCATCGTCTCTTTAGGCTTGGCAATACCCACCTGACAGGTCACATCTTTGGTAGTGCTGAGCGCATGGAATGCCGTCAGTTTTTCTCCATCAGCATTATTTGCTTCCGCTATCACTTTCACACCTTCCACTGCCGTGCCTGTATCATAAGATATACGACCGCTGACAACTCCCGTAGCAAGAGCAAAACCATCCGTTTCTTGTGATGCACCAGGACTAATAGTTCCTGTTTCCTTACACTTGCGATAACATTCCACCTCATACTGGTAGTAAGAGCCTGGTTGAGCAGAATTATCCTCGTATGTATAAGTCTCAGCCACACCAGAAGTAGTATATATATTTTGATATTCTGCATCGCTTCCTAAGAGGCGACGGCGCACATTGAAATAGGTCAAGTCTGTACCTACTTGCTTGACATCCCAGTTGACACGCACTGTACCGCTGTAAGCTCCACGGCTTGCATTGACACTAGTCACCTCAGAGTTTCCATCAATACCACCATCACATATGTTACTTGTGAAAGTTGTTTCTTGTGCTGCAACTTTCATCATATATTGGTATTTCACGCAAGCATTGGCAATTTTGGTATCATCAAAGGAATGACTTGTGACGTTCTTGTCACTAATAGTTGTCTCATGGAAGACTTCTCCCCAATCCGTAGTACCTTTTGCACGGCGATAAACCAGAAGTTTATAAGGGTTAGAAGACGTAGCATTTTCGAAAGGATAGAAACGACAAGTCACTGTAATTTTATTATCCAAATTATTCGATGCCAATATAGACTTCAGAGGGTTGCTCGTTGATATAGACGTATAAGTACTCTTATACAAATTGGTAGCATCCTCTGGCTTCATTATGGAAGTATTCCATTCATTCGGTTGGAATGCCACATAATAATAATAAGTAGTATTGTAGTCCTTAGTATCCTCATCTGTATATGATACCTGCTTGTCAATATATGCCAATTCCTTCAATTTTTCATAAGTGCTCGAACCACTCTTCCTGCGGAAAACCACCCACTTACCCTCTTTTGTAACATGGCTAGGATCAGCAATTTCCGGTGTCCAAGAGAGGATCACATTCTTTGTCCAGGAATTGGTAGAAGTAGAAATCGACTTTGGACGTGGATATCCATTGACCCAATGGTCCCTCTCATAACTTCTATTAAAATAGACATTGTTCTCTATACATTGGCTTCCGTTAAGAGGATATGACCTATAATTGGGCGCAAAACGAGTGATAAAAGGATGCAGGCAATGAGCCTCAAAATTGTCAAGTTTCATTGTCACATAAGCCGAAGTTGCAGATTCTGTACAATCCACAAAATCCGTTTTCACCTTCTTGGGAGTAGAATTGAGATTATCCCAATAAGTTTCAATCTTGATCGGTTCGCTTGGCCAATTTACGTTTCCCTCATATTTCTTCGAGAAACGATAGGCATACCTTAAAGTACCCGATTTATCTTTACCTCCACAGTTATTATATTTTTCTTTTAGCAAATTCGTGGAATAAGCCTGAACTACCCCATTGGCAGTACGCTTAAAATAAATGTCAGGCCAAGACATCGAAGGGAAGTTGAATGTTCCGACTTTGACTTTTAGGTCATTACTGGTAGAGTTGTCCTTATATCTCCACTTTCCTCGAATCGTAATCTCATTTGAATTATTGTAAATCCAACGTTCCAGAATAAGATCAACTGTAGTACCCATCCATTTGCCTTCTGTATTTTGAATGTTACTGAGAGCGACCGTGCCTCTATAGCCATTTTTGGAAAAAGATTTTGGAGTACCAACTACCCAGTTATAATTTTTCTTCTTCAGGTTATCTTCGTTGTTACGACTACCCGAAATAAGACTCCATACTGTTTTAAGATTGATAACATCTTTACCGTTCACCTGGAGCCACACCTCATCATCGTATGCACCATTATCTCCATCCCAACAGAAAAAGTTGAAATTGAAATAAACGTGCAACGTTCCTGGAAAATTTTGTCCATGCACATCCTTCACCCAAGGCGTTTGCGCCTTGGCTGTTGAACCCACAAACTGTAACATTACCAATAGCAGCAGGCTCAATGCCCAATGCCGCATAGCCCAAGCTCTTCTTGGAGGAGCCAGGGCATCTCTTTTCATTTGTTGTAGAAAATGCTTCATAAAAACTATTATTAGAATTAATATATATCGAAGAACTTTATCATTCACTCTTGCCTATATCAAAGAACATGACCATTCACTCTTACTGGAATTCAAATTCAGACTGGAATCAAACACTCTTTTACTGTAATTTAAAAACGCTGTCTGGAATCATTAACAAATTCAATCAATAGGTTTGGTTGACAAATTTAGAGAAAAAAAACGAAAAAAGGTGTTGCATTCCTATGAATGCAACTATATTTTAGACAAAAAGAGGACATATTCCTGACCATCTGCCCAATACGCCCCGATAACTTTCACTAAAACTTTTAAGGAATTTCCTTGTAGTTTTAAAAAATAAAAGGTGTATCCCATTTGCTGAGATACACCTTATTATATATATATTCGAAATGATATATTCGAATCGGATAATGATTAATCCATCATTTTCTGAAGATGATTAATCATTGTTGTGATCCAAAGAATCGTTGAAATCCTTAGGAGCCTGCTCATCGTTACGATGCTCGTAACGGCGTGGCTGACGAGCTGGACGCTCACCACGACCCTCATGACGGTCATCACGACGAGGGCGACGCTCACCACGCTCTGGACGTGGACGACGCTCACGCTCGACATAACCCTCTGGCTTCTCCATCAACACACGGTGAGAGAGCTTGTACTTGCCAGTCTTAGGATCAATCTCCATCAACTTCACCTTGATCTTGTCGCCTTCCTTGATGCCAGCCTCTTCAACTGTCTCAAGACGCTTCCAATCAATCTCAGAGATGTGGAGCAAACCGTCCTTACCAGGGAGAATCTCTACGAAGCAACCGTAAGGCATGATAGAACGAACAGTACCCTCGTAAACCTCACCAACCTCAGGAACAGCTACGATAGCCTTGATCTTAGCCAAAGCTGCATCAATAGAATCCTTGTTAGGAGCAGATACCTGTACGTGACCCTTACCATCAGTCTCCTCGATAGTGATAGTAGCACCGGTATCTTCCTGCATCTGCTGGATAATCTTACCACCAGGACCGATAACAGCACCAATGAACTCCTTAGGAATATCGAATGCTACAATACGTGGAACCTGTGGCTTCATCTCAGCACGTGGCTCAGAGATTGTCTCCATCATGCAGTTGAGGATGTGCTCACGACCAGCCTTAGCCTGCATCAAAGCCTCCTCGAGAATCTCGAAGCTCAAACCGTCGCACTTGATATCCATCTGTGTAGCGGTCAAACCATCGCGGGTACCTGTGGTCTTGAAGTCCATATCACCCAAGTGGTCCTCATCACCGAGGATATCACTGAGGATAGCGTACTTGTCCTCACCTGGGTTCTTGATAAGACCCATGGCGATACCAGAAACTGGCTTCTTCATAGGAACACCTGCATCCATCAGGGCGAGAGTACCGGCACAAACAGTAGCCATAGAAGAAGAACCGTTAGACTCCAGGATCTGGCTTACCAAACGAACTGTGTAAGGGAAGTCAGCAGGAATCTGACCCTTCAAACCACGCCATGCCAAGTGACCGTGACCAATCTCACGACGGCCAACGCCGCGCTGAGCCTTAGCCTCACCTGTAGAGAATGGAGGGAAGTTATAGTGAAGGAGGAAGCGCTGGTAGCTCTTCTCGAGCACACCGTCGATAAGCTTCTCATCCATCTTTGTACCAAGAGTACATGTAGAGAGAGACATAGTCTCACCACGCTGGAAGATAGCGCTTCCGTGAGGCATTGGGAGTGGAGAAACCTCGCACCAGATAGGGCGGATATCTGTAGTAGCACGACCATCAAGACGCAAGCCCTCATCGAGGATGCAACGACGCATAGCATCGCGCATTACGTCATCATAGTAGCGGGTAGCCTCAGCGTGCTTCTCCTCCAAGTCTTCCTCAGAGAGATCGGTATGAGCAGCGTCATACTTCTCAAGGAAGTCAGCCAAAACCTTGTCGAAAGCATCCTGACGGGCATGCTTCTCCAAAGCCTGGTGGTTGATATCGTAAGCTGGCTTGTAAAGCTCAGACTTGATCTGCTCACGGAGTTCCTCGTCGTTGATCTCATGATCGTACTCACGCTTCACGTCAGTACCCTTCTCCTTAGCCAACTCATACTGGAGTTCGCACATAGGCTTGATAGCCTCGGCAGCAGCCTTGAGGGCACCGATCAGATCCTGCTCAGCAACTTCCTTCATCTCACCTTCCACCATCATGATGTTTTCCTTGGTAGCACCAACCATGATATCCATGTCAGCCTCTTCCATCTGCTGGAATGTAGGGTTAACAACATACTCACCATTGATACGAGCTACACGAACCTCAGAGATGTAGTGCTCGAAAGGAATATCTGAACAAGCCATGGCAGCTGAAGCAGCGAAACCTGCAAGGGCATCTGGCTGGTCAACACCATCGGCAGAGAGCAACATTACCTGTACATAAACTTCTGCATGGTAGTTAGAAGGGAAAAGTGGACGCAAAGCACGGTCCACAAGGCGAGAGGTAAGGATCTCCTCGTCGCTGGCTTTGCCTTCGCGCTTGGTGAAACCACCAGGGAAACGACCTGCAGCACTGTACTGCTCACGATAATCTACTTGCAAAGGCATGAAATCTGTACCCGGAACTGCATCCTTTGCTGCACAAACAGTTGCGAGGAGCACTGTGTTACCCATGCGGAGAACCGCAGCACCATCAGCCTGTTTTGCAACTTTTCCGGTCTCAATTGTGATGGTTCTTCCATCAGGCAACTGAACACTTTTTGTAATTACGTTCATCTAAAATTTAAAAACTTATTGTTTTGTCTAACATCTAATATCTAAAACGCTGCAAAGATACCTTTTTAATTATTAATAAACGAATAAATGTGCAACTATTTTCTGCTTTTTTAAATATTTTATCTATCTAAGAGACCATATTCACAATTTTATTGCTACCTTTGCAGTCGATAATTTTGCAAAATACAGAAATTCATGAAAATAACCAGAATCTTTTCAGTGGCAGTGATCATGGTTGCTGCGCTGGCTTTCACTTCTTGTCATAACAAGAAATTTCATATCAACGGCAACATTACTGAAGCCAAGGACTCCATGCTCTACCTGGAGAATATCGGTCTGAACGGTCCTGAGAAAATAGACTCGGTGAAGTTGGGCGAAGACGGTTCCTTCGCTTTCGAAGAAAATGCCATGGACTCTGTTTCTCCTGAGTTCTATCGCCTGCGTATTGCCAACCAGACCATCAACCTCTCTATTGACTCTACGGAAACCATCCTCGTAAAGGCTGCATACCCTACGATGGCTTACAAATACGAGGTGGAAGGTTCGGAGAACTGTTCTACCATCAAGGAACTGTCGCTCAAGCAGATGAACCTGCAGGCTACCATCAACAGTATCACCAAAAATCCAAACATAGGAGTTGACTCCATGAACGTGGCAATAGCTCAGGTGATCAACAGCTACAAGCAGGACATCAAGACCCGGTATATCTTCAAGGCTCCAATGAAGGCTTCTTCCTACTATGCTCTTTTCCAGACCATTCAGATAGGTGGCACCAACTCCCTGCTGTTCAATCCACGCAACAACAAGGATGACATCAAGGTGTTTGCTGCCGTGGCTACTAGTTGGGATACTTACTATCCTAACGCTGAGCGTGGCAAGAACCTCCACAATATCGCCATCCAGGGCATGAAGGACGTTCGCATCATGGAAAACCAGATGGCAGAGCGACAGATTGATGCCAGCAAGGTGAGCGTAAATGGATGCATCAACCTCTCGCTGACAGACAACAAGGGTGTGGTACGCAATCTTACCGACCTCAAGGGCAAGGTAGTGCTGCTCGACTTCCACCTCTTTGCCAACAGAGAGAGTACCAAACGTATTATGATGCTCCGCGACCTTTACAACAAGTATCATGCTGCAGGTCTGGAGATTTATCAGGTATCCGTAGATCCAGACGAGCATTTCTGGAAGACTTCTACTGCCGGAATCCCTTGGATTTGCGTGCGCGATGAAGATGGCGTTCAGGGACAAAGCCTGGCAAGCTATAATGTGCAGAGCATCCCTACCTTCTTCCTGATAGACCGCAACAATACCTTGCAGGCTCGCGATGCACAGATCAAGGACATCGATGCAGCTATCAAGAGTCTTCTGTAAGACCTTCAAGGGTCTTCTATAAGAAAAGGTTTCTAACTAACTTACTCTATCAACATTCATCAACATGGACAGATAAAACCATTAAAATTATAAACTTAATACACTAAAAAATGAACAAGAAATTCTTTTCTTTAAATGACAAATGAGAAATTTCTAATTTCTAATTAAATTATGCACGTTTTAGACAAATTTCAGTATTGTCCGATATGCGGTTCTCCGCATTTCGAGATCAACAACATCAAAAGCAAGAAATGCAAAGATTGCGGTTTCAGTTATTATCTCAATGCCAGCAGCGCCACAGTTGCCCTTATCGTCAATGAGAAGGATGAACTCTTAGTGGTCCGCCGTAAGAATGACCCAGGCAAAGACATGCTCGACATGCCAGGCGGTTTTGTCGATATGGACGAAACCGGCGAGGAGGCCATGGCACGCGAGGTAAAAGAAGAGACGGGTCTGGAAGCTACGGAAGTCAGCTATCAGTTCAGCTATCCCAACACCTATCTTTATTCCGGCTTCTTAGTTCATACGCTCGACATGTTTTTCAAGGTGAAGGTCAAGGACTTATCTCATGTAGAAGCTATGGATGATGCAGCCGCCTACTACTGGATTCCATTCTCAGAAATAGATATAGACAAGTTTGCTTTTGATTCCATCAAAAAGGGACTTACCAGATTTCTAAGGGATCTTCGTTAAGCCACAGATAAATCTTCGTTCCATGAGGGTGTGCCATAAGTCAAATCCGTGGGACTATGTATTTTATTTTTCAGCCTCCTATTGTCTGCTCCTTTCATCTGCTTTTTGCAGCAACGCATGGTGAGCCTCATCAGTCCTCCCCGTTTTACATCACTCCATCTGTATTTTGCAAATGTAGTGAATTTCGCTCTGTCAAACCATCTTTTTTCTCGCAAAACATTTAAAAAACTAAAAAAAAACACTATATAATAAGGTATAAGCAAAAAGTTTATTTACTTTTGCAACCAAAAGTAATTGTGTAGAAGCTTATGCAAGAAAATTTAGTAATCGTCGAGAGCCCTGCAAAGGCAAAGAAAATCGAAGAGTTTTTAGGTAAAGACTATAAGGTGATGTCTTCTTACGGCCACATTCGTGACCTGAAAAAGAAGGAACTTAGTATAAACGAGCAAACCATGGAACCAAACTATGAGATTCCTGATGAAAAGAAAAAGCTCGTTACAGAATTGAAAGCAACTGCGAAGAAAGCCAAGAAGATCTGGTTGGCTTCCGATGAGGACCGCGAGGGAGAAGCCATCAGCTGGCACCTTTGCGAAGTTCTCGGATTGGATGAAGAGAAGACAAGCCGTATCGTCTTCCACGAAATTACAAAACCGGCTATCTTGGATGCTATTCAGCACCCACGCCACTTGGACATGAACTTAGTGAATGCCCAACAGGCTCGCCGTGTCCTCGACCGACTGGTGGGTTTCAAGCTTTCTCCAGTACTTTGGCGCAAGGTGAAACCAGCTCTCTCTGCTGGTCGCGTACAGAGCGTAGCCGTCAGACTCATCGTAGAACGTGAGCGCGAAATCCAGAAGTTCAAGAGCGAATCTTACTACCGTGTTTCTGCCATCTTCGCATTAATCAACGAAAACGGAAATGCTACGGAAGTGAAGGCTGAACTGGACAAGCGTTTCAAAACACATGAGGAAGTAGAGGCTTTTCTGGAAAAATGCAAGGATGCCAAGTTTACAGTAGAAGCTGTCAACAAGAAACCTCTGAAGCGCACACCAGCCCCTCCTTTCACAACCTCTACCCTACAGCAGGAGGCTGCCAGAAAGTTGGGATTCACCGTGAGCCAGACCATGATGATTGCCCAGAAATTGTACGAAAGCGGACGCATCACCTACATGCGTACCGATAGCGTCAACCTCTCCACCCTCTGCACCAATGCCAGCAAGGATGAAATCATCAAGGTATATGGAAGCGAATACAGCCAGCCACGCGCCTACCACACCCATTCCAAGGGAGCACAGGAAGCGCACGAGGCTATCCGCCCTACCTATATGAATGAGACTTCTATCGACGGAACCAGTCAGGAGAAACGACTCTATGAACTGATTTGGAAACGCACCATCGCCTCTCAGATGGCTGATGCGCAGATAGAGAAAACAACGATCAACATTCATATCGACAATGCTGAGGAGAAATTCGTTGCCAATGGTGAAGTCATCACCTTCGACGGATTCATCAAGGTTTACCGCGAGTCAACTGATGATGAAGATGGTACAGAAGATGCAACACACATCCTCCCTGCCATGAAGGAAGGAGACGAACTGCAGCGCCGCGAAATCACCGCTACAGAGAAATTCTCGGCAGCACCTCTGAGATATACCGAGGCCAGTCTGGTAAAGAAACTCGAAGACTTAGGAATCGGCCGTCCTTCTACCTATGCGCCAACCATCAGCACCATCCAGCAACGTGAATACGTGCAGAAGGGCGACAAGAAGGGCGTTGAGCGTTCCTATACCATCGATTCGCTGAAGGGAATCAAGGTGACACAGAGAGTGAAGAAGGAAATAGCAGGCAACGAAAAGGGAAAACTGCTGCCTACAGATATCGGAATCGTTGTCAACGACTTCCTGATGGAAAACTTCCCTGGCATCATGGACTACAACTTCACAGCCAATGTGGAACAGAAGTTTGATGACATTGCCGAAGGAAAGACCGAATGGAACAAGTGGATGAAGACATTCGACAAGGATTTCGAGCCGGAAGTAAGCAAGGTGATGAATGCCCGCAGCCAGCACAAGGCTGGCGAAAGAGAATTGGGAACAGATCCTAAGACAGGCAAACCGGTATTCGTCAAGATAGGTCGATTTGGTCCTGTGGCACAGATCGGTTCTGCCGAAGACAAGGACAAGCCACTCTTTGCCCAGCTCCCTTCCAACCTGAGTATCGAAACCATTACGCTGGAAGAGGCACTGGAACTTTTCAAGCTTCCTCGCGAACTCGGAGAGTTTGAGGGCACCAAGGTGAGCGTAGGTACAGGTCGCTTCGGTCCATACGTGCAGCACAACCGCAAGTATGTTTCCATTCCTAAGGGAGAAGATCCTATGACCATCACTCTCGACAGAGCCATCGAACTCATTCAGGAGAAGAGAGAGACTGAGCAGAAACGTCACCTCAAGAGCTTCGCCGAAGATGAGAAGCTGGAACTTCTGAACGGAAAATATGGTCCTTATATCGCCTACGATGGTAAGAACTACCGACTCCCAAAGAACAAGATGGAGAATGTAGAAGCACTCACCTATGAAGAGTGCATGACCATCATCAAGGAAGCACCGGAGCCAAAAACGGCACGTCGCAGGAAATAAAAACGCAGATAGAACAACAAGAGAGAAATGAAATCAATCATCATCATAGGATATATGGGCGCCGGCAAAACAACTGTCGGCAAAGCCCTTGCCAAGGAACTCGGCGTCATGTTTTATGACCTGGATTGGTATATAGAAAGCAGGATGCGCAAGACCGTGAAGCAAATCTTCGACGAAATGGGAGAAGAGGGATTCCGACAGATAGAGCACAACATGCTGCACGAAGTGGCTGAATTTGAGAATGTTATCGTCAGTTGCGGTGGAGGCACACCTTGCTTCTTCGACAACATAGACTATATGAACCAATGCGGAGAAACCGTCTATCTGAAAGCATCCGCAGAAACACTTTACGAACATCTGAAGATGGGCAAGGGAGTACGCCCTCTGCTGCTCAACAAGACACCAGAGGAGGTTCAGGTATTCATCAGAGAACAGCTCAAGCAGCGCGAGCCTTTCTACAGCAAGGCAAAGCATATATTCGACATCAGCGTGATGGATGATTTCGATAAAATCAATGATACCGTCCAGCAGCTACGCAAGCAGTTGGGCATTTAAAAAAGAATGATCAGTAAAGGTAAGCACCCACAGAAAAAGGTAGCTTACCTTTATCACGTCAATATCAAAACAACATTTATAATACAGACTAATAGCAAGAACAAGAACAGAAAATGAAGAAATGGACTATTGAAGACTCGAAGGAGCTCTACAACATCAGCGGTTGGGGCACTTCTTACTTTGGCATCAACGAAAAGGGTGATGTCTATGTAACTCCATGCAAGGACAATACGCAGATAGACCTGCGCGACATCATGGACGAGTTGGCTTTACGGGACATCAACGCTCCTGTATTGCTCCGTTTCCCAGACATCCTCGACAACCGCATAGAGAAGACAGCCAGCTGTTTTCAGAAAGCCAAGGAAGAGTATGGATACAAGGGAGAAAACTTTGTCATCTATCCTATCAAGGTAAACCAGATGCAGCCTGTCGTGGAGGAAATCATCTCTCACGGTAAGAAGTTCAACCTCGGACTGGAGGCGGGTTCCAAACCAGAACTTCATGCCGTCATTGCCGTGCAGGCTCAGAGCGACTCGCTCATCATCTGCAACGGTTACAAGGACGAGAGTTATATCGAACTTGCCTTGCTGGCACAGAAGATGGGCAAGCGCATCTTCATCGTGGTGGAGAAACTCAACGAGCTGGATATCATCGCCAAGGTGGCTAACAAGCTCAATGTGAAACCCAACATCGGCATCCGCATCAAGCTCGCTTCTTCAGGCTCTGGCAAATGGGCTGAGAGTGGTGGCGATGCATCGAAATTCGGTTTGACAAGTGCAGAACTCCTTACCGCCCTCAACAAGATAGAGGAGATGGGCTTCCACGACTGCCTGCGCCTCATCCACTTCCACATCGGAAGCCAGATTACCAAGATCCGCCGCATCCAGACTGCCCTCCGCGAAGCAGCACAGTTCTATATCAACCTCCACAAGATGGGCTACAATGTAGATTTCGTAGATTGTGGTGGTGGTCTTGGCGTGGATTACGACGGCACCCGCTCTTCCAGCAGCGAAAGTTCCGTGAACTACTCCATCCAGGAATACGTGAACGACTGCGTCTATACCTTTGTGGATGCAGCCAACAAGAATAATATCGAGCATCCTAACCTCATCACCGAGAGTGGCCGTTCGCTTTCAGCCCACCACTCCGTATTGGTCATCGACGTGTTGGAAACCGCTTCCCTGCCGGAAATGCCAGAGGAGTTTGAGGCAAAGGAAACCGACCACCAGTTGGTCAAGGACCTGTATGAGATATGGGACAATCTGAATCCACGCAACATGCTGGAAGACTGGCATGATGCAGAGCAGATACGTGAAGAGGCATTGCAGCTCTTCTCTCACGGCATCGTAGATCTGAAGACCCGTGCAGAGATTGAGGCGATGTACTGGAGTGTGTGCCACGAGATCAACAACCTTGCCAAGCACATGAAGCATGTGCCTGAGGAGCTCAGAGGATTGGACAAGATTCTTGCAGACAAGTATTTCTGCAACTTCTCCCTGTTCCAGAGCCTGCCAGACAGTTGGGCCATCGACCAGCTCTTCCCTATCATGCCTATCCAGCGCCTGGACGAGCGTCCTACCCGCAACGCCACCCTGCAGGACATCACCTGCGACAGCGACGGCAAGATAGCGAATTTCGTGACCGACGGACATATCGGCAACGTACTCCCACTTCATCCATTGAAGAAGAACGAGCCATACTATCTCGGTGTGTTCCTCGTAGGAGCTTATCAGGAAATCCTGGGAGATATGCACAATCTCTTCGGCGACACTAATGCTGCCCATATCTCTGTAAAGGACGGCAAGTACTGCATCGACCAGATATTCGACGGCGAGACCGTGGAAGAGGTTTTGGACTACGTACAGTACAATCCTAAGAAACTCGTCCGCCAGTTGGAGCAGTGGGTGACCAAGAGTGTGAAGGAAGGCAAGATTTCGCTCGATGAGGGCAAGGAATTCTTGGGCACCTATCGCAATGGTCTCTTCGGATACACTTATCTTCAGTAAGTGAAGAGTGAAGAGTTCAATTGCTTTTCTATTAAACATTAAACACTACACATTAAACATTATAACAATGGAAAAAGTAACAGTAGTAAAGGTAGGCGGTGCCATTGTAGAAGACAGCGAGCAGTTGGCACAGCTCCTGAAGGATTTCGCAACCATTCCTGGCAAGAAGGTATTGGTGCATGGCGGTGGTCGCCGTGCCACCAAGGTTGCTGCAGCCCTCGGCATCGAGAGCAAGATGGTGAACGGTCGCCGTATCACCGATGCAGACATGCTGGAAGTGGTGACCATGGTTTATGGTGGACTGGTCAACAAAAACCTGGTGGCAAAACTCCAGGCAAACGGTGTGAATGCATTAGGTCTGACAGGAGCCGATATGGATGTCATCCACAGTCATAAGCGCCCATTGAAAGACGGAATCGACTTCGGCTTTGTAGGCGATGTGGAACGTGCCAACGGCAAGATGCTCCAGACATTGCTGGAAGAAGACATCACCCCAGTAATGGCTCCGCTGACCCATGACGGCAAGGGCAATATCCTCAATACCAATGCCGACACCATCGCCAGCGAGACCGCCAAGGCACTGGCACCTTACTACGATGTGACATTGATATACAGTTTTGAAAAGAAAGGCGTACTCAGCAATCCAGACGATGACGATAGCGTGATCCCTGTGATTACCCATGCCGATTTTGAGAGATACAAAGCAGACGGAACCGTAGCAGGTGGCATGATTCCAAAATTGGAGAACGCACTCGCAGCCATCGATGCAGGAGTAAAGGAAGTGATTATCACCCTCGCTACTGCTATTGACGGAAAGCACGGAACGGTGATTAAGTAAAGAGTGAAGAACGAAGAGTGAAGAATTCATTTGCCCTTCATTCCTTAATAAGAGTTAAAAATAGAAATAATTTAAGATTGGTTGTAACTTTCTTATAACATAGTCGTCATTGATAATAGAGGGATGAAAGAAATCAGTTTCCGAAACGATGTTTTGCCACTGAAGAATAAACTCTTCAGACTGGCTCTGCGCATTACTCTCAACAGAGAGGAAGCAGAAGATGTCGTGCAGGATACAATGATTAAAGTCTGGAACGCCCGCGAAAGATGGCAGGATTTGGAATCCATCGAGGCATTCAGCCTAACCATTGCCCGCAATCTCTCGCTCGATCGCATCAAGAAGAAAGAAAATCAGAATGATTCGATAGAAAACGAGAAGATAGAGCAGCCAGACACCGCTTCTACCCCATCCGAGCGAATGATTCAGAAAGACAAGCTGGACATCGTGAGGAAAATGATAGACGAGCTGCCAGAGAAACAGCGCTCCTGCCTGCAACTGAGAGATATCGAAGGAAAGGCATACAGGGAAATAGCTGAAATCCTGGAAATAACCGAGGAACAAGTAAAAGTAAATATCTTCAGAGCTCGTCAGACAGTAAAACAAAGATTTCAACAATTCGACAGATATGGATTATAAGTACATCAACCAACTTTTGGAACGCTACTGGAAGTGCGAGACCTCTTTGGAAGAAGAGAACATCCTCCGCACATTCTTCAGCCAGGATGAACTTCCTGCCGAGCTGGAGCCGTATAAGTCTCTCTTTGCCTATGAGTTAAGCGAGACCAAGAACGAGGCTTTGGGTGAGGAGTTCGACCAGAAGATGATGGCTATGATCGAAGATGAATACACCAAGGAGCCTAACAAGGCAAAGGTTGTATCGCTGACAGAGCGCCTGAAGCCATTATTCAAGGCTGCCGCTGTCGTAGCCATCTTCCTCACTTTGGGCAATGCTGCCCAAGTTCCATTCCAGGAAGATTCTCAGAATGTTGAAAACGTGGGAGTTATCAAGGCGACAAGAGGCGCTTCTGTTGCATTGAGTGGAGATTCTGCAAAAGTAGATTCCATGCAGCACACCAGCATCGACAAAATGACTGTTGATCAAGCCTCTCCCACCATATTAAAGTAGTAATTTCTATGCTTTCTCTATATAAAAAGAATCATGTTTAGTAAAACAATTCGAAACTGTGAAGTTTCATTTCTCTCAAATTTTTCATAACATACTAACGTAATAGGGCTGCCAGAATATTCTGGCAGCCCAACTTATTTTTATTCACTTCTTACAGGTTGCACAACATATCCTTAGCTACCATTTTCGAGTCATCCACTCCTTTATGAACTAAAGGTTGGGTGAATACTTAATAGTATAGATGAGGAATGAGCGCTATAGTCGTACGACATGAGACCCGAATAAAGCTTTACTCATATTTTTTGATACATAAAGTTGTGAAATGAGAATCTTTTATGCAGAAATCCTGTCTTTGAGTGCTACATTAACTTAAAACAAGCAGGTAAAATTCGGAAGGAAATAATTACAAAGAAGGATATATCATATCGTTTATATATCTATCATATGGAATCTATTAGGAGAATAGACTTAAACACCAAATAATGACATAGTTTTTTGCAACTTTCGATTATTTTGCTTATCTTTGCCCTCACAATCAGAACAGAAAGCTATGGCACTGAAATTATATCCAATAGGAATACAGACATTTGAGGAGATTATCCACAGAGATCTTCTCTATATTGACAAGACGGAATACATTTACCGAATGTCACATAGTGGCGGTAAACATTTCTTCTTGGGACGACCACGCCGTTTTGGAAAGTCACTCCTGGTATCAACCATGCAAAGTTACTTCGAGGGTAAAAAGGAACTCTTCAAAGGACTTGCCATGGAGAATCTGGAGAAAGAATGGACTGAGTATCCTGTGCTACACTTCGACATGAGTGGAGGTAAGCACATGGAGAAGGAACAATTGGAGAGATATTTAGCAGATGTATTAGAAGAACAAGAGACTAAGTGGGGCTATCACAGCAAAAAGATTGATGCCAACCTCCGCCTCAAAGACCTTATAGACTTTGCTTACGAAAAGACAGGCAAGCAAGTGGTTGTACTTATCGACGAATATGATGCACCTTTGCTTGATGTGGCTCATGAGAAAGAGCAACTTGACGAATTGCGTAATATCATGCGCAATTTCTTTAGCCCATTGAAAATGCGAGAAGGCAAGCTTCGCTTTGTCTTCCTCACTGGTATCACAAAATTCTCGCAACTCAGCATTTTCAGCGAATTGAACAATATCACCAACATCTCTATGGATGACGAGTATGCAGGTATCTGCGGCATCACTAAGGAAGAGCTATTGGAGAATATGTCAGAAGATATAGAGATGCTTGCCAAGGCTCAAGACCTATCAATAGATCAGACTACTGCCAAGCTCAGGGAATATTATGATGGTTATCATTTTTCAAAGGCTTCGCCAAATGTGTTCAATCCATACAGTCTGCTCAATTGCTTTGCAAAACGAGAACTGGGTACCTATTGGTTTGCCTCTGGAACGCCAACCTATCTCATCAATACGATGAAAAAGTTAGATACGCTTCCTACTGACATCGGTCGCATTGAAGCTGACGAGAGTGAATTTGATGCACCAACGGAGAATATGAATACCATCATGCCATTGCTCTACCAGAGCGGCTACATCACCATCAAGGATTACAACAAGGACTACAACTATTATACCCTTGACATACCCAACAAGGAAGTGAAAGTAGGTTTGACCAAGGCTCTCATCCCAGCGTATGTTACTCACAATACACTTGCCACCACTACAACAGCTCGTCGCTTTGCCCAAGCTCTGGACCAGCAGAATATGGATGGAGCCTTGCATCTCTTGCAAGATTTTCTGGGTACTATTCCTTATTGTAACGTAACCAATTATGAAGGTCATTATCAGCAGATGCTCTTCATCATATTCTCGCTCCTGACAGATTATCTGGTGGACGTGGAAGTACATACGCCAAATGGCAGAGTAGATATTGTTTTGCTCACCAAGACCGACCTCTACATTATCGAACTTAAATTGAACAAGAACGCCAAGGCGGCGATGCAACAGATCAATCTGAAGAACTATCGCCAACGCTTCGCCCTCAGCAGTAAGCCTATCACCAAGGTTGGCATCAATTTCGATTCCACCAAGGGAAATATAGAGGATTGGGTGATTGAATAACATATATACAAATTCTGCCACAGACCTCTTATCCAAAGACTGATTATTTGTCATTTCCACTTGTGAGAAAGCAAGAGCAGGCATCAAAAGAAGCAAAATTGCACTGAGTTCAGTGCAATTTCATAAAATAAATCACGTTTCTTCCATAAGTAAGAGCCCGCCATTATCCGTACTATTATTAATAGGAGAAAAGGATATGAATAAGAAACTGACATCATGGCTCTTTTCGAGCTTCTTACTTGCTGTACCCTTGTCACTCCAAGCCCAGTATCATTCACAGGTTTGGAATCCCGATAATGGCAACGGCACTTATACTAATCCCGTGATTTATGCCGACTATAGCGACCCGGATGTGGTAACTGTAGGCGATGATTATTATCTCACGGCAAGTTCGTTCAACTGCATTCCCGGTCTGCCTATCCTTCATAGCAAGGATCTGGTAAACTGGGAAATCATCGGCTATGCCCTGCAGGAACAGGAACCCAAGGAACTCTTCGACAAGCCTCAGCATGGCAAGGGTGTTTGGGCTCCAGCCATCCGCTACCACAATGGAGAGTTCTATATCTATTGGGGTGATCCCGACCACGGCATCTTCATGGTAAAGACCAAGGACCCACGAGGCATTTGGGAGAAACCTGTCTGTGTATTGGCAGGAAAAGGCATGATAGATACCTGTCCGCTATGGGATGAGGACGGCAGATGCTATCTCGTGAACGGATGGGCAGGAAGCCGTTCTGGATTCAACTCTGTACTCACCATTAGAGAACTTTCAGCAGATGGCACGAAAGTGATAGGAAAACCACGCATCGTATTTGATGGAGGACAGAAAAACCATACTACTGAAGGTCCGAAATTCTATAAGCGTGACGGCTACTACTGGATTATGTGTCCTGCAGGAGGCGTACAAATGGGCTGGCAACTTGCCATGAGAAGCAAGAACGTATATGGTCCATACGAGGCGAAGATGGTGATGGCGCAAGGCAAGACGAAGATTAACGGTCCGCACCAAGGCGCATGGGTTCATACATCGCAGGGAGAAGACTGGTTCTTGCATTTCAATGACAAGTATGCCTACGGTCGTGTCATCTTCCTGCAACCCGTGAATTGGAAGACAGGATGGCCTGTCATGGGACAAGACAAGGACGGCGATGGATGCGGCGAACCTTATCTTACTTATCGCATGCCAAAGTCAATCTCTCATACGAAAGTGAATCCACAGGAATCAGACGAATTCAACAGTACAGAATTAGGATTGCAGTGGCAATGGCACGCCAACTACAATCAACTTTGGGGAATGCCAACCAACAATGGTTGCATGCGCCTCTATACGGCTGATTTTACGGCTACTGACAAAGCGGGCAATCCACAGCCATTCAAGAGCCTTTGGGAGGCAGGCAATCTCCTGTTGCAGAAGACCCCAGCCGAGAACTTTACAGCCACAGCAAAAATCCGTTTTGCATCAAAAGAAGACGATCAGTATGGCGGCATTATCATGATGGGCATGAACTATCAGGCATTGGTGGTACGAAGAATGGGTGATAAGTTCCTATTGCAACAGCTCTACTGCAAGGGCGCAGATACAGGCGGTATAGAGACTGAGAAGACCCTCGCTACCTTGAAGCCAACAGAGATAGACACCATTCCATACTCCCCAGCCATCTATCTCGACATCTATCTCCAGATGAAAGTCAAGGTAGGGAAATGCCAGTTTGCCTACAGTTTAGACGGCAAGCGCTACAAGGATGCAGGCGATCTCTTTACTCTGCGCCAGGGCAAATGGATAGGAGCCAAGATGGGATTTGTAAGTGAGCGCAAAAACACCCTGGGTAATCGAGGCTGGATAGATGCAGACTGGTTTAGAGTTACAAAATAAGTTTATATTTACCGCACAAATGGGCATGGGAAAGAAAGTCTTGCAGAAAGCCTCCCATACCCCACTTTCATTTTTCCTTGGGCAAGAAAAAATTTTTCTCTGCCCAGGGAAAAAATTTTCTCTCGGGATTTATCTATGCTTTAGCAACAAGAAAAAACAGTCAACAGATTTGACAAAACCTATTGACTGTTCTGTTTGTTATCCTTTGACAATCTACAAAACCAAACTAAATAATTTTAATATAAACCTAAACCTTAGCTACAAGTCTCTATCATTTCAATGCCTTTGCTCTCATCAATGCCTCCAGATAATAGTAGTCGGCATAGATGATACTGGCGTCAATCTCGCTTCCTGCAGGATGATGACCGGTACTATGCATGAGGAACGCCACGTTCTTCTTGCCACTCTGGTATCGGTCTGTACTCAACTGAGCCAAAGACTGCAAGGCAAACTGCTTATATTCCTCACCTTTCTCACCTCCCACATACTGCTGGAGTTCCAACAAAGCATCTGCCACAACACAAGCAGCACTGGCGTCCTTAGGAGCGCCACCTTTCACCCCACGTGGATCATCCATATCCCAGAGAGGAACGAGATCATCGCTCGTTTCCTTCAATCGCTTGATATAGATATCGGTCACTTTCTGAGCGAAGTCCAGGAATACCCTGTTGTGCGTATAGCGATAAACCATCGTATAGCCGTAGATGGCCCAGCTCTGTCCTCTTGCCCACATCGAATGGTCAGCATAGCCCTGATGGGTCACACCTTTGATGAGATTGCCATTGATGGTATCATATACTGCCACATGATAGCAGCTGCCATCCGGGCGGAAGTGATTCTTCATCGTGGTCTTGGCATGAGTCACCGCCAAATCGTAGAGCAGTTTGTTGCCTCCGTTCTTGGCAGCCCAGAACATCATGTCGAGATTCATCATATTGTCCATGATGGTATTGTGAGGCCAGTTGCGGGGTTTCACCTCTCTCGGCCAGCTCAATATCGTACCTACGACAGGATTGAAAAGCGTAGCGAGTGAATCAGCAGAAGCGAGAATCACATCTTTATATTCCTGAGAATGATTTACCTCATATCCCTTGCCGTAGGAGCAGAACATCAGAAAGCCGATGTCGTGGTCGTAGCAGGGACAGTAGGCAATACCCTTCAAAGATTCCGTATAGCCCTCAGCAGCCTTGCGTACAGCCTCATCCTTGGTGTTCTGATAATCCATCCAGAGAATGCCCGGCCAGAATCCGTCGCACCACTCCTCAGGAGTTGCCTTGCGGCAGTTCCATCCCTTCTGTCTGTCGCCCTTCAGGATATTGCGCGGTTCCATCGAGAAGTCATAACTGCCATCCTTCTGGCGCAATTCATCCAGGGCTCTACCCACTTGCTTGTGGCAATATTCTAATTGCTTATCCACATCAAGCACCCACATCTTGTCTGCCGCAGAGTTCTTATCCGAAGCCTGATGATTTGCCATTCCCGCTTGCGAGAAGGCAAGAGCAGACATCAAAAAAAGTATTCTTCCTATTTTCATCGTTATTGTTTATTATTAATACGAATCAAATAAGAAGAATACTTATTAACAAATTCTTTTGGATGCAATAAATGATTGATTTTCCCTGCAAGACGACAGAAACGGGCATATATCCTATTCAATCACCCAGTCCAAAGTGCTAACCTCCTCGGTAATGGTATAGTTGATACCAATCTTTATCACAGGCTTACCTTTCAAGGCAAAGGCATCGGCATAATGCTTGTCTTTGATTTGTTGCAAAGCCTCTTCTGCAGTCTTATTGAACTTCAGTTCTATCACATAGATGGTATCATGAGTTTCCATCGTGAGATCGGTTCTGCCTTTAGCAGTATGTTGCTCTACGAGAATACAGAAGTTGGTGAGCAAGGCGAAGATGATGTACATCATTTGCTGATAATGCCCCTCGTAATTAGTATTGTCGCAATAAGGAACGGTTTCCAAGAAAGTCTTGAGCAGCAGCAAGGCTTCATCCATTTTGCCTTGATTGATGAGTTTAGACATCTTGGCAATAGTCGTATTTCCCATTACTGACATTCTATTCAGATAATGAGGAAGGATACTTCTGAACAAACCTATGCGAATTTCCTTGTTAGGGAGTGCCAAGGTGTAAAGTTCCGTATCCTCGTCATAGTCTTTGATGGTAATATAACCGCTCTGGTAAAGCAATGGCATAATGGTGGTCATGGTTTCTGTAGCTGCATCAAAGTCATCCTTTCCAGCTTCCATCTTTTCTCCTAAGTTGATAGGAGTAAAAGCATACTTACGCATCATGTTGAGCAGATAAGTTGGTGTTCCTGAACCGAACCAGTAGGCATTGAATTTTCCTTCGGCAAAACAATTCAACAGGCTGAATGGATTGAAGACATCTGGTGAAGGCCACGTAAAGTGATAACCATCATAGTTCAATTTCAATCTATCTACAGTTTTCTCATAGGAAATCCTATTCTTTTCTGCAAGGCGATTAATGTCATCACTCATCAGAGTCAACAACTCATCCTTTGTAATACCACAGATTCCAGCATACTGTTCTTGCATACTGACATTGGTAATATTGTTCAATTCACTGAAGATGCTGAGTTGTGAGAACTTAGTGATACCTGTGAGGAAGACAAAACGTAGCATTTTCTCGCAACCTTTCAATGGACTGTAGAAATTACGCATGATATCACGCAAGCCATCTAACTGGGTATCTTCATGCGCCACATCAAGCAAAGGGGCATCATACTCATCAATAAGAACGACCACTTGTTTTCCGGTTTGCTCAAAGATAGTCTGCATCAAGTTCACAAAGCGCACATTTGGGTCTGGCAAATGGGATTCCACCCCATACCGCTTCTCGTTATTTTCGATAATGAAGAGGAGGTATCTTTTTAATTGTTCTATATCCATGTGCTTACCAAGGCTCATGTCAAAGTGTAGCACAGGATATTCTTTCCATTCTTTCTCCAGTTTCTCAATGGCAAGTCCTTCAAACAATTCCTTTTTACCCTCAAAATAACTTTCGAAGGTAGAAACGAGAAGCGACTTACCAAAACGACGTGGACGGCTGAGGAAGAAATATGTTCCATCAGTATGGGTCATACGATATACATATTCCGTCTTATCCACATAGAACTTGTTTTCTTTGCGGATGCGTTCAAAGGTCTGTATGCCTATAGGATATAATTTTCTTGCCATAATCTCTTGCTTTACTTAATGCGATGGCAAAGATAAGCATTTTTCTTGAAAGTAACAAGTCTATATGGATTATTTACAATTTAAGAGAGAGTAATTACAGCGTAAAACGATAGCCCACAGAAACCGTAAAGGCATTCGTCTTAGACTGGCTTGGCATATTGGCCATCTTATCCACCTTGCTCAATCCTAACTGATATCTCGCATCCAATATCACATTCTGATACTCGTAAGACACTCCTATCGGAATAGAGACATCACATTTCTTAGCAGGCCATTTCTCATCAAAGGATTCCTTCTCCTCATAAGACGAATTTCCTGTCTTATCAATAGTCACTTCCGAAGAATCGCCCTTATACTTACCATCACCCAAGAGGAAGCCAGCCTGTACGCCCAGCAGCAAAGCCAACTGGCGTGTGACGTAAGCCTTCACCATCAGAGGCACTTGAATATAGTTCAGATCCACGTGCTGGTTGTTATACCCCGTCAGCACAGTCTTGCCATTATCCTTACTTTCCGTCTGATAACTTGGCCATAGGAAGCCCTGTTTGGAATAATAAGCCCCCAAGCTGATGCCCACCTGTTCAGTAGCCCGATATTCGAAATCAACACCGCCCATAAATCCAGCCTGATATTTGGATTTCATATAGTCAGCATTTTCTTCAGTCGTGAAATAGATTTTATTATTACTCCAATTAGAGAGCACCACACCAATACGAGGGATAACAGATATTTTCCCCACAGGATTTTCTACATCTTGCGCCACGGCTGTCATTACAGAAAGCACCATCAAGGCGACTGCCATCATATACTTTTTCATACTATTCATATTTTGAGAATGATTATATAAGAAAAACGGCACAATTCCATAAATATTGCATCAAGAATCTGCAATTTTTCTTATGACGCATTCCCCATATTTCTTAAGTTTCTTATTCGTTATGCAAACGAAGCTGATTATCCAAGCAAGTAACTTTATTTAAAGTTCAATAATAAATATCACTTTAATTATCAGACATTTGGAAATATCTTTGAAAAAGATTATCTTTGTGCAAGATATTTCTAACGCAAAGCTTATGGAATTTAAGAAACTCATAGATAGAAGGGGCAGAATTAGAGCGAAGGAATGAAGCCCTTCATAGAGAAGATACTCAGTTTATCGTCATTTATGGTAGGCGTAGAATCGGTAAGTCAGAGCTTATCAAACGCATCGTCAAAGCACGGCATAAGGCGATTGTTTGGCAATCTGTCGAGCCACAGAAGAGCGCACACTATCCCTATTCAAGTTCTCACCCTCTATCCTTGCCGAATGCACGATTTCTTGTGTTAAGGAGTCGAGCATGGATTGGTTTCGCTCCTCGAAACCAAACATGGAAAGCCTGCCCAGCAACTTTCCCCTCAGCATATTCACTTCTGCCAAGCTATTGCTAAAACAGGCATTATCCCAAGTCATGTGAAGCCAATCCTCTTGCTGCCAAATATACATTGTTGCTTCCCTCATAATTGATTCTTTTGGAGCAAATATAAAGCATTTTATCGGATTATGCAAGTTTTGCGGAGATTATTCGCATTATTCTCCGCATTTTTGCGGAGAATAGGAGAAAATAGCATCGCTATAGCGACTAAATCGAGTAGAAAAAAGCCCGTGGCTATACAACAAGAACAATCCCTATAACGATGATAAACCATTGCTATAGGGATTGCTTAAAAATTAATTAGAAAGGCTAACTTTTCCATTCTCTGAGCAGACGATGCGCTGCTCAGCTCCATTCTTCAGTTTCACGATGATGCCCACGGCACCCTGCTCGCTTGGCGTAAAGTAATCTACCGATGCGATATCGCCCGGTTCTGTATCAGAACTTGGTTCATATACGCAGACGAAAGGATGATTCCACGCCTCACCCTTCTGGCGAGCCACGAAGGTCAATACCGGCTGGTCGATTACCTTATAAGGCTGGTTAGGCATACGCTCGTACTCCAGGTTGGCAGGAGAGAGCACCTGGAAGATGGTGCGGTTTTCATCCGCCTTCATCCACATCGTCATCGTAATCTCCTTCTGGTTGTCCATCGCTGCCACCACCTTTTCATCTTCTATCCTGGTTACAAACTGGGTCTTTACAGAAGAGGTCATTTCGGCACTCACCTTATTATATATATAGGAATAAGCATAGAGATGACCACCGGCAAAGGCGAGTTCCTCGGTAGGCTTCATATCGAGCGCTTTACAGCTTGCCGCATCCATCACCTTCATCTCCTGTCCCAGGTTATGATAGAAGTAATCGTGGGTCTTGTCGCCCCCTTCCTTCTTTCGGCTGCGGAATACATCGATGTAATAACCGCCCTTATCGCTGGTCTTCACAATGGCGGTGGTTCGCTGCTGCTCTGCCTGTGTTTCTGGCTCAAGGAAGCTTACTGTGGTGTAAGTCATATTATCCAGACTCTCTACTTTTACATCAGATTCTTTCTGATAAGAAATCTTCTGTTCTGAGAGTTTCTTGCTCGCAGGCTTCTCTGCACTTACCTCAGGATAGGCAGAAATAACCTTGAAGGCATGCTGCGACATCATCACAGGATAGCTCGATACACCATCTACTACCACCGTATTATGGGCTGGCATCTGAGAATAATACTCCAAGTAATCCAGTCCGCTATAGAGATATTTTCCTATTCCTGCATCAGGACCGAGCACATAGCCCTTGCCGTAAAGTTCCAGAGAGATGCCGTTGGCATGAGCGTGGTTGCCCAGACTGGCATTGATGGAAGCCATCAGATCGTGCTGCTTGTCCATACCCGTACGCATCGCAATCCATGATACGTTTGGCGCATAGAACATCGTGCTGGTATATTTCTCTATTTCTGATACCGGAGCATCGCTTGAAACGACGCTCTTGAAGAGATTCATATCTGCGATAAGATTCTTGTTCTTATGTCGGGTGGCATATTTCAGAATATTATTGATGCCGCCCTGGTTCAGATAGCCCGGATGGGTATCGCCGAAACCTGCTATCATACGGTTTGGGAAGAGATATTCGGCAGAGCTCTTCACGCCGTCTATCAGGATAGGACGCTGCTTGAACATATCGATTCCCGCCTTTTCATCGAGCATATTGGCAAAATCACAGAGGGTGCTAAGCACCGTGGTGCTGTAGCCTGGAGATTCATACCAGATTTTTGCCTTCTGATCGAAACCGAAGTCGATGAGCTTGTTCAGGCTCCACTGGCGGATGCTGTTCTGATTCACCACATAATCCAGATAATACTGCTTGCCCTTGCCGTCTGCATAAGCCTGGTTATCCTGCAAGATCAAAGCTATCTTCACGATGAAATCTGCCTGAAAGAGGTCCCAGTTGTTATGAGGCACACCATTGGCGATGATATTCTCTGCCCACTTCTTGAAACCTGCCTCGATGATAGACTGGTCTTCCTTTACGAGATTTCGGATGAGTGGATACATTTGGGTGAGTTCATTGATGATATCTTCGTGGATAACCTCGAAAGTAGTCATACCCACCAGGGTTTGCTGATGACCGTGATTCAGATCGATAGGCACATTGCGATAGGCGATGCCTTTCATATAGACATCGAACACCTTAGCCGCCATCTTGCCGTATCGCATATCACCGGTTGCGGCATAGATGCGGGCTGCATCTCGGGCAATGCCCATTATCTGCTGGTTCACGCTGGCGATATTGCAACCCGTCTTTGCCGGTGAAGTTTTCTCCATTTTGCCGGATGCCTTGTTGACATAGGTTACATTGCCCAGTTCATCGTCATCGTAAGGAATCATATCTTCCAGGTGAGGATGGTTGTATTGCGACTCCATCCCTCGGGTTCCGTTGTACTTCACGGTTGGTTCCGGAGCACGTTTTCCCCCTACCTTCGCAAAGGTTTCACCATTTACGAAGACATCCGAGGCATGGGTGTTCCAAAACATTTGCAGTCGGGAATAGAGCCAATCGGGCTGTGCATCCACCTTCTGCATCACGTTTTCTATCTTTCCCTTAAGCTTACTTATCTCTGGGTCTTCCACTTTCTTTTTCCCCTTGGCAAAAATATCAGAAGCATTTACTAAGAGTAAGCAAGCCGCTAAAATCATGTATAAAACTTTCTGTTTCATGCGTTTTTTTCTTTTGTTTTACTAATAATACGATTGGGAAGGAGGAAATACGTAGCCTTTTATAGAGTTCTTAATTGTGTTAGAAATACTTCTTCTATAAGGTTATTCTGTTAACCACTTCCAGATAGGAATGACTTCTATGGTTACGCCATCTTCCTCGATGATTTCTTCCTCATCGTATGTTATGATAATGGCTTTCCTGATAGGATAAACCTTATTTAGGGCGATAAGCGCTGCTACTTCCCGCTTTCGGGTATCCATATCTTCAAGACTGAAGGAAGCCTGTATCGCCAGTCCTTCTTCTGGAACGTAGAAATCCACTTCTATGTTCTGGTTGTAATAATACAGTTTCGGCATCTCATTGTTTCTGTTGTATTTCTTATGCAAGGTGATGGCGCATAGATTTTCCAACAAAGGCGACTTTGAGTCAGTAAGAAAGATGCTCAGCAAACCATTATCAGTAAAGTAATGCTTCTTGGCAGTTTCCTTTTCAGCAAATTTAGAGGCATAGTTGTCTAACGTAAATAAGAGACAAGCCTCTTTGGTGTATCGGATGTAGTCAATCATGGAGGCAGTATTGGTAGAAACACCGGCACTCTTTACCATGTTGGCAAGTCTGTTGTAGGCAGTTGGTTGCATGATATTATCGGCAAGCCGCTTGATGGCAAGTCGTAAAGCATGATCATTCTTGATATTGTTTCTCTGCACCACATCGCCCAACACGATTTTCTCATAGAGTCCATTCAGCCAATGACGTTTGTTCTTATAAAGAAGAAGTTCCGGGAAACCTCCCCATTTGAAGTATTCCGAAAAGAGTTGCTGCACTATATTTTTTTGCTTGCCATACTGCCAGTTCTCTTCGAGCGTAACGCCTTTGGCAACCAGATATTCTTTGAAAGAGAAAGGAAAAACCTTTTCGTCAAAGTAACGGGCTCCCAGAGTTGTGGCGATGTCACGGCTCAGCATCTTGGCATTGGAACCCGTGATGAATACCCTATATTTCTGATTGGCAAGACGGCGTGCAAAGTGCTCCCATCCCTCGATATTCTGAATCTCATCGAAGAATAGGATAGGTTTATAGGAGTACATGGTATTGTATGCCTGCAGAATCAGGTCGAAGTCTTCCACTTTCATTCCGTAGAGGCGTTCGTCGTCAAAGTTGATATAGACGAATTCCCTGATGTCGTGCCCTTCGGCAAGGAATTGTTTGGCACGCTGATAGAGCAGATAAGACTTTCCTGCCTGACGGATACCTACAAGCACATATCTTCCCTGCTCCTCAAAGTCGAAAGGTCTCTGATAGAGTTCTATCTCCTGTATTTCGTTTTGTCCCTCCTTGATGAGAGTCTTGAAAACTTCTTTTTGCATGGTTCTATCTATTTGATTACCGTGCAAATATACGACTTTTATTTTTTGCTACCAAATAAATTACGCCAAATTTGTTTATTGTCAATAAATAAATCTGAGGCTTTTTGTTTATTGCCAATAAATAAATCTACTATTTTTTATTTACTGGCAATAAACAAATCTGCTACACAGAGTTCCAGCCATGCTCTCCAAGCGGTCCCTCGGGGACCACGTGATGGGGAACCGGTGAACATGAGACGAGCAACCGTTGCTCATGAAGCGGGCAACAAGTGCCCAAACTAATATCCACAATTTGGGCAATACATTATCTCTATTCCTAATCCCACTTGTCAATCTTCCACCTTATTTATTATTAGTATTGACATACTTTATTCTATTTCCGAATAGAAGTAGAATTTTGTTGGTATGTGGGTAATATATTCCCCAGCTACTTCCAAATATATGTATTGAAAGAATGAGGCTTAGCCTGTACATTCAAGTATTTCTTGCCAACCTTCACCGTCAAAGAAGCCTCAGCATCGGTAAAGTTGCCCACGGTAACTATATACTGGCCCTTCTTATCCTTGAATACAACTACCGGAGTCTTGCTGTATTCACGACCAGCATACGCCAACATCTCAGTACCTTTCTGCACAAAATGACTGAAGTGCTTATAGGCATAATACTCTGCCGTGTAACGCATCTTGCGGGTCTTTCCATCCACCTGAATCAGCGCATTCTGGGTCCATCCCCATGGCGAAATGCCATTATCCTTCAAGATGAAGTTCCAGTTGTAATATTCATCACATCCATTTCCTAAGTTATCCGAAAGGAGGAAGAAGGTATGTTCTCCTGCCTTCCAGTCCATAGAACCATTTCCACATTCGCTCTCACTTACCATGAAACGATGGTTTGGATAGCGTTTTCGCATTTCGGGCAAGTTGTTTCTGCATTCCCATTGGGTTCCGATACCCTTGATATTAGCCTGCAGAGTCTTGTTGTCTAATATCTTCTCCACATAGTCGAGTCGGTTGGTATTGAATGTACCTATCCACAAATCCACCTCCGGATGCTTCTTGGCAAGCGTTGGAGCCAGATATTCGTTGTTGAATCTCAAGGTTCCCTCAGCAGTCCAGGCGCATCCAGGATAAGGAGTATAAGAGTAAGCCTCGTTCTGATACATCACCTTGGTGATAGGCAGACCTTCCTCTTTATATAAGTCGATGAACTTACAGAACATATCCGCATAACACTGCAGATAACGGGGATCCTGGATGAAAAAGTCCTGGGTGGCCAGGCGTCGTGGGAACACTCCATTACGGTCGCCCAGGAGTTTCATCTCGTCAGCATCCACCTGCTTGCCATCATCCATATAGAGCAGATAGCTCTGTCGAGGGTCCATCTTATTGGTCTTGTTCGGAGACACAGGATAATCGTGATTGATTTTCATCCATACAGGAGGACTCCAAGGCGACATGAAGAGCTGCAGATTAGGCTGATACTTCTGTGCCGCACGAGCCAAAGGGATGATATTGCGCTTGTCGTGCTCAATATTAAAGTATTTGAGTGCGAAATCGCCATCCACGTCATCACAGCTATACCAGGCACGCGCATAGTCGTTGGCATTCATAGAGACACGTCCATGAGTAAATTTCAAGTCGCCTTCTGGCGAAAACAGATTATACATCACTTCGTCCTGTTCCTTGCGGGTAAGCATATTGAAGGCATCCCAATCCAATTCATTGAAGGTTGTGCCAAAAGCAGAGAACTCTATTCCTTTCATCTGCGCATCAATTTCAGCCACCACCTTACCCTCTTTCTTAGAAGACAGTGAGCCCTTACTTTTCGCCCATTGTACCTGCTCTGTCGTGGTAAAGGATATCACAGTCTGGCTCCATGAACTTGTCATAGTCAATAAGCCATAGATTATTACAAATAATTTCTTCATGTCTATAATATTACTTTAAATGTTTATAATGCATTTTTCTGCCTGCGCCACAAAGATACAACTATTCAATCACTGCACAAAGGATATTTGTCACTAATTCCACACAAAAATATAGAAGACACGTTTTGTTACGTTTGCAACCCTCGGAAGTTACAAAAAACAACCTTTACCATAGAGTTCACATATCAGTTTTTCATTGTTACATTTCTTTCCATGAAATCACTGATTCTTCCTTTAAATAAGCCATATATACATTTTATCAGTGGGAGAACACATGTAACAAACAATCTGTTTTTACATTCAATCATATAGATAGTGACAGATATTTTTGTCTTTATTGAAGAAATGTGATAATTTTGCTTCGAAAATTTGGAAAACAAGGAAAAATACCATAACTTTGTCCATCAATCATAATGAACAAGTAATCATGAAGAAAAAGACTTTATTTTTCCATTTACCAGTGCATCCTTGGATATGGATCCTACTGTTGGCAGCGTTACTGCCTAAAAGTGCTTATAGCATTTTTACGTCACGCACACTACCCACCCAAAGTCAATTGCCAGTAGCTACCATTCATTGCATTTTCCAAGACTCTGAAGGATTCATGTGGTATGGCATGACTGGCGGAGGGCTTTGCCGGGACAATGGATACCAAGTAGATATATTCCGCCCAAAGGGGCGAGCTATGTTTTTTTTAGCAAACAACAATGTGAATTGCATCACCGAAGATAACTTGGGAAGAATCTGGTTTGGTACCGAGAAAGGACTCTATCGGATAAACAAGAATACCTTCTCGCTGACAGAGATTCTGACAAGTAGAAGCATGGGCATCACCGCCTTGTATCAAGACTCCAAGCATCACATCTGGGTGGCATCATCGAAAGGTGTCTATTGCATAGACCCTACCCATGACAGGATTTTGATTCATGACAAGAATCAAGCCATCAGTTCTGCATCTCAGATTACAGAGGACCACCTGAATCGCATTTGGATAGCAACTAGGGATGGGGGACCTTACATTTATCTTAAGGAAAAGAAAAAATTCAAAAAAGCACCCTGGTCAATCACATCTGGGGCTATCCGGATGATAGAAGACAAACAACAAAGTGGTTTTTGGATTGCCACTTGGGGAGACGGAATCGTGTTTTATGACACCAACTCTGGGGAAATAACCCGGAATCCACAAACAGCCGTCACTCAAGACATATCGTGCTGTATCGACATGCTGATAGACAAAACGCAGGGATTAGTTTGGGTTACTACCATGAACAATCTCTACCTATATCAACGCGAAGGGAAAAAACTCATTCCACTCAACACCGATGAGTTTCTATCTCCTGGATACAAGATATTAGATGGGTTATGTGAAGACCGGTTCGGGAACATCTGGGTAGCAGGTTTTACACCACATACTTTTATTGTTTCCTACTCGGCTCAGTCTATCATCAGAGAAACCGTACCCGCCATGAACCAACTTACTGGTTTTCCTTTGTTACCAGACAGAATGGTTGCCGATGGACATGGCTTCTGGATATGGCAAGGTCGCATGGGGTTAATGTACTACGACCCACGTATCTCGCACCTCTATGAAGCAGGAGGAATGCAGTTTTACCGATGTATATGCAAGACCAAAGGAAAGGAGGGGATCTGGGCTGCTGCAGGTAGAGTTCTGAAACATTTACAGGCTGAGGACAATAAAATAACGGAAAAACTTATCACAACCTTCACCACCCCTATCCAAACGATAGCTGACAATGGAAACGGAACCCTATTCATAGGAACACAGGACGCTCTTTATAGCTATTCGCTGATGGGAAACACGCTGAACAGATTGAGCAAAAGTTCGTCCAGAATAGAAAACATCGCAGCGGATTCTGAAGGAAATGTTTATTTCACAAATCAGTTGAACCAACTCTTCCTCTGTGAAGTCAATGGACAAAAGAGACTGATCAGCCAACTCTCCAAGGAGAATATAACGGCATTGGCATTGGCCAGCGATGGTACTTTATGGTATACTACGCAACAAGGTTCCGTGTACCAGTGGAATGCGGTAAAAAAACAGTTGGACTACGAACAGCAAATGAGCAATGCTAATGGAGATGCCATCATCGACATCAAGACCGACAGATCGGGGCATGTATGGTTGTTGTCCAATCAATATCTTCGGGAATACAACCCGCGAAATCACTCCTTTCGCACATTAAGAAATACGGACTCAGACATCAATGTCAGTTATTTCTATCATCTGGAAGAGGTCGATGACAATCAGATAGGAGTAGATGGTGCTGGAGCTTATTTGCAGGTCAAGTCTTCCAAGATGTTAGACCAGCAAAATGCAGAAGGTTCACAACCATACATCACGGCCATACAGATGGGAGACTCCACCCATTTATTGGGGAAATCAAATGGCGAGGTGCAGATTCCTGCCCAAATTTCAAGTGTCATTCTACGATGCTCGACCTTTGACCCCATCCACGCGCAAAAAGTGACATTCGCCTACAAGATAGAAGGATGGAACAAGGAATGGATTTATCTACCTCAGGGAGTCAACTCGATCTACTTGACCCATCTGCCAACAGGCAAGTATAAACTGGCCATCAAGGCAACCGACAGATACGGATGCTGGTCGGAACATGAGACTATGTATATAGTTCACCGGCTACCTGCCTGGTGGCAAACCTGGTGGGCCTACTCCATCTATGGCTTGGGAATCATCCTGTTGGGATATGGTATTTGGAATTTGAATAGACGTATAAGAATCTTACGTATTTTGCAACAAAGACGTAATATGCTGAAACTGACCGAGGTACAGTTAAGCGATGAGGAATCCAACAAAGACACAGCTCGTTCGGACGAATTTCTCAAACTTGTCATCAGTAAAATAGAAGAGCACCTTGCAGATACAAGTTACAATGTAGAACAACTTAGTTGCGATATGTGCATGAGCCGGATGAGTCTATACAGAAAGATGCAGACGGCCAGTGGTCTTTCACCCAACGAATTCATCAAAGATGTTCGTCTCAAAAAAGCTGCGGCACTTCTGAAACGTTATCCCAACATTACCATAGGGCAGTTGGCTGCGAAAGTAGGATTTGCTACGCCGAAATACTTATCGAAATGCTTTAAAACAAAATTTGGTGTTCTTCCATCACAATATACACAGAACAGGACACCAGATTAAGTCTAACCAATAATTTAAAATAAATGAACAAGTTAACATTCTTAAGCGTGGTCTTGCTGTCTGCATCAGAGATACAGGCACAAACCACCGCCTATCAGTTTAAGACAACTGATGGCAACTTCTGGAAGATGTCATCGCTGACACTTTCAGACAAAGTACCTGGCAAAGCGCAGGTGGTTATTCGTTCTTCCCAACCCCAACAAACATTCTTGGGATGGGGAACTTGTTTTAACGAATTACCTTGGGACGCCTACAACTTGCTGAGCGATAATGACAAGCAACTGCTCGTCAAACGTATGTTCAACCCATACGGTGACCTGCGCTTGCAGAAAGGACGTCTGTCGGCAGGAGCCAACGACTATGCACGAGAATGGTATAGCTGTGATGAGATTGATGTCAACGAAACTGACTTTGAGATGGAACATTTCAATATTGACAGAGATCTGACTACTATTATTCCATCCATCAAACTGGCACTTGCAGAAAACCCAGAAATTGACTTCTTCTGTTCTCCCTGGAGTCCTCCTACCTGGATGAAAACCAACAAGCACTATGCACAGCGCAAGACCAATACCAATGGCTGTCCTTTCAACGTACCACCATATTTCAATGACCAATTCATTGATGATCCACGATACTACAAGGCATACTGTTTGTATTTCGACAAATTTATCAATGCATACAAGGAGCAAGGCATCAACATTACATCTTTAGCTTATCAGAATGAGGCATATAGCAATACTCCTTATCCAGGGTGTTCTTGGACTGCCAAGACTACAGGTAAGTTCTTGGCAGAATATCTCGGTCCTTATATGAGAGAGCACCAGCCAAACCTCAAACTAATTATAGGAACCATGAATACAGGATCATTGGATGTATATGAGCAAATTCTGAGCACCCCGAACATAGATAAATATATGGATGCCATCGGCTTCCAATGGGAAGGTGCCAATGCCATGAAAGAGATTCTCCGCCGCCATCCTCAGTATGAAGCAATTCAGACAGAGAATGAATGTGGAAGTGGAACCTTTGACTGGAATGCAGGAGCACATACCTTCCAATTAGCGAACCATTACCTTGCCAATAAAGTTACCACCTATTATTATTGGAATGCCATCTTGAAAGACAATGGTATCAGTCCATGGGGATGGATACAGAACGCAATGGTACAAGTCAACTCTGGCACTAAGACCCCACGCTACACGCCAGAATATTACGCTTACTGCCATTATACACACTTCATCCCTGCTGGTTCTAAGATTTTAACAACTGACGAAAGTCAGCTTGTGACAACGGCATTAACACCTGAAGGCAACATCGTGATTGTAGCAGGAAATGACGGAAGCAGCGAAAAGACTTTAACACTGGATATAGATGGCAAATATATGGTAGCTACACTGCCTGCTAAATCATTCAACACCTACGTAGTAGGACAGAATGAGAAAGCACAATTAGAGTTCTTGCGCAAGGAAGCACAAGGATTGGTAGAAATCGAGACCGCCTCACTCTCAGAAACACAACTCACAAATCTGAAAGAAGCTCTCAGTAAAGCAAAACAGACAATTGCAGAGAGTGACAGTGCCCAGATTATACAATCTTTAGCCAATGCCGTCATAGATGTTCGCAAAGACACGAAGACGCAAGAACTGAGCAATGAGATTCAGAACCCTTCCTTTACAGATGGATCTACTCATTGGACAATAGCCAACAAAGCTGCTGGAGGAGATTTCAAAACTGCAACTATAGCAGGAAAGACTTGTTGGAACAACTGGTCTAACAATTTCACGTCAATGGATATCCATCAAGACTTAGGTAATCTAAAGCCTGGTGCCTATACTTTGTCTGCCATTTCCATGTGCGGTCCTGGTGAAATCACCAATCAGCATGCTTATGCCGAAGCTCAATCTGACAAGACGATTTCTCCAATAAAAGAAGTCGCTATATGGAATCAAACTACAGGTTGGGAAAAACAAACCACCGAGCCGATTGTTGTGGGAACAGATGGAACCCTGCGTATTGGCTATTCATCAACCTCTGGAGGTGGCACGAAAGGCTGGTTCTGTGTCTCTGACTTCACATTAAATCAAATAGAAGATGATGCGGAACTGATACAAAATGCTATTGACGCTGCTATCAAAAAAGCAGAAGCACAGGAAGACAACTCATTAAGTGAACTGATTACTACAGCCAAGAATGCTGTAGGACGTGAGGCACAACTGGAAGCATTGACTCTATTACGTGAATCCTTAAAATCAGGCACTGACTTGACCGAGATTCTTGAGCAATACAAGGCACTGTCAGAAGAAGCTCATAACATCGCTAAAGATGAGAAATATGCAGACCAAGCACGTCAAGAGTTAGAAACACAGACCGAGCTGTATGATCAATGGATAGAAGCAGGAAAACAAGTCTCAGAACCATCCATCAAGGATGTCATCCGTGCTTTGAAGGAAATGATCAACAAAACTCGCTTATCACAAGTTCCGAGTCCATCTACAGACTTTACCTATTACATCAAGAATGCGGATGCTGAAGACTCAGAAGGATGGGATATCAATGTAACCAATGGTGACGGAAGCAGAAAGAGCGGGGAACACTATAGCGGCAATACTACCAATATGTATTTTGACTCTTTCAATAAAACAGCAGGCAGCCTTTGGTTTACTGGTCACCAGACTTTGACAGACCTACCAAATGGAGTTTACACGCTTAAAGCCTGCGCCCGAACTGATGGTGAAGCCGTATTCCTGACAGCTCAGACAGAATCAGACTGGTATCAGCAAGAAATTGAAAACTCTGGCAATACTCAAGGTAAATTAGGCAAAGGATGGAATCCTTGCGAAATACAGAACATCATCGTAAGAAATCATACCTTGACCATAGGATATACCAACGATTTCTATTTGACGGGCAAGAAGTTTACTGGAACATGGATGTCATTCGATGATTTCCAACTCTATTATGTTTCAGATAATGTTTCTACAAGCATTGGCTTGCCTTCCTCATCTACCCCAATCCCAAATATCAAGGGAGGAAAAGGTTGTATTATCGTTACTTCTGATGTTCCTGTCAAAGTATATAATCTGAACGGTATGTTAATGGGAAGAACTCAGAATCTACCTGCTGGCATATATGCCGTAATCATGGGTAATATCTGCACTAAAGTAATCGTCCAATAGGAAGTTCTTTCAGAAAGCAAATATCATAGAAAATATGAAAGGTCCTCAAAACAAGTTTCATGTTTTGAGGACCTTTTTATATCATCAGACCTGACGCTACGCATCAATCATCCCAGGATGTATATTCTGTCCATCCATCCCAAGTAGAAGAACTCGGATTCTTTTTGGCATCAACCTCAATTGTGGAATTCGTATTATCACCACCATCTCCAGGGTCGTCCGTAGGGAGTCCTTTCGTGTAGATCCTGCCCCCCATCAAGAACATTGCAGCAGTCAACAATAATGTAAGTTTTTTAGTTTTCATAAAAATTTATTTTTGTATCTGTCGTTTTATAGTTATACAAATCAGACTTACAATATACTTAAAAAAAGAACAGGTTTGTATTGCTTTTTTGTACAATACAAAACTGTTCTTTCTACAAAGCAATTCTTTAGAGAACAACTTTTTTCTGATTCCAAATAAAAATTCCTTTCTGAGAAGGTCTCACTTTGCCATGATTTCGCCCTTCCAAGTCATAATAGACATCATTTAGCCGTGCCCTTGAGATGTTTACCTCTTGGATTCCTGTAGCTTCTTTTTTTTTAATCTGCAAAGTATAGTTGCCAGAACCCATTTTCAAATAAGCCTTTCCATCTTTGTATTCTACAGATACGACACCCTTCTCGCCATTTTTCACATCCTTTCCATTTTCAAATACACTTTGGTGATTCAAGCAAGGCAGAACGATATTTGCCTGACTATTTGCAGGAATCTCAAAAGTATAATTCATCTCGTTATCAACCCCACGCTCATAATGGCAACGAATATTTCCATAAATGCTGCGTGTCGTTACATCCAAATGATCCATATCTTCAGGAATCCATGGTTCGATGCGAATTACATCAAAAGCATTGCCTTCATTCCGGATACCACCCAACTGAGAGAAGAACCATTCCTCGATATGATCCATCATACAGTGATTCTGGGAGAAAGCTCCAACATCCCAATATTCAGGAGTGGTAGTGTAACCCTGTTTTACCCAATATCCATAGCTTGGACAATCGGTCTGATTTGCCATCTGATAAACAATGTCATTATATCCATACTTCGCTAAAGACATAAACAATGGTTTCAAACCGATTTCACCAGTCTTAATCTTGTAGTTATCTTTCTTTACACGCTCAGCCAACTTAGCTGCTACCAACTCTTCATTTTCCTGATCTACGAGTCCGTAATAGAGAGGCATAGCAAATTCAGACTGCTGTCCGTATTCATAAACTCCATCCTTATAAAAGCGTTCATTGAAAGCTTTCTTCGTATTCTGAGCCTGAGTGAGGAATCCCTTTGCATCTACATTCTTACCAAGGAAAGAAGCAATCTCCGCCATCGCATTCAACATATAATAATAGGTGGTGGTAATGGTAAACTCACCAGGAACCATCGGATTGACTCCAGCCGTTTCCTGTCCCCAGTCGCTCAATACACTGTAATTGCTTCCAGGCATGATATGATTCACCGTCTTGGAAGTATAATAATCCATCAGCTTTTTCATCTGAGGATAGAACTTAGTCATGGTCGTTACATCACCATAGGTTTTCCAACTGCGATAAGGCACCAAGATGGCAGCCCCACCCCAGTTAGGATCATCATCATATACCGACATAAAGTGAGGAACAGTACTTGGAACCCTTCCATTACTATACTGTGCATCAAAACAATCCAATACTACTTTCTTGAAGAAATTTTCCATGTCATAGTTATAAACCAGAGAGTTGTACATCTCATTAGGAACATCCAGCCATCCCAATTTTTCTCGATGAGGACAATCGGTGATACTATTATACAACTGACTCTGGATGGCATCACGGCAGATAACATGTATATCATTGAGCAAGGAGTTGTTAGTCTCGAAAGTACCTGCCAAGTCCATATCACTACGCAAACGCAAAGCCGTAAAATCTTCCGGCTTGGGAGCCTCATCCAGACCTATAATCTGAAGATAACGGAAGCCATGGTACATAAACTCAGGTCCCCATTCCTCGCCATTTTCCTTGCCTGCAAAAGTATAAGTTTCATACGTATCTGCAGGACCAGTATAGTAATTCTCCATGAAGATAGATCCATCAGCATTCAGACTTTCTCCCTCACGAAGAGTGATAACCTGTCCGCTCTTACCTTTCAGTTTAAAACGGTACTGCCCTGCAAAGTTTCTGCCGAAATCAACAACATAGAGATGGTAGCCGCCACTATATACACTCTTCACGCCTACCGCTTTCCATTCTTCCACTACTCGAACCGGTTCATGCTGGCGAGCTTTCAGGACGCCCAATCCACTGGCCTGACTACTTCTGAAAGAAGGAGAGGCGACAACTTTTACCGGGTTCCAAGTGCTTACATCATAGAAAGTTTGGCGAATACCAGCTATTTCCTTACGGGCATCATAATCCTCACCGCCCCACCAATTGCTTCCTAATGTAGGCGAAGGAGTGCTTGTCCACTGCTCATCAGTCAGAATCACGTCAGATGTACCATCCTCATAATCAATATGCAGTTCTGCTTTCAAAGCCTTGTCACCAGTATTCACCACTTCACCTTTGGAGAATCTTCCATTCAGCTTATCAACATGAAAGATGCCACCCGCAACGCGAGCTATCAGCGTATTGGCACCTTGCAAAACCATAGAAGTAACATCGTATGTAGAATAAAGTATCGTCTTTTCATACTCGCTCTCTCCTGGTTCCAGTTTGTTTTCGGTAACTGGTTTCCCATTTAGAGTCATATCAAATACTCCCAATGCCGAAGCATAGATTCTTGCCCGCTTGACATTCTTTCCACTCGCAACAGTAAAGTTTCTGCCAAGATAAGGAATTACCTGAGATGTATTGATGAAACTTGGAGCAACTCCATCAACCACTTTATGCTTTACAGAATATTTCTTGTTATCATCTGATGTCTGGATGGTATAAGAAGTTGGGAAGTTAGCTGCTTCTGTACCGCTCGCAGCCTTATCATCCTGTCGTGGATAAAGCACAATACGGTTGATGTCCATCACCTTACCTAAGTCGGCAATGACATACACATGCTGGCTATTATTACCTTTTTGTGTTGTAGTATATCCTAAAGTTGTCCCCTGAACAACTCCATCATTAAGATAGTTTAAGTTCCAGTTACCAATCGTCCAGGTATCGCTCGCACTGAAGGTAGCCTTACGGGCCACATTTTCTTCTCCGCTATAGATTTCCATTTCTGCCAACTGTAAGAAATAGAACTTGGAATCTGTGGAAGCAGGAAGTCCCAACTTGGTGACATCAAGTTTGACATACCTGCATGAAGTCTGGAGCGGAATTTCCACCTTTGCATTGCAGGTTTTGGCAGGTTGTATCCATTGCGCTTTCCACTCATTGGCATTGAGGAAAGCAGTTTCGAAAGTGCCCTTTGAGGCTACTGATGCTTTACCATTCTTATCATAAACTGTAACCGTCCAAGAATAAGGGGAACATGACACAAGGGGACTTCCTGCGTATGTAATCTGATTTTGCAAAGCAGACTCAACCTTTCCTGATTTCCAAACTTCTGCTCCAGAAGCAGACCTTACAACTAATTCGTATGCAGACTGCAGGAAACCTCTCTCGTCACTTTCCGTCTGCCAACTGAAAGTTGGATTTGAAGTATCTATCCCTACAGGATTAGACAATCCATTTACTTTCAGGTTAACAGGCAAGAAGTTGGCCTGACACACTTGGCAAACAGCCAAAAAACACAATATAAACAGTTTTGATTTCATCATATAAACTAAAAGTTAAATAGGGTTACGATTTATATGAAGTATAGGTTTAATTACACATTATATCGCCTGAAGCATCATTCTGACTTTCTTGCGGGAAGTGAGCAACTGGGATTCGACGGTACGCTTAGAAACATTCAATTCCTTTGCAATCTCTCCTGCGCATTTACCATCAAAGAGAGTCATACGATAAACCTTGGCACAGGAAGGAGTCAGTTGATCCACACAATAATTGACCATACGCAGCGTATCATGATACTCTACGACACGCTCTACGGCACAATGCTGCAATTCCTGCTCATACACCACATTCTCTTCCACCTTGTGACGACATGCTCTACGGCGCAGGATATTCATGACTTCATGATTGGTTATGGTGAAGACAAATGACCGGATGGTTGTCTTATTGATGATGCCGTCATAGGTCATCAACTTGACAAACACATCCTGCACCAAGTCTTCAGCTTCCTGCCAATTGCCCAAGCGAGCTAAAGCAAAGTTGACAAGCTTTACTTGATATTCCTTATAAAAGTCAGCAATCATCTGTTGCTGGGTTACAGTTGTTGGTTTCATGTTGTACGTTGGTTTAGTTTACGGCTGCAAAATTAGAGAATAATCCCATATGCCTATGTGTGAACCGTAACAAAAACACATATCAAACGTAACAACACCCTTTTTACCCCCTATATTGGGAAGGAACAACGCCAAACATGTCCTTAAAATGCTTGGTAAAGTTCTGCGGAGTGGCAAAACCTGTAAGATAGCAGACTTCAGAAACATTGCGCTGTCCGCTCTTCAAAAGTTCAGCCGCAGCCTTCAAACGTACCGTTCTGATAAAGTCGGAAGGAGTTTGTCCTGTCAAAGCTTTCATCTTACGATATAGGCTCATTCTCGACATCGCCATATCAGCGGCAAGCGAATCTGTAGTATAATCAGAATCCGTGATATTCTTTTCTATCAAAGAGATGATTTCTTTCAGGAACTTCTCATCAGGAGCCGAGTCGGCAATGTTTTTGACATCCAGCGAAGCACTATGTGAGAAATCATGCATCCTCTTTTCCTGCTTCTCCAGGAGATTACTGATGCGAGCAAGGAGTACATCCATATCAAACGGCTTGGCGATATAGGCATCAGCTCCCACCTTGTAGCCTTCCGCCCGCCCCTCATCCGTACTCCATGCCGTAAGAAGAATGACCGGAATATGGGAAGTCTGCAGATTTTCCTTGATGCGACGGCACATTTCGGTGCCACTCATCCGCGGCATCATCACATCGGTAATGATGAGGTCTGGATTGTGTTCTTCTGCCATCATAGCACCCTGCAAGCCATCTTCCGCCATCAATACCTTATTATATATATGAGACAGTTCCTTGACCAGATACTGACGGAAGCCTTCATTATCCTCTACCACCAATATACTCTTATCGATAAACTGATGATTTCCCAATTGATGACCCAAAGGAGCAACCGCCTGACGATTAGCAGCAGACTGCTGTTTAGAAGAATCATCCGTCTGGCGATTCAAAGAAGCCTCATGAGTTTCTGCTTTTAGATCGGCAGGTAATTCTACAATAAATCGGGAGCCTTCGCCTTCTTTACTTTCCAAAGAGATTTTACCCTGGTGCAACTTCACATACTCTGCCACCATGTTCAAGCCGATGCCAGATCCCACATTCGTAGTTTTCTGGTCGGCAGAACGGAAGAATCGGTCGAACACACGTTTCTGGTCTTCAGGAGAGATGCCGCAACCCGTATCCACCACCTCCATGCGCACAAAACGGCGGTCATCACAGGCAGTCTGACTTAACTCAACCCTAACCTTTCCTCCCGAAGGAGTATATTTGAAGGCATTAGACAAGAGATTATTCAGGATTTTAGACACTTTGTCACGATCAAAGCACATAAAGATACCGTCTGAATGGTCATTTACATCCAGACTCACCTGCTTTTGCTCAGCCAAAGATTGAAACTTCATGGTAGTATATTCCACGAATTCACCGAAGATTCCGCTCCGTAAGTTAAGGCTTTCTCCATTCGTTTCCATCTTACGAAAATCGAGCAACTGGTTGACCAACTGCAACAGGTCGCCTGCATTCTTGCTCACACCCTTCAACTGTTGGCGAGTTTCCTCATCAGCAGTACGCTTCAGCACACTACCCACAGGAGTGATAATGAGCGTAAGGAGCGTACGGAACTCATGGGTGATATTGGTGAAGAAACGGTATTTCATTTCCTCCAGTTCCTTATTTTTTTCCACCTCCATTCGCTGGCGATCCTGCTTCATCTTCCTGCGGATAATCCAGAAGATAGCACCGCCGATAAGCAGCAAGTAACACAACTTAGCCCACCAGGTGGCCCAGAAAGGAGGTTGTATGACGATAAGGAGTTTGATGGACCGTTGGCTCCATTGCTTATCAAAGCCAGCAGAAAATACCTCGAGTTCATACTCGCCAGGAGCCAGATTGGTATAGCTCACCTCGCCAACACCATCCTGCGGACTACTTTCCACCCAATCAGCATTGACTCCTTTCAACCTATATTTATAATAGGTATGGCGAGGCATGTCAAAATTCAGACCAGAGAAATAAACCGTGATAAAGTTCTCATCATATCGCAACACGACCCTTCTTGTAGAAGACAGGGCTTTCTCCAACAAGACTCTTCCGTTCAGTTCTTTACCCGGCAATACCTCCTGTTCATTCACAAAGAGGGAAGTGAAAATTGGGTGGCCTGAATATTTCAAATTCTGAATATTAGAAGGATCCACTACATAAAAACCATTCTGGCTGCCAAAAAGGAGTTTACCTCCAGCAAGATGAGCCGTTGCCATCCAGTTGAAGCTACAATCGCCCAACTTATTCTGTTCATCAAAGACCGCTAATCTGAAGTTCTGCTCATCCAAACGAGAAAAGCGGCACAAGCCATTGGCAGTAGTCACCCATACATTTCCAAACTGATCCTCGATGATTCCATTGATCATCTCATTGGGCATTCCATTTTTCAAACCGTAATGGAATACCTTTCGGCTATTCGGGTTCAAGACAAACACACCGTTCAGAGAACCTATCCATATCCAACCCTGACTGTCAACCAGCAAGGCCTTGCAGGGTCCACTGAGCAGATTCTGCATCTCCACATCATCCACGAGATTCTGAGGAGACAGAAACTTCTTATCTTTCAGAGAATAAGCAAAGAATCCCTGCGAAGTGGCTGCCCAAATAACGTCATTCTTATCTATCCGGAACTCATTGACCACCTTATATTTTTCCAGATTCTTATCTTTCAGAGGATGGATGCGGCAATTCTCATCCAAAACACCTATGCCACCATGAAAGCTTGCCCAAATGCGATGATGCGCATCTTCCTGGAACTCTCTTACGATATTGTAGTTGATATCTTTCTGCGGAATACTACCTTGCATAAAATGGTGAGTTGCCAGACCATCCCACATATAAAATCCCCGCTTAAAGGTTCCTACCCAAACACGATTCCGGCTATCCACTATACTGCGGATGAAATCAGCGCCTTTCACAGGCAAAGGCTTCAATTGCATCTGAGGCATCAGGAGCTGATACACATTTTGAGAAGCCACGGCCAAAGGTTTTCCTCCCTTTCCGTCATTGAGGCGAACACTGCCATCAGACAAGCCAAGTTGCTGATAGGTGACGTAAGGGAAACGCTGCATATTGGAATTATAAAAGAATATACCATGGTTTGCCATTCCGATCATCAGATTACCATCCCGGTAAGCAATCGTCTGCACACCATCTCTTACAACATCTCCGTTCATCATCTCATATTCTGACTGGAGCATCGTATTTCCATCTGCCGACAGAGCCAACAAGCCCGCATTGCGAAGTCCTACATAACAGATTTTCGGAGAAGCAGCACACAACGTGACCGCAACATCCTTATCATTCACATATCTGTATTGCCATTGATGGGTCAAAGAATGCCATGAAGCAACACCATGATTCCACATCACCCATAGTTGTTCCGAGTTTTGTGAAAACTGCACGAAATCACGCGCCAGCATTTCACCTTTCCACAGAAGTTGACTATGAAGAACCTTTGTCATCGCTGCATTCCAGCACATAATCTTTCCATCATGATAGACAAACCAATGATTACCTGCCCAATTAGCCACATCCCGTAATCCCTTGGCACGCACACGCACGGCAACAGCCTTTCCTTTTGAATTTCCCTCCCGATGAAAGACTTTCCCAGAAACGGTCACAAACCAGAAATCTTTAGCTGAATCAATAAAAAAATTACGGATACGTTCTTTGATGCCCATAGAGGCAAGCAATCCCCTGATATCGCCAACATATCTTTCTGTGGTCAAATCGAAAACCAATATCTGTCCTGATTCCTTAATCCAAACCCGCTGCTGACCATCCACATAAGCCGTTGGCAAGGCTGCCACATAATCCATAGGATACATCTCGCTTACCACAGGAGGAAAAGAGCGGAAGGTGCAACCATCAAAGAATGACAGACTGGATGAAGTACGGACACACAACCTTCCATCCGGAAGCCAAAGTTGCGACTTGATTTCATTGTCAGGCAAGCCGATAGAGGTGTTCAATAAGCGATAGAAATATTGGGCACTTACCGGCAGAAAGCAAGTGCATATAAAAAGTATTATCAGGATTAGGTTCTTCATTTCTATGAGATATGATTTATATTTAAGTGCAAAAATAACAATAATAATTGGATTTTCACAATAAAACATCAAAAAAATCATTTATAATAAGTAATCAGCGTGTACTTATTTGTATAAGGAAACAAAGAATAAGAAAACAAAGAAAAATTAAAAACATAAACTATATGAAAAAAAATCGATTACTCGTCGTTTTTGCAGCTTTGCTCAATGTATTAGGAATGTGGGCAGATGGTGCAAATCTCAAGTTGCATTTCAACTTTGAAAATGCAACAGGCGGAAATGTCAAAGAAGTCATTTCCGGGGGAAACATTGTTGGCACTTTGATGAATAACGCCAAAGTGGAAACAATGGGAAAATATCATGTACTGAACCTGGGGTCGGAAAATGGATATTTTGATATGGGCGAAGGTACAGGAAAAGTATTGGCTGGATGCAGTGACTTCTCCATCAGTATGTATTATTACGTAAATGCGAACCAAGACATTACTGGCTTGGGCAACTTCCTGTTCACTTTCAGCAATAATCCTGTATGTACCCAAACTGAAGGTTGCTACTATTTCTATACACTCAATACCCAGCGAGTGGGTTCTTCAACAGCAGGATACGGCAGCGAGAAAAGTGTCAATGCCACACAGGTTTCCCCAAAAGGAAATTGGGTAAACGTAGTCTATGTGCAAAAGGGCACAGAAGGAACACTCTATGTAAATGGTCAGAAGAAGGCGAGCGCAACAAGCAATAAGATATCAGAAATATTTGGTACAGAAGCGCCTAAATACAACTGGATAGGTCGCTCTCCTTTTGACAATGATGTATATTTAAAAAATACCAAGGTGGCAGATATCCGTATTTATGACGGAGCACTGACAGGAGGCGAAGTGACCCGATTGGCTTTAGCTGCTGATGACTACGATAACGAATTCCGACACGGCACACAAGGCAATCTGACTACGCTGAACACAACTTTAGAAGAAGCTTCTACACTCATCAATGGTGATATCAGTATCTATACTGCTGATGCAGTAGCCATGCTTTCAGACACCTACGAACTCATTAAGGCTAAGAGCGAGAAAGAAGCTCTGTCACAATTCGTGATAGACGAATATGTGGCAGACCTGAAAACAGCTATCCAGAACGTAAAAGCCACAGAGGGTTTGGTCTTCACAGATACTGAACTGATGCCAGCCTATGATTTAAACCGTGGCTTCCGTCATCCAGGAGGACTACATACCAATGCTGACTTCGAGCGCATCAAGGCACAACTGGCTGCTGGTAATGAGAAGGTGACCAAGGCTTATAACATCTTGAAGAATGCAGAATTTGCACAACCTACCTGTGCAACATGGCCAGTAGAAACCATCATCCGTGGTGGTGGATCTGGTCAGAATTATATCAATGCTGCCCGTGGAGCAACCATCGCCTATCAGAATGCACTCCGTTGGAAGATAGAAGGAAATGAAGCGTGCGCCAAACATGCCGTTGATGTATTGATGGCTTGGGCCAACAACTGCAAAGGTATCGGTGGCGACACTAACTTTGCTCTTGCAGGAGGTATTTATGGATATGAATTTGCACAAGCTGCAGAATTGATGCGTGACTATGAAGGATGGAAAGCCAAGGATTTCGATACATTCAAAAGATGGATGCTGGATCTTTGGTATCCTACCATCATGAGATTCCAGCGTTCCCGCAATGATACCTGGCGCAACTGGCGCTATGATGCAACTCATGGAGGTCAACGACCTGGCCATTACTGGAGCAACTGGGGACTTTGCAACACACTCGCCCTGATGTCTGTAGGTATTCTATGCGACGATGTCTTTATCTATAACCAGGCAATGTCTTACTACAAGTACGATCAGGCAGAGCTGGCTAAAGCCAACTATCCTTGGCCATGGGCACCTGAGAATACAGAGACAGACAAGTACAACGGAGGACTGAATGAATATATAGATAATCTCGTGCCTAATGTTGCAGAATATGCAGGAGAAACAGGTGCATACGGAAAGGTAGGTCAGATGCAGGAAACCGGTCGTGACCAAGGACATGCTCAAATGGCAGCAGGTCTTGCCGTTGATATCTGCCAGACGGCATGGAATCAAGGTGATGACCTCTACTCCTATCACGACAACCGAATCGCTGCTGGTCTTGAATTCCAAGCGGCATACAACTTTGACGGAAGAGACGATCTGCCATGGGTCAACTATCATTATACAGACTGTCACTCTGCATGGCATCAAGCATGGGTACAAGGTGGACCTAATGGAGGTAGCCGCGGAGAGATGCGCCCATACTGGGCACGTGTCATCGGACATTACGAAGGAGTAAAGGGCGTAAAGATGCCTTTCTCTGAAATCGCCTTGGAGAAGATGGGAATAGATGGTGGACCGACGGGAGCAGTAAGCGGTCCTTACGACCACATGGGATACTCCGTTTTGACTTGTACTTACGATGGTATTGCCGACGAGCAGCACAGACCTACCTTATTAACTCCAAAGATGGAATATGATGGAAAGATTATCGATCATAATGAATTAGGTGGACTGGAAAACAATTACATCATCAATGTAAATACTGCTCTTCCTAAAGGCAAAACAGTCAAATTGATGCCTCAACTTCCTGAAGGTGTTGTGGATACTGGTAACTGGAGTTGGAATACAGGTGAGACAACCAAAGACATCACAGTCACTACAGACAAGAGTTTCATTTATCGTGCCACATATACCAATGAAAACGGCATTAAAAGCGAGCAGATGTTCTCTATTGCAGTAAATGCAGATTGTACTCCTACCACAGTAAGCAGTTCTATCTACTGCAATGACATATGGGTCGGTGCTACAGAAGCTATTGTACCTTGTGGAAGCAATGTTACTCTCAATGTCGGCGGCGCCAGCGGTTGGGGAGACGGCAAATGGAGCACAGGACAAACTGGTACTTCCATAACCCTTTCATCCTTAATCTCGGATAGAGAAATCAAGGGTCAGTTTATCAACCAGGGCGGATTGGCTCAGACGATTACTTTCCGCATCCATGTCAAAGGATTGCAGCCTTGTGCGCTGCTGAACAACCGTCTGGTTTCAGATTCTCTGGACCTGATTGTCAATCAGGGAGACGCTCTCGTACTCTATGCTAATGCACCAGAAAATATTGTCAATGTCAAATATACATGGAGCAATGGTACCGAAGGTAAATATCTGGATCTGACAGAAGGACTGACCAGCGGAGACTACACGCTGCACATCACAGGTGAGAACTTCGACCAGAAGCTGACCTATCATGTGATGGTCATGAACGAGAATTATGTAGTTCTGGAAGCTGGTAAATATGCCATCTACGATGTGGAAAACGATGCCTATCTTACCTATAAGAATCAGGGTGAAACCATGCCATCATTTACTCCACTGGTAAAAGAAGACGGACGTTACGATGCTTCTCAGGTATGGATTGCTGAAGTAAAGGGAGCTACCACCAAGACTCCTAAATATAATTTCTCTTGTCTGATAGGTGGTAACACTCCATATCTGAATGCGACCAAAATGGCTAAAAAAGCCTATTTCCCATACTACATCCGTGGTCTGATTGGTTCTGATCATGTTGCAGTCAGAACCCTTACCAAAGAAGAATACTGGAAAGCAAATGAGAATGGTGTTCTGGAAACAAAGGGAACAGCCGGTCTGACTCAATTCCCATTTGTATTCATACCGGTCAAGGATGAAGAACTCCCTACAGGTATTACAAACATAGGAGTATCAGAAAAGGGTGAAAACATTAATACACAATATTACACCGTATCTGGCATACAGACCAATGGAAAAACTAAGGGTGTGTATATCCAGAAGTCAACAGACAATACAGGTAAGGTAATCATCAAAAAGGTGATAAAAAGATAGAATTTTAGGTACTCAATACATGAAGTAAGCTTCGACCAGCTATGAAGCCTATTTCATCCAATAGCGAAGCCGGTTTCATTGACAGATGAAGCCGGCTTCATTTTTATGTAATTCACGGCGTGATGTTCTCCACCAACTTCACCCAACCGAAGCATGGAGCCGTAGTTCACCTGACCAAGAAAGAAGCCAAGAAGCTTGCCAAGCAATGGGGACTGGACTACAACAAACTGGCAAAGTAAATCAAATAAACTTTGCCCTAAAAATGAGCAAGACATTTACTTGAAACAACTGATAAATCGCAATCTCTTTGCATTTTCGCATCAGTATATTAAGTCTTATATTCGTATAATAATAAAGAATCATTAAAAACAAGATCATTTTATGAATAAGACATTAATAACATTAGCTCTCTGCATCATGACTCTCTCTGCCATCGCCAAGGATCGCCTGGTAGTGAGCAAGGCACCAGCTGGCATTGAACTCAAGAAAGACTTCGAGGTAAAAGCCCGCATCGCAAACGGCGAATGGAAAGACATCGATACCTACGCCTTCAAGGTGGATAGGGTGGCTGATGCCAAGCACAATGTAGAGGTCGCATCCGTAGCTAAGTTTGAATTTGAAGGTAAAGTTGAAATTCAAGTAAAGAGTATTGCTCAGGATATCAAGAGTTTCAAGATTCGTCCGAATTCCTACGGAATAGAGGCTAAGCAGGCGGGCAATACGTTGACGTTCTCGCTCGACCGTCCTCGCTACCTCTCCGTAGAGATCAACGGCAACATCTACCAGAATCTCCAAATCTTCGCAGACAACGTATTAGAAAAGCCTAAGGTAAAAAAGAAAAAAGATCTGATGTATTTCGGTCCAGGTGTCCATGATTTCAAAGGCGATTCCATCCACATCGCATCAGGCAAGACTGTCTTTATTGACAACGGAGCCGTCATCAAGGGGTGGTTATCCACCTATGGTTCAAAAGACGTCAAGATTCTCGGTCACGGCATCGTCATGCCAGGAAGGCATGAGGGTATCATGGTGAGATATTCCAAGAATGTGTATATCGACGGACCTCTCACCACCCAATTGCCTATCGGCGGCAGCGATTCCGTAACCGTGAAGAATGCCAAGGTGATGAGCTGGTATGGCTGGGGCGACGGCTTCAATATCTTTGCCAGCAACAACGTGTATCAGGAGCATCTCTTTGCACGTACCAGCGACGACTGTTCCACCATCTACTGCACCCGCAAGAACTATCATGGCGGTTGCAAGAACATTACCATCAAGGACTTCGTGATGTGGGCAGACGTGGCTCATCCTATCATGATAGGCTTGCACAGCGAGACTCCAGAAAACGAAGACATCACCAACGTGCTCTATAAGGACATTGACATCTTAGAACATGCCGAGAACCAGATAGACTACCAGGGTTGCATCGGAATCAACAATGGCGACAACATCCTGGTAAAAGGCGTCACCTTCGAGGACTTCCACATCGACAACATCCGCAAGGGAATGCTCTTCAACATCCGCGTCTGCTTCAACAAGAAATATTGTTCTGCACCAGGCAGAGGTATCGAGGACATCACCCTGCGCAACATCGCCTACACGGGTAAGAATGCTCCTAATATGGGCATCATAGCCGGTTACGACCAAAGCCGAATGGTAAAGAATGTCCATTTCGAGAATTTCTCCATCAACGGCAAGGTGATTTCGGATGACATGCCGGGAAAACCAAAATGGTACAAGACGGCAGATATGGCAAATATCTACGTGAATGACCATGTGGAGAATGTAACTTTCAGCAAATAATTCATCTTTTACAATACTGATTATTCAATAATCAAAAAAGGCTGCTCCATTTTTGGAGCAGCCTTTTTCCTATATCGTATTTTATTGAAAGCATTCTATTTAGTTATGATTCCCTCATTTCAGGATTTAGCAGGAACATTTTTCGGTTTCTGAAGCCTCAAGATCATCTGGATAAAACTTGGTATCATGATACAGAGCGAGAAACCTACAGCATAATATACAGTCTTCTCATCGCCATGGAAGAGGTCGATGAGCTTGCCATCACTCTGTGGCATGAGATTATTCAAGACATACGCCATCGTATTGTTCACCCAATGCATCAGAATGCCCGGAACAAGACTTTTGGTGCGATAATACATCCATCCCAAAAGCAAGCCCATCAGGAGGGCATTGATAAACTGCGCCTTATTGCCATGTATCAAGCCAAACGCAGCTGCAGAAATGAAGATGGCAACCCAATGATTCTTCTTGCTTACCATATCAAGCAAAGTACGGAGGATAGCACCACGGAACACGATTTCCTCTGCCAGAGGTGCCAATATACCGATAGCTACATAGCCCCAAGGCTCCTTCATCAGCGAAGCAAATACCCGCTCGGTATCCGCATCCATCTCGACGCCTATCTGCTCATAGACAAACTCCAATGGAATGATAGCGCCCAGAGTAAACAAAGCTACCCACAACAGACTGATCCAAGGCTTTGACTGCAGATAGTTACGGGTAATGGGAGTCCATTTAGCCTTCAGGAAAATGATGAGGGTGATGACATTACTGAATACCGTAGTCAGCGCCGTCAGGATGGCATTATTGCCCGTATGCATAGCAAGAAGAGTTGCCTGATAACCTTCGCCCTTGACAGCAGCCCAAATGCCTGCTCCAGCATAAGTCAGAAATATCTGTACGACTATAAATATAATAATGTATAAAACTATGTCTGTCAGACCTTTTTTAAAATTAATCTTTGCCATTATCAATCTCCTTATTTAAAAATTCCATTACTGTTTTTTCATCTTCCTTCAACTGTTCTGCCAATTCCTCTGGACTATCAAATTTCTGTTCGCCACGGATTCGCTTGATGAAGCAGACAAGCAGCAGTTGGTCGTAGATATCACCCTCGAAATTGAAGATATGCGTTTCCAGCGTAATCTGCTTGCCATTAAAAGTTGGTCGGTTGCCCACATTCATCATGCCCTGTTTCCAAGTCATAGAGTTCTCCATACGAACCTTTACGGCATAAACTCCTGTGACAGGAATCAACTGCCCGAAATGCGAGATGTCCAGATTGGCTGTCGGGAATCCGAGTTTTCTTCCCTCATGATAACCATTCACTACTTTACCGATAATGGTATAAGGATAACCCAGACACTGGTTGGCCATCTCTATTTCACCTTCTTTCAGGAAGGAACGGATGACAGAGGAAGATATATTGATGTCATCTATCCGGAAGGCATCGTTTTTGATGACCTCAATACCCAGTTCCTTGCCGTAGCGCACGTAATCCTCGAAAGTCTCAGAACGGTTATGACCAAAACGATGATCATAACCGATGAACAGTTTCCTGACATGGAGATGGTCATTGAGTATCTTCTGCATAAACTCGCGCGCTGACATGGCAGCCATCGCCTTATCGAAATGCAAGACAACAGCATTATCCACCTCTGTTTTTGAAAGGAGGAGAAGTTTTGAATCGAGCGTACTCAACATCTCCGGCTGATAATCACTCTGCAGCACCTTACGGGGATGCTCATCGAAAGTAATGATGGTTGATTGCAAACCCTCCTGACTGGCGGTTTCTACAAGATGACGGATCAGGAACTGATGTCCACGATGCACTCCGTCGAAGAAACCGATAGTTGCCACGCAAGGCTGCAATTGTACAGTTTCGTTGTAATGTATAGTATTCATTCTATCTTAATCATTGGATTATCTTCTCTTAGCTATCATTCTCTTGAATGCTCTCCACAGCTCGCCCGCCCAAAGCACAACAGAGGTTGAACCAATAATGAGCAGCCACTCGTGAAGTGACAAAGGTGTAGTGCGGAACATTTCGCCACCGAAGGTTACGATGATCCACTGACCCACCAATACCAGTACAAGCACTAAGATCATTCCCTTATCCTTCAGGAAATGGCGGAATGCGGTGTGATGACTCATCAGCGCCTTGGCATTGAAGAGGTTCCAGAACTGTATCATCACGAAGGTAGTGAAGAACATGGTCAGCTCATGCACATCTACTCCACCCTTGCCTCTGCGCTCGCAGTAAACCAACAGGGCAAACATCACGAGGAAGAAGACGATGCCGCAGAACAGAATGCCGAAACCGATGCTCTTGTTGATGATGAAATCAGATGCCTTGCGTGGCTTCTCCTTCATCACCTCGTGAGATGGAGGCAATGAGGCGAGAGCCAAGGCTGCAAATGTATCCATGATCAGGTTGACCCAGAGTATCTGAGTAACCGTCAATGGCATCTCGGTTCCGATGACCGAGCCGCCAAGCACCAGCAGGAGGGCTGCCACGTTTACTACCAACTGGAAGAAGAGGAAACGCTGCAGGTTGCGATAGAGCGAGCGTCCCCACATTACAGCGTTGGCGATAGACTTGAAGGAATCATCAAGCAGGGTCATATCCGAAGCCTCCTTCGCCACGGATGTTCCAGAACCTAAGGACAAACCCACATGGGCATAGTGAAGCGCCGGAGCATCGTTGGTACCGTCGCCTGTTACGGCAACCACCTCGCCACGCTTCTGGAGCATGGCCACCAGTCGCTGCTTATCAGTAGGACGGGCACGGCTCATCACGCGGATATCCTTCGCCCGTTCGTAAGCCTCATCATCAGAAAGAGCCTCCCACTCTTCGCCCGTAATCATCTGCTGGTCGAGCGAAGTCAGGGAGCCATCTGCTCCGATATTCTCAGGTTCATCTTCGAAGACACCTATCTGCTTACCGATCTCCAAGGCGGTGGCAGCCGTATCACCCGTAACCACCTTCACCTCAATACCCGCATGGCGGCACTCCTGCACGGCAGCAGGAACATCCGGACGGATAGGATCGGCAATGGCAGCAATGGCCTGCAACTGAAGATCGTTGGCATCGAGAAGTGCTACCACTTCGGCAGTAGAGGTTCTGGAAGTTCTCATGATAGAAGTTTCTACCTTCTTGTAGGCGAACGCCAGGGTTCTCATAGCCTTATGCTGCCACTCATCGAGTTCTTCGGCTGACTGTCTCAGCATTCTATCTTCGATGATGCATTTCTTCATCACGATTTCAGGCGCACCCTTCACGAAGAGATAGGTCTCGCCATCAACTTCTGCCAAGGTTGCCATCATCTTTCTCTCAGTAGAGAAAGGCAACTGCTTGAGCACGTTCACCTGTCTGCGGAGTTCTTCATAATCCTTGCCCTGGGCATTGAGCCAAAGCAGGAGAGCCGACTCGGTAGGGTTTCCGATAGGTTTGCCATCATTCAATTCGGCTGTAGAGTTGAGGGCAATGGCAGTATCGAGCAGCGCCTCATCGCCCTGCTTGAGTTCCAGGGCGCTCACCTGCATCTTGTTCTGAGTAAGCGTACCGGTCTTATCAGTACAAATCACGGTGACGGCACCCATGGTTTCGCAGGCATGGAGCTTGCGCACCAGGTTGTTCGACTTCAACATTCTACGCATGTTGAGCGCTAAAGAGAGGGTAATCGCCATCGGCAATCCCTCAGGCACCGCCATCACAATCAAGGTAACAGCCATCATGAAGTATTTCAGCACGATTTCTGCCATATAGAAATAATCTTTACCGCCCCAGGCTGGATTGGTGAGAATATCATGAATCAGGAAGATGAAGAAGGCTGCCACAGATACCACGGAGCCTACCTTGGAAATCATCTTTGCCAACTTATCGAGCTGCATGTGAAGCGGTGTCTCTACCGAAGTCTGTTCGGTAGATTTCTTCGCCACCTTACCAATCTCGGTAGCATCGCCCACGGCAGTAACCACGAACTCGCCCCTACCATTCATCACCATGGTAGAACGGAGGATGACGTTGCGAGGATAGGCTCCATCGCCACCACCTTCCAAAGATTTCTCTGTGACAGGTTCGCCCGTAAGGGTAGATTCATTAATCTGCAGATCGTTGCAAAGGGTGAGTTCGCCATCGGCAGGCACCTCGTCGCCCACTTCTACGAGCACCACATCTCCCACCACCACATCGTGGCGGGGAATCTCCATCACCTTACCATTGCGGCGCACCTTCACCGGCTGTTCTTCGCTGAGCGCCGTAAGCAGATTAAACTTCTTAGCCGCATCACGCTCAAAGTAGAAACCTACGGTAGTAGCAAGGAAAACTGCCACGAAGATACCGATGGTCTCCATGAAATTCTTTTCGATAAAAGCGAGGATGAGGGATACGAATGCTGCCACAAGAAGTATTTGGATAATCGGGTCGCGATACTTATCCAAATACAAATTCCATAATGATGTACGTTGAGGAGGAGTAAGGACATTACGTCCATGTTGCTCCCTGCTCTGTTTTACTTGTTCGTCGGATAAACCGAATCTTTTGTTTTTGTCTATGTCCATTTCTAAATAGAAATTCTTCTTTTATAATTGCTCATGCACATACGCATACGCACGCACATATTTGGGTGCAAAGATACGGTATTTTTCTGATTCTAAGAAAATTTTTAAGAAATTATTTGGTTATTTGCCCAAATTCTATTATCTTTGCACTCGAATTTGAATAAAATTCCCGGACTTGTAGCTCAGTTGGTTAGAGCAACAGACTCATAATCTGGAGGTCCTAGGTTCAAGCCCTAGCTGGTCCACGTTGAAAATCAAGCAGTTAAGCAGAAATCGCTTAACTGCTTTTTTCGTTTTAGGAAACATGCTTGAAACTACGAATTCAAGCTTGCAGAAAGAATGCATCTCCAAAGAGCAACACCGTAATTCCTTTTTCAAAATTTGGTGGTTTTCAATTATTTGCCGTATCTTTGTGCCATATTAAAAAAGGAGAAAGGATTATGGCAAACAATGAATACAGAAAGCTGCCTATAGGCATACAATCTTTCAACAAGATAAGAGAAGAAAACTATCTCTATGTTGATAAGACTGACATCATTTGGGATTTGGCGAACAAAGGTCTAAAGTATAATTACTTGAGCCGTCCTCGCCGATTCGGAAAATCTGTGCTCATTGATATGCTACAATGTGGCGGAGTATCTGACAGTGGACTGTCTCGTAGATTTACTTTGTAACATACAAATAGATACTTTTTGAAAGAAGTCTCTATTCCATGCATTTTCTTCTTTTCATGGCTCTTCCTACTCCATTTACTTCTGTTTTTATTGTTTTATCCCAAAATATATTGTATCTTTGCAAGCGTATTTAAGACATATTACAATCTATCTATATCAGATATAGATGTATCAAATAACATGTAGAGAAATGAATAAGATTTTCAAACTCATCTTCGTGCTCTGCTGCTTCTGCGGCATCGCACAGGCTCAGCCTCAACGACCTAAGCTCGTTGTAGGTATCGTTATCGACCAGATGCGATGGGATTATCTCTATCGTTACTATGCCCGCTACGGCGACGGCGGATTCAAGAGAATGCTCGGTGAAGGATTCAGCGTGGAAAACTGCAAGATTCCTTATATCCCTTCGGTTACAGCCATCGGTCACTCTTCTATCTGGACCGGTTCCGTGCCTTCTATCCACGGAATTGCCGGAAATAACTTCGTGAAGGATGGAAAGATTGTGTACTGCACTGCTGATGATACCGTGAACCCTGTGGGATCTGACAGCAAGGCGGGCAAGATGTCGCCTCGAAATCTGTGGGTAACCACTATCGGCGACGAACTCCGTCTGGCCACAAACAACCGCTCTAAGGTGGTGGGCGTGGCCTTGAAAGACAGAGCTTCCATCCTCCCTGCCGGTCACCACGCCAATGGCGCTTACTGGTTTGATGATAAATCGGGCAAGTTCATCACCAGCACCTTCTATATGGAAAGACTGCCTGAGTGGGTGAACAAGTTCAACAAGCAGAAACTGCCAAACAAGTATCTTTCACAGAAATGGGAGACGCTCTACCCTATCGATTCCTACAAGGAGAGCACCAGCGATGACAACAACTATGAGAATGGAATTGTTGAAGGCGAAAAGGCTGTATTGCCACTCGACTTGCCAGCCCTATACAAGAAACATGGTTACAAGATTCTCCGCAACACTCCATTCGGCTGCAACCTGACTTTCGATATTGCCAAGGCTGCCATCGAGGGCGAGAACCTGGGTAGAAACACAGATACAGACCTGCTGGCCATCAGCTGTTCAAGCACCGATTACATCGGTCATCAGGTGGGCGTGAACGCCATCGAAACAGAGGATTGTTATCTCCGGCTTGATAAGGCGTTGGCAGATTTCTTCGCTTATCTCGACCAGACCGTGGGCAAGGGAAATTATCTTACCTTCCTCACCGCCGACCATGGAGGCGTAAACAACGCCACCTTCCTGCAAGACCAGCGAATCCCTGCCGGCATCTGGAACAAGAAGGAAATGACAGAAGAACTGAACAAGGTATTAAAGGCAAAGTTCAATACCGACAAGAATCTCATGAAGACCATCATGAACAATCAGGTATTCTTCAATACAGACATCATCGAAGAACTCGGTTTGGATTATACAGCCATCAAGCAGGTGGTAGTAGATAGACTGAAGAAGGACAAGGACGTGCACTATGCCTTCGACATGGAGAAGACCTCTATCGAGAGCATCCCTGAAGAGCTGAAGTTCCGCGCCATTAACGGTTATAATCGCGAGCGCAGCGGAGGTGTTCAGATTGTACTGAAACCAGGTCACTACGATTATTACAGCAGCAAGGGAACTACCCACGGAGCATGGAATCCATACGATATCCATATTCCTTGCCTGTTTATGGGTTGGGGCATCCAGCACGGCGAGAGTGCCCAGCCTCACTATATGACGGATATTGCCGCTACCGTTTGTGCGATGCTGCATATTCAGGCACCTAACGGCTGCATCGGCACACCGATATTCTAAATAAAAAGCAAAAAGCTATATAATAAATAAAGGTTAGGTTCCCCAGAATCAGGAACCTAACCTTTATTATTTTCTATTCAAAAGAGAAACTCTTTTATGCTTCATGCATGATTGTATTCTTTCATGCATGATATCCCTAATCATCATTCATGATTTCCATATATTCCTCGTAGGAAATATATCTGCCACCCATCGACTTCAAATGAGCAGTTTCCAACTGGCAGTCTATCATTCTTCCTCCATGTTTCTTCATAAAGCGAGCTAAGAAGATGAGGGCAAGTTTGGAACCTGACGGAACCTTTGAGAACATACTCTCACCAATGAAGACCTTTCCGATGGTTACTCCATAAAGACCACCTACCAGTTCATCAGTCTCCTTGTCCCAAACCTCTACGCTTGCGGCAAACCCCTGTTCGTGGAGATTGGTATAAGCCTGTATGATGTCCATGCCCAACCAGGCGCCATCCTCCTCGTTGCGGTGATTGCTTTTAGCGCATTCCATGATTACCTGATCGAAAGCCTCATTGATGCCCACCGAATACCTGTCCTTATTCATGAGCGTCCGCATCGAATGGCTCACATGGATTTCATCAGGAAAGATGACAAATCTCTTCATCGGACAAAACCATAATGGCTCCTCCTGGTCTCTAAAACTGTACCAGGGGAAAATGCCATTGCTATAAGCTAACAGCAGGCGGTCTATACTCAAATCACCGCCCACAGCAAAACATCCGTCTGATTCGCCAAGATGGGGATCTGGGAAGTAAATCTCATCAGCAGTATCATCTATCTGAAATATCATAACTCAAAACTATAGTCTTTAGCATTATTTCTTTAAAGGACGAACATCCTTGATGATGAGTTCCTTGCCGTCAAAGTCAACGATACCCTGACCGCCCTTCTTCAACTTACCGAAGAGCAAAGCCTTCACTAAAAGCGGTTTCAGACGATTTCCGATGACGCGGTCCATCTCACGGGCACCATACTCCTTGGTAAAGCCCCACTTCAGCATCTGCTCGAAAGCAGTATCCGTCAGACTAAGACTCACACCTTTGGCAGCCAACTTCTCATCAAGCTGACGCAGTTTCTTATGGAGAATCAACTCTGCCATGTGCTTATCCATATCATTGAACACCACCATATCAGACAGACGGTTGATAAACTCAGGCTTAAAGGTTTTCTTCACCTGTGCAAGCATCGCATCACCACGGGAAACATTACTGTTGAAACCTACATTTGCCTGTGAAGCATACTGAGCTCCAGCATTTGAGGTCATGATGAGAATCACATTACGGAAATCAGCCTTCTGTCCCTTATTATCGGTTAATCGGGCATAATCCATCACCTGGAGCAGGATGTTATAGATATCGCTATGCGCCTTCTCTATCTCATCGAGCAGGAGCACACAGTTTGGCGTCTTGCGGATGGCATCGGTCAGGAGGCCTCCATCTTCATAACCCACATATCCGGCAGGCGAACCGATGAGTTTTGCCACGGTATGTTTCTCGGTATATTCACTCATATCAAAGCGCACCAACTCTATGCCGAGTTCCTTAGCCAACTGTCTTGCTACCTCGGTTTTTCCCACTCCGGTAGGTCCCACAAAGAGGAGCGAAGCCAATGGTTTGTCATCATCTATCAAGCCTGCCTTTGCCATCATCACAGCCTCAACCACCTTATCTACCGCCTTATCCTGACCATAAATCTTGTCGATCATACGCTGCTGGAGCGTTGCCAAAGCATCGTTGTCCTCATCCTTGATGGCAGCTGCGTCAATCTTACAAACCTTGGTAAGAATCTGCTGGATAATCGCCTTGGTAACGTAAGAACGCTGGCGATATTCCACAGGATGCACCTCCAGATAAGCACCCGCCTCGTCGATGAGGTCGATGGCCTTATCAGGCAGACAGCGGTTGCTGATGTATTTGGCACTGGCACGCACAGCATACTCCAGAGCATCCTTGCGGTAAGTCACGCCATGATACTTATTATACTTATATTGCAATCCCTCCAATATCTTGATAGTCTCCTCCTCAGAAGGTTCCTTGATGTCTATCTGCTGGAATCTGCGGGTAATACTCTTGCTCTTAGACATATAGCGGTTGTACTCCTCGTAAGTAGTAGAGCCGATAAAGCGGATGTCACCAGCCTCCAAATACTGCTTGAGCATATTGGAAGCATCCAGACTGCCGTCAGAACCACGTCCAGCACCAATGATATTATGAATCTCATCAATATAGATGATGACATTACCTTCATTGGCAGCACCAGCCATGACCAGCTTGATGCGTTTCTCAAAATCACCACGATATTGGGCACCAGCCAACATCTGTCCGATGTCCATGCTGTAGATGCGGGCACCTTTCAGACGATCAGGCACCTTATCTTCATTGATAAGTTTGGCAAGCCCATAGACCAAAGCCGTCTTTCCTACTCCCGGTTCACCAATATGCAAAGGATTATTCTTCTCTGCACGGCAAAGCACCTGGATGGTACGATCCAGTTCCTGCTCTCTTCCGATGAGCGGATTATGTTCATCCACTTTTCTGGAGATACAAGTTACAAGCTGGTGCCAGTCATCCGGCATATTACGCCCTTCTTCGTCATAATCATCATCATACTCATCGTCCATTTCATCTGACATGATGCCTGTATCAGAAGCATCACCCTCAAGAGGGTAAAAGCTATCTACGCTGGCAAGGAATTCTCCCTGTCTGTCGCCAATAGCCTTTCCCAACAGGAATGCTGCCTCTGAATTTTGCAGACCCAGCATCGCCTGCACGAAATGAGTCACGTGAACCAGTTTTCTATCTGCAGTCACCGCCAGGGCACAAGCTGTACCAAACATCGTCTTGAAAAGAGATGAAGGTTCTGGCAAATATTTAATTGTTGAAGGAACCCGCTCCTGTTTGGCAAGCCAATTCACCAAATCCTCATGCATTTTCAAACAGTCCACGTTTTCCTCCTGAAGAGCCTGACAGAAAGAGAACTGTCGCAAGAGGGCCAGGAGCAAGTGCTCCGGCATGATAAACTCATGGTCGAAGAATCGAGCCTGCTTGAGAGCATCATCCATCAAGACACTCATATATCGGGTCAATCCCATACTATCCATCGTAATAACTTCCTTTCTTTTTAGGTGGGAAATTCCCACATTTTGTTTTACTTATTCTGGCATGTAAGTAAGCTTCAGCGGATACTTTTGTGAGCGAGACCGCTCCATGGCTTTCTCCACCTTGCTCTTGGCAATATCATAGCTATAAGTTCCCACCACGGCTTTTTCTTCATGATGTACCTTGAGCATGATTGTTTCTGCCTCTTCAGCCGACTTGAAGAAGATGGACTGAAGGATGTCCACCACAAAATCCATCGGTGTGAAGTCGTCATTAAACATCATCACCACATAACGTCTTGGTTCCTTTAATCGGGTCTTCTGACGTTCTCGAATTGCTGTTTGTTCTTGAGCCATTGTTTCGTTTATTGTTATTTAGTATAGGCATTTACGATTTCCACCACATAGACATCGTGGAATCCGCCTTTCTCTCCATACCATTGCAAGAGACTCTTGTCGAGAAATTTCTCAGCAGTCATTGTATCCTTGAAGAGCTTACGGCACTCGAAGGTCATGCGAGCCTGCTCGAAAGCAATGCTTCCGTTGTCGGTTGCCACAGGTGTCAAACCAGTCTCCTTCGCCTTATCGAAGTCACGTCCACTCTTAGAACCACAGAAATTATAAATCTTGCGAGCCTCCTCGTTCTTACCGAGGAAAGAGAGTGTCAAATATTCATTTTCCTCTATCAACCCATGAGTATAACGTTCTGGGCGAATAAAGATGACAGCCACAGGCTTGTTCCACAACCATCCGAGGCATCCCCAAGAAGCAGTCATCATATTAAACTTATCCTTGTTGCCTGCAGCCACCAAGATCCATTCCTTGCCGATAGTCTCGAACACGTTATCATTGAGCGTTTTAACATCAAACTTTTCCATTTGCTTATTCCTTTCTTATATACCTTGTTTAATTATAAATTATAGGGGTAGATGAGCAATATCCATGCCATTTTCCTCAGAAGTTAATGCAAAGATAGTATTTTTATCCGAAAGTCCATTGCTTTCTGAGGATTTTTTCTTCCTCTATATTTAGATAGGACTAAACTTAAATATCGGTTCTGCCAACATTTCGGGTTGAAGATACATCAACATATAAATCGGATAATAGAGAATCCTGCCGACGACCTCAACATTGCCATTGGAGTACACGATAGCATGAGGAATATCATACTCCTCATTACCCATCACATTAGAAAGTGCATTATGTCGCTTATAATCCTTACCAGACTTGATTTCTATTGGCAGCACCTTTCCCTTATCCTCTACCACAAAATCCAGCTCACCTTGCTTTTTATTATTAAAGTAGTAAAGAGCATAACCATGAGCACGAAGTTCTTGGGCTGCAAAATTCTCATAGATGGAACCATAATTGATTTCTGACTTGCCAGTAAGCAAGTCAATGGCTATATTGGCAGCATATTGACTCGCCAACAACCCCACATCACTCAGAAATAACTTAAACAAATTTCTTTGCTCACCTAACTTCAAAGGCAAGCGTGGTTCTTCTACATTATATGTAGGCAGAGCTACGCCAGCATCGGCAAGCCACAAGAAAGAGTTCTTGTAACGTTCAAACTTTGCCTTTTCATTCAATGCTTTCAAGATAAACCGTTTATTCTTGGCATTCAATTCCGAAGGAATCAAGTCAAAGATGTCTTTGATATACAACTTGTTCTTAGGGTCATACTTAGCGATGTCCTTTCCATAAAGATGCAAGATTGCTCTTTGCGCCTCTCTAACCACTTGCAAATTGTTGGTTACAATATATTTCTGAACGGCCTCAGGCATTCCGCCAATGATGAGATAGAGCCTAACGAGGTCATTCATTTTGTCATGCACCACCTCATCCACCACTTTGCGTTGTTCATAACACTCTTTCACATATTTCATCACATCAGCACTCATCCCCACAGCCTCGGCAAACTCCTCAAAGTCAAGCGGAAACATTTCTTTCTCTGCCATATAGCCAACTGGCACACTTCGAATATCTTTCAACTCTACCCCTAATAATGAGCCACTCATCACATAGCGATAACTGCCCTCATCCACCAAAAACTTAATGGCCGTCACCATCTCAGGGCATTCTTGTACTTCATCAAAAAAGATAAGCGTGTTCCCAGGAACAAGTTTCTTCTCAGTCAAAGCCGAGAGACGCAATAGAATATCCTTTGCGTCCGTAGGTGTCTTGAAAGCTTTCCTACACTCAGGACTATTAAGGAAATTCACTTCCACGACATCTGCAAAACATTCTTTTCCAACCTTGCGGATAGCGAATGTCTTGCCAACTTGACGAGCACCAGAAATAAGAAGAGCCTTCTTCTCCGTCTCGAAGAAATTACGTAAATAACTGTATATCTTTCTATTAAGCATATTCTTGTTACTTTTTCCAACCATTATCTGGCAGAATTATGGAGCTTTTCCAACCATATTTCGAGTATATTCTGCCACTTTTCCAACTCTAACACGCTGCAAAGATAGTATTTTTATCCGAAAGTCCATTGCTTTCTGAGAGATATTTTCAACATTTTTCCTTGGTTTATGCAGAAAAATTTGGAAGAATAGTATTACGGAAGAGTGAATCATATAACCTATCTAATCTAAACACATCACGCAAGGGACAGTAAACACATCCATGCAAAGGACCGTTTTGCAAAAAAATCGAATATTATTTGGTCAGATCCGTTATTATCAGTACCTTTGCACCTCGAAAGCCAGCGGCAAAGCGTACCGATGGTTTCCATTTATTATTTATTTTTAAACATTTTAATTTAATGTACAAAACAATTTTCAACAAGCGCAACAGCCTGAAGTTCAACCGCTTCTCCAACAAGGGCTACGCACTTTTCTCTGTTTTGGGAAGAGAGGTTCTTGTGGGTGCGCTCAGCGTTGCTACTCTGAGCCATGCAAAAGCAGAAGGAGTAAGCACCGAAGGAACTAAAGTAGATTCTACCCTTTATAAGGGCGGAAAGGCTTATGAGTTGGATGCGGTGAACGTTACCGGATCTCGTGCGCCGATGACTGTAGAGCAGTCACCTAAGATTGTGTCTGTCATTACCCGCGACGATATTCATCGTGCGGCTGCGCAGACTATCAACGATGTATTAAAATTAGCTACCGGCGTGGATGTCCGTCAGCGTGGTGGCTTTGGTGTTCAGACGGATATCTCCATCAATGGTGGAACCTTCGACCAGATTACCATTCTCCTGAATGGCGTCAACATTTCTAATCCTCAGACTGGTCATAATGCTTCTGATTTTCCTGTAGCTCTTGCCGACATCGATCACATCGAAGTGCTCGAGGGGGCAGCATCGCGCTTATTCGGAACTTCAGCCTTCAATGGTGCCATCAATATCGTGACCAAGAAGGCACAGAATGATGGAATATCTGCGAGTGTAGAAGGCGGAAGCTTTGGAAGTTTCGGAGCACAGGGACGTGTGCAGACGGCTTTTGAGACAGGCAAGTGGACTCATGCTTATTCTGTAAGCGGAGGCTACAAGCGCTCGGATGGTGGCACAGACAACAGCGACTTCGAGAAAGGACAGGGCTACGGCAATCTCTCTTTCTCTTACGACCAGCGTTTTGACATCATCGCCCAGTTGGGTATCGCTACCCAAAGCTATGGTGCCAATACTTTCTACAGCGCCAAATACAACAACCAATATGAGAAGACAGACCATGGTCTGGCTTCACTCAATCTGAGGCTGCACAACCAGGAGAAGACCTGGGAGATTGCGCCTCAATTCTATTATAACAAATTCAAGGACCACTATCAGTTGATTCGTGGAAAGGCTGGAGCTGCAGCAGGCGAAAACTATCACGACCTCGATGTTTATGGTGGTGGACTGAATGCCAACGTAGCTTGGGCTTTGGGTAAGACTGCTGTAGGTTTCGACATCAGCAAGGAGTGCATCTACTCTACGGCATTGGGTGCGGAACTCGCAGAGAAAGACTACAAGGACATCTCGGGTTCTGACCGTCAATATACCCGAAAGGGTGAGCGCACCAATACCAACATCATGCTGGAGCACAACTTCATCTTCGGCGGTTTCACCTTGTCGGCAGGTGTCTTGGCTAACAAGAATACAGGTTTGGACAACAACTTCCGTTTCTATCCTGGTGTGGATATGAGTTATCGTCCTAACGACAACTGGAAGTTCTACGCTTCCTGGAACAAGGCTTTGAGAATGCCTACCTACACCGACTTGTACATGAGTAATTCGGTACAGCAAGGCGACCTCACCCTGAACCCGGAGAAGAACTCAACCTTCAAGGTAGGAACTCAATATCGCCAGACTGGTTTTGCAGCAACCGTTAGCGGATTCTACGCACACGGCACCAACATGATTGACTGGGTTCAGACATCCGTGACCGAGCAGAAAGACAGCAAGTATCACGTGATGAACATCGGAAAGCTCAACAACATGGGCTACAACGTAGATGCTACTATCTACATGAGAGAATTGGTACCAAACAGTTTCATCACCCGCATCAAGTTGGGTTATGCTTACATCTATCAGGATCATAAGACCGAGACAAACATTCTGAAATCACTCTATGCATTGGAGTATCTCAAGCACAAGGCTGTATTCGGTCTGGATCATCAGATTTGGAACAAGCTTTCAGCTTCGTGGAGCGTAAGATGGCAGCAGAGAATGAATGGCTATCATCCATATACCAAGGTAGATTGCAAACTGATGTGGGACGAGAAGAAATACAATATCTTCGTGAAAGCCGACAACATCACTTGCCACCGCTACTACGACCTCACAGCTGTTAAGCAGCCAGGTTTGTGGATTATGGCAGGAGCCAGCGTAAATCTCGGCCGATAATATAATCAGATAATAATCATCCCAAAAGATGATAAATATCCGAAACACGATTCGGATATCAAATAAAAAAACGAGCCTTGATGGAGGTTTCTTCCTTCCGTCAAGGCTCGTTTCCTTTTATTCCGGCTATTTCCTTTTATTTCAGTTATTCCGGTTTCTGATATTTTCCGTTCACTTTTATCGGTTCGAGATGGATTCCCACATGGGTATCTGCACCGAAGTGCTGCTTCAGTTTTGTTTCTATGTGAGTAGCATGCTCATGCGCCTCATAAAGCGAAAGAGAACCCGGCATACGGACGTGCATTTCTATCGCAATCTTGTTTCCGATGCGACGGGTACGCAGGTTATGAATCTCTCCCACTCCCTGCTCTTCGTTCGCAATCTTCAGGATTTCATCTTCCTCCGTTTCCGGAAGACTGGCATCCGTCAGTTCTTTCACAGACTGCATCACCAGTCCCCAGGCGGCCTTGATGATGAAGACGCTCACGATGATGGCAGCCAGCGGATCGAGCACCGCCCACTTTTCTCCTAGGATAATGGCGCCACCAATACCGAACATCGTTCCGATACTCGATAAAGCATCGCTGCGATGATGCCAGGCATTCGCCACTACAGCCTCGGAATGATATTTCTTTCCGGCTTTAACCGTAAACTGATAAGCCCACTCCTTCATCACGATACTTACAATAGCAGCAATCAAGGCTACAACGCCCGGCTGTTGCAATGTCTCGCCGCAGATGGCACGATAAGTCTTGGTTACGCCAGAATAACAGATCATCACACCCACCACGAAGAGCGAAATGCCGATGATGGCTGTGGCAAGCGTCTCGTATTTGCCATGACCATAATCATGGTCCTTATCCTTCGGCTTATTGCCCAGTTTTACGAATACCAATACCACCACATCGGTGGCAAAATCGGTAAGCGAATGGATGGCATCCGCTATCATGGCTGCAGAATGTCCGAGGATACCTGCAACAAACTTCAGTATGAGCAGCACCACATTGATGATGCTTCCCGCTATCGTCACCTTATATACTTCCTTTACTCTATCCGCATCAGCGGAATGATTCTTTTTCGTTTCTGCGGGCATCTCTTGCTCGTTATATATTCTCTCATTCTTGTCCATACTATAAAATATAACAGAAGTCCTTTGCTTCCTTAATAATGTTTTTGTATAACCAAATTCCTGTCTTTCATGAATTGAGCGGCAAAAGTACATCTTTTTTCTGAAATCGGATAAAAAGAGAGATTAAAAAAGTATAACGAATAGGGAATAATGTGATGACGAAGAGAGAAAAGTATGGAATTCGACAAATCACCGAACTTAAAATATCAAGCCGTAACCGTTAATTCTGCGAAAGAAAATTGCGGAAATCCGCAAAAATTCTACATAGAATTAATAAAAGTATTCTTTTTGCAAAAGAAAAATGCGGAAATCCGCAAAAATCTTTCCTGTTATGATTGTAAATATAGAGACTAATATCTACCTTTGCTACGTATAGACGATAGTTTTATAAAGTATGTGATAACAGGCGACCTCATCAAGAAATACCAAAACGATGACGGCATCGTATTTATGGACGTATTTGATTTCTTGTTGGATAAAGATTCTATATGATAATTTATAAGGAAAAGGCTAATGGCAATCTTGGATATTTCCCCTCCAAGATTGCCATTTATCCCTAAGTAAATCGAGAGTTATAAACTCGAATATTTTATGAAAGTCCAAAGACTATCGGGATAGTATATTTCACCCTAACACAGTTTCCCTTAAGCTTCCCTGGTTTCCATTTAGGCATAGCCTTGACTATTCGCATAGCCTCTTTATCCAAAGTAGGATCAACACTTCTTGTAATCTCAACATCTGTAATTCTTCCATCTTTATCGACAACAAATTTTACTATCACCCTACCTTGGATTCCATTTTCTTGTGCAACTACAGGATATTTGAGATTAGCCGCAATGAAGGATAATAAGGCATTAGAGCCACCAGGGAATGAAGGCATTTCTTCTACTTGTTCGTAAATTTTATCTGTATCAACCAATTCCGAATTGCCATCTATGGGCATCATAATCGACTTGACATGTTCCTCTTTTTTAAAGACATAGACATAATTTGTAAGATACTTGTTTTTTATCCCCAAATCATTAAATTTTACGACCAAAGGCTTGGCATCTTTATACGTTACCTTTGCTGTATCTGCATCTATGAAGAAATCATCATTTATTTCACCATAATACCCTTCTCTATTGCCTCCACGCCAAATCCAATAAGGCTTTCGATTTACGAGTATCGAGGTCGGACAAATCATATTCTGAACATAAACGAACTTGCCAAAACGACGTAGTGGCTCTGCAGTCTGAAATCCCCCATGCTTATTAAAATCCTTTTGAAATTGTGGAGCTTCTGCTATAGGCACAGATACATATACAGTAGCTTTTATTTCATTAAAATTGCATGTAATAGGAAAATATTCTTTGTCGGCATTATACTTTTCCAAATCCAAGCTCCAATTTTCCCCCATTCTATCCTTAATTGCGTCATAGCAAATGGAGTCAAACACAAACTTTGAAGATTGCTGTAAACGTTGTTCGTAAGCTGTAGTCTTCTCGAATTCTCTTATCTCATTCCATGCACTAAATTTTTCCTTCACATTTTTCAAGACTCGTCCTCTGTCGGTCATTTCATATCGTTCGCGTTCTGATTCTTTTGCAGCATTCTCAATAAGTCTTTGCCAAAACAGAGTATTTGAATCCACCGACTTTTTATTTCTTGCACCTCTATTGTTCTTACCAATAGAAGTGGTCTTACCCTTAACCGTTTGAGACGTTTGCCCCATTTTCCTCATTTGAGGCTTTCTCGTTTGAGCATTGCTACCAACCATACATAGCAAAGCTACTATAAGTAAAATAATATGTTTCATAATTTTCCTTTTTTATAGAAAAGCATTAGTACTATTTATTTCCATCTTTATCCCATCATTTTCTCCTCGCGAAAATCTTACGAACCTTTGTCCATCCCACTCTTGAGATTTTCTGACGCAATAAGTTTGGAAGCCATATCCCTTATCTACGATTCTTACCAGAAAAGGATTCCAATCGTAATATGCTTTGTTTATCACTTCTGTTATATCCACGCCATCCAATTCCTTCCGTTCTTTCATCGGAAGTTCCATCACGCAGCTTCCATATTGGTTAAAAGCATCAACGGTATGACGTTCACACTCTGCAGAATGCCAAAACGTTTTACTAGGATACTTCATCTCCATTATCAGAAGCAATCTTCTTTTCAACTCGCCTGATACAATTGCAGGAAAGACAAAATCCTCGTATGATGTTTCATCGTCATAAACGTACACATTATCACCTCCATCCGTCAAATACCAGAAATAGTCATCACCCTCTTTCAGCATTTTAAATGCATATACTTCTTGTGCTTCGTCAGATAAAGTATCACCTTTTGTAGTTTGTGCTTTTGCTGCTTCTTTCACAAGCTCTCTGCCCCCTTCTTTCAGTCCTACTTTTATCCCAACAAACAGAATTACCACAAGTATAGCAGAAAGCACCTTCCAAGACTTTCGCCAGAAAGATGTTTTCTCCTCACGATCAACTGTGGTGCTTGCCTCTTCAGGCTCTATACTATCTACTTTTTGAGTCATAGACTTTTCTGTGTCAGCATCAAGCCATTCACCGCAATATCTACATTTTTTTGCCACGGCAAGGATTTCCTCCCCACAATAGGGGCAACGTTTATGCTTTGTATCCATACATTTCTATTTGTCAAACAAATCTTGATAAACCTTAGCCCATTCTCGCCAAGAATATCCACGAGAAGGATGACGCTGGCGAATCATAAGAGCCTTATCTTCGCCGTCAGTGCTAAACCAACGAGTATTAACCTCATCACCATTAGCCAGAAACAGTTTCTCACCATCTTTCTCGCCAAGAGGATAAAGTCTATTGAAGAGACCATAACCCCAAGTTATGATAACATCAGGTTTCAACTCTTCAAGAATTTCCTTGAATGCCGAAACAGAGCTATTAAACTCGTCAGAAGTATCCTTTACACCTGGTCTTGCTATATTGAACTGAATAAAATTGTAAAAAGCAAGTTGATTCCAAACGCATTCTCTATCATCTACAGATATTTCCCTGTTCAACAAAGCCTTTGTTTGGCTAGTATAGCCTCTATAGAAAGAGGCATCTTCACCACTTACAAAACCGTCCACAATTTCTTGAGTAAATGTATGGTGACAAGGAGCACCAGCATTTTCTTCATTATAATGGCTTAGTCCTAACAACAACACTTTCTTGCCACTATTCAAGAATCCTTTCTCGTAATCCTTACCAACAAAAGGATAAGCATTTACATGTTTCATACGCTATTCTATTTTAAAGTTATTAAATGTCGGGGACAAAGATAGTGATTCTACTTGATACTATCAAGTCCATAATGGTTCATAAGCGAAATTTCTTGATTTCGGCTTAACAAAAGTAGTAAAAAGCGTTCTGTTTCATTGGTATATTATCATTTTGCCAGGTGTTCCCGAGACTTGGCGGGTTAAGATTTCGGTTTCGGCAAAATAAAAAAGCGTGGGAACTTACCAGTCACTCGTCCCACGGATTGAGGCCTTCGCATTGCCCTGCATTGTTGAACGAGCAACGTCGAAGCCCACGCCGATATGTATACACTTTCCCCAATACGGATATAGACCTATCGCCTTGACGCAATAAGCCATACCAGTAAAGGGATGTGAATTAACACATCCCGAGAGCACCTACCGTTGCTATGTTCTGACAATGCATGAAGTTTGCGAAGTTTCAATCCGTCAAGAACAAAGCGCTAAGTATGCGCCTTTTCCATTATGTCGCGATCCTTTTCAGAATCGCTGACAAATATACAAATAATGCTTGAAAGGACAAAGAAAAAATGGCAAAAATCCCTCAATGAGGGATAAAATTCATCAAAATCCTCCCTCTATGAGGGATTTTCTATATAAAACGAACCCTATACAAGTTTTTTGTTGTAATTTTGCAGCCGTGCTTGAAAAAACGACAAACAGGCTCTCTAACTTTCTACCACGTGGTAGAAAGTTAGAAACTATAGTAAAATGAAGAAATATACAAATAAATGGTTTTAAATTACATTTGGATAGCATTTTTCGTGATTGCGTTCATCTTCGCACTCATCGGATTGGCAATGGGAGATACGACTATCTTCCAGAAGATTGTAGATTCCACCTTCGACTCATCCAAGAATGCCTTCGAAATTTCACTCGGACTGACGGGCGTGCTCGCCCTCTGGCTTGGCATCATGAAGATAGGAGAGAAGGCGGGAGTAGTGAATGTGTTGGCGAGAGCGCTCAGCCCGGTCTTCACCCGTCTCTTCCCCGATATTCCGAAGAACCATCCGGTAATGGGAAGCATCTTCATGAATATCGCTTCGAATATGCTGGGACTCGATAATGCAGCAACGCCTACAGGATTGAAGGCGATGCAGCAGATGCAGGAACTCAACACAAAGAAGGATACGGCGACGAACCCGATGATTATGTTTCTGGTTCTGAACACCTCAGGACTCACCATCATCCCTACCACCATCCTTGCCTTCCGTGCCTCCTATGGTGCAGCCCAGCCTACGGATGTCTTCATCCCTATCCTGATGGCTACGCTCGTGGCTACGCTTGCCGGAATCATCATCACTTCGCTCTGGCAGCGCATCAACATCCTGCAACCGGTATTGCTCGCTACTCTGTTGGGAATGTGCGCCTTCGTAGGCATCATCATTTGGGGATTCGGGCAGATGGACAAGGACACGATGAACACGGTTACCACCTTGGCTTCTAATATGATTCTCCTGGGCATCATCCTCTGCTTCATCCTGGCTGGTTTCTGGAAGAAAGTGAATGTTTATGATGCCTTTATCGAAGGAGCGAAGGAAGGTTTTACTACTGCGGTGAAGATTATTCCTTATCTCGTAGCTATCCTCGTAGGCATCGGCGTGTTCCGTGCTTCGGGAGCGATGGATATGGTGATTCAAGGCATTTCCTGGTCGGTAGAACAATGCGGCTTGAATGCCGATTTCGTAGGCGCCCTGCCTACCGCCATCATGAAACCGCTGTCGGGAAGTGGTGCACGAGGCATGATGCTGGAGGCAATGAAGAACTATGGTCCTGATTCGTTCGTGGGCAGATTGAGCTGCATCTTCCAGGGTTCCACCGATACCACCTTCTATATATTGGCAGTATATTTCGGAAGCGTAAGCATCAGGAATACCCGCCACGCCGTGGCTTGCGGCTTGCTCGCCGATTTGGCAGGAGTCATCGCAGCAATCGCTATAGCATATTTATTCTTCGGATAATAAAAAACAAATTAATATGGCAAACCTCAAAAGTTTAGCAAAAGATACCGCCATTTATGGTTTGAGCAGTATCATCGGCAGATTCCTGAACTATCTGCTTGTACCACTCTATACGGCTAAGATCAGCGCCGCAAGTGGTGGTTATGGTGTCATCACCAACATGTACGCCTATACGGCGTTACTCCTCGTTATCCTGACCTACGGAATGGAGACCACCTTCTTCCGTTTTGTCAACAAGGAGGGAGAAAACTCAGAAAAGGTTTATCACACGGTATTGAGCATGGTGGGCTTCACTTCCCTACTCTTCATCGCCCTGGTATTCCTCTTCATCACGCCTTTGAGCGATGCGATGGGCTACGCCGACCATCCGGCTTATGTATGGACCATGTTCGTAACCGTGGCTATTGATGCCTTCCAGTGCATTCCGTTCGCTTACCTCAGATACAAGAAGCGCCCATTGAAGTTTGCTGCCTTCAAGTTGCTCTTCATCGGTCTGAACATTGCGCTCAACCTGGTTTACTACGTCATCATGGATGGGCACGATGTGGGTTATGCTTTCTACATCAACCTGGTTTGTACCGCCTCCATCACCTTCTGTTTCTATAAAGAACTGAAGGAAGGATTCATGGGCGAGAAATGTTCCTGGAGCGAATGCAAGGTGCTCGTCAGGAAGATGCTGGGCTACAGTTGGCCAATCCTCGTGCTCGGTATTGCCGGTATTCTGAACCAGACTGCCGATAAGATTCTCTTCCCTTACATCTATGAGAAGGGCGATGCTCATGCGCAGCTCGGAATCTATGGAGCAGCCAGCAAGATTGCGATGATTATGGCGATGATTACCCAGGCTTTCCGCTATGCTTACGAGCCATTCGTATTCGGCAAGGCAAAGGATAAGGACAACCGACAGACTTACGCTTCGGCGATGAAGTATTTCGTCATCTTCACCCTGCTTGCCTTCCTGGTAGTGGTAGGTTATCTGGATGTATTGCGCCACATCATCGGCCGCGACTACTGGGATGGACTGAAGGTAGTGCCTATCGTGATGGCTGCAGAAATCATGATGGGAGTATATTTCAACCTCAGTTTCTGGTACAAGCTCATCGACAAGACCATCTGGGGTGCTTACTTCTCAGGCATCGGTTGTGCGGTATTGATTGCCATCAACGTTATCTTCGTACCTATCTATGGTTACATCGCCTGTGCCTGGGCTGGTTTCGCAGGATATGGAACAGCCATGCTTCTCTCCTACTTCGTGGGTCAGAAGAAGTATCCTATCAACTATCCTGTGAAGGAGATGATGATCTATGTGGTCCTCGCCCTCATCCTCTTCGCAGGAATGACCGAAGCTAATAAGTTCTTCTCTACCGGCATTGCCTGCCTCATCAATACGGTGCTCATCCTCATCTTCGCCGCTTATCTCGTGAAGAAGGATTTCCCTTTGAAGAGTCTGCCGGTGATAGGAAAGTACTTTAGGAAATAGGCAAGTACAGAAGCACTTTGCCTAAGAAAACTAAGAATAAAAAGGTCTTCGAGATATATAGAAGAAAGCTGTCGGAACATATAGTAGATGTTCCCGATATATATAAGATCAGAAAACGCCCAACAGCTGATGTATGAGCGTCGTTCAGTTGTTGGGCGGATTTTAGACAAATAACACAAGGCTTTGTTATGCTTACCTTTGTCGCATATAAACATAAAAGGAACCATCATAATGCAAGATACAAACAACAATAACAAAGAATTGCAATCTCCTTTCGAGCAACTGCGAGAGGTAGATGCCGATGGCAAGGAATGGTGGAACTCCAGAAAGCTGGCTCGTGTAATGGGCTATGGCAAATACTGGAACTTCGAACGCGTCATCACCAAGGCACAGGCTTGGACATCACAGAAAGGTTACCCTCTCGGAGAGCATTTCGTAGAAATCACTGAGATGGCAGAACTGGGAAGTGGTGCCATCAGAGAGGTGAGGAGCATTCGCCTCTCTCGTGCCGCCAGTATGGCTGTGACTATGAACGCCGATGCCAAAAAGGAGATGGTGAAGTTGGCTCGTCAATATTTTAGTTCGACAATCACACCTGATGTAGCCGCCAAAAGCATGGAGTCATCCATCCTTATGTATAGAGGAGGACATAGAAAGGTGCAAGTGCAAGTTGTATTCGACGCCAATACATTCTGGCTTTCACAACAGAGAATGGCGGAATTGTTTGGGGTAACTGTTCCGACCATCAACTATCATCTTGAACAGATAAACGAAAGTGGCGAAATCCATTTGTCCGATGCTATTAGAAAAATTCGAATACCTTCGGACAAATGGTCTGGAGAAGTCATGATGTACAACCTCGATGTGGTCATAGCGGTAGGCTATCGTGTAAACAGCTACGAGGCTACACAGTTCCGCATTTGGGCAACAGAAATTCTCAAAGAGTACCTCACCAAAGGTTTCGTACTGGATGACGAACGCCTGAAAGGGAAAAATGTATTCGGGGCTGATTACTTCGATGATTTGCTCGACCGCATACGTGAAATACGTATAAGCGAACGTCGTTACTATCAGAAGATAACGGACATCTACTGCGAGTGCAGTTCTGACTATAACAAAGACTCCGAAGAAACCCGAGTTTTCTTCAAGACGGTACAAAACATAATGCACTATGCTGTAACCAAACAAACAGCAGCAGAAATCATCTATGATCGTGCTGACTCAGAGCGTCCTCACATGGGTTTGACCACTTGGAAGAACGCTCCCGACGGAAGAGTCATCAAGTCGGACGTGACCATCGCCAAGAACTATCTGAGCGAAAAAGAAGTGGAATCACTGAATCGATTAAGCAATGCCTTCATCGATATTGCCGAGCAAAATGCTGAAGACCATATCTTGATGACTATGGCGGACTGGTCAATACTCTTACAGAAATACATGGACTTGAACAATCGTCCTATGCTTCTTGACACAGGACAAGTAACACATGAGCAAGCGATAGAAAAGGCTCTTACTGAATACGATAAATTCCGTGTCATCCAAGACCGTGAAATCATGTCGGATTTCGACAGACAGTTGAAATTGCTATTTGGGGACAAGGAATAATCCAGAGAGTGTAAAATCCTTTGTACGTAGTATCAAAGAACATCTTATGAGAAATCAACTTATAAACAGATTAAGTATAAACGATATTTATTCTCTTTGCCTTCAGACGCAAGGCAAAGAGAATAATTGTTTAAAGGAAGAGCTTTACCAGCTCACCTTTGATGAAAACGACCGGGTATCGTTCAATGCACTTTGGACTTTAAGCCATTTCGATGAAGCCAACAACCCGTGGCTCTTTCAGAAGCATGACGAACTGATAGATAGGGTTCTCGTAGAGAAGAATGAGACCAAGCGCCGCCTGATGCTCCGTCTCCTTCTCCGCCAGCCTCTCGAAGAAGAATCACTCCGTTCCGATTTCATCGATTTCTGCATCGCCAAGATTACTGCCTGTTCCCAACCCTACGCCATCCGCTGTTACTGCATGAAGCTCGCCTATGAGCAAATGAAGTATTATCCCGAGTTGCTTACCGAATTGAAGGCTGCCTTGGATATGTTAGAACAGGAGGCGCTTTCACCAGGATTGTTATCGGCAAAAAGGCAAATTATGAAGAAAATCAAGCGAAGCCTTGGGCGTTTCGGGAAATAGTCGTAACTTTGCAAACGTAATATTCTAACAATATAATACATAAATGGATGGAGATACAACTGAACGATTATCACAAGAAAGTCAATGCCCAAAAGATGGCTTCCATGGCTTATTGGCGAGAGCATCCGCTTTCGCTAGAGGAGTGCTTAGCTCAATTCAAGCGCTTGCGGGAACAACGGCTTGCAAGGGAGTCCAAATTGCAAGGTTAAAAGACTGGGCTAAGGAGAATGATTGCTGGATTGAAGATTCGGAATCATTAGGTGTGTTCTCTGACCGGTACCTTAACTGCAAGCATTTGAAATGAACGTTTTAATTTGGTCATATTTACATTGTTGTTTGCCATATCTTGCAGATTTTCGAATTCTTCTGCAAAGATTATCAATTAAGACTTACATAAACAAAACTTTACATCTTCTTGTACCGGTTGGTGCGCTACGATGATACCGTTTGCTGCGCTACAGTGGTATCCAAAACTTACCTATACTTACTGAGAAGTTACATCAACTATCTTTAGTTTATATATATTTTCTCGTAAATTCTTTTGCATTTTTGAAAATTTCACCTTATTACCATAGGGAAGCCTTGAAACTACATTCATAATCATCTTTTGGAAAGGCTGTGCGCTTTTATAGCCAAATATTATCTCATCGATATAGGAATCTTTATCTAAATCTATACTTTTATAATCTTCATTTATCCCTTTATCAAAATCAATCAATCTAACTTCATTTTCACATGACCAACAAGTTGCCTTTGTTGAAAAAGCTAATTCATTATCAATTGTTGTTTTATTTGAAAGGTTTACACTATCTGTATACTTTACAGGCTTAATGGCACAAAAATTCAACATTGGATAGCTCGCATATTTAATAAATCTTTCAGACAATTTATATTTTACACAAAATCCTTTGTGATTATCTGCATAATGAGACCACATCGTAATATTATCTGTCAGTATAGTGTCATCTACATCATAAGTAGTTTGATTTGCAACAAATGAACGAATTCTAAAACTTTTAAATGAATCACAATATGGTCTAATATGCTCAGTTTCCATACATATCTGTTTCAAGTTCTCATCAGAAGCCCATATTTCGAATAAACTATCAAAAGGATCATTCATACAGCTTGGACGACAACATGTAATTTGAGAATTTGCTAAGTCTGACAACACATAAGTACTCATTTGTCTAAAAGAATAAACCACTATAGTTTGTTTATCCTTCAAATATAGAGGGGCAGTTTGTCCATTCCAATATTGAAATTTTTGATAATTTTCCAATGCCTTCTCCGTTTTATTTAATATAGCAGCAAGTTCACCAGCTAGTTGATAAAATTCTCCCAAAATCCATTTATTTCCATTGACCAACATTGCAAAACTGTCATCTATTAAACTGCCTGAATAGCCCACAGAGCATAAATGTTCCTCTATTTCGAGCAACAATTCACTAAGAAACATAAACGCATCTAAATATTTTTCATTTTTATAAAAAAAGTTTATATGCTCCAATACTTTCTGCGCATCTGCTATGGAATGCCACTTTTTAATACTATATATCATCTTAACTATCAAACTTTCAACTTATCGCAATCAATACCTATACTATCGAGATACGAAAAAACTACATCATACCAATCCTTCTCTTGTTTATTTGAATATTCTGTAAAAACAGCAATATTAATCTCCACAAATTGCTTTATGTCATTCTTCAATGCAGTCAGTACACTTTCTTCATTCAGATTTAATTTTATATACTTTGAGAAACATTTATCCAACTGCCGACTTAGTGATTGATTTTCAAAATCACGATTAAAAAAGTGTAACTTTGGGTAAGTCCTTTTAGGAGAAGCACTGGTATACTGTTTATGAGAAGCACAACTTGGCGCTTGTACATCAGCATTATATCCATCTACCCTGTACCCTTTCTCAAATAAATTAATCGTCAAACGCTTATTATTCAACGTACTCTTCGTTACATTTAGAAACTCTTTGATGTTTATGACTGTAGAGTACTCTTGATTTTTATATTCTTCTTTTGACATACTCAACACGATATCTAAGCATTGAGTAAATTCTTGAAGCTTAGACTCAAAAATATCAAAATCAATTATAAGAGTTGGGGTTTTCAAATCGTTTAAAGAAAGTTGGACAGCATAAGCAACAGTATCTTTTTCTTTCTTTATATACGCTTTTGTTGGTTTTTTCTCTATAACAACTTCTTTTTTCGCCGTCAAACCGCCTATAAGAGCCCCAATATTTCCTCCAATAAAAGCACCGACAAGACCTCGCTTAACAATACTACCAGTATTAGTTTTCTCTACTACTTTTTCTTCAACAAAAGTTTGTTGTTCTAAACTTTTTGTAGTAAACAAAGTCCTCTTTTTTATCGAATACCCCAATATACTTCTAAATGGAATTACTATACGTTCATTCGAGGTTATTACCAATATAACCCCTACTTCAAAAAAGATGCATCTATTTACAAAATCTTTCTGAAAATACGCATCAATAACCTTGCTTGCCTTTCCAAGTTTTTCCTCATAACAAGCAACAAGTTTATCTAACAAGATTTTATCATAATCTTTATTGGGCACAATTAAACTCATATTCCGTTTTTTTATTATTTCTAATTTTCTCTCTTGCGTGGAAGTTCCAAAGATTTGAGCTTACCTTTTCACATTGCAAAGGTAGTGATTATTTCAGAAAGTCGTATCATTTTAAATAAGTTTTTTCCAAGAAACATAATGTTAAGGTACACAAGTAAGCTATAAATGAGCTATTCTTTAATATTTTGCCCTAAATCATTGGTAATATCGGGAAATAGTCGTAACTTTGCAAAAGTTAAATATCAAGCATTACATCTATGAATAAAGATAATACCAACGAGTTCGCATCCTTCGATGAGTATCTCCGACAAGGAGAACCTTCGCAGAAGGAAAGTGCCGAGAACTGGAAGACGGCTATCGGATTGCAGGCTGTGGATGGGCTGCAACCGTCGGCGTATCTCATAGATGTGGCAAAACGAAACATCGAAGGAGAAATAACTCTGGATGAAACCAGAAAACTGATTGACTCTTACTATCAGAGCAAGACGGTCCGTACACCTAAGGATGAAGACGAGGAAGAGGCAGATAAGGTTTCAGCCAACATCGCGAAGATTCTCGCCAGCAAGACCTTTGCCTTCAATACCAACGGATATGTTTCCTTGCATCGAAGAATATTCGAGGGAGTATTCAAGCACGCTGGAGAAATCCGCCAATATGATATTTCAAAAAAGGAATGGGTGCTCGAAGGAGATTCCGTAAACTACCTGAACTGGGAAGACTTGCGAAGAGCCTTAGATTGGGATATTGAGCAGGAGAAGAACTTCTCATATAAAGATCTAACGGATGATGAGAAGATTGAGCATATTGCCAAATTCATTTCAGGCATCTGGCAAATCCATGCTTTCAGAGAGGGCAACACCCGAACCACGGCGATTTTCACCATCCAATATCTCCGTTCGTTAGGATATGAAGTGAACAACGAAATGTTCGCCAAGCACTCTTGGTATTTCCGCAATGCCTTGGTTCGTGCCAACTATCGCAACATTCAGAAAGGCATTGATTACTCTCCAATCTACCTGGTTCGTTTCTTCAGGAACTTACTCCTAAAAGATGGTTGGGTGCTCAAAAACAGATACTTGCATATCCGACCGACTGATGATTGGAAAGAGCAGTCAAGAATAGGCACCCCACAAGTACCCCACAAGCAGTCCTCTAACACCCCACAAGTACCCCACAAGTTCAGCCAACATGTGGAGACTCTTATTCTATACTTTAACGATGGATATATGACATCTGCCGAAATTATGGGTACAATTGGACTAAAGGACAGAAAAAGTTTTAGTGAACTATATTTAAACGCTGCCCTCTCAGAAAAAGCTATTGAAAGGAAATATCCAAACACCCCAAGACATCCACGCCAGCAATATCGAATGACAGAATTGGCAAAGACTTGGAAAGAATGGAACGAGAAAAAGAATAAATAACATCACAATAAAAATAGAAAACAAAAACAAGTAATGAAGAAAAAAGCAACGGTCCTTATCGCCTCTATCATGGCGTTCTGCGGAATCAATACCGCACACGCTGACGAGGGAATGTGGACAATTTACAACTTGCCTAACGCTGTGTATGAGATGATGCAGCGCGAAGGCTTCAGTATGACTTACGACCAGCTCTACAACGGCGAGAACGCCTTGAAGAATGCTGTGGTTAACTTCTCTGGCTATTGCTCAGGCGTAGTCGTTTCTCCAGACGGATTGGTCTTTACCAACCACCATTGCGGTTTCGAGGCTATCAGAAGCCACTCTACCGTGGAGCACGACTATATGCTCAACGGTTTCTTTGCTAAATCTTACGCAGAGGAATTGCCTAACGAGAATATGTTCGTAAGCTTTATGGTTGACCAGAAGGATGTAACCGATAAGGTGATGAGCCTCGGATACGAGAAACTCGACAACAAAAAGCGCGATGAACTCATCGATTCTCTGGAGAACGAGATGACTAAGGAGGTGAAGAAGAACGATTCTACCCTTCATATCACCGTTCAGCCTTTCTACGAGGGCAACAAGTGGTACGCTACTACCTACCGCGACTTCACCGACCTGCGTCTGGTTTTCACCGTACCAAAGTCTATGGGTAAGTTTGGTGGCGATACAGACAACTGGATGTGGCCTCGCCAGACTTGCGATTTCTCTGTATTCCGCATCTATGCCGACCCTAAGACCAATGGTCCTGCAGCCTACAGCAAGGACAACGTGCCATACCACCCAAAACGCTGGGCACAAGTTTCGCTACAAGGCTATAAGGACGGCGACTATGCGATGACCATGGGTTATCCTGGTAGTACCGAACGATACCTCTCCAGCTATGGCATCCAGATGATGCGTGACGCAGAAAATGCTCCTCGTGCCCAGGTACGCGGCATCAAGCAGGAAGTAATGCAGAAGCACATGCGTGCCAACGAGGCTGTGCGCATCAAGTATGACAGCAAGTACGCCCAGAGCTCCAACTACTGGAAAAACTCCATCGGTATGAACAAGTGCATCGACTCCATCGGCATCGTTAACATGAAGCGTGAGTACGAGACTCGTCTCCGTGCTTGGCAAGATACAGCCAAAGCTGCAAACGACCTCGCCCACAAGGTGGATTTCGACAAGCTCGCCCAGCTCTACAAGGAGAGCGCTGACGTAACTTATGCTTGGACCAACTTTGCAGAGTCATTCACTCGCCGTAGCAACGTAGAGTTCTCTACCCGTGCTTTCAAACTTCAGAATGGCATGGAGGTAAAGGGTTCCGAGAAGAATAAGAAGAAGCAATATCATGAGTTTGAGGACAACTCAGATGAATGGGATATGGCACTCGACAAAGAGGTGCTCGCTACCCTTCTGAAAAACTACAAGGAGCACGTTGATGCGAAGTGGTTGCCTAAGTTCTACAACATCATCGACACTCAGTTTGGAGGTGATTATACGAAATATGTAGATTATCTCTGGGAGAAGTCACTCCTCATGAAGAAGGGTGCCAAGCTCTACTTCAATAAGAAAGGATATGAAAAAGACCCAGGTGTAAATTACAGTATGGATCTGAATGACATTTACGCCGACTTCGTAGAGAAGATGGGAGCCGTATCTGATTCTATCGCCGAGCAGGAGAAGTATCTCTGTGCTGCCAAACTTCGTATGGAGGAGGACATGCCTCATTACAGCGACGCCAACTTCACCATGCGATTGAGCTATGGTCAGGTAGGCGGTTTCGATCTCGGTGGCAAGCCATCAGGCTATTATACCACAGCCGAGAGCATCGTAGAGAAGATGAAGCAGGGCGATAAGGTCATCGATTATTTCGCAGAGCCTATCATGCACGAACTCCTCTCTGAGAAAGACTTCGGCAAGTATCAGGACAAGACTACAGGCAAGATGCAGCTCTGCTTCCTCACCAACAACGATATTACCGGTGGTAACTCTGGTAGTCCTATGTTCAACGGCAAGGGTGAGTTGATAGGTCTTGCATTCGACGGCAACTGGGATAGCCTCAGCTCAGACATCAACTTCGACAAGCGCCTGGCTCGCTGCATCGGCGTAGATATTCGCTATGTGCTCTACCTGATGGATAAGTGGGGACACGCAGACCGCCTCTTGAAGGAGATCAATGCGAAGTAAATCCTATCTCTGAATCAACAGAGATGATATAAAGGTTTATCCTGGGCTAAAGATTAGTCCCAGGATGATATAAAGGTTTATCCTGGGCTAAAGATTAGTCCCAGGATGATATAAAAAGAGCGGAAAATCAGCTGTTAACTGTTAACCTGTTAACTCCTGGCTTTCCGCTCTTGTTTTTTCTTATAGTTTCTCAACTAATACTGCGAGATATTATTCAGTTCCTTCAATGAAACCTGACGAGGCTTCTCGGCGAGTTTCTTCTTCAATTCATCCATCGTTATTTCTGCAGCTGGATTGAACTCATCTGATTGCATATAACCCAACACGCTCTCGTAGAAAGCCCTACCCTCTGGATATTTGGCAGCCTTCTCCAAATCGCTCATGCAGACAAGGAACTTTCCGGCTCCCACCTTCCATTCCATGACCAAACCAAGTTTATGATTCCGCTACCATTGCCAGTTGGTGTGCATTTCCATTTTGGGCTTGATAAGATTGTCAGAAAGTTGCTTCAATAATTCCATATTTCTTGCCTTATTTGATGTTTACAGCTACAATTATACAAAAATTGCGGTAAAAACACCGCAATTTGCTAAAGAAATTGCTGTATTTTTACCGCAAATATGGATATTGCATCAAAACATCCCTTTGATGCAGACTTTCATCTTATTATAAATCGCTGCCTAAATTACTTCTTTTTAGGACGGCGGCGAGCCCAACCTTCTTCCTCGAAGTTTGGCTCCTCGCCCTTGAATTTCACATTATCATTGTTCTGGAAGAACTGACGCCAGTCGCCTGTTTCCTCTTCACGACGCGCTTTCTTTCCGCCACGGCTTCCACGACCTCCACGCTCAGAACGAGCATCATCAGAACCTCTGCGTCCACGGGAACCCTTCTCTGCAGAACGACCGCCACGACCACTTCTGCCCTCAGCATCACGGCCACCACGGGCTGCTCTGCCATGACCTTCCTCGTCAGCATCATTACATCTTACGGTTCTGCCCTTATACTCAGTTCCGTTCAAAGCCTTCATCACGCGCTTCGCATCCTCCTCAGGCACCTCGATGTAGGCAAACTTACTCAGCAGGTCGATGTGACCCACCTCCTGGCGACCCTTCACGTGCTTGTTCAGATACTGCATGATTTCGCCCGGATAGAAACCATCCGCCTTACCCAGGTTGATGAACAGGCGCTTGAAACCAGCCTCAGTCTCATGCTTTCTGCGACCATTGGAAACCTTGCCACGGCCCTCGCCACGGCTTCCACGGCCTTCGCCGCCACGGGAACCCTTACCGGTCTCAGGCTTGATAATCTCAGGAGCGTTCTTGTAGTAATCGAGGAACTTACCGAAGGTGATGGTTACCATCTTCTTGATGATGTCCTCCTTGTCGATGTACTCAAACTGGCGGTTGATTTCTGCCATGTATGGTTCAATCTGATCCTCGTCCACATCGGTCTTCATAATGTCGTCCATGGTCTTGAAGAGCTGCTTCTTGCAGATTTCCTCTGGGGTTGGCAATACGCCGTCCACGAACTCCTTGCCAATCTGCTTCTCTATCTGGCGAACCTTGAACTTCTCTCTGGTATGGATGATAGAGATGGATGTTCCCTTCTTTCCGGCACGACCGGTACGGCCGCTTCGGTGGGTGTAACTTGCCACATCATCAGGCAAACCATAGTTGATAACGTGAGTCAGATCATCTACGTCCAGACCACGTGCTGCCACATCGGTAGCCACCAGGAACTGAACGGTATGGTTGCGGAACTTCTGCATGGTGAGGTCTCGCTGCTGCTGGCTCAAGTCGCCATGCAGGGCCTCGGCATTATATCCATCCTTGATAAGTTTATCGGCGATATCCTGCGTCTCCAATTTGGTGCGGCAGAAGATAATCGCAAAGATGCGCGGATAGAAGTCCACGATGCGCTTCAGGGCAAGATACTTATCCTTGGCGTTTACGAGATAGTAGATGTGGTTTACGTGCTCAGCACCCTCGTTGCGTGAACCCACCACGATTTCCTTGTGGTCGTGCAGGTAGTTGAGTGCAATCTTCTCGATGTCCTTGCTCATGGTAGCCGAGAAGAGAAGGGTATTTCTATCCTCCGGCACGTTCTCAAAGATGGCATTGATGCTCTCAGAGAAGCCCATGTTCAGCATCTCGTCAGCCTCATCAAGCACCACGTTGTTCACGTTCTCCAACTGAGCCACACCACGATTAATCAAATCGAGCAATCGTCCAGGAGTAGCCACGATAATCTGCACACCATGCTTCAGGGTGCGAATCTGGCTTCCGATGTCGGTACCGCCATAAACTGCGGCAATATGCAAACCGTCGATGTATTTGGCAAAACTGTTCAAATCGTCTGCTATCTGGAGGCAGAGCTCACGTGTAGGACTGAGGATGATAGCCTGTGTCTGCTTGCTATCAGCATCGGTTTTCTGGATAACCGGAATACCATAGGATGCAGTTTTACCCGTACCCGTCTGCGCCAACGCAATCACGTCGTTCTTATTACCAAGCAAATATGGGATTACTTCTTCCTGAACTGGCATTGGATTCTCAAATCCAAGCTCTTCGATGGCACGGCGAATCTCTTCGCTCACGCCCAATTCTTCAAATGTCTTCAAATCTTTTTAACCTTAATTCATGTATAATCAAATAGAAGGCCGAATTCACCCTCCCAGCCATGAATTAGGGTGCAAAATCCTTCTAAAACGCTTGCGGCAACCATATAGTTTTATTAAGATTGCCTAAATTCGGGTGCAAAGTTACGAAAAAACTTTGAATTTCTTGCAGATTTCTCCATTATTTCATTACCTTTGCACGAAATAACAAACAATCGAATGATATGAAAAAAATAATTTTCACTCAAGAATGGATGGCAATGCATCCATACGAGAAACCTAATGAAGTGGATCAATATTATACGGAGTTATCCAATAAAATATACCACGCCCTCGATGATGCCTGCTTCACGCATCAGTTCAAAGACGTGGAAGATGCCAAGCAGCTCGCCCTCTGCATCGCCGGATATTTTGAGGACGTGCTCTCCGGTACTTGTATCTGGAAGACTTTCACCGCAGAATGCAAGAAGCGATATGGTTCATACATCCCGTTCTATGAGAACGAAAAGGAGTTTGTCAAGAACTCTCTCAATGAAGATGATGCGCCATACGATCCGGACGAGATCAACATCTCCGACATCAAGTTCCTGTGCTGGCACCATTACCAGCAGAGTGCCTACATCCAGGAGGCCGTACCTTTCCTCTTCAGTACGATAGAACTGGCAGCCAAACTGGTGTATAATCTTCTCGACAAGGAGTATGAAACTGCACCGGAAAACGAGCGTCTGCGTGAATTTCTCTGCGAATTGCCTACATCAGAAGACAAGTTCCTGGAATACAGAGACGTGCTGGCATGGTTCCACTACAACTGCTTCTTCAACATCAACAATCTCAAGCGCCTGCAGTTCGACCTCGAAAAGCTCGCCCGCTCTCCACAGGGCTTCAATGAAGTCATCGCCTACTCCATCCAGATAGAGCACACGATGAACAGCCGCAACAATCTTTTGGCTCTCACCTCTGCTGAATGGCTTGCCAAGATCAGCGAGCAGCATCCTGCCCACAAACTCTGGACGGACATCGATTACAAGGGAACCAGAGCCTTCAGAATGATGAAAGAAGATGAAAAATTCTTCTATCTGAAGGATTTGTATGAGGAGGAAGATGATCCGGAGAAGACCTCAAAGGAGAATCCGGAGAAGGCAGAAGAAGGGAGCCTCATCAGAGTGCTCAAGGAATCTACCAATATTGGGGATGCTTCTTCCTTCCTCAGCGGCGAGAATGTGCTCGTATGCAATCTCTTCCGATTTGGTGGAGACTGGTGGCAAACCGGTGCTCTCCTCGATCCTACTTATGAAGACAACAAGGCTCAGATAGAGGCTGAAAGAAATGTCCAGAAACATAAGAAGAGCATCCACGACTACAACCTGCTCAAGCAGAATGGCTATGGAGACAAGTTTGTGTTCATCGAGGATGTCAAGACGATGAAGGAATTCCTGAAGAATATCGGTTTCGAACTGCCTTCCAACATCAGTTTCCCTCAGAAATACGAAAAGGGAATCATCGTGTACGGAAGTCCTTATACGGGCATCAACATCAGCTTCGGAACCGCCCATTGCATCGCTTCGCCTGAAAACCCATACTACAATGCCGAGCGTGCAGCAGAGGACAGTTTCAATATCATCTCCGGCAACGGTCTTCCTTTCCCTTACGAGATTGTTTGCAAGCTGATAGAAAAGGGAATGCTTCCTGATGCCAACATCTTCACCAGCCGATATGTGAAGGAAGAGGGTCTGAAGATTACTCAGGCCAATATCCAGTTCCTTGCCGATTACTATCTGATGGGCAGAAAGGACAAGGACTTGTCGCCTGAAGAATTGTGGTAAAGATTGATTTCGTATATTCAAAAAGTTCACTACGCTAACGGCATTTTTTAAGGGGTTAGCGTAGTGGACTTTTGATATTTTCCCTATTTCAGATTCTTATCCAGAAACTCCAGCATTTTCTCCTGCGCCTTCAGTCCGCAGGAATGAGGAATGTCCCAAAGCTCCGTATCCAGCAGATTATCAGCCCCCTGACTCTTCCAAACCTTGTGCATTTCGGCGAAAGCATCCTTTACGCCGGGCACGGGGAAGAGCTTATCTTTTGTGCCATTGATGAAGAGCATCGGCTTCGGACAGGCGAGGGAAGCGATATGGGGATAGTCGAGATACTGGCGCAATCCAGGAAAGCAATTCGCAAAACCACCATTCTCTTTTCTGCCAAAACGCCTGGTAAGCTGAGCATCGGTGGTAATCATCCAGCAGATGGAAGCACCCACCCTGATTCTATCCGACAAAGCCGAGAGCATCCACGAACGATAGGCTCCCATCGAACAGCCCACGCATCCGATACGCTTCGCATCCACCATCGGCAGCGAAGCCAAGAAATCGGTACTGGAAATATCATCGTAAGTCATGAAGGCAGAGAGGTCTCTACCCAACATCATCATATTGCCGGCGATGAGATCGTATTTATTTCTATCCACGCCCTCCTTTCGTCCTCGTTCGCCCCACATCGGCGCATCAATCGAGAGCACCACATAACCGTGCTTCGCCAGGTAATCGCCCACATACTGACCATCATAAAGCTGATTGACCCAAGCATCTGCATCATCCAAAATCTCCTGACAGAGCGCCTGCTTCTTCCGTCTCTCGTTCTCTCCCTTTATATTTGCAGTTGATTCTTCCTTGTTTTCTTTCAGCTCTCCCTTTCTTTCTCCCAGCGCTTCTTTTCTTTCATTCTGCGCTTCCGTTTTTGCTTCAGAAATATCCTTGTTTTCTCCCCATTCTTCCTTTGTAAAGAAAGGTCGAATCATCTTCTCCTTTCCGATAAAGAGATGGGCACCATGGTCGTGGAGCGCCACTACGGCAGGAAATTTCCCCGATTTCTTATTCTGGGCAAAAAGCTGCAATCCAACTTCTGCATTCGAGTTCTTCCCTGCTTCTGCATCCGGAATCAGGAGATAAGCCGTAATGCGGGAATAGGCGTTGATATTGAAGGCGATTTTCTGCGCCTTATATCCGTCTCTCTGTTCCTCGCCGAGCACTTCCATATCCCAAGCCGCAGCCGCCTTCGGAGGCGTCATCATGCATTCGAATACCTTCTCTCTTGCCGCCTTCTTCCACTTCTTGAAGTTTCTGATAGGGCTGGTTTCCCAAGCCATCGGATAGGTCAGTTCCTTCTTCAGTTGCTCCACGTAGGTAGGAATTTCTCCCTCCCATTCATACTTCTCCCGCTTCTGAAGTTTTGGCTTCTGAGAGACCTGTGCAAACGCTACAGACGTCTGCAGCAATGCGATGATGCTATATGTGATAATTTTTTTCATTCTCTTGTCCTGTTTATAAGAAATCTATTTTTGTTTATCAGATTAGTTATTGTTTGCAAAATTAAGAAATTATCCGCAAAAATAGATGAATAATCTCGATATTTTTGCGTATCTTTGCCTAAACATCAATAAATAATGGATAAGACATCAATAAATAACAGATAAAACATCATAATCATAGAAGATAAAGACATGAAAATAGCAGTTTTTTGTTCAGCGAATAAGAATATCGACCCGGATTTCTTCACGATGACGGAAGAGTTGGGCAAGTGGATGGCAGAGAACGGCCACGACCTGGTTTTCGGCGGCTGTAACTCTGGTCTGATGGATTGCATAGGCAAGGCGGTGAAGGCGCATGGCGGCAGAACCATCGGCGTGGTTCCTACGCTTGTAGAAAGAGGCGGCAGAACCTTCCCTGACCTCGACATCGAGATTCCGTGTGATAATCTCAGCGACCGTAAGGACCTGATGCTTGCCCAGAGCGACCTCTTCGTAGCCCTTCCTGGCGGCGTCGGCACCCTGGATGAAATCTTCACCATCGCCGCCGCCCACACCATCGGCTACCATCACAAGATGGTGATTCTCTACAACATGAAGGGCTTCTGGAACTCCACCATCGCCCTGCTGGACGATTTGGCAGAGAAAAGCATGATTCGCGGCGATTGGCGAGATGTGATTGAAGTGGCGGATAACCTGGAAGAATTAACAAAGCTCTGCGAGGGATAGAACCCTCTATAGAAATCATCTATAGAAATGAAGTAAAGCGACCTTCTACCGAGAACACAATTCGGCAGAAGGTCGCTTTTTACGTTCTTACAAACCAAAACTCTTCCTGGCTTGCCTCAATGTATTCTCTCCTACCGTATAAGCATAGCAGGCAGAAGGAATGAAATGAAGCGTACCAAAATCCATCTCCTTTACTCCTCCCTTACTGATGGAAGTTACCAATGCCTGAGGCAGATGATTCTTCTCCATAAAAAACTGTAAGGACGAAAGTTCAGAAGGTCTGTCGAAGAACCTGTCCGACCATTTGATTTCCACCGCCCAATAAGGCTTCTGCAAAGCATCATTGATGCCCACCAAATCCACCTCGCCCTGCGAACGCCCCATCTTCCAATTGGCATAGGCAATGTGTCCCTTTCTCGGAATCCACTGCGAATAAATGGCAGTTTCTATCATGTCTCCGATATTGCCATCCATGATCTTGATTGGCTCAAAAAGCGCACATCTCAGCGAAGGATTAGTCAGATAAATCTTGAAAGTAGTTTGGCGCTGGAATCGCTTTGCCGTATCATCCGTTCTTGTCACAACCTTTATCAGGAAAGCAGCCTCCAGATACTGGACGTACCTGCGAATGGTTTCCTTCTTGACGCCCGATTCCTTCGACATACTTTCATACGAAAACTCCATACCGCTATGATAAGCTATCATCGTAAACAACGAATTCAGTTCCTGCACATCCGAAATGCCATAAAGACTCGGCAAATCTCTCAACAATACCTTATCTACAATATCGTGGCGAACAAACTGCCCCGGGTCTTCCTGCATTCGGGAAGAAAAAGCCACCTCAGGATAACCGCCATAATTGATATAGTCGAGGAAGAGACTGTTCAACTTATCAATATCTATCGTACTATAGATATCGCTCTCTATCCCATCCCATTCCACCTTGGATTGGCGCATCAGATGCTCATATTTCTTAAGATGGATATACTCGAAGAAAAGCAACGGCGGCAGATTGAAATCGGTAAACCTGCCCGCTCCGCTTTCGTTGCTGCTCTTTTTCAATGCCGCAGCAGCAGAACCGGAAGCCACAAACTTCACGTTGTGATAAGTATCTACCAGGGATTTCAGATTGATTTCCCAGTCTTTGAGATACTGTATCTCATCGAAGAAAACATAAAATTCTTCCTGGCTGTCTTCCTTATCCAATATCTGTTTTGCCAAAGAAAACAACTGTTCCAAGAGGATATTGTTATAGATAGGAGTTTCCACCGAAACATAGATGATATTCTGAGGCGATACGCCCTCGTCTATCAACCGCTGGATGGAATGATAGAGCATCACCGTCTTACCCACTCGGCGAGGTCCCATCAAGATGAGGGCACGCTGAATGCTGACATCCCTTACCAGTGGATAGAAGATGTCGAGATAGAGGCGAGGACTCATCTCCTGATAGTAAGAAGGTATCCTGCCTTCCGTCCACCAAGGGTTGTCTATCTTCAACCTACCCAATATCTGTTTCTCTAAAAGTGCCGTATATTCCATAATTCCAACTATTTTTGGGCACAAATATACGGATAAATCTCTTGACCTGCAAGTTTTGGTAAAAATAAGCCTATTTTTTTATGCTTAATTTGCATTTCCAGGCGATTTTTCAGACAAAAGCGTGTATTTTAAGGAGAAAGGGACTCTGTTTCGCTCATTTTTTATATTAATTTATGCTTATAACTTATTGAATATCAATATTAAAAACAAGGCTTGCAAATTAAGCATGTTTCAATATGCTTAATTTGCAACAATATAGAACTCTAAAGAAAGAGCGGAAAAACAACTGTTAACTGTTAACTCTGTTAACCCCAGCTGTTCTTCCGTCCTTAAACTTTATTCCGCCAGCAACTTCTCTGCCATTGCCTTACCCAGCGCCTCGCACTGCGCCTTTACCTCTGGAGTAATCGCCTGTTTCATATCCACTGGCTCGCCTACTGGCTCGTAGTGAAGCTTGGTTTCGTTCCACTCCTGAATCTTAGCCACTGCCTTGCTTGCCCAGCAATGAGAACCGTACCAGCCGAGGAGGTGGTTCTTGACGTCCTTATTGGCAAGCTCGGAGAGGAGAACCTCCATCTCGTGATAAAGACCGGCATTGTAGGTTGGAGCACCCACGATGAGACCCTTGTAGCGGAAAATGTCGCGCAGGATGTAACTGTGGTGAGTCTTCGAGATATTATACATCACGATGTTCTTCACGCCTGCCTTGCTTGCTGCACGGGCGATGATTTCAGCCATACGCTCGGTGTTGCCGTACATGGTGCCGTAGCAGATAACGAGGCCTGGCTCCGTCTCGTACTTCGACATCTTATCATACATACCGATTACCTTCTCGATATGCTCGTGCCAAACAGGACCATGGGTAGAGCAGATGTAGTCCAGCTCCACGCCAGCCAGTTTCTTCAATGCATTCTGCACAGGAACGCCATACTTGCCCACGATATTTGAGTAGTAGCGAACCATCTCCAGCCAGAAAGTCTCGCAGTTGATTTCCGTATCGATAATACCGCCGTTCAGCGCACCGAAGCAGCCGAAAGCATCGCCCGAGAAGAGCACCTTGTTCTTCGCATCCAGGGTAACCATCGTCTCTGGCCAGTGAACCATCGGGATGAGAACGAAGCTCAGCTCGTGGTTGCCCAGAGAGAGGGTTTCGCCATTCTTCACCTCCACCACATCGTCGGTAACGCCATAGAAGCCTTCCAGCATACCGAGAGTCTTCTTGTTGCCCACAATCTTGATATTAGGATAATATTTCTTGATGAGGGCGATAGAGCCACTGTGGTCAGGTTCCATATGGTTGATGATGAGGTAATCGATTTCGCGGTCGCCAATCACCTCGTGGATATTCTCGAGGAACTGGGTGAAGAAATCCACCTCTACAGTATCTACCAGTGCCACCTTCTCATCGTCGATGATATAAGAGTTGTAGCTCACTCCGTTAGGCAGAGGCCAGAGGCCCTCAAAACGATGCTTGTTGCGGTCGTTTACGCCTACATAATAAATTTTGTTTGTAATCTCAGTCATAATATTTGTTTTTTTACTTTTTTACCTTTTTACCTTTTTACACCGCTCTCCGAATTCTTTGGAAACATAGTTGTAGATGTCCTTGCAGCATTCGGCAGAGAACTCCTGGGCACTCTTCAGCAAACTGTCCCATTGCGCCTCGGTCAAACCGTGGTCGATGTCCTCGCGAGTGATTCCATCCTTGATCAATCCGAATACGAAACCGGCATTGAAGTTGTCGCCAGCACCGATGGTGCTCACCGTCTTCATCTTCTCCGAAGGATAACTCTTGGCAAATCCGTTCTCCGCTCTCACCTCCACCGGGTCGGCACCCTGGGTACAGATGAACTTCTTGCAGTAGAAGCTGATTTCGGCATTATACACCTTGTCTGCCTCCGGTTTTTTATAGAGGATTCCGAAGTCTTCATGACTGCCGCGCACGAAATCCGCCATCTCTAAATTCTCTATCAGATTAGGCGTAATCTTCATGATTTCGTTCTGATGAGAAGCACGGAAATTCACGTCGTAATAGAGGATGGCTCCACGACTCTTGGCGTATTCCAGGAAGCCAGCCACCTGAGGACGAACCACAGGATTCAGGGCGAAGAACGAACCGAAGAGTACGATGTCGCCAGCATTGATTTCGGGAGTAGCAAACTCCAGCTGGTCGTGCGGATGATCCTTGTAGAAGATGTAGTCAGCATTGTTGTTCTCATCGAGGAAAGCTAATGAGAGAGGCGATTTCGAATCAGGGAAGATGCTCACATTGTCGGCATTCACCCCATTCTCCCTCAAAAACTCGATGACATACTCGCCGATACGGTCGTTGCCTGCCTCGCTGATAAACGAAGTATTCACGCCCGCACGCCCCAAAGAAATGACGGCATTAAACGACGAGCCGCCCGGCACTGCTTCTATCGGCTTGCCGTTCTTGAAGATAATGTCCAGAACGGTCTCTCCTATTCCTATAACCTTGCGCATTGTATATTTCTGTATCTTGTTAAAAACTATATTCTTGTTAAAAAACTATATTCTTGTCCAACCGGAAACGATTCTTGCCTGACCGGGAAACTGTTTTCTATCTGAAGAAGAATTGGAATCATTCCCCGTCCGGATTTCTCCGGCAGAATTAATTGCAGGCAAAGATAAATGTTTTTGGCGATAATGCAAAATAAATAGCTGATATTTTTGGATAAATTACATTTTAGATGTAACTTTGCACATTAGAAATTTGCACAATGAATTTTGCACATTGATTTTTGTACATTGATTTTGCATAGAAATGAAATACAATACATATACACTCGACAACGGACTCCGCATCATCCATCTGCCTTCCGACAGCAAGGTAGTATATTGCGGTTATCAGATAAACGCCGGCACCCGCGATGAGGAACCTGGCGAAGAAGGACTCGCCCATTTCTGCGAGCACGTCACCTTCAAGGGCACTGAGCGGCGCAAGGCGTGGCACATTCTCAACTGCCTGGAGAGCGTGGGCGGCGACCTCAATGCCTACACCAACAAGGAGGGCACCGTATATTATTCTGCCATCCTGAAGGAGCACATCGCCAGAGCAGTAGATCTGCTTTCCGACATCGTGTTCCACTCCGTCTATCCGCAAGCAGAAATCGACAAGGAGGTGGAGGTGATCTGCGATGAGATTGAGAGTTACAACGATTCGCCTGCCGAACTGATCTATGATGAGTTTGAGAATATCCTCTTCAAGGGTTCGTCCTTAGGACATAATATCCTGGGCACTGCCGAGCAGGTTCGCTCCTTCACTACTGAGGATGCACTACGATTCACCCGCAAGCTCTATCGCCCCGACAATGCGATATTCTTCGCCTACGGGGATATTGACTTCAAGAAGCTGGTGAAGCTTGTCAGGAGGGCGCTCGCAGATGATGATTCGGGCAAGCTTGCTGCAGGAATTCTCCCACAGATTTCACAGATTACACAGATCTCAAGGGACGAGAATCCTGTTGCTACAGAAAAATCTGTGTCATCTGTGAAATCTGTGGGACCTAAAAATTATCCATCTGCGGGGGAAGAGATTGCCGGGCAGACGATCGTGATGCAGAAGAATACCCATCAGGCGCATGTGATGATAGGAACAAGAGCCTACGATGTGAACGACGACCGACGAATGCCGCTCTATCTGCTCAACAATATCCTCGGCGGACCGGGCATGAACGCTAAACTCAATCTCGCCTTGAGAGAGCACAACGGACTGGTCTATACCGTGGAAAGCACGATGGTGGCCTACGGAGATACGGGAACCTGGAGCATCTACTTCGGTTGCGATGAACACGACATCAAGCGCTGCCTGCGACTGGTGCGCAAAGAACTGGACCGGATGATGGAGAAACCGCTCTCCGACTCCCAACTGAAAGCTGCCAAAAAGCAGATTAAGGGTCAGATTGGCGTTGCCTGCGACAACCGTGAGAACTTCGCCCTCGATTTCGGTAAGAGTTTCCTCCACTATGGTTGGGAGAAAAACGTTGATTGCCTCTACGAACAGGTGGAAGCCATCACCAGCCAACAGATTCAAGACGTGGCAAGGGAACTTTTCGACAAAGACAGACTCATCACCCTGATTTTCAAATAATGTGTGTGTCATAAATCACATTCTGTGATATCTGTAGGACTATGTTTTTAGGTTTCCTGCCCTTTCTTGTCAGCCATAAACAGAGCTTATTACAGATTTTCAAACGGGAAACAGATGTGCTACGACAAAATTATAAAAAGCGCATCTGTTTTCCTGCGACAAAATGATAAGGGAAAAGTCGAGACTGATGCGACAAAATTATAATGCCGAAAAGATCATTTACGACAAAAATGATAAGGAAAATGAGTGGCTGTGACAAAATGATAAAGTGTAAAAAGCCATTTGAGACAAAATTATAAAGGAAACTGCTGCACTATAAATGAACTGCTACGACATAGTTATAAAGCTGCTACGACAAAATGATAAGGGAAAAAAGAACTGTTAACTGTTGACTGTTGACAAATAAAGGCAACTGCGAAGGGAAACCTACAAAACCCCTGCAATTGCCTTTTATATTACCTATTGAATTAATAACTGCCTTTTTAAACTTTCAAAAACTGATTTTCATCCGGTTCGGCCAACAAACAGAACTATATGATGCATACAGACCATTCCTGAAGCTTTATAGACCTTTTCCGATGCATTACAAGCCTTTCTGAAGTTTATCTTTTCAGAAACCCAACCGCAATAAAACAAAAAAAGGAGCATCCCGCCCCCAATTGCGGAAGCCCATTTGGCTTCCTCTTCGTTCAAAAACTACTTTCAAACGCGGAGACTTTCATCTCCAATTCTAACTAAACTTTTTTTTTCGAAGCCCATGACTACGGCTCCGTTCGCATGATTCCCTCTTAGGAAACCTTCTTGGCTAAGCCTAAGCGAGGTCGTTCTTGATTGCACCAACCTCAGCTGCAACAGCTACCAATACTGCGAAAACCATACCTAAAACTAACATAATTTTTACCTTTCTTTTTTTAAGAGATTGCTTCCCGAAGAAAGACAACCTCAAGTTATCCTAATAATCTTTACCTATCTCTATATTGAAGACTCCGAAGAGCCTGTCAACTTTCATTTGTTATCCTATCTGCAATCTTTTGCCTTTATCTTAACTTTTCCAGCAATCTTTTCATGCTCTTCTTAGCAATCTCTTCATGCCTTCCAAGCTCGTTCTATGCTTATCCTAACAATCTTTTATCCTTATTTCTTATTTCTGGTGCAAAGGTATAACTTTTTGTGTGCGCGCACAAATAATTTAAGAGAAAAGTTTCCATACACCCCGATTTTTTGATTTAAGTCAAAAAACCGGGGTGAATAGTACCTGCATGGAAGCCAGCCAGTCTTGCCATGGGCCTGATAAACCACCAGAATATCCTGCAGAGTGATAATTCAAGTTTCGCAAGTTCATTCTATTTATATTATAATAAGGTGATATCGTATCTATTTTATACCCAATAAATGCCCCTTTTCGTACTAAAAACAATCATTTGATAACCATTTTTTAGCGATATTGGGGCTTTTTCCAGCATTTTTGCCACAGCAAATGCAAAAGGATAAAAACATAAAAAGGACGAATACCTGCGCCTGAAACACGCTGATATTCGCCCTTCGATATACACACAAATACTGGAGAATCATTATGACGGTTCAAAATCGCCATTCTCTAACGCATTATGTATCAAACAGTTATATAAGTATCTTACCATTTAAATTTCTATATCAAGTCTTAGATTGTATAGGGATTTCCCCACTAAGCATTTGTAAGAAACAAAAGTATGAAAAAATAGGGAAAACCACCCAATTTAATTACTTTATTTAACGGAAAAGTTATTTTTGAGGCTATTTTTGCGATTTAAGACCCTCGAAAATGGCGAAAAAATGAAGCAGAAATGCTCAAATCAAGTGCCCAAAATGCAGTTTTAGGGGTAATTTAGTAAAGAAACACAACAAAATGGAGGGGAAGAAATGGATATTGAACATGGATTTTCTTAGAATTTGAGAGACAGGAGAATATAAATATAAGATTTTTTAGGAGAGAAAAAGAGGGTTCCAACAATCATATAACACACTGATAGTCAAGAACTTCTAACTACATCTTATACACTAAAAACTTACTATGAAGAAAACAAAATCCGGTCAAAATCGGTCATGGTCATTTTCGGTCAAAATGAAATTGGAATCAGTCAAAATGGTCTATAATATAATATAAATATTATTTATATTATATTATAGGATGA